>Ga0208264_1000076_pt1 | contig 61190 bp, 48 predicted proteins | sample LakWasMet31_HOW6_2_FD_183873 | JGI IMG/M metagenome (GOLD analysis project Ga0208264, IMG submission 183873) | Freshwater sediment methanotrophic microbial communities from Lake Washington under simulated oxygen tension - Sediment Metagenome... | ecosystem: Environmental > Aquatic > Freshwater >... | reverse complement strand
CTGAAGAAGGTGTATTTATGGTTGGACTGTCCCATCAACGCCACACCCGCGGCGGAACCGACCGACAGTAATGAACCGCCGACGCCGGCCGTCAAGGTGACCAGCAGCCATTGATACAGACTCATGTCCAGATTCATGTTCAATACCGCAAACATGACCGGAATGTTGTCAACGATAGCCGAAATCAAACCGACCAGAACGTTCGCGGTCGTTTGACCCAGGCCATCGTACATCGCGCCAGACAATAGCTCCAGATAGCCGATATAGCCCAAACCGCCGACCGCAAACACGACGCCAAAGAAGAACAGCAGCGTATCCCATTCGGCATGACGGACCTTGTTGAAAATGTCGAAACCTTCTTCGCCTTCGACGGTAAATTTCTTTTTGATCCGGTATCCATAGAGCATCAGCACCGACAAACCGGCCATCATGCCCATGAACGGCGGCAAATGCAGAACTTGCTTGAAGCTGACCGCAGTCGCGATGGTCAACAGGAACATCACGCAAATTTGAATCGCGCCCGGCTTCAGAACGACAGCTTCTTCGTCAGTCGCATTCGGCTGCTCGTCAGGCACCGCAAAATACATCACCGCGGCAGGAATTGCGTAGTTGACCGCCGAAGGAATGAACAGCTTGAAGAAGTCAAAAAACTCCGCATAGCCAGCCTGCCATACCATCAAGGTGGTAATGTCGCCGAACGGACAGAACGCACCGCCCGCATTCGCGGCGACAACCAGATTCACGAAACCGATGCTGACGAATTTCGGGTTGTCCGCTCCGACCGCCATCACCACCGCGCCGACCAGCAACGCCGCGGTCAAGTTATCGGCGACCGCGGACAGGAAGAATGTGATGATACCGGTGATCAAAAACAGTTTCCGGTAACCGAACTGCCGTCTGACCAGCCAGGAACGCAGCGCCTCGAACACGTTGCGCTCGGCCATTGCGTTGATGTAAGTCATCGCGACCAAGAGGAACAGCATCAACTCGGCATATTCTTTCAAGTTGTATTCAAACGCTTCATGCATCGCATCGACCGACACACCCGCTTGCGACGCCAAGATGGCCGCATGCGACCAGATGATCGCGGCCGCCAAAATGACCGGTTTGGATTTACGCAAATGCGTAAATTCCTCAGCCATCACAAAGCCATAGGCAATCAAAAAGATCAGCACGCAATAAATGCCGCGCTCGGTCCCGGTCAGCCCAAGGCTTTCAATACCGCCGGCCATCGCGAACTCTGGCACCAGCAGTGTCATCAACAAAACAAAAAGAAACCTCACAAAACCCCTCCCATTGATGATTTTTATTATCGAAAAATTAAATGATTAAAGCCGTCTTCAACCCGATATACTATCACTTCGGAATAACCTTTGTCATTTTATGACGCAGCGTATATGATTAGTGGTCAAAAATTCTGCGCTAAACCAGCAACCACTAACCACCTTATGTACCAGTACAACGAACAAGACCAGACCCTTGTCGAAGAAAGGGCTGCGCAATACCGGCGGCAAACCGAAGATTTTCTGAAAGGCGAACTGACAGAAGATCAATTCCGCGCCTTGCGCCTGCGCAATGGGTTGTATATTCAGACTCATGCGCCAATGCTTCGGATTGCGGTGCCCTACGGCCTACTGAACTCGAAACAACTGCGCAAACTGGCCCATATCGCCCGCGAATTTGATAAAGGCTACTGTCATTTCACGACCCGGCAAAACGTCCAGTTCAACTGGCCGGAACTCGAACGCGTGCCGGACATTCTGGACGAACTGGCCAGCGTGCAAATGCACTCGATCCAGACCAGCGGCAACTGCATGCGCAACACCACATCGGACCCTCTGGCCGGCGTCGCGATCGACGAACTCGAAGACCCGCGCCCGTACTGCGAAATCATCCGCCAATGGACGACGCTGCATCCCGAATTCGACTATTTGCCGCGCAAGTTCAAGATTGCGGTCAGCGGCGCCCAACTGGATCGCGCGGCGACGCAATTGCACGACATCGGCGTGCATCTGGTCAAGAATGACCAAGGTGAAACCGGCTTCAGAATCCTGGTCGGCGGCGGCCTCGGCCGCACCCCGGTCATCGGCCAGGTGATTCGTCCATTCCTCGACAAGCAGCACCTGTTGTCCTATCTCGAAGCGATACTGCGGATTTACAATTTATTCGGACGCCGCGACAACAAATACAAGGCACGGATAAAGATCCTGGTCAAGGAAACCGGTCTCGACAAGTTTAGCGAGTTGGTCGAAGCGGAATGGCAGCAGATCAAGGACGGCATGGAACTGAGCGATGCGCGGATAGCCGCGATCAAGGCCCATTTCACGCCGCCGGCTTACGACACCGACGCCGCCCAGGATCAAAGCCTGGCCACGCAGTTATCGGCTAACCCCGCATTCGCCACCTGGTACAAATACAATACCGCTGCACACCGTGTGCCGGGCTACCGCGCCGCATTCATTTCACTGAAAGCGCCCGATTCGCCGCCCGGCGACATGACCGATACGCAACTGGATGCGGTCGCCGACCTGGCTGATCGCTACAGCTTCGGACAGCTTCGCAGCACGCACCGGCAAAACCTGATTCTGGCCGACATTAAACAGGCCGACCTGTTTAGCCTCTGGCAGGCGCTGACGAATTTAAAGCTGGCGACCCCGAACATCGGTACGGTCACCGACATCATCTGCTGCCCCGGCCTGGATTTCTGCTCGCTGGCGAATGCCGGATCGATCGGCGTCGCGAAAGAAATCAACGAAGCGCTCGACGATCTCGATTATGTGCACGACATCGGCGACGTGAAGATCAATATGTCCGGCTGCATGAACGGCTGTGCGCACCAAAGCGTCGGCCATATCGGCATCCTTGGCGTCGATAAGAAAGGCTCTGAATGGTATCAAATTACCCTGGGCGGCTCTTCCGAGAACGAAGCGGCGATCGGCGAACGTCTGGGACCCGCGGTGGCCCGCGACGAAGTCACGCAGGCGATCACGACGATTCTGGATGTTTATGTCAAACAACGGCAGGAAGAAGAATCATTTTTGGACATGGTAAAACGTGTTGGCATTACCCCTTTCAAAGAACGAGTCTATGCAGATCATTAAAGACAAAGCCATTATAGAGGACACCTTTACAACGCTTGCCGATGACGCCGAACCGACCCGCGGCGACATCAGCGTCTCGCTCTCGAGATGGAAGCGCGACCGCGAACTCCTGCTCGCGCATCCCGGCAAAGTGGGCGTGCGTCTCCAGGCGAGCGACGCGACTGCCGACCTTGCCGACGACCTGAAGCGCATCGATCTGATCGAACTCGATTTCGCCGACTTCGCGGATGGACGCTTGTTTTCGCATGCCTGGCTGCTCCGTGGCCGCTATCATTATCAGGGCGAAATTCGGGCGACCGGGCATTATCTGCTGGACCAGATTTTTTATCTGTCGCGAGTCGGCGTCAATGCGTTTAAGCCCGCCAAAGCCGAGCAATTAGCGAGCATCCTCGCAAATTTGCACGATTTTTCGGTCAAATATCAACCTTCGATCGTTTAAATCCGCAGCGTCCGCAACAAAAAAGCCTTGCCCGGCATTCATGCCGGGCAAGGCTTTTTTTGTCTAGCGCATCATCATCTAATCGTCCAGCAGGCCAGACACCGCCGCCCTGCTGAAAGCTCGCGGCAAAACCTAAGCTTTACCGCGAGCCGTGCAAGCCGATCAGTGCTTCATGATCGCCAGGCCTTTCAACAGGGACAAGGCTTCGAATACCGGATAATCGCTGACTTCCAGCTTATCATCCTTCGGCTTTTCATCCTTAGGCCTCTCCTCGCCTGCTTTTGGCTTTTCAACCTTCTTCTTGCCGTTTTCCAGATGGTGCGACAAGTCGGCTTCCTTGACCGGCGTAAAGTCCGATTTTTCGACCGACTCCAGCTTGACCGAAGCCAGCGCAATATCGGGCTCGATCCCTTCCGCCTGGATCGATCGACCGGAAGGCGTATAGTAGCGCGCGGTCGTCAGCTTGACCGCCGCACCATTACTGGTCGGCAATATCGTCTGCACCGAGCCCTTACCGAAGGATTTCTCACCCATGATCACCGCGCGTTTTTGATCCTGCAACGCACCCGCGACAATCTCGGAGGCGGATGCGGAACCCGCATTGATCAGCACGACCATCGGCGCGCCATTCAGCAAGTCATCGCCCGCTGCCGTGAAACGCATTTCGGAGTTTTCGATCCGTCCTTTCGTATAAACGATCAGGCCGCTTTTCAGGAACGCGTCGCTGACTTCGACCGCCGCATTCAAGACCCCGCCGGGGTTATTCCGAAGATCGAGCACCAGACCTTTCAGACTGCCCGCATTGTCTTTTTTCAATTGCGCCAGACTGTCGAGCAGACTTTCGCCGGTGCCGGATTGGAAACTGCTGATCCGAACATAGCCGTAGCCTTTTTCCAGCAGCTTGTTTTTCACGCTCTTGACCTTGATGATGTCGCGGGCCAGGGTGAATTTGAGCGGCGCTTCCTCGCCTTCCCGGACCACGGTCAGTTCAATCTTGCTGCCCGGCTCGCCGCGCATCGTCTTGACCGCCTCGACCAGGCTCATGCCCTTGACCGGCTTGTCGTCGAGCCGGATGATCAGGTCGCCGGTTTTCAGCCCGGCCCGTTGCGCCGGCGTATCGTCGATCGGCGATACGACCTTGATGAAGCCGTTTTCCATCGTGACTTCGATGCCGAGGCCGCCAAACTGGCCGGTTGTACCTTCTTTCAACTCCTGGTATTCCTCGGGCACCAGATAGGCCGAATGCGGATCAAGCCCGCTCAGCATACCGCGCACCGCGTCTTCCAACAGCTTTTTGTCCGATACGGGCTCCACATAATCGCGTTTGATCCGCCCGAAAATTTCGGTGAATGTCCGAAGCTCCTCAAAAGGCAGAGCCTCCGTTTCACTCTCGGTGTTGGGCTTGTTCAGCTCGGCCAGCACACTGCCGCCGATGCTGATGAATACCCCCAACATGATCCCTAAGGACAAGATAAAAAATGTCTTTTTTTTCTGCATGCGCATTGCTACCCCAACTGCTCGATTCCTAAATATGTTTCCATTGCCTGGCTAACTTTTTTCATGGCTTATCCCGGATACCATGCCAAAGGGTCAACCGGCTTGCCATTCCTGCGAATGCCAAAATATAAACCCGACTGCGACCGCCCGCCGCTTTGCCCCGCGCCCGCGATCACCTCTCCCGCCTCGACCCAGTCATCGACCTTTTTATAGAGGCTCTGATTAAAACCGTACAAGGTCATGAAGCCGTTGCCGTGATCAAGGATCATCAATAAGCCGTAACCGGACAGCCATTGCGAATAAACGACCTTGCCGCGAGTCACCGCGCGTACTTCCGCGCCTTCCGGCGCCTCGATCAGGATGCCGTCCCAGAGGCTCTGCATCCCTTTGGAAGCCGCCTTTTCTGAAACCGGCCACGGCAATTGTCCCTTGAGCCGCTCGAAATCGACCTTGGCCGCGTCCCGCTTTTCCGACTGAGACTGCTCATTCGTAGCAAGAGTTTCCGCCCCCTGATCGTCCGCCGGCTGATTCTCCCATTTCGCCTGCGTATCAATCAGTTCCTTCAGTTCATTCTCGCTCTCTTTCAGGCGATTGAGCTGCTGCTCGCCGGACGAATAGTCCTGCTCGATTTCGGCGAGCAGTTTGTTTCTTTCGTTCCGCAACAGTTCGAGCGAGCTTTGCTCGAGGCGGTTCTTCTCGACATCGCGCTGCATCAGCATCGCTTCTTCCCGCTGCCGGCTTTCCAGCTCGGCGAGCCCGGCGACCGACTTTTGCATGACCGCCAGCTTCTTCAGCCGCTGCCGGCGCAAATAATCATGATAGACCACCATCCGGCTCGCCTTCGCCAGATCCTGATGGTTCAGAATCAACTTCAATTTTCCGGTCCGGCTCATTACGAAGTCGGCGCGCAACTGCGCCGCCAGCGCCTTATGATGCAAGGCGATCTCATCCTTCTGCAGCACAATGTCTTGGTGGATCAGTTTCATCTGGCGGCGATTTTGCACGATGTCGTCTTGCAGCCTTTTCAACGTCGCCGCGCTTTCGCCATAGCGGTTTTCGATATCGGCGAGTTGATCCGCCACCGCTTCCTTTTGCAGCAGCATCGCTTGTATTTTTTTCTTGACCACCGCGATGCCGGATCGGACCACGCCCAAGTCCCCCTTGAGCGTGACCTCTTCGGCAGCGCATTCCTTCGCCAGCACCCCCAAAACGATGCAGGTTACAATCCTTGTCCGCATCTCTCGCTTAGTGGGCGGCCAGCAAGGATCTACCTGTCATTTCCACCGACTGCGGAATGTCCATGGCGTTATATTCCTTTTCGAGCGAGTACCCGAAGCCGTCAAGAATTAACAAAACTAAGGGCTTTGGCCGATTCAACATCTTTAAAATTTCTCCCGTCACAAACACAAAAATCGAGATTCGCGCCGCCATCGGCCCGGTAGGCTGCACTGGGGTAGGATTGTTTCAAATCCATTACCCTCTAAAGCTGAAACTAATGTATCATAGTGCCGCTTACTAGGCTTTCATGCGTAAGTATTACGCAAAACAAGGCTACAAAGTGTCCATTATATTAATACACGTTGGCAGTTCTTGTGTAAAAATAATTCATTGCAGCCGCCTTTTTTCTAATAGCAACAAGAACCTTCTGAAGGTCGGATTTATGGATACGCTTAACAAACCCACGGCATACGACGATAACGATATCAATCGGGCCGCACGCTGTATCAAGGCGATGTCACATCCTTTGCGGCTGAAAATATTGTGCGTCTTGGGCACCAATTCGGTCAGCGTGCAGGACATCGTCGACCAGGTCGGCACTTCGCAAAGCAACATCTCGCAGCATCTGGCAATCCTTCGTGAAAAAAACATCCTGGGCTCCAAAAAAGAAGCCAACCGGGTCTACTACTACATCGACGACAACCGGACACTGCAACTGATCAACATGATGCGCGAAGTCTTCTGCACGCGGCACTGATTCACCCGTTTACCTTTCATTTGTTTCAACCAACTACCCATCCATGCAACGTCTTTTTGAATTTATTTTTAATCACTACGTTTATTCGCTCGCCCTGGCGGTCGTCACCTATTTGTTGATTCAGGAATTTTTCGATACTGCTTTCAAAAAATTCAACCCGATCACGCCGATGCACGCGGTCGCGAAGATGAACGAAAGCGACATCAACATCATCGATGTCCGCGAACCGACGGAATACGTGGAAGGCCACATTGAAAACGCAATCAATGCGCCTCTCGGCAAACTGAGCGAGCAATTACCCAAACTCACCCGCGACAAAAAAGCGCCGATACTGGTCGTCTGCCAAAACGGCACCCGCTCCCTGAGCGCCGCCAAAACCCTGGCCAAGACGGGCTACGAGCAAATTTTCGTGATCACCGGCGGCATGAACGCCTGGACCGAAGACTACAAACTGCCGATAGCCACTCGCCGCAAGCAAAAAGCGCAATCCTAGGCAAGTTGCCCGGACTTAAAATCACCGCGTCGACTCCCGGTAAAATGCACATTACGGATCAACCGTAAGCCGCGTTTTTGAACGTTGTCTTTTAACGCACCGCCATCAAGGCGGCGCATAATCGTCAAAACAATCCACCTTTCATTAAAAGCTATCATGGCAGAAGAACAACAAAACGTCGAAAAACAATTCGCGATTCAAAAAATTTACACAAAAGACCTGTCTTTTGAGACTCCGAACTCGCCGAAAATCTTCATGGAGAAATGGGAACCGGTTGTCGATTTCAACCTGAGCACTCGCGTCGAGACGATCGATGAAAACCTGTACGAGATCGTGCTGACCACGACGATCACGGTCAAAATCGCCACCGCCACCGCCTATCTGGTCGAAGTGAACCAGGCCGGCATCTTTACGATCGCCGGTTTCACCGAGCAGGAATTGGGGCCGATGGTCGGCAGCTTCTGCCCGAACGTGCTGTTTCCATACGCTCGCGAAGTCGTATCCGACCTGGTCGCCAAAGGCGGCTTTCCACAGCTTTTATTGGCCCCGGTCAATTTTGACGCCCTGTATGCATCGCACTTACAACAGGTACAAACCCCGGCCCCCGCGAAGGAAAGCCTGAACTAAGCGATGACGGCAAGAAAAATCGGCATTCTGGGCGCAGGTTCCTGGGGAACCGCGCTGGCGATCCAGGCCGCGAGAACCGGCTGCGAGGTGTTGCTCTGGGGGCATCATCAACAGCATATGGAGGTGCTTGCCGGCGACAGGGAAAACAAACACTACCTGCCCGGCGCCGCATTCCCGGCCAATTTGTCGGTCACGGCCGACTTACGCGAGGTTGGCGGTTTCTCCGATCTGTTATTGATCGCGGTGCCGAGCCACGCCTTTAAGGCGACGCTAGCGCAATTAAAGCCGTTTGCGGCGCACAACATCAAGATTGCCTGGGCGACCAAGGGCTTCAACCCCGACGACGGCTCCTTGCTGCACGAACTGGTGACGTCTCTGTTCTCGGCAGAGACGCAGGTCGCCGTGCTGTCGGGCCCGACCTTCGCGCATGAGGTCGCCGCCGAATTGCCGACCGCGATTACGATCGCCTCTCCCCAGGATAGTTTCTCGAATGAGTTGACGCATCTCTTTCACAGCAACCGCTTCCGGACTTATACCAGTACCGACATCGTCGGCGTGGAAGTCGGCGGCGCGGTCAAAAACGTGATGGCGATCGCGGCGGGCATCGCGGACGGACTCGGCTTCGGCGCCAACACCCGGGCGGCTCTGATTACCCGCGGACTGACCGAAATCATCCGGCTCGGCCTGCGTCTCGGCGGACACCAGGAAACCTTCATGGGCCTGGCAGGACTCGGCGATCTGATCCTGACCTGCACCGATAACCAGTCCAGAAACCGGCGCCTGGGCATCGCGCTCGGACGCGGGCAAGCGTTGGAACCGGCGATGCGCGAGATAGGCCAGGAAGTCGAAGGCGTGCTCGCCGCCAGGGAGACCTACCAGCTCGCCAAAAAGCACGGAATCGACATGCCGATTACCGAGCAGACTTTTAAGGTGTTATACGAAGGCTTATCCCCGGTCGCCGCGGTGCAGAACCTGTTATCGCGCGAATTGAAAAGCGAATCAACCGGGCCATAGAGAGATCAAGAATCACGCCGACCCCAAAAAGCCGGCGTTTTTTGTTGTATTCAGGAACCGCGATAATAGCCGCCCGGCGAAGCCTGGCCGGCTTCTCTCGGCATTGCTGCCGGCGGTTGTTCCTGTTCCAAAGACGGCAGCCTTTCATAAATCGGCGTCGGTTCGCCGTCCAACACATGCAAGGCCTGATTCAGGGCTTTTTGATCGAAATCGGGCATTTCCTCCCCAGTTGCCTTCCTGATCAAATCGAGCGCGACCGCATAACGCTGATCCTGCCCCATCTCCTCGCCTTCGAGATCGGGGTGCGCCTCGATGTACAAGGTATTATCGAGCCAGCCGACCTTGATCGGCTGCTTGACGATATAAACCGACGTGCCGACCCCCGCCTGACTGTATAGCGTTTCAATATCTGCAGGATACATCCGCACACAGCCGTGCGTGATCTGCATGCCGATGCCATAAATCTTGTCGATGTCGGTGCCGTGAATCCGGTAGTCTCCGGGCAGATTCAGGTACAAAGCATAGGCGCCGAGCGGATTGTGCGGCCCGGGCGGCACGACTTCGGGCAGCGGATCGCCCATCGCGGCATGTTCGCGCCGGATCGACTCCGGCGGATGCCAACTGGGATCCTTCACTTTTTTGATAATTTTGGTTTTCCCGAGCGGCGTCTTCCAGTCCTGCCGGCCGATGCCGTGCGCAAACGACATCACTTGCCGCCCACCCGCCGGGTAATAATACATCCGGTATTCTGACAGATTCAGCGTAATGCCTTCGTGCGGCGTATCCGGCAGAATGCGCCGGTTGGCCAGGCGAACGAGTTCCCCTTTTTTGACATGCCAGCGATCAACCTTTTGATTCAGGCGGACGATTTCCGCTTGCCCCAATCGGTAACGCAAAGCCACGTCCAGCAAGGTTTCATCCTCTTCCGCATGGATAACCGCTTCGGGCTGCACGTATTCCATCACGACCGCATCGCCATTAGCCGGCAGGTCGTATGTTGTCGCCAACGCCGAACCGGACGCCAGTAAACCAAAAGTCAATAAAGCATTAAGAGCTCGAATTCTCATTACATTAATTCGCGAAAAATAAAAAATTTATGGATTCTATGACTAAAAGTCAGATTTTAGTCAAAACAGATAGTTCAGAATAACCCAGAATAGCGGGTTTTAGCGGGCAAAACCTGTGAAACCGATCATAAATCGGCAGTATTGTATCACACCGAGTCGAACTGTCAGGCCATTCGATCGGTTCAGTTTAGACTATCGTTGGCAATGTTTACAGAATACGGTCGAACGTCCGGACAAGCGGATTTCGGCCAGAGACTCGCCGCACACAGGGCAAGGCAGCCCTCCGCGGCCATAAACCTTCAGTTGCTGCTGGAAATAACCGGGCCTTCCGGCCTCGTTCACAAAGTCGCGCAAGGTCGTGCCGCCCTGTCGGATCGCTTCCTCTAGCACGAGGCGTATACATTCGGCCAACCGTTGATAACGCGCCAGCGAAATTTTACCGGCGTGCCGGGTCGGCAAAATGCCGGCCCTGAACAGGGCTTCGTTCGCATAGATATTGCCGACGCCGACCACGACATGGCTGTCCATGATGAAGGATTTGATCGGCGTCTTGCGGTTTTGCGCCAGCGCATGCAGCTGCGCGCCATCGAAATCGGCGCTCAAGGGCTCCGGCCCCAAATCTTTCAGCAAGGGATGTCCGAAAACCGGTTCGGCGGTCCACAAGACCGCGCCGAAACGGCGGGGATCGTTGAAGCGCAACAGCGTTCGGTCGGTAAAAAGCAGATCGACATGGTCATGCTTGCCATGCGCCTGGCCTGCCGTCAGGATTCTCAGACTGCCCGACATGCCCAGATGCACGATTAAAGTGCCCTGCTCCGTGCTCAGCAGCAGATATTTGGCGCGCCGGTCGACCGATCGGATGCTTTGCCCTTTGAGCGATTCAGAAAGAGTCTCGGGCACGGGCCAGCGCAGACGCGGCTGGCGCACGATGACTTGCTGGATATGGAGGCCCTGGATCACGGGCGCGATGCCGCGGCGGGTGGTTTCGACTTCGGGTAATTCGGGCATCGGGCCGGCGGGAAAATCTCGGGGTTACATCCTATGGATTACGCACAGTGTAACACAGAATTCGAGTCCGGCCGCAGCGGCGATCCGGTCATCTCAACAGTGAAAATGACCGGACGCAACCGTTTAGCGATTAAAAACTGACGTTCGCTTGAAACCAGATTTTCTGGGTATCGGTATTGATCGGGGTCGAAAGCCCGCTATCGGCATTGTAATTAGCATATTTTGCCAACAACGAATAATGCTTGCCGAATTTCTTCACGACCATGAAATCCCATTCCTTGCCATAGGCCATTTTTCCGGTATCGTCGCTGAAGTCATGATAGACGCCGGTAATCGTCGTTTGGTAACGCGGAAACTCGACCATAATGGTGCCGAACAAATCGCGAATCCCGTTGTTCGGCGTGACCAGAAAGATATCCGCCCAGCCCTGGAATGCATGGTTCGTGCCGAGCGGCGTATCGAAGGTTTTGTTCGCGCCATAGCCGTTCAACTGCTCCCAGGCCCCCATCACGCTGACATTGAACGCCTTGACGCCGCCCATGAAGTTGAAGCGGTCGGCTTCATACTTGGTCGGTCCGTGCCCGTAATCCTTCTGGTCGGCCCATTCGGCGGTATACAGCAGATTGACCGTGTCCATGATCTTCGGCGACGCGCCGTTGAAGCGAATGCCATAGGTCTGATTGGATTTTTCCAGGAATAAATTTCGCCCCGCCGCAGGCCCGGGATTCACATCCTGGTAGTCCAGCCAATAGCCGTAGGCGACCAGATTGCCGTAATCGCCGACCTTGTAATTGATATTCAGGATCGGCGCTTCGATATTCTCGGTCGTTGAGGTAAAGGTTTGCACATTGCCGATATAACCGGCATTGATCGTGAGCCCGAAAAGCTGCTGGTTGTTATGCGTCACCAGAATCGAATCGTAGGTTGTTTCCAGCTGCCGCCAGCCGACGTTGCCGATGTAGCGGTCGTCGTCGAGCTTGATCCGTTGCCGGCCGCCCTTGATGATCGTATCGGGAATTCCGCTGTAAGCGATCCACAACTGGTTCAGTTCGGTTTTCTCGGGGTCGGCGATGATGGAATAGGGCGTGTTTTTGTTCCGGGTGCTGTTGTAATCCTCCTGCATCGCCCAAAGCCCTTCGAACTCGGCATAACCTTGGATGTCATAAAGCTTCGGTGACAAAGCCCCCAAGCGGAATCTCGCCGTATTCGCGTTGGCCGTTTTGGGGTTCGGCGTGCCGCCCTTATCCTGATCGACGTTTTCCCAGCGGTAATTGATATCCGCCTTGATCGCTCCCTTATTGCCGTAATGATAAAAATTCAGCGCATCCTCGATTTCCTGAGTCACGTCCGCGCCAGCAGATCCGCTCAGTAACGATAGCGACAAAAAGGTAATTTTTCCTGTTGGATGTGACATGATTCCCCCTGATTTTCTGTGATGGGTCTGCATTAGTGCGTGTGATCGCATTCTGAAAGGAAGGTCAGCAGGCTTTCCCGGTAGCGGTAATAATCCGGATGGGCCAGCAAGGCCTTGCGGCTGCGCGGTCTCGGCAGGTCGATGTCCTGAATCTTGCCGATTTTGGCGTGCGGGCCGTTGGTCATCATCACCACCCGGTCGGCCAATAAAATCGCTTCATCGACATCGTGGGTCACGACGATCGCGGTCACGTGCGTCCGTTCCCAAACTTCCATCAACACTTCTTGCAGTTCCCAGCGCGTTAAAGAGTCCAGCATGCCGAAAGGCTCATCGAGCAGCAGCAGTTTGGGCGACAATGCAAACGCCCTAGCGATGCCGACCCGCTGGCGCATGCCGTTCGACATGTCGGCGGTCTTTTTATGCAGCGCATCGCCGAGTCCGACTCGGGTCAGATAGTATTCGACGATATCGTCGCGCTCTGCTTGCGTCGCATGCGGATACACCTTGTCGACGCCGAGGGTCACGTTTTCGAACGCGGTCAGCCAGGGAAACAGACTCGGCGCCTGAAACACGACCCCCCGATCGGGACCGGCGGCATAGATCTCCCGGTTATCCAGGATGATGCCGCCGTCCGAAATCTCGTTCAGCCCGGCGGTCATCGACAACACGGTCGATTTGCCGCAGCCGGAGTGCCCGATGATCGAGATGAACTCGCCCTTTTTCAGCTTCATGTCGAAGCCGTCGACCACCTTGACCGTGCCGTTGCCGTCCGGGGTCGGATAGATTTTCGACACCTGCGAGAATTCCAGATAACGCGGCCGCCCGAGATCCTCCTGCGCCGGCTTCAGCGCGGACGCATCCGATTGCCAGTCGTTGCTGGTGTTCGGCCGAACGTTCGGCAGCACCAACCGGTCTTGACCGCCCTGCTGGTTTTTTTCGATGCCGACCTGCATCAGATAGCGAGTGATGTCGGCGCGCAGGCGCTTGAATTCCTCGTTATGGTTCAACGCGGTCCGGTCACGCGGACGTTCGAGGTCGACCTTGAAACCCGGCCCGAAAGTCGCCTCCGGCCCCGGATTCAATGGAATCACCCGGTCGGCCATGTAGATCGCCTCATCGACATCGTTCGTGATCAGGATCATCGTTTTCTTGTCCTGACCCCAAATTTGCAGGATTTCGTCCTGAAGATTGCCGCGCGTCAACGCATCGAGCGCGCTGAGCGGCTCGTCGAGCAGCAAGATATCCGGATTCGCGGCCAGGGCCCGTGCGACATTGACCCTTTGCCGCATGCCGCCCGAGAGCTCGGCCGGTTTCTTGTCCATCGCGGCGCCGAGATTGACCATGCGCACATATTTCTCGGTGTGCGCCTTGCGCTGTGCGGGCGTCCACTCCTTGAAGATCTGATCGACCGCCAACGCGACGTTCTGATAGACCGTCAGCCAAGGCATCAACGAGTAATTTTGAAACACCACGCCGCGGTCAGGCCCCGGCGCTACGATGGGCTTGCCCTGCTTCATCACCTCGCCGCTGTCGACTCCGCACAATCCGGCGATGATCGACACCAACGTGGTTTTGCCGCTGCCCGAAAAGCCGACGATCGCGATAAACTCGCCTTCCCGGATCGTCAGATTGATGTCCTTCAAGATCGAGGTCTTCTGCGCGCCTTCGCCGTAGGATTTGCAGACGTCTTTCAACGCGAGCAGCGTCTTGGCCGCCGGTTCTTTCATCTCTTTGGGTGACGATGCCTGGGTTTTCATCGGAAGTTCCACCACGTTATCCTTCGGGTAAGAGGCGATGCCGCTAGGACTCGGTTTTGCATTAGCTGTATTCATGCCGCCCTCCCCTTAGCGTCCGAACGAGAAGACATTTTGCAGCGACTGCATGATCCTATCGAGGATGAAGCCGATGATCCCGATCGTGAACACCGCGACCATGATCCGGCCCAGCGAGTTCGAACTGCCGTTTTGGAATTCATCCCAGACGAATTTGCCGAGGCCCGGGTTCTGCGCGAGCATCTCGGCCGCGATCAGCACCATCCAGCCGACCCCCAAGGACAGCCGCATGCCGGTAAAGATGAACGGAATCGCGGACGGCAGGATGATCTTGTTGATCTGCGTGCTCCAGTTCAGCCGCAGCACCTTGCCGACATTGACCAGGTCCTTGTCGATCGACGACACGCCGACCGCGGTATTGATCAGCGTCGGCCAAAGCGAACACAGCGTGACCGTGATCGCGGAGGTCAGGAACGATTTTTCGAACCAGGAATCGTTATCGGTCACATACAAAGCACTAACGACCAAAGTCACGATAGGCAACCAGGCCAGGGGCGAGACCGGCTTGAAGATCTGGATCAACGGATTGATCGCGGTATTGATCGTAGGGCTCATCCCGCATAAGAGGCCGAGCGGCACCGCGACCAGGGTCGCCAGGAAGAAGCCGGTGAACACGGTGAAAAGGCTGGTGCCGATCTGATCCAGATAGGTGCCCTTGCCGTTGAACGGGCGCACCTTCGGCGGCGGCTGGTCGGGATGCTCAGCCGCCGCCTGCGTGATCCGCTCCTGCTGACGTGCGTAATACTGGCGCTCTTTTTCGCGCTGCGCATAATGCTCGTCGACCAACCCGCCGGCCTCATGCCAGACCGAGACCGGCCCCGGAATCGCGCCGAGACTGGTATTCACGCGGGCCGCCGAAAAACTCCACAACCCGAGAAAGAACAGAAAAGCGATGAACGGCACGCCGATCATCAACCATAACTGCCGTAACTGCGGCACCCGATTCTCGCCGGCCGCGATTTTGACGATCGGGATAAACCAGGTCAATCCGGTGATATTCAAAAATTTGATCAGTTTATTATTCATAATCCGCTGCATCACGCCCGCTGCCGGGGTGCCTTAAAAAAGGGTCTAGGGAGAGTTGTGCCGAAAAAAATGTGCGTCCTTGCACGCAGTCGACATCCGTTGTACACATCAGAGGCACATCTAGAACAACATGGGTAAATCTTTCAAATCAAGCGGTCAGATCACTTCTCGACGACTTTGCCGCCGGCCACCTTTTGCTTGCCTTTCAGACCAATCGGGAATTTGGTCAGATAATCATTCGGCTTGGTCGCATCGAAGGCGATGCCGTCGATAAAGTCCGCGCTCGGCGGTTTGATGCCGGTCTCGCTGTCGCTCGGAAAGTCGCTGGCCTTGGCCTTGCCTTCGGCGATCAACTCTTTCGCCGCCGCCTTATAGATGTCGGGACGGTAAACCTTCTTGGCGACTTCCATATACCAGGAATCCGGCTTTTCTTCGTTGATTTGACCCCAACGGCGCATCTGGGTCAGGTTCCAGACCGCATCGCTGTAAAAAGGGTAGGAGCTGTAATAACGGAAGAACACGTTGAAGTCTGGCAGTGAACGCTTGTCGCCCTTTTCATATTCGAAGGTGCCGTTCATGCTGTTCGCAATGACATCGAAATCGGCGCCGACATACTGGCTCTGCGACAGCATTTCGATCGCTTCCTTCCGGTTTTTGTTGTTTTCCGCATCCAGCCACATCGTTGCGCGAATCAAGGCCTTGATCAGCGCCTTGTGTGTATTCGGGTGTTTCTCGGCCCAGGCTTTATTCACGCCGAAAATTTTGTCGGTGCTGTTCTTCATTAATTCAACATCACCGATCACCGGCACCCCGATGCCCTTGAATACGACTTGTTGGTTCCAGGGCTCGCCGACGCAGAAGCCGACGATCGTACCGGCATCCAGAGTGGCCGGCATTTGCGGCGGCGGTGTTACTGACAGCAGCGCGTCGGCATTGATCTGCCCAGACGTATCCTGAGGGGGTGAATAGTAGCCGGGATTGATGCCGCCGGCCGCCAGCCAGTAACGCAGTTTAAAGTTGTGAGGGCCAACCGGAAAGGTCATCGCCATGTTAAAGGGTTTGCCGGCCGCTTTATATTTTTCCAGTACCGGCTTCAGCGTGTCCGCCTTGATCGGATGCACCGGTTTGCCGTCCTTGACCGGCACCTGCGGTTTCATCTCTTTCCAGACATCATTCGATACGGAGATCGCAACGCCGTTCGAAGACAGCGTCAAGGCGCTGATAATGTCGCCCTTGGTGCCATAACCGATTGCCGCGCCGAAAGGCAGCGACACCAGCATATGCGCACCGTCGAGTTCGCCGCTCAGTACGCGGTCCAGCACGACTTTCCAGTTCGCTTGCGCTTCCACTTGCACGGATAAGCCTTCGTCCTCGAAAAAGCCTTTTTCGAACGCGACCGCGAGCGGCGCCATATCGGTCAGTTTGATGAAGCCGAGCTTGACGGTTTCGGTTTCCAAATTCTCGGTCACCGCGAAGACCGAAGTACTGAAGATGATTGTCGTAGCAACCGCTGCCTTGGATAAAGTGGCGGCTAATTTTGTTAAGGTAAATTTTCCGTGTTTCATAAAATTCGTCTTGGGGTAAATTTTAAGGCCAAAAAACGTCTTTCCAGCTGGACGCCGGCAATGCCGCATCCGCTGTAACTGACGCCTTTGTCAGATCGCTCACCTTTGAGCACAAAATTTTGACCCCACCGTTAGAGTCTTCAGTTTAGTTTTAGCATAATTTATGCCAACACCGATCGAAGACTTATCTGTGATATTTTTATTTGCAAATCATATATTTGATAAATTAGCCGCCTAGTTTTCCTGACTTACCGGAGAAATCGGGCAAACAGGAACAAATTCACCGCCCTATCAGCGAGCACTAATGATGCGGTTTTGCACCAAACTAATACAAGGTTGTTTTCAAGCCACAAAAGGCTGGCTTTGCGGAGATTATCGGAGAACGCTCAGGCGCATCTAGGCCTAAGCACAGAGATTTTGGACGGGATAGTGCCTAAAACAAAAACGTTACGATCGCCTTCAATCGGCCTTGTTCGATCACTGGAATCGCCAGCATGCGGCTAAGGTCATCCAGTTCCTCATTATATGACTCATCCTGATTTCCGGTAATCAAGGGCATGCCGGTCAGCCAGACCCGGCCCAGGGCGCCGTCGCCTTTGTTGACCGTCAGCGTTTCGAAGATTTCCGCGAGGTTATTGCTGTTTTTGCTATGGCTTTGCCGGCAGACCAGTTGCCTACCTTCAGCGTCGGGCATCCAAATCTGGATACGCTTCGCAATCGGCGTCGATTTCGCGGAAAGAAAAGTGATGACGTAAGCCCGCTCATCGCCATTTACAAACGGAATCCCGAGAACCGTCGAAATCCCTGCTTTCAGCGCGTCGCCGGAGCGGACATACTCGGTAGCCTTGCCGATATCCTCGACCAGGACCGGCATCGCCGTCTCCCATGACCTACCGGGAATGCCCTGGCCTTTCGGCAGGCCGATCTGTCTGGACTGTGTTTCAAATTGCGTCAGAGAGCCGTAATAACCATCCAGCACATGCAGCGCATGATCGGTGGCCCCTTCATTGTTCCAGACCTCGATCGCTCCTGCCTGCTCCTGATCGTCCCCGCAGAGAAACACCACGACCGCCAATAAAAAATCACCCGAAAAGATCGGTATCGCAATGCCGCAGGTCAGCCCGGCTTTTTGTGCCGCGGAAGTCCGTTTAAAGTAGGACTGTTCGAATCGGCTCAGCACGATGGGGTGCCGCGCCGCCCAGGCTTTTCCCGGCAAGCCTTCATCATAGGCAAAATGCTGCTTTTCGCTAGCGTGCTTAAACTCGGTTAAGCCGCCATACAGGCCCGAACCGAACTCCAGTTGGGTGCGTTCTTTATCGGGAATCCAGATTTCAATCACTTTGATAAACGTTTTCATGGCGGCTCATTAAAAGTCAGCGTTCTATTTCAGCAATTCCGCCATCGCAATGACGTTTCTGGCCATCTGACCTAACGTAATATTCCGATCCATCGCCAGCTTTCTCAGGGTATGGTAGGCTTCGTTTTCGGTAAAGTTTTGCGTATTGATCAAAATGGCTTTCGCGCGGTCTATTTGTTTTCTGTCTTCGAGTTGGGTTCTCGCTTCCTGCAGTGCGTTTTTGAGCACCTGTTGATGCTTGAAGCGGGCCAGGGCTACGTGAATGATGCCGTGGAGGCGATCGGCATCCAGACCATTCACCTCAAACGCGCTGACCTCGGCTTGCATCGCCTTATGGATCGTTGCACTGCTGCCGTCGGTAGCAAACATGATCACCGGTAACGGACATTGCCGGTTTAGCATGAAGAGGTCCGCCAAGAGCTCGTCAGAAGGCGTCTCGAGATTGAAAATGATCGCATCAGGCCGCATATCCTTGACCTGCGCGATGAATGACGGAGCGTATTGAACTTTGACCGTTTCGACGTTATCGTCAGCCAGTGCATTTTCCAGCGCGGTATTATCGATTCCGCTTTCGACTATCAATAGATTCAGCATGGCTCTGATGGCTTGCAACTGGCAACACGAGTTTAAGGGGAGAAAACTTGAAAGGGTTAGGCTTAGACGGCTCTTAATAAGAGTACCGAACAGATAATAAAGAATTCGGCGTAGAATGGGAAGAACCGCGGAGCGAGTTTTAAATCTCCGGCCCCTCGAACCGTCCGGTCCGAAGGCAATTTCGGATTTTTTAGGCCCCAGGCTTTTTTCCCTCCACCCGAACCACTACAATGTCGGCCCGACCCGCCCAGACGTTCCAGGCGTTGGCGAGCTGCCGGGAAAGTAACAAACCCACTGATCCATGACCAAACTGAACCCGCAACAACAAGCCGCCGTCAAGGCCATCGACCACCCGTTACTGGTGCTGGCCGGCGCCGGCAGCGGCAAGACCCGCGTGATTACCGAAAAGATCGCCTATCTGATCAAACAGGGCACGCCCGCGCGCCATATCGCCGCGGTGACCTTTACGAACAAAGCCGCGCGCGAAATGAAGACGCGCGTGTCCAAATTGCTCGACGATACGCAATTGCGGGGCCTGCGCGTCTCGACCTTTCATTCCTTGGGACTCGACATCCTGCGCGCCGAGTCGAAAACGCTCGGCTACAAATCCGGCCTGACCCTGTTCGACGAACAGGACAAGCTAACCCTGCTGCGCAATTTGATCGCACATAGTTCCAAAAGCTTCGATCCCGACCAGTGCGACCGCTACGCCTGGCAGATCGGCCAATGGAAAAATGCCTTCGTGACGCCCGACCAGGCGCTCTCGCGCGCGACCCAGGAGCAGCATCACGCCGCCCTGCTCTACGCGGACTATGTCCAAAGCCTGAAAGCCTACAACGCGGCCGATTTCGATGACCTGATCCTGATTCCGGTCTTGTTGTTCCAGCAACATCAAGCGATCCGGGAGAAATGGCAAAACAAGATCCGCTATCTGTTGGTCGACGAGTACCAGGACACCAATTCCACCCAATACGAATTGGTGCGCCTGCTCGCGGGCAATCTCGGCCGCTTTACCGTGGTCGGCGACGACGACCAGTCGATCTATGCCTGGCGCGGCGCGCAGCCGGAGAATCTCGCGCAATTGCAAAAGGACTACCCGCGCCTGCAAGTGATCAAGCTCGAACAGAACTACCGCTCGACCGGCCGCATCTTGAAAGTCGCGAACCAGTTGATCGCGAACAATCCGCATGCGTTCGAAAAACGGCTGTGGAGCCAGCTCGGCTACGGCGACCCGCTGCGCGTGCTCAGCCACAAGGACGAGACGACCGAGGCGCAGCAGGTCGTCTCCGAGATCGTGCATCACAAATTCAAAACCGGCGCCTCCTACGGCGATTATGCGATCCTGTACCGCGGCAATCATCAGTCCCGCTTGTTCGAACGGTGCCTCCGCGAACAGAACGTGCCCTACTTCATCAGCGGCAGCACCTCGTTCTTCGCTTATACCGAAATCAAGGACATCCTGGGCTACCTGCGCCTGCTGGTGAACCCGGACGACGACGCCGCGTACCTGCGCATCATCAACACCCCGCGCCGCGAAATCGGCCCCGCCACGCTCGAAAAACTCGGCGCCTACGCGAACGAGCGCCATATCAGCCTATTCGCGGCCAGCGGCGAATTCGGTCTAAAACAAAAGCTACAGGACAACGCCGCCCACCGTCTCGAAAAATTCCGCGACTGGATCGTCGATACGGCCGACCGGGTCGAACGCGGCGACCAGTTCGCGGTGCTCGAACAAATGATCGACCAAATCGGCTACCGGCAATGGCTACAGGAAAACAACAACAGCCGCGACGCCGCCGAACGCAAGCTGAAAAACGTGTATGAACTGCTCGACTGGCTCAAACGCATGGCCGAGAAGGAAGAAAGCGGCAACGCTAAGCTGTCAGAGATCGTCTCGAAAATCCTGCTGATGGACATGCTGGACCGCAACCGCGAGGAACAGGCCGGCGACCAGGTCAGCCTGATGACCCTGCACGCGGCCAAGGGCCTCGAATTTCCACATGTATTTTTGATCGGCATGGAGGAAAACATCCTGCCGCACCAAAACAGCCTCGAAACCGGCAATCTCGAAGAAGAACGCCGCCTCGCCTACGTCGGCATCACCCGCGCCCAGCGCACCTTAACCTTCAGCTACTGCACGCACCGGAAGCGCTACGGCGAAGTCGAGGAATGCGAACCGAGCCGTTTTCTGGGCGAACTGCCCGAGGGCGATCTCGAATGGGCAAGCAAAAAGCAATTGGATCCTGAAGTCAAAAAAGAAAACGCTAAGTCATTTTTTGCTGCAGCAAGAGCAATTACATCGTAATCATTTCTCTCCCTGAAAACATTGTTGTCGCAATCATTTCAGGATTTGGTTATAATAATCGGCTCTAAGCGCCCGTAGCTCAGCTGGATAGAGCGCAGTCCTCCGGAGGAAGCAGTCAGCCGATTTTGAGGGTTCAGGGTAACGGTCAAAAACCGATTGACCAAAACGTTGTAAAATTGAGTCACATTTCATCATGCGCCCGTAGCTCAGCTGGATAGAGCGCGGCCCTCCGGAGGCCGAGGCCAGAGGTTCGAATCCTCTCGGGCGCGCCATTATGACATTCGCCCCAAAACCGCATTTTTGGCCCTGTGCCCTGGATGTGCCCTAGCTGTGCCATGCACTTAAAGTCGTTTAACGTCCAATAGCAAAAAACGACATTCGCCCTTTTTTAGATACTTTGCCTGAAAATCATACTCCATCTCTTTGGTGAAACTCTCTAACTTGATCAGTAGGCGTGTTCAAGACAAAATTTAAAATGACGCTCATGCTGGTCGGGTGTCTCCCAAATAGGGAAAGCACACACAGTTTGCCTTCAACTCCCATCGCTGATTGACAGGGCCCGATGAAGCGTTACGACGCAATAAGCAAGCCGGGTGAATCGTTCGCTCTAATACTCGTCGATATCAGCCAGCAACTTTTCCTGGACGGCCCGACTGAGAAGTCCGCGGCGAAAGGCATCGATCACCGCTCCTTTTTTCACCGACTGCAGGTGCCGCCCAGCCCATTGTAATTCCTCGGCTTTAAGTTGCTGTCCCTTGATATGCAACTCAGACAGCGCTCCCCCCCCCCCCCTGGGAATAGCATCTGTACTATTGGTTAGATGATTTACTTTGATTCAGTATTTAAAATCCAGTTTTGTGCATTATTTAATTCACCAAATGCAAAGTGCTTAATTCCTGCGGATACAAAATGATCTGCTATTTTTTCACCGAAATCTCCCAATACGGAGTCCGTAACGAGCGCCACATGAGACACTTTTTTATGGTGCTCTTTAACAAACTGAAAATGCTTTATTAATGAACCAAATGATTCCCAGCCAGGAAATGTCTTTGTATATATTATAAGGCCCTTTAGGTTCCCATATTCCTCAATGTATGGATCAATTACACTTGCAGCAGATATAAAGTCTTTTTCTGATAACGCACCATTTGGGATCAAAGTTGCAATACCATTTACTTCATCCAACTCTATATTTAGCATTGAATTCCCCCTTCATCTAACAATCTTACTTTGGTTAAAAGCCAATATAAATCACAATCTTTGAACATTTCTATCGGCAAATTCATTTTTTCTTACTGTATCCGACAAATGCAATTAGCATTTAATTAATCGTTTATTCGCGTCTCTAATTGGAACTTGCTGAATTTTGATGCCAATAATCAAGGCAACGATACATAACCGGCCTTAGTGGCAATGCTTTGTCCTTCCGGCGATAGAACGAACTTTATAAAGGCTTGTAATACCGGCGAGAGTGGTTGATTCCTAGGCTGATTAATGGCAATGCCCAAAGTGCGACTTATAGGATATTGTCCGGAACGGATAGCATCTGGGGTTGGTGCTATTGCAAGAGCATCTTTATGCGGGGCAATCGCCAGCATATGGATACCTGACGAGGTCATCGAACTGCTGGAAAATCCTATACCGGTATCATCCGAGATCAGTGCATTCACGACGGCGGCGGGCCCTGCCAATGCCTGAAAATCTTTAATAAAATCGCCGCCGCATAAAGCAGTTTCTCTAAACAGACTGTTGGTTCCTGTAGCGACGGTTAAGCCATAGACGCCGATCGGTTGCTGTGCCATTGCGCCTTTTACACCTAATGCGCCCCATGTTTGAATCGGTTGTGATTTGCCACATCGGTAAGTGCTGGAATATACGGAATCAAGGTCTTGAAGAGTAATGCTTGTTAAGGGATTGTCATCATTCACATAAACGGCGACAGCATCCATAATTAACGGAATCACATGAGGTGCATAACCGAAACGAGCTTCAAATGCCTCTTTCTGTTTACTGCTTATTGGGGTTCTTGTAAGTGCTATATCAGCTATGCCGTTAATCAATGCTTCAATACCTGCAGTTCCGCCCGGGTCAGCGATAGTTACCGTGACTAATGGATTTCGCTCTGAAAATGCCTGTGTCCAGTAGGTCATAAGATTGCTTAATACGACAGAACCGGTAACGGCCAAGCGACCTTCAACTGGCACAGGCGGTTGGTTCGTTTCAACAGCGTTGGCCATGATTGCAAAACTCAGAAATGAAAAAAACATTATCAGGTACTTAGCCGGCTTAAAGATGAATCCGTAAAGTGATGTTTTCATAATATTCCTCACTTGTTTTTAATTTAATATCTAATTGGCTTTTAGCCGACTAAAAATACCGGCCCCGGCTCTATTATGCCTGCTTTGTTGAAATATCCAGCTTCTCTTCTATAGCTGTTGACTGATAGCAACGCCGGCGTCAGTTTGCTGCATAAAATTTAAAAACGATTTAGTTTCGTCGGATATTGCTCCAGCAGTCACTGTCTTGTTGTTGCCGTTTTTTCAATTAACACACGCTTTCTGCCCATTCTTTCTCTCATAAATCGATTTCAGTTATTGTTTTGTCCAAGTCACAGCGTCCTCAAATTCTGCCGGTGTACAGGTAGCGATTTGACCATCTATAAAATAAGAGCCGATTTTTGTAGCCCATTCCATCCATTTTTTGTCACTTACTACCGCTACTTTCTCGAAGTCATGTCGATGTTGTATACCAAAGACGGCATCATCCCACGCTGCGCCAAGTTCCCATCCGGTAAAATTTTCGGCTAAATAGAATCCCACTCTGATTTTTCCAAACTTACCTATTAGCTGGTTGAGTTGCGGAATAAAAACTTTCTCGTAATCTTGGCTAGTGAGACTTTCCGTTGCTTTGACTACAAGTGTTCTGCCCGCAGTTTCGTGCATAATTGCTATCATGAAAATCACTTCTTATGGTGTAATCGATCAGTTAACTTCAAAGGTAAAGTAGTGGAAACGTCTTTCCGCTTACTCTTTTTTATATTTATCTACGTTGCAAAATGCTTTTGGGGGTTCAGTCAAAATTACCCAACTTGCACCTACTCCAACATTGAGATAGACAATTCAATGGCGACATAGCGGCGAGATAGACAATTCAATGACGACATAGCGGCAGGCGTTTTAGGGTAAAACCGGATTGTTGCGCGCGTTCTTTCGCCATCAAGAGGGTCGCCGCCGCATTAGAGGCGGTCGAACGGTAGCGGTTGAAACCGGTAGTTATAGCCGGTAGTCATGATTGCCCTCTTTTAAACTGTCGATAACGCCTAATCAGCGCGTTGGTTGAACTGTCATGATCGAGTTGCGGCTCGTCCGCACTTTTAAGTTCGGCAGCGGTTTTCTGTGCCAATGCTTTGCCTAACTCGACACCCCATTGATCAAATGAATCGATATTCCAGATTTCCCCCTGTGTAAATACACTGTGCTCATAAAGCGCGACTAGCAAACCGAGCGTTTTAGGGGTTAACTGTTCAACAAGAAGTATGCTAGTCGGACGATTACCTTCGAATGTGCGGTGTGGCACCAACCGGTCAGAGGTACCCTCTGCCCTGACTTCAGCCTCCGTCTTACCGAAAGCCAGCGCCTCGGTCTGCGCGAACAGATTTGCCATTAGCAGATCATGCTGATCTCCGAGCGGATTTAAAGTCTGATAGAAACCGATAAAGTCGCAGGGAATCAGGCGGGTCCCCTGGTGAAGTAACTGGAAGAAGGAATGCTGACCATTGGTGCCTGGCTCCCCCCAATAGATCGGTGAAGTTTGATAATCGACGCAGGTACCGTCTAGCGTAACGTGCTTGCCGTTGCTCTCCATTGTCAATTGCTGCAGGTAAGCAGGGAAACGCTTGAGATATTGATTGTAAGGAAATACGGCAACAGACTGGGTATCGAAAAAGTTGTTGTACCAGAGCTTAAGCAAGCCCATGATGACAGGAATGTTCCGCTCGAATGGCGCCGTGCGAAAATGCTCATCCATCGCATGGAAGCCTGCAAGCATCGCCCGGAAATTGTCTGGCCCGACGGCGATCATGGTCGATAGACCAATCGCCGAATCCATCGAATAGCGTCCACCGTCCCAATCCCAGAATCCAAACATATTGCCGGTGTTGATGCCGAATTTTGTCACTTCTTCGGCATTAGTCGATACGGCAACGAAGTGTTGACGTATGGCATGATCGTCACCGAGCTTATCCAAACACCAGTTACGCGCGGCGCGGGCATTGGTCAGGGTTTCGAGTGTAGTAAAGGTCTTCGAACAGATGATAAACAGCGTTGCTTCGGGATCAAGATCGCGCGTAGCTTCCTGGAAATCAGTGCCGTCTACATTCGAAACGAAACGGAAAGTCAGATCGCGCTGACTGTAATGCCGCAGTGCTTCGTATGCCATCACCGGGCCAAGATCGGAACCGCCTATGCCGATATTGACGATGTTGCGAATACATTTCCCAGTGTATCCCAGCCATTGACCACTGCGAACCTGCTCTGAAAAGACGGCCATCCTGTCAAGAACAGCATGGACTTCAGCCACCACGTCAGCGCCGTCAAGCATTATCAGTTCACCTTCAGGCGCACGCAAGGCCGTGTGCAGAGCAGCTCTTTGTTCAGTCACGTTGATGATTTCGCCATTGAACATGGCCTTAATTCGCTTGCGTAAGCCACATTCATCAGCAAGCTTTATGAGCAACCGCATAGTTTCATCAGTAATACGGTTCTTCGAATAATCCAGGTAAATGCCCGAGGCATCGACCACGAATCGTTCACCGCGCAAAGGATCCTCCGCAAACAGTTGGCGCAGGTGTAAAGGGCGTATCTGTTGATAATGCGCCTGCAATGCTTTCCATGCAGGGCGCTTCGTTAACGGCTGCGTTGAAGAATGAACGGTTATAGTCATTTCTTAATGCACGTTTGCCTCTTCGGCTTTATTTTGGATCAGGATGTCCTTTGCCTTTTCGACTTCCTGTGTACTTCCATGGACAATGAGAATGAATTTGTCAGCCTTCAGCGCAGTTTCGTAGCGAATGACACTGTCTTTAGGGATTCCAATGCTTACAAGTGCACCGCCGAGTGCCGTGAGGCCACCGGTGACGACAGCAGTTTCAAGCGCACCGAGTATCCAGCTTACCAACGGGCCGCCAACCATAACTGGGCCTATCCCCGGGATGAGTAAGAATGCGGAGCCGAAAAGGAGTCCCCAAATCCAACCCCAAAACAGGCCGAACTTCCCCCACGTTGCCATGCGATCGCCGGTGTTGTAGTATCCGATAACATTTTCTTCGGTGTGATAGTCCTTCCCTACGACGGAAAGTTTTTTCATATCGTAGCCGGACTGCTGCAATTCCTTGACTGCATTCTCGGCATCCTGGTGGTTGCTAAAGAGCCCAACGGCTGAGTTGTGTTTTTCTGGCATAATGTTTCTCCAAGGTTCGGGTGAAAAAGCGCGGCGTTGCCAGCTTAAATTTTCGCCGTCGCGGGTCATACAAAAATTAATCAAGGCGTTTCGGAGAAGCTTCTTAGGACCCAACTGGACTGTCTTAACAGCTAACTCAAAAACTTTTCGCAGATTATTGGATTCGCCTTCTTGGGGGTTAAATACCCGGCGCCTGAACCAACTATCAGACGGATCTATCCTCAATGGTTATTATGTCCGTTTCTCGCAAGGTAGTCTGTTCGCCATCGCGCACACGCAGATGTTTTCAATGCCTACGGGCTCGCTGCAAATCCTATCATTAAGAATTCGTTGCTATAGATTTATCGAGTATTTTCAACCAGTGCATAAGTCGTACAGGGTCATTCATAGCCAACCTCCGCCGAAACCCGCTCGTTGTAAGCCGCTGACGACGTAAGGGCAGGCTCGCATCAATCGCCACAATAAGCCGGTACGATAGTTTTCGATCATCAAAACAATCGGCCCTTGATTAAGTCCGTAATGCCAAGGTGATACCCAGCCATAGGGATTGCTGGATTTTACCGGATGGGTCGGGTTAAAAGTCGCTTTGAAGCCGTAGGGGTTGGACGTTGTTAATTTAACCTGATGGATGCAATAGTCCAATGTAGGCAGCACAATCTCGGGCGCGAACGGCAGAGACGCCACCACTGCCCACGGCGCGAGGGTGCCGTCATCGGGTCCGTAGGGCACACCGCGCCCCAGGTAACCGAAGAATTGGCGCTCGATGCCGCCCACTTTAATCGTGTCAGGGCCGGGGCCGTCGCTTGCAGTGATCCCCCAGCAACACCCGCCATAGCCTTCAAACTTGAGCGGATTGTCCATCGCGTACCTTTGCTGTACATAAGTGGCGCGGCGGCTGTTCTCGAAATAGTCGATGCCCTTAACGCGCATGAACGCGTCCTGAATGCCGCGAAAATCAATCCAGATATGTGAGAGCTGGTGCGTGAATAGCGGCCCGGCGTAAAGATAGTCATATCCGTAACAATGTTCCCACCTGTAAGTCGAAGTCCACGTTACGTAGCTGTTCTCGGGTAGCGGATGAGCGGGCGAGCCCAGCCCCAGAATATACAGCAACATCGCCTCATCGTAGCCTTCCCATCGGTATTTTAGAAATCCGCTTTCGGGCTTCCAGCCGTGCGTAACCGTTGCACCGCCGTCTTGCGCCCACTGCCAATCCGCACGGCAGTAGAGCGCGTCGGCGAGGGTGCGGATTTCATGCTCGTTGGCCGTATCCGCGTCAAAATACACTCCCGCCGTCAATGCGCCCGCCAGCAGAAAAGCGCTATCTACCGTTGACAGTTCGCATTGCCACGCACGCCGACCAGTCCGCATCTCGAGAAAATGATAATAAAAGCCCTTATAGCCGGTGGCGTCGGGTTCGGGACCTTGCGGACTGTTCCAGAAAAACCGCAGCGTAGTCAGCGTTCGTTCTACTGCTGCAGCACGCGACATAAAACCGTGCTCGACAGCCACCGGATAAGCAGCCAACGCAAAGCCGGTAGCGGCAATACTGGCAGGCCAATTCGCTTCAGTCTTGTCGATCACCAGTCCGTTGTCCGGATTCGTCTCATGCAGAAAGTAGCTGAATGATTTGAGCTGAAGCATTTCCAACTCAGCGTCAGTGGTTAATTTCTTGCTGCTCATGGGTTCTCCTGGTCTGCCGGCTTCGGAATAAACTCAATTAAAACGTCGGCGATGGCGTGTGGCGGTAGCATGATATCAAGTGCGTTTTCCGGTTCAATCATGTTCTGTCCTCAAGCCATTTCCCGACGACGCCCCTCCCGCAAGAGCGTCGTTGACGATGGCCTGAGCTTCCTCCAGAATGTGGCGTAGATGCACCTCTCCAAGAAAGCTCTCGGCATATATTTTGTAAATATCTTCGGTGCCTGACGGACGTGCCGCGAACCATCCACTTTCGGTGATTACCTTCAACCCACCGATGGGCGCACCGTTGCCCGGCGCCTGAGTGATGACAGTCCGGATTTTTTCGCCCGCCAGATCGGTGAGTTTAACCTGCTCGGGTGAGAGTTTAGCCAGCAGTTCTTTTTGCTCCACAGTGGCCGATGCCTCAACGCGGTCATAGGCAGGCTCACCGAACTCGTCCGTAAGTTCCCGGTAGATTCCACCGGGATCGCGGCCCATTCGGGCCATGATCTCAGCCGCCAGCAAAGCCGGAACAATGCCATCTTTGTCTGTCGTCCAAACGGAGCCATCCATGCGGGCAAAGGAGGCACCCGCACTTTCTTCCCCGCCAAAGGACTTATGTTCATTTCCACATTACCTCAGAGTCTGCCTTTGCTGCGGCAGCAAGAAGATTAATGAGCGGCAGCGCTCGATTAGTCATGCTCACGACTGGCTCTTCCGCATCCTTGTCCTCAACTGGCGAGGAGGCTTTTTCTGCCTCGACAGCACCTGTTAACCGACTCAGGTCCGCAGGGACATCTGCCGCCAGAATCGCACCGGGCACGGTTGCACTGTGTCCCATCATTTTCAGCAAAGAAAGCGCGACATCCCCGAATAGGGTGATGTCGGCATAGGCATTGGTCGTAAACGTCACAAGCATAGTGTTCTCCTCGAAGGAATAAGTAGTATCTGCTTGCGCACAGCCATTAACTCTACGCTTATAGGTTTTTATTCAACCGGATGTGTCCTTTGCGTTCGTGGCACCCAGGCATTTTCACTAGCACAACCTTTAGTCACAGCGCGATTAAAAAAATTCCGCCGACTAAATTCAGGACAGCCTCATCTCACTGCTTAAAACGTGACGCATCAATTGTTCCTTGGCTGCAGCAACAACGTGAGCAGGCTCGAACCCGAAGTGCTGTGCTACAACCTTCATCGGTGCGGACAGTCCGAAGGTATCCAGGCCAAGGATGGTTCCACCGAAGCCGGTATAGCGCTCCCAGCCGAAGCTGGACGCAGCTTCGACGGCAAAGCGCGCGGTTATCTCCGGCGGCAGTACGCTGTCGCGATATTCCTGGCTTTGGCTCTCGAACAGTTCCCACGACGGCATGCTGATCACGCGCGCATTGATTCCCTCTGCTTTCAGTTGCTCATATGCCGCAATGCACAGCGCAACTTCGCTGCCGGTCGCCAGCAACAGTACGTCAGGATTATGGTTCAGGGCGTCGGCGAGCACGTAGGCGCCACGCGCCACGCCACTCGCTGGCGCGTATCGGGTGCGGTCAAGCGTCGCCACCGCCTGTCGCGTCAACACCAGGCAAACAGGACGATCCTTAAGTTGCATGATTACCCGCCAGGCCTCGACTACCTCGTTCGCGTCGGCCGGGCGCACTACCATCATGCCGGGCATTGCGCGCAAAGATGCGAGTTGTTCGACGGGCTGATGAGTGGGCCCGTCTTCGCCCATGCTGATCGAATCATGCGTCCAGATGGTGATGACAGGAATCTCCATCATCGCGCCAAGCCTCAGCGCACCACGGCAGTAGTCGGTGAAAATCAGGAAACTGGCGGTATAAGGCCGCAGATTCGACAGGCTGAGTCCGTTGCTGATGGCACACATCGCGTGCTCGCGCACGCCGTAGTGGAAATTGCGTCCACGGTAATCGCCGGCTTCACCCGGCGCCTGAAAATCACCGGCAGACTCGAAGCTCAAGTGGGTTTTTGTTGACGGATCCAGGTCTGCCGCACCGCCCAGCAGCCACGGCATTTTTTCGGCGATGGCGTTCAGCACTTTGCCCGACGAATCACGCGTCGCCATGCCCTTCGTATTTGCCGGAAAGGTCGGTAGAGCGCTATCCCAGCTTTCGGGCAAGTCACGGCGCTGCATACAATCTATCTGTTCGGCGAGCTCCGGGTAGTGTATGCGATAGGCAGCGAACAGTTTCTCCCAGGCGGCATGAGCCGTTACGCCGCGACGGCCAAGTTGTTCCCGGAAATGCGCCGGGACGCCGTCAGGCACATAGAACTGGGCGTCGGGATCCCAGCCATAGAACTCCTTCGCCAGTCGGACTTCTTCAGCGCCGAGCGGCTCGCCGTGAGCTTCTCGCGTATCCTGTTTGTGCGGGGCGCCATAGCCGATGTGGCTCTGCACGATGAGCAGGGTGGGACGATCATGGGTATCGAGAAAAGTGTTATAGCTGCGCGTCAATAGCTCCAGATCGTTGGCATCGGCTACGCGCGTGACATTCCAGCCGTAGCCGAGAAAGCGCGCCGCCACATCCTCGGTGAACGTGATGCGGGTTGAGCCCTCGATGCTGATATGGTTATCGTCGTAAATCCAGCACAGGTTGGCGAGCTGGAGGTGGCCTGCCAGGGATGCCGCCTCGCTGCTGATCCCTTCCATCATGTCGCCGTCGCTGCACAAGGCATACACCTTATGCTCGAACAGCTCATAACCGGGACGGTTATAGGTGGCCGCCAGCCAGCGTTCCGCGATGGCCATGCCGACGCTGGTCGCCGCACCTTGCCCAAGCGGCCCGGTGGTGGTCTCCACGCCGGAGGTCCATCCGTACTCGGGGTGGCCGGTACACCGGCTGCCAGCCTGGCGAAAACGCTTGATGTCGTCGAGCGTTACGGCCAGACCGCCGACCTGTTTATAGCTTGGGTTCATCGCCTTGACCTCGCACAGATAAAGCAGGCTATACAGCAGCATCGACGCGTGACCGGCCGATAGCACGAAGCGGTCGCGGTTCGGCCAGTTGGGGTCCTCCGGGTCGTAGCGCAGAAAACGCTGCCATAAACAGTAGGCCGTCGGTGCGGCATCCATGGGCGTACCTGGATGTCCGGACTGAGCCTGTTGCACGGCGTCGATGGAAAGTGTGCGCAAGGTATTGATGCACAGCTGGTCAAGTTGCGTTGTGATTGTCATGGCTTTATTCCATTTGGATGGATCTGCGTAAGTACGGCGCTTTTTGACGCAATGCAGTCCATCAGATCGCGCCATGATTTTGCGAAAGATTGCGCGCCCTCTCGCTGGAGTTGGCCGGCAAGCGCCGTATCGTCCACACCTGCCCTCGCAAACTCGGCGAGCAGCATTTCGGCATCACCGCCATCATCCGGCAAGGCGTTTTTCACTTCACCGTGCTCAGCGAAGGCAAGAAGCGTCTTCTCGGGCATGGTGTTGATGGTATCCGGAGCCGCGAGCACTTGAATGTAAAGGGTATCTGAGGCTGCTGGATCCTTGGTGCCGGTACTGGCCCACAGCAGGCGTTGCGGCCTTGCGCCGGCATCGGCCAGTTTCTGCCAACAAGGGCGACACCTCCAGCGATACCCAGCCGTCAACTTCGCCGGTGGCGTCGTGGACCGGACGAAAGAGATCGGCTGCCTGGGTCAGGTCTTCCAATGCCAGCTCGAAAAAGAGTGCTTCGCCTGACTTGTCGGCAAGTGCTTTCTTACGAATGTCTGCGTCGTAAAAGTCGGCATTCCTGATGGCTTGATCGAAGATCGTGGGGTTAGAGGTCAGTCCCGTCAAAGAAAGCTCGCTGATATAGTGGCCCAGCGTACCGCTCGTCAGCAGCCCGCGCGTGATGTTGTCGAGCCAGAGGCTTTGACCGAGATCGTGCAGTTGTTGTGTGGCTTTCATGATAGCTCCTATTATGTGCTGTCGGCTTTGGGGATGCCGAGCAAGGTGGAAAAATCGTAATCGATCAGGTCGCCGATATGTTCAATCGTTATATCAGCTGGCGGATAGGCGGCGATATTCCCTGGGTCGAGCGCGTAGTGGCCCTGGCGAGGGAATAGGGTCGTCAGACGATCTCCCCAGATCTTTTTCATTGCCGCCAGAATGCGCAGCTTGTCGTCCACCATGACGTAATGTCGAGCCGGGTAACGCTGCTCGACGTCATCTAGCATTTGCTCTTTGTGCAGGTAGATAAGCACCCGGCCTTCGACCGCATCCCACAATCCCGATCGTTGTGCCTTGCGCGGCTGGAACACCACGTCACCATCCGACAGAATCACCGTTGTTCCCCAACGGCGGAGATATGCGATGACGTCGAGCGCGCCAGGGTACAAGCGCTCTGCAAAAGGATAGTCCACTAAAAATGCAGACATCAGCAGCAACCGCGGATCATTCATGGCACCAACACGATAGCGTTGCAAGGCGCCCAGATAGTCCGCATAGCCCAGTTCAATACGTAGCGCTTCGAAAATCTTCCAATATCTGTCCCGGCTCTCTTCGCCAAATTCATATGCAAGATGGGCGCCCAGATCGGCTACGATGCGGTCGTTATCGAGCAGGGTGTTGTCAATGTCCAGCAGGAACACCACTTCGTTTGCTGCTGTCATGTTGTCTTCTCAACCGGTATGGGATTGTGCCAACTTCCATCTGCCGCAATGAGCGCATCAGCTTGTTTCGGCCCCCAACTGCCGGGCTTGTAGCGGTGAGCCTTGTGGTGATCACTAAGCACTGGATCGACTACAGCCCAGGCGGCCTCTACCGCATCCTCACGAATAAAGAGCGCTCCGTCGCCAGCCATGGCGTCTTCCAAAAGTCGCTCGTAGGGTGTTTCCTGTCCCGGCTGTTCATCCAGCAAGTAGAGCTCACGCTGGTCGCCGACGAATTCCTTGCCTGCACGCTTGACACGCGCGGCGATGGCAACTGCGGAGTTGGGAGAGAATCGAAAACGCAGATAATTGGGCCGACCGACCACCGGCGCCGAATCGTCGAACAGCCTTTGCGGTGGCCGCTTTAACTCCACCAAAACCTCGGCTGCTGTTGCAGCCAGACATTTGCCGGAACGCAGGTACCATGGCACACCCTCCCAGCGCCACGAATCGATAAAAAGCCGCAGGGCGCAGAACGTCTCGACATCCGACCCCTTAGCCACGCCCTGCTCTTTCCGGTAGCCTGAGTACTGGCCGCGCACCACGTCTTCAGGGTGCAGAGGCCGTATGGCCTGGAACACTTTGGCTTTTTCGCTGTGGACGGCGCCAAATCCCTGATAGGCAGGCGGTTCCATGGCAAGCAGCGCGACGATCTGGAACAGGTGGTTCTGGATGACGTCGCGCAAACATCCGACACTTTCGTAAAATGCGCCGCGGCCTTTTACGCCGAAATCCTCGCACAGCGTAATCTGCACGCTGGCCACGCAGTTACGGTTCCAGATCGGTTCAAGAAACGAATTGGCAAAACGGAAATAGAGGATATTCATAATCGCCTCCTTCCCGAGATAGTGGTCGATGCGGAAGATCGAATCTTCCGCGAACACCGACAGCGCCGTGCGGTTTAGCTCCCGAGCCGAGGCCAGGTTGCGCCCGAACGGCTTTTCAACGATGACACGCGCCTGATTGGCTAACCCCACAGCCCCTAGCCCTTTGATAACCGTCGCGAATAGCGCGGGTGGAATCGCAAGATAATGCGCCGGGTGTCGGGCATCGCCCAGCGTCTGTTTGAGCGCTTTGAACGTGTCTGGGTCGTTGTAATCACCGCCCACATACTGGAGCTTGGAAAGCAGGTGGTCGAAGGCGTTCCGGTCATCAATCTTGCCGGCTTGCTTGATACTGTCCGTCGCCTGCTGGCGCACTTGCGCCAGGTTCCATTTCGAGGAGGCGACGCCTACCACCGGGACATTGAGGGCGCCACGCTTGGCCATCGCATAGAGTGCCGGAAAGATCATCTTGTGGGCGAGGTCGCCAGTCACGCCGAAGATCACCAATGCATCAGCCGACGTCGTGCGCTTATAGTTATTGTGCATCTCAGTACCCTCTTCTTCTCATCATGCCCACCAAATTCGCCCTTTCGCCGATTTTCACCATTAACTTTCTGACGCCGTCGCGTGGAGACGCCGAAAAGAGTTTCGGCTAAGTCAAGTTGTCGGCTCCGCCAAAAATAATGGACACGGCTGGGTCGATTGAACATTCGTTTTCATGTTTCTTCTCCCTTTTCCCAGTCCGTATGGAAGGCACCCTTGGCATCGTTCCGCTCATAGGTGTGCGCACCGAAATAATCGCGTTGGGCCTGGATGAGATTGGCCGGCAGCCAGATGCTGCGATAAGCGTCGAAATAACCCAACGAAACCATCAACCCCGGAGTCGGCACCCCTAACTCGGCCGCTTGGCACACCACTTGGCGCAAATCTTCCTGATGCTCCATGAGCTTGCGCGACAAGTTGGGATCCAGTAGCAAGTTCGGCAGATTGTGCTTCGCTCGAAACGCCGCGCAGATGTCTTCCAGCAACGCAGCACGGATGATGCAGCCGCCACGCCAGATCCGCGTCACGGCTTCAAGATCGAGGCGATACTGGTATTTTTCCGAAGCAACCGCCAAAAGTGCCATACCCTGCGCATAGGTGATGATTATCGCGGCAAAAAGAGCGCGGCCAAGTTGTTCCTGAAACAGGTTACGGTTGCCAACGAAGCGCCGCTGGGATCGCTGATAAATTACGCTGGCCAGCTCCCGTTCCGTCGCAAACACGGATAAGTCCCGCATCGCGACCGCCAGGTCAATGGTTGGGATCGGCACTTGCAGTTCCATTGCACTTTGTGAGGTCCACATGCCGGTGCCTTTCTGTTTGGCCACATCAAGGATTTCGGAGATCAGCCGCTTACCGGTTTTCTCATCCTGTTTTGAGAAAATATGACTGGTGATCTCCACCAGATAGCCATTGAGCTCTCCCTTATCCCATAAAGCATAGATCTCATGCATTTCATCATCGTTCAAGCCCCAACCACGTTTCATCAGGTCGTAGGTCTCGGCGATCAATTGCATGATACCGTATTCGATGCCGTTGTGGACCATCTTCACGAAGTGGCCGGCCGAACCTGAACCGAGGTATGTCACGCACGGATCGCCATTGACCTTCGCAGCAGTAGCTTCAAAGACGGGGCGGACTCGTTCGTAGGCGTCTTTCGGCCCACCTGGCATGATACTCGGTCCGTAACGCGCACCTTTTGCGCCACCCGAGACGCCCACCCCGAGAAATTGGATGCCTTTTGCCGTCAGGTGGCGGGTACGCATGTCGGTGTCTTTGAAGTAGGAGTTGCCAGCATCAATGATGAGATCGCCCTTGTCCAAGTACGGCAATAAATCCTTGATGACCGAATCGACGGGCGCACCAGCGGGCACGAGTATGATGACCGCACGGGGTGGGCGGAGCATGGCAATGAAGTCATTTATATTCTCCGTCCCGCAGATGTCCCGATCGGCCGATTCCTTCCTGAGGGCTTCGACCTGGCTTGGTTCCTTGTCATAGCCCACCACCGAAAAGCCATGGTCACCCATGTTCAGCACGAGATTGCGCCCCATGACGCCCAGACCGACCATGCCGATTGCATACCGTTGTTGTGATTGCTTATTGGACATGGCTATGTCTCCAGAGAAGTTGGTGGGAAATTGGTGGAATTGATTTTTATCTTCACCCTTTCCTCCATGCCAGCACGTTGTTCGCGTTTGTTTATTTACCGCTCAGCCTCGCCCCGGTCCTAGCCTGCTTGGCGATCTGCGGTGTCAAACAGATCGGTTTCTTGGACAATAGCAGCGTGACAGTTGGATCAAACACCCGATACTCAAGCAGTTACACACGATCATTCACGAGGAATCAGACCAGCGCAAAACTCCAAACGAACACTGCTCAACCCCAGAGCATAAATACCCCATAAACCGCTATCACAGTCGCCACCAGTTGCGCTCCGCACACTGTCAGCAGAAAATTGACGCGGAGCGTAGTACGACCAGAACGAGCCGCGCTTGCGCGACAGGAAAATCGTCAAATGTCCCGCCACGGACAGCTGCGAATATATCTGCGTCTGGATGTGCTCGCAATCAAGGTTAATATGCACAGTGTCCTGACGATATTTCACACTATGGAGTGTCAATCAGCCTCGAATATTTGTCAATCAACAACGTCAAAATCGATCAATAAGATTACTATCTTATTGCTTTATCATTCGTCTACTAGTACAACGAACCAAGTACGACGCGGGTATTCAACTTATTGTTGCTGGAAAATGACAAGGTCAAGAGCGCCCACCGAGGCGTAAAAAAGGCCGTGAGTCCTTCACAAAAGTGAGCTTTGAAACAAGAATTGACTTGAAAATGCCCGAATATCTAAAAAACCAATAATTCAGAGGCTTAGCAGCATGGTGGTTTAAATTGCAAATAACAGAGGTTACCTTATGAGTGATACTCAGACATCCTTAAGAAATAATATTCGGCTGTTGGGTCGATTGCTTGGAGAAACCATTCAACGGCATTTGGGAGAGACGTTTTTCGATAAAATTGAGACTATCCGCACGCTTGCACTACAAGCCAGGCATGGACAATTGCAAAGTAAACAAACCCTCATCGAAATCCTTCGCCAGTTGCCTGATGATGAATTATTGCCGGTCGTCAAAGCATTTAACCAGTTTTTAAACCTGGCCAACATTGCCGAACAGTATGATTCGGTTAAGCGCCAACGTTCTAACTTAGATGTTAGGGACACAATCGATGCTAGTCTGGCAGAAATATTAAGCCGAGGTGTTACTCAACAAGAACTTTATGCGGCAATTGATGCGTTATCGATTGATCTGGTGTTAACGGCTCATCCTACTGAAGTAGTACGCAGAACCTTAATCCGGAAATATGAGGTCGTTGCCGAATTGCTTGAAGCATTGGATCATAATGATTTATCAGTTCATGAGGTGGAGGACATCACTCGAACACTACGCCAAGTGATTACGGAAGTCTGGCACACTAATGAGATTAGAAAGCTAAGACCGACACCGATCGAAGAAGCACAGTGGGGAGTTGCCGTTATTGAAAATTCCTTTTGGCAGGCTATTCCCCGGTTTGCCCGTTCCTTAGATCAGGCAATAAGACAATGTACGGGAGCTCACTTGTCCCTAGACCGCTTTCCAGTTCAGCTTTCTTCATGGATGGGCGGGGACAGGGATGGCAATCCAAACGTTACGGCTGCCGTGACGGAACGCGTGATTCTTCATGGTCGCTGTAGTGCTGCAAAGATGTATCTCAAAGATGTTAATACTTTGATCGCCCAATTATCGATGCAATTTTGTTCGGAGGAGCTGAAGTCAATGGTAGGCGATTCGGAAGAACCCTATCGAACTTTACTGGAACTGGTGAAGGACAAACTGCGCGCAACACGGGATTGGTGCCAATACAAGATAGATCACGACAAAGCCCTTGACCTCGATATTTATCATTGCACCCACGAACTATTAGCCCCATTGCAATTATGTTATCGTTCACTGGAACAGCAGGGACTCAGTGTTATTGCCAATGGTGAATTGCTCGATACCATTCGCCGACTGCAATGTTTTGGCTTAACCTTGTCCAAGCTGGATATCAGACAAGAAGCCTCGCGACATACGGATGTTCTGGCGGAAATTCTCCAATATCTAGAGCTGGGCAATTACAAAAGCTGGGATGAACAACAACGCCAAATTTTTTTACTTCAGGAACTGCGAAATAAACGGCCACTATTACCAGTCGGCTGGAAAGGCTCGGCTGACACCAATGAGGTTATCGATACTTTTCGAGTAATCGCCGGACAGCAAATCGAATACTTAGGCGCCTATGTAATTTCGATGGCGGCAAATCCTTCCGATGTGTTAGCGGTCAAACTTTTGCTCAAAGAATTTGGTGCCGACCTTAATCTAAGCGTTGTACCGCTGTTTGAAACCCTGGTTGATCTTGCCGGTGCCTCACAATGCATCGACTCGTTGTTGTCGTTGTCCGATTACAGGACCATTATGGGCGATCATCAGCAAGTCATGATCGGCTACTCGGATTCAGCTAAAGACGCCGGTCAAGCAGCTGCAGCTTGGGCGCAGTATCAAGCCCAGGAACAACTGGTGAAACTATTTCATCAACATGCTACGCCATTTACGTTGTTTCACGGTCGAGGCGGATCAGTTGGGCGCGGCGGGGGACCGGCTCATTTAGCGATTCTTGCGCAAGCGCCGGGGTCTGTTAACGGACGCTTACGCGTTACTGAACAGGGTGAAATGATTCGTTTTAAATTTGGCACTTCGAAACTGACCACTCAAACCCTGAGTATGTATGTATCAGCCGTTGTTCAGGCAACGCTCTTACCGCCTCCAGAGGTCAAACCGCTTTGGCGCAAACAGATGACCTCAATTGCCTGCCAAGCGGTAACAAGCTATCGGCACTTCACCCAAGATAACGAAGAATTTGAAATTTATTTTCAACAAGTGTCGCCTATCAAGGAACTCGGTCAACTAGCGTTAGGAAGTCGGCCTAACAATCGGGGTGCTGATAAAGGTATCAAATCACTACGAGCCATTCCCTGGACTTTTGCCTGGATGCAAATTCGATTAATGGTTCCCGCCTGGCTAGGTACCGAACAAGCGCTGGCGGGAGCAAACGACCAAATGTTGAAAAATTTGCAGGACATGCATCGTCACTGGCCTTTCTTCCGCACTCATATCGATCTAGTGGAAATGGTCTTAGCCAAGACCGACAGTGACATGGTTGAATATTATGAAAAGTTGCTGGTCGATAGCCGGCTTCACCCTTTAGGAAAACAATTAAGACAACAGTTATCCAATTTAAAAGACAGCGTCAATCTGATTAAAAGGCAATCGCATTTGCTGGACAATGAGCCATTGCTTAGGGATGCAATCAATTTAAGAAATCCCTACCTCGATCCCTTACATTATCTGCAGGCGGAAATGCTTAGACGGTTACGCTTCAATAAAGAACATCAGGATACGGTACAGCAAGCTTTGCAGGTCACTATTGCTGGAATTGCAGCCGGGATGCGTAATACCGGATAATGACTTCCTTCTCCTCCATAGGTTTCCTAAGACATCATGGCGTATCTCCTGTAATAACGACAACCTGGAAATTTTCACCTTGCCACACTTTGCGGTCAAGCCAGTAGAAGGTAAAGTCGATGTGCTCGCCTGCAACAAGCTCTTTGGTCTGCAGCCGTGCAACGTAACCTAATCCCCAATCTTCAGTGATGACATCCGCCGGGTTTTGCCAGTCATTCTTACCCCAGTGTACCTGTGCAGCTTCGGACAACAGCACGCGCAGTTCCTGACCGGCAACCAGTTGCTTCACACGCTGGCGTGGTTGCCACAAAGCGTAATCAAGTTGTGGATGGCGTCCGCCGTAGCGGGCCCAGGTACGTGCAGGCCTATCGACTGGTGCGCCTGCTGCTATACTTAGCGCCAGTTTGATGAATTCGGCGTGCGCCCATACCAGCGGCATTGCCGAGCCACTGGGTTGGCCTGGATACAGGCCACGCTCAGGGATGGCCACGCTATCCCACACCTGTTCTGGCAACAGCCCGCCTTTACCAGTCATTTGCGCCATAGCCTGCAAATAAGGTCGTGCATCCTCTCCCGCCAGTAAGGCCAGATGTCCACGTTCACCAGTTAAAAGCGGCCATCCTCGACCCTGCCCCCAGCCATCAAAAGGCGCTCCGTCCGGATGCTCACCATAACCGTCGCCGTTATAGCGATGCCACACCGGACCGTTAGGCGTATTGGCCTTGAGCAGCAGGTCAATAGCCTGAACGCTACTTACCATGGCAGGGTCATCAGCGGCACGCAGCCCAAAGCGGGCAAGCTGCAAGCAACCGATAGCGAGCTGTTCATCGGCGGCAACCCCTGGGTAATTCTCGCGGTTTTTGATCAGTAGATGTTCAAACTTGGCTCCTTCATGAATCAATATGTCTTTCGGCGCGCTGCGCATGTAATAGCCTGGTACTCCAAGTTGCTGAGCCAAAGTAGTATTGGCTGCCCAGGTATACTCTTCCAGGCGCGTGTTCCAGGTATCGGCCAGCATCAGCGCACAGTCTAATTCGAGCCCTGCGAGAAATCGACTGCCTTCGACCAGCGCAGCAATGGCTACCGCGACGGTAAAAGTATTGATGCCCGGGTTTTCCTCCCAGCGATCCTGGGCAGTCATAGGCCCTTCATGCGCTATGAAGCTAAGGGCCCGATGCACCATGTCGCCCACTCGTACTTCACCCAGTGCATTTCGCTCCGCCAAGGCGCTGGCAAGCAGTACCGGGAAAGCCGTTTCATCAAGCTGTATACCTTGCCAGAAAGGCTTGCCGCCCAGCCACTGGTTTTGCAGCCAATGGCCATTGGCCTGCTGGGTAGCGATGAGGTAAATCAAACACTGCTGCGCATCCGCTATATCGTCAAGTGCCACCAATGCACCTGCCGTCTCGACTAAGTCGCGCGCCCATACCAAGTGATAGCCACCCCGACTGTTGCTGGCTTCGCCCCAAGGCACCGACAGGCTTGCGACAAAAGCACCCGGGAAAGTACGATCTTCGTGAACTTTTATGACTGTTGCCGAACGCCGTAATAGTATGAGGGACTTAGAATCCAGCAAAGCCTCCAACTCAGGTGGCCAGTGCAGAGTCTCCAGCCACTGCTGCCAGCCTTGGCAATACCTTGTCCAGAGCGTCTCAAAACCTGTCGACAGCGATTGCAGGACCAATGTGGCGGCGGCTTCACGGCTGCTGGCAAGCCCCAGGGCCAACGTACCGGTGCAGGACAATTGCGCAGTGAACGCTACTTCGCCAGGGCCGGCCTGGGCATAGTGCCATGTCATGCCGTTATTGAGTTTAAAATCTTGCCAGCCGTCGCTCCTACCCACTAATCCTACTGAACATTGTAGCAGCGCTGGCCGACCTTCACGATCGACAGCCGTCAGAGCCATCCCGAACGGCCCCTGCTCAGCCCACAACATGCGGTGACCTTCCCACACATCCGTCCATGCCTGATTGCTAGTCGCATCTTCGCCAATACGGGGTGCAGCCAGTAGATAGAGTTGCAGATCTGCATCCCCTTTTAACATAAAATCGACCAGCAGCACATCACGTTCCGGATCAATGCATATCTTAAGTGTTAGCATAAAACGGGCATGGTGATGGGTGATGGTGATTGCCGGAATGACATCGTCCTGCCAGGTCACCATATAATCGCCCAGCCGACGTAATTCAATCCAGAAATCTGTACCGTTGGCGATGATGAAACCCAGGTCTTTTAACTGAGGAATGTCCAGGCGCGGGTAATACACCTCGGTAATAATACCCTGCGCCATGGTAAACCATACGCGTGAGGTACCTAATGCCGTGCCAACCGCGTCTTTGGCAGCAGGTGCCCAAGTTGGGTAAATACTGGAAGGTGCAGGAGCTACCCCTTTAGGATACGACTTTTCTGACATTTAAGTATTCCTTCTTGATTTACGAGGTTGGGATGCGCTATGAACCTCATCACTTTTCGATAGATAGCACCTGTTCGCTCTGATTCAGCAGACTGGAATTATTATTTTATGTCTGATTTTTTGCCAGGTTCAGCCCTTTTTGTTTAACCAGATTGATCAGACTACCCGCCAGCACCATTTCCACCTGGTAGGGCGTCAACGTGTGTTCGGTCTCATAGGTCTCGTCTTTAGTTATATTATTTACCTGGACTCTATTGCCCATGCGAATGGCATTGCGCGCATTAGGAATGGAAAGCCTGTCGCTTTGGGATATCTTCTTCCAATCTTCAGGATTGGTAAATATCAGAGGGAGAATGCCGAAGTTGCTAAGATTTTGTAAATGTATTCTGGCAAAACTTTTTGCGATTACCATCTTAACTCCCAAATAACGGGGACCTAAGGCTGCGTGCTCGCGGCTCGAACCCTGTCCGTAATTGGCGCCGCCCACAACGAATGATCCCTGTTGCTGATGGCCCATTGCTCTTTCATAGTACGTCTCGTCGATCTGGCTGAAAACAAACCGGCTAATTGCTGGGATATTACTGCGAAAAGGCAGCACCTTGGCACCGGCCGGCATAATTTCGTCCGTGGAAATATCATCCCCCATTTTCAATAGCACTAGCCCTTGGAGTGTTTCGGGCAGAGGTTGTAACTGTGGCAGGGGTTTGATATTGGGACCTTTCTCCAGGTCATACAGTTCGCTTTCCTGTGTAGGAGGGATCAGCATCTCGGTATTGAGGAGCATGGTCTCGGGTTCCATAAAACGGGGGTACTCCATGCCTAGCGTACGTGGGTCGGTAATCACGCCGGTCAAGGCCGAGGCGGTGGCGGTTTCAGGGCTGCACAAATAAACCTGATCTTCTTTGGTGCCCGAGCGGCCCGGAAAATTTCTGGGAACGGTGCGCAGGCTAATGCGACCCGTAGCCGGAGCCTGTCCCATGCCGATACAGCCGCCGCATCCCGCCTGATGGAGGCGGGCGCCCGCATGGATGAGCTTTCCGAGTATGCCCATTGACATCATGTTTTCCAATATCTGTCGGGACGTGGGGTTGACGTCGAATGAAACGCGGTCGTGTACCTGTTTGCCGTCGACGACCATGGCCGCGATGGCAAAGTCCCGCAGCCCCGGATTAGCGGACGATCCGATATAGGACTGGTATATTTCCCTGCCCGCCACCTCGCGCACCGGTACCACCTTACCCGGACTGCTGGGCGTCGCAATCAAAGGCTCCAGTTCTGAGAGGTTGATTTCCTCGTATTCGTCGTATTCCGCATCCTCATCCGCGAGAATTTCCTGAAAGGCGTCCTCACGCCCCTGACTTTTCAGAAACGCCATAACCGCATGGTCCGCCGGAAACACCGTCGTGGTGGCTCCTAGTTCGGCTCCCATGTTGGCGATCACATGCCGGTCCATAGCGGTTAGGGTTTTCAATCCGGGACCGTAATACTCGACGATCTTGCCAAGCCCGCCGTCCACATCGTACCTGCGCAGCATTTCCAAAATCACGTCCTTGGCGCTCACCCAGTCGGGAAGCTTCCCTACCAATTTGACACCCAATATTTTCGGCATGTTGACGCGAAAAGGTTCCCCCGCCATAGCCATCGCCACCTCTAGGCCACCCGCGCCGATTGCCAGCATCCCCAATGAACCAGCCGCACAGGTGTGGCTGTCCGAGCCTAACAAGGTTTTTCCCGGCATGCCAAAGCGTTCCATATGTACGGGATGACTCACGCCGTTACCGGGCCGGCTATACCAAAGGCCAAATTTCTTGCAAGCACTACGCAAAAACAGATGGTCGTCGGCGTTTTTGAAGTCTTCCTGGAGGAGATTGTGGTCCACATACTGTGCGGAAAGCTCGGTTCGTACGCGCGGAATTCCAAGTGCTTCAAATTCCAGCATGACCAGAGTGCCCGTTGCGTCCTGAGTGAGCGTTTGATCAATTTTCAAACCAATCTCTTCACCCGGTATCATACGACCTTCGATCAAGTGGCTTTTGATAAGCCTCTGCGTTACGTTTTTACCCATGGCTTTGTGCTCCCACATAGAGACGTTCAAAATTAATTTTCTAAAAAGTAAAAACCTCCTCTGAAGAAATACTTGTATCTGCCATGAAAAAGCTTCTTAAAGAAGAACTTAAATAATAACACTAAGGAACGTGCAGACAATAATTTGGCCAATTTAACGTTTCACTTAGGCCGTTCCGATCGCGCAACATTCTGGCACCCATGAACGGGTGTTTCAAATGCAATTCATCCAGTCGCCGCATCAGGTCCAAATCACGCTCCGAGACGGGCTTAGGCAAATAATAGATGCTGCCCCTGCAGATATTGAGTAAGTCTGCCTGACGGCTAATCGATAGTTTCGCATGACGGTCTATCATCGCTTTGCGCTCAGCAATCCCGTCTTGTTGAGCGCGCCTTCTAAAAAATCGTTTTCCAGCGTCAACTGGCCGATCTTGGCATGTAAAGTCTGTAGATCGACAGCGGGTGACGCCGATTCAGCGGGTTTGCCAAATACTTCAGCCGCATGCTCTGTCAGTTGCCGTTTCCAATCGGTAATCTGATTCGGGTGAACTTCAAATTCCTGCGCGAGTTGCGCCAGGGTTTTATCACCCGCTAGCGCGGCCATGGCAACTTTGGCTTTGAACGCCGGTGAATGTTTTCTTCTCGTTTTGAGTGACATTTTCTGCTCCGTTTTAACGTCCTTCTGGACATTCTAAAGTAGCAGGCGTTCCACTTAACCGGCTGTTCAATTTTTCGGTACCACCTCTAGGTTTGGTTTAAGTTTAACTGTAGCTGTTCGGTTCACTCGTGTCATTAGTTTTCGTCGAAGAGTGCTCAAGACGTGGGAGTTGTAAAAAAGATTCCAACTTTTCCACTTTCGGCATCGGTTTTTCCAGTTAAGTGATACATTAGAAACTTTAAAAACAACAAGATGAAAATTACTTCTGACAAATTTTGACGCTCTTTATTAGCAATAACTGGCAATTTTTCCACACTGTTTAACAGAAACTATACCTTTATCGGTACGATGACGCAGATGGAAAAGTCCGGCCGCGAGTGGCATGGAGAAACCGGGGTTATCAGCAAAGCCATGCTCCTGAAATACATTGATGATTTGACGCTTCCCATCTACTACATCGACGGCCCGCCCGCGATGGTGAATGCGATGCGACAAATACTGAGCCAAGCGGGCGTCGACGATGACAACATCCGCACGGAAGAGTTTTCAGGCTACTGATGACGATTGTATTAGGTACTTATTTAAGGAGAATACTATGAATGTTGCTGCACATCCCTTAACTACAGAGGACTCTGCGCTGTCTCCCTGGTGGCTGCGCACGGTGATGATCGTGATGGTGCTGGGCTTTGCAGGCCTGATCATCATCACTTCACTGGCCTACCGCAACGCTCCGCCGATTCCTGCACAGGTGCTTGATGCGCAAGGTATTCGCCTGTTTACCGGCGACGACATCAGCGAAGGCCAGGCAATCTTTCTCAAATACGGATTGATGAACAACGGCAGTATCTGGGGGCATGGTGCATATCTGGGGCCCGATTATTCGGCCGAGACATTGCACCGTATCGGCGAGGATACCGCCACGGTCATTGCGCAGCAGCAATACCAACAACCACTGGTTGCGCTGACGCCTGGGCAACTGGCGGCAGTGTATGCACAAACAGCGGTCGAGCTAAAAACCAATCATTATGATGCCGCCAGCGCAACACTGCATCTGACAATGCCGGAGACTGCCGCCTACCATCGACAGATTGCTTACTGGACTGATTACTTCCTTGACCCCGAACGTAATGGCGGGCTCCAGCGTGGGCTGATCAGCGATCCGACTGAATTGCACCAGTTTACCGCATTCGTCACATGGACTGCGTGGGCCTCCGTGACCAGCCGTCCCGGTGAGAATTACTCCTATACCAACAACTTTCCGTACGATCCCAGCGTTGGTAACACGCCGATACCTGACGCACTGCTATGGAGTGCGCTGAGTCTCGTCGTGCTGCTGGCCGGTATTGCAATCGTACTGTTGATGTTCGGCAAGTTCGATTATCTTGGCTGGATTAGCACCGGCCAGCATGTGCACCCTCATCTGTTGCCTGGTCAAGCCAGCGCCGGCCAGCTGGCACTGGTGAAATTTTTCGTGGTGATGGCAATGCTGTTTCTTGCGCAGGCTTTGGTGGGTGGTGCGGTGGCGCACTATCGTGCCGATCCTGGCAGTTTTTACGGTTTCCAGCTGGAACGGCTATTTCCCAGCAATCTGATGCGCACCTGGCATCTGCAAACGGCGGTTTTTTGGATTGCTATCGCCTATGTTGCCGCGGCCTTGTTTCTCGGCCGTTCACTGCGCAACGATGAACCACACTGGTTCGCTGGCTGGGTTCATCTACTGTTCGGCGCTTTCGTCATGGTCATAGGCGGCAGCCTGTTAGGCGAGTGGGCAGGCATCTCGCAAATGCTGGGTCAATGGTGGTTCTGGCTTGGTAACCAGGGCTGGGAATACCTGGAACTCGGGCGTCTGTGGCAGTACCTGCTTATCGCCGGCCTGCTGGTGTGGTTTGCGATATTATTGAAGCTGGTGCAGCCAGATACTTTGAGCGAGCCGGCATCGAAACCTTTGGTCAGGCTGTTTTTGCTGGCGTCCCTGGCAATTCCGCTGTTTTACATTCCGGCACTCTTTTTCGGCGCCAAGACCAACTTCACCGTGGTGGATACTTGGCGCTTTTGGATCATCCATCTATGGGTCGAAGGTTTCTTTGAATTCTTTGCCACCACGATGGTGGCGCTGATGTTTTATCAACTGGGACTTACCCGGCGAAATGTCGCGCTTCGTGTGATTTACCTCGACGCCATCCTGTATTTCGGAGGTGGTCTGATCGGCACCGGCCATCACTGGTATTTTACAGGCCAGAGTAGCGTCAATATGGCACTGTCGGCGATGTTCTCGGTGCTGGAAGTGGTGCCGTTGACGCTGCTGACCCTGGACGCATGGGATTTCGTGCGCACCACACGTGGTGACTGCGATGCCTGCGGCCAATCGGTAGCAATACCCCAGAAGTGGACGTTCTACTTCTTGATGTCCGTAGGCTTCTGGAACTTCGTCGGTGCCGGCATCTTCGGCTTCCTCATCAACCTGCCGATCGTCAGCTACTATGAAGTCGGCACCCAACTGACGCCCAACCATGGCCATGCCGCGATGATGGGCGTATTCGGTATGCTGGCGATTGCGCTGATGGTATTCGTGTTGCGCCAGACCAGCACCCATGCACACTGGGTCGACATCGAGAAATACGTTAAAGTCGGATTTTGGGGTACCAACGTCGGCCTGATGCTGATGTTAATGATGAGCTTGTTCCCCAGCGGAGTGTTACAGGTCTGGGATGTAGTCCAGCATGGGTACTGGCACGCGCGCAGCCTTGATTACATCGGTAGCGAACGCTCGCGACTGATCGAATGGCTACGTCTACCTGGTGACCTGGTATTTATCCTATTCGGAGCCATACCGTTGGTAATCGCATCCATCAAAGGCTGGCTGGGGGTGCGTCGACAGCAGACGGATTGACATATCAGGCATTTTGAAGTAATAAAACCTATCTATGAAAGGATCAGTTGCAAAATCCGTGAGTCCGATGGATAACTGACTCTTTTTGGGAGGATTGAAAAATCTAATGATCAGTTTGAAGCAATAGCGACCATTTTTTCGTCTCTAGTTTACTCTGTACACGACAAAAAATTTATCCACAGGCTCTCACTCATGTTTGGAGAGCTATTATTTCGGGATTCTGTCCGTCAACGACGATCATGTCGGGCGGACATAAAAACAACACCCATAGCCTGAACCTGTCCTCAATTTTTTGGAGGCCATGCAAAAGGCTGTCTGTCAGATAATCCAGCCCATAGCGAAACAAACTCTGCTCCGGTCGTCCATGCTTTTTCGTTTTTAAGGGCCTGACCTGATGGTTCCATTCCCCCGTTTTATGCGCCCAACAAAAGGCAATGGCCAATAATGCCATCACCTTTTTGATCCGAAAATAGTGGGTCAGGCGCATCTCTTCCTCATTTTCTGCGAGCGCAAGCGCTCGCTAAAGAGTCATCCGTCAAACACACGTCATACGACCCGAGTCAGATGCCTGAACTCATCATGGTATTCGATACCGAAAAAATGCACTACATGCTGAACAATCATGACCGTAAAAGCAATTTGTACCGTAATCATGACCGTTATTTGAGTTACCTCGGCGACACATGCGGTTTCTTACCTGTCAGTCAGTTATCCGCCTCAATTCTAAGTGACCTCGATACCTTGGCATTGAGGCTCCCAAACTTCGCTGAAGCGATTGAGTATTATCGTGAACAATTTGCACTGGCGCTGATGAACCAACCCCCCGCCATCGCTGCCAATCCCTTACTGATTGTAGGTCCACCCGGCGTAGGTAAAACTGCATTTTGTCGGGCATTAGCTGAAATCGTTGATACTTACTTTGACCTAGTCAGTTTATCCGGCATTACCGCAGGCTTCGTGCTGGGCGGCATGTCGTCCAATTGGGCGGATGGGAAACCTGGACGTATTGCCGAGTCTCTTGCCCGCGGTCATAAAGCAAATCCCTTGATTATGTTGGATGAAATCGATAAGTGCGGCGGGGACAAACGCTATGATCCTCTGGGCTCGTTATATCAATTATTAGAGAAAGACACTGCTGCCGTATTTGTCGATGAAGGCCTGGAGCTTGCAATCGACTGTTCCCACATCCTGTGGTTGGCAACTGCCAATGCGTGCGAACTAATTCCCGAGCCCATCATTTCCCGCTTTACGGTCATAGAGGTCAAGTCCCCAAACAGTGACCAAATGGCTGCTGTTATTCGGTCCATTTATCAAAAAATTCGGCAACAGCATCCGTGGGGGCTACAATTTAGCGATGATTTACAGCCAGCTTTGCTTGAAAAAATCATCCACAGCCAATTGGAACCTCGATTGCTGCAGCGGGAGCTCATCGCCGCTTGTGGTAAAGCAGCACTGAGAAACATAGCTGAAGATGGCAAGCATTCTGTCTGTCCCGACGATTTTGTGCCTCGCAAAATTGGTAAACGGCTTGCCACCATTGGATTTATATCATATTGAGCTGTACCAGCCGTTGGGGAATTGTTGCTCAGCGGCCAATCACAAGTCGTCGTCGACTGCAAAAATCAATAAAAATACTTACGCGACTATAAATTATTTTATTCATCGATTGAGTTAAGCTACCTTTAGGATTATTCTGGTGGCAATTAGAAAAACGTTGGATAAGATGCACCTAAAAATCCTATTGTCGTGGCTAGGAATCGCCGACCTGAAAGCAGCAGGCCTGATTTCAGGTAATACCAGCGAGCCTATTGGCGACGGTCCGATATTAGGTGCTCTCAAAAATCTCAGCTTCGACGAGCTCCATTTATTACATGATCACAACCAGCAAAAAGCGACCGCGTATATCAACTGGTTGGCTCAGTTTAGCAGCATAAAAGTTGCCTCCATTCCTTGCTCGTTACGTTCCCCTATCGACTTCGGTGATATACACCATGCAGTAGACGGTTATTTGCAGAAACTCACTGCCGGCAACCCTAACCTGGATATCAGCATCCATCTCTCGCCCGGCACGCCGTCGATGACGGCTGTATCGATACTGCTGGGCAAAACCAAGTACAACACGCGTTTTGTGCAATCGACCAAAGACAAAGGCGGTGAGTTTGTCAGCATCCCTTTCGACATCTCGGCCGAGTTTGTGCCGCAAATCGCTAAGCATGCCGACAAAAAACTCTCCGAACTGTCGTCAGCCCAAGCGCCGCCGTCGGCAGCTTTTTCCGATATCGTGACGCAAAATCAAGATTTCTTACGCGTCATCCAAAAAGCCGAAAAAATTGCAGTGCGAGATGTGCCGGTTCTAATCACGGGAGAGTCGGGTACTGGTAAGGAGTTGTTTGCCAAGGCCATTCATAATACCAGCCAACGCCAGGGCAAACCGTTTATCACCGTCAATTGTGGCGCCATTCCCAAAGACTTGATCGATTCAGAACTGTTCGGCCATATCAAAGGGGCTTTCACGGGGGCGGTGAGCAATAAGGCGGGATATTTTGAAGCGGCTGATGGTGGTACACTGTTTTTGGATGAATTTGGCGAATTGCCGGAAGATGCGCAAGTCCGCTTGTTGCGTGTACTCCAGTCCGGCGAAATCAGCAAAGTCGGAGATAGCGCTATAAAGACCGTCGATGTGCGGATTATCGCTGCGACCAACCGAAACCTCGCGCAAGATATCGCCATCGGCCGCTTTCGAGAAGACCTGTTTTATCGTGTGGCTATCGGCATTTTGATTTTACCCCCCTTGCGTGAGAGAACTGGGGACATCGCCTTGCTCGTCGATCATTTGATGACTGCGATCAACCGCGAAGCGTCCAATCAGCCAGCCTTTGTTGATAAAAAACTTTCTGTAAAAGCAAAAAATATTATCCTTAACCACGCTTGGCCAGGTAATATTCGTGAATTACACGGCACGTTACTGCGCGCTTCGATCTGGGCTGACTCGGATACCATTGCCGATCTTGATATTCAGGAAGCCATGCTTACCCGGCCAACCAATAGTAACTCAAGCGAGCTGCCAGACATTGGCGAAGGCCTTGATATTCAAGGCCTTCTGGATGGTATAAAACGTAAATACATTGCTCAGGCGCTGACTCAGGCGGCCGGCAATAAGAAAAAAGCCACGGAGTTATTGGGCCTGCCCAACTACCAAACCCTAAGTAACTGGATGGACAAATTAGGCATCCAATAAAAATTGGCACGCTCTTCGCTATAGAAGGGACATGGATAGAATCGACATCATGCAATCACAGAATTTTGAGTTCCTGAGAAACGTCTGGCCGGAATTGGCCAGCTTGGCCGGATTTGCCGAACACTATGCGTCCCTCGACCCGCAAAGCGCGCAGACCAAATTGCGCAACTTTGCCGAGCGTTCGGTTGCGATTGTCTATTCCCAACTAGGCTTGCCTCGGCCGCCGCAAGCCAACTTCATGGAACAGCTGACCAACGCGGCCTTCGAAGCGGTGACGCCCAAAGTCGTCATCGACAAACTGCATGCGTTACGCATTCACGGCAATAAAGCCGCTCATGGCGATAAGGTCAGCGAACAAAGCGCCCGGTGGTTATTGAAAGAAACTTTCGACATTGCGCGTTGGTTATTCATTACCTACGCCAATGGCGATCAAAACAGCATAGCGGATTACCAAGCGCCTAAACCTGCGCAATCGGAAAAAGCCGACTATAAAAAAGAACGCAAAGCCTTGCTGGAGCAATACGCCAAACAGGAAGCCCGCATGCAGGCCATGCTGGCGGAATTGGAAGCGGAGCGCGAAAAAGCCGCGCAACTCCAGCGAACCGCCCAGGAATTGGAGCAGCTTAAACAACAAGCCACCAACAAAGGACAAAAAGCGGCGCTGGATTTACATTTCAACGAAGCGAGCACCCGCAAATACCTGATCGACCTGCAACTAACACAAGTTGGCTGGCAACTTGAGGATAATGATCAAGTCACCCTGGAAGAAAAAGTGCTGCATCAACCCACCACCAGCGGCGAAGGTTATGCCGACTATGTGTTATGGGATGACAACGGCAAACCGTTGGCGGTGATCGAAGCCAAAAAGACCGCCGTCGATGCAGAAACCGGCCGCCATCAAGCCAAATACTACGCCGACGGCCTGGAAAAAATGCACGGCCAGCGGCCGATCATTTTTTACACCAACGGCCACGATATCTGGCTGTGGGACGACCATGCAGCACAGAATTACCCGCCGCGTCGTTTGTACGGTTTTTATTCCAAATCCAGTTTGCAGTATCAGATACGCCAGCGCATCGAGCGCAAACCGTTCAATACCGTCTCGCCCAAGCCGGACATCCTGACCGACCGCTTATATCAACACGAAGCCTTAAAACGCATTACCGAGCGTTTCGAGACCAAACAACGCAAAGCTTTGGCGGTACAAGCCACCGGCACAGGCAAAACCCGACTGTCGATTGCCCTGGCCGATGTCTGTATGAAAGCCGGCTGGGTGAAGCGCGTATTATTCGTCTGCGACCGGCGCGAACTGCGCAAACAGGCCAAAAATGCTTTCAGTGCCTTTCTGCCCACCCCGATTACCATCCTGACCAGCAAAAGCGTGCAGGACACCCACAACCGCATCTTCGTCGCCACCTATCCGGCCATGATAAAAGTGTTCGATGCGTTTGATCCAGGCTTTTTTGACTTGATCATCGCCGACGAATCGCACCGCAGCATCTACAACATCTATGGCGACATGTTCCGCTACTTCGATGCCTTGCAGGTCGGCCTGACCGCCACACCGGTGGAAATGGTCAGCCGTTCCACCTGCCAATTGTTCGGTTGCGACTTCAAACAGCCCACCAGCAATTACACGCTGGAAACGGCCGTCGAAGAGGGCTATCTGGTGCCGTATCAAGTGGTCAAACACTCTACGCAATTTTTGCGCGACGGCATCAAAGGCCATGCCTTGTCCGCCGAAGCCATTGCCGCATTGGAAGACCAAGGCATAGATCCCAACAACCTGGATTTTGATGCCCAGGAGATCGACAGCGCTATTTTCAATAAGGACACCAACCGCAAGATCCTGCAAAACCTGATGGAACACGGCATTCGCCAGGCGGATCAGCAAACGTTGGGTAAATCCATCGTCTTCGCACGTAACCACCAGCATGCCAAACTGCTGGAAAAACTGTTCGACGAGTTGTACCCGCAATACGCCGGTAAATTCTGCCAGGTCATCGACAACTACGATCCCCGCGCCGAAGAACTGATCGACGACTTCAAGGGCGAAGGCAGCAACGACCAACTGACCATCGCCATCTCGGTCGACATGCTGGATACCGGTATCGACGTGCCGGAGATCGTCAACCTGGTTTTCGCCCGCCCGGTCAAATCGCCGGTCAAATTCTGGCAAATGCTCGGACGGGGCACCCGGTTGTGCCTTAATCTGTTCGGCCCCGGAAAACACAAAACCCACTTTCAGATTTTCGATCATTGGGGCGTAGTGGAATACCACGGCCTGAAACAACGCGAGGTCGAAATCAGCCAAAGCAAATCGCTGATGCAGCGCCTGTTTGAGGCCCAACTGAGCCTGGCCAAAACCGCCCTGCATCACGCCGAGCCGGATTTTTTCGATGTGGTGGTGCAATCGCTGCATAAGGCCATCAACAGCCTGGACGACAAAACCATCGCCGTGCGCGACAAATGGAAACTCAAACAGCAGATGAGCCAACTGGACGTATTGCGCCAGTTCAGCCCCAATACCGTCACGCTGCTGGAAACCGACATCGCCCCGCTGATGCAATGGCTGGATGTGCGCGGCCACAGCGATGCTTACCAATGGGATTTGCTGCTCTGCCAAATTCAGCAACACAAACTGCAAAACACACAGTCCTTCGGCGATCTGGCCGGCGAAGCGATCAGCCAGCTCTGGCAACTGCAAATGAACTTGAACCAGGTCAAAGCCAAGGCCGCGCTGATCAAACAATGCCGCGAGCTGAATTGGTGGCAAAACGCCTCACTCGATGAACTGGAACAGGCGCGCATCGAACTGCGTAGCATTATGCAGCACCGAGACAAAGGAACCGGCCCAACCGTCGATAAACCCATCGTCGACATTCCTGACGGCGACGAAATCCGCGAAAAACAAAGCACGTACCTCAATGCGGTGGATATGGCCAGCTATCGCCTCAAAGTCGAGCAAGCCTTAAAGGAACTGTTCGAACAGGATGCCGTCCTCAAGAAAATCCGCGCCGGCGAAGCGGTTACCGAAGCCGAACTGGCCAATCTTAATGCCTTGATTCACACACACCATCCGGAAGTGGATTTACAGGTATTAAAAAGCTTTTACGATACCGCCGCCCCGCTGGAGCAAATCCTGCGTTCCATCGTGGGCATGGACGCGGATAAGGTCAACCAGCGCTTTGCCGCCTTCATTCAGCATTACCCCAGCCTCAACGCCCGGCAGGTGCAATTTTTAGGTTTGCTCAAGCGCCAAATCGCCCAAAGCGGCGCGATTGAAATCGACCATCTTTACCAAATGCCGTTTGCTGCCATCGGCGAACTGGATGCTTTATTTACCAACGAACAACAAATCGACGACTTACTGTCGATTGTACAAAGCTTTGGCAAACAACCTGCCAAAGCTAGCCCATCACAAACACCTGGAACAAACGCATGATCACCGGCGAACTCAAAAACAAAATCGACAAACTCTGGCTGGAATTCTGGCAAGGCGGCATCGCCAACCCCTTGACCGTCATCGAACAAATCACCTTCCTGATGTTCGCCAAACTGCTGGACATCAACGAAAGCCGCGACGAAAAACGCGCCGCCCGCACCGGCAGAAACTTTACCCGTCGTTTTAAAGAAAACGAACAGCATCTGCGCTGGAGCCAGTTTAGCCATATCGAAGATGCCGACCGTTTGATCAACCTGGTGCGCGATGAAGTGTTCAAGCATTTTCGCGAACACACCAGCGACAGCCGTTTTGGCGATTACATGAAAGACGCACGGATGGTCATCGACAAACCCAGCTTGCTGGTCAAAGCCATAGAAATGATCGACGCGCTGCCGCTGGAAGCCGGCGACACCAAGGGCGACCTTTACGAATACCTGCTCAGCAAACTGACCACCGCCGGCATCAACGGCCAGTTCCGCACCCCGCGCCACATCATCAAGCTGATGGTGCGCCTGCTCGATCCGCAACCGGATGAAGTGATTGCCGATCCGGCCTGCGGCACTGCCGGCTTTTTGGTATCGGTCATGGAATATCTGCTGGAAAAATACAGCAGCGAGCACGGCATCGTCCGCGAGGAAATCACTGATGAAAAAGGCAAAACCATCATCCAAAACATCTACACCGGCGATTTGCTCGATCAAACCCAATGGCAACATATCAAGACTAAAATGTTTCATGGCTTCGATTTCGACAGCACCATGCTGCGCATCGCCGCTATGAATCTGTACATGCACGGCGTCGAAGACCCGGACATTCATTATCAGGATTCCCTGGCGCAAAGCTTTGCCGACAATTTTAAAGAGCTGGAGCAAAACGCCTTCAACGTCATCCTGGCCAATCCGCCGTTCAAAGGCAGCCTGGACGAAGACACCATCAACCCACCGATTCTGCGTTTGGTCAAAACCAAAAAGACCGAGCTGCTGTTCATTGCGCAAATTCTGCGCATGCTGAAAACCGGCGGCCGCAGCGCCACCGTCGTGCCGCAAGGCGTGTTGTTCGGTTCGTCCAACGCCCATCAAGCCGTTCGGCAATTATTGATCGAACACAACCAGTTGGAAGCCGTCATCAATCTGCCCGGCGGCGTGTTCAAACCCTATGCTGGCGTCGCCACCGCGATTCTGATCTTCGCCAAAGGCGGCGCGACCGATCACGTGTGGTTTTACGACGTGCAGGACGACGGCTTCTCGCTGGACGACAAACGCGACCCGCTGTATCAGGACGAGCAAGGCAATCCGCTGGGTTTTGCCGGTGATTTACCGAAAGTTTTGCAAGCCTGGCAAATTCGCCGCAAACCGAACGACCAAACCATCTCCCCCCTTTCTCAAAGGGGGGCCGGGGGGGATTTAACCGATGACCCTGAATCCCCCCTAACCCCCCTTTTACAAAGGGGGGAATCAGGCATGTCCAATGATGCAGTGAACGACCGCACCCAAGCCTGTTTCTGGGTCAGCAAGGCCGAGATTGCCGCCAACAAATACGACTTGTCGGTGAATCGGTATAAGGAAACCGTGCATCAGGAAGAAGAGTACGAAGATCCGAAAGCGATATTGCAGCAGTGGATGGGTTTAGTGGCTGATATTCAGGATGAATTGAAGGAGTTGGAGGGGATGTTGTGAGTTGGCCGATGTGTGTATTAGGTGACGTTGCACCTGCTAAGCCAATTAAACTGAATTCCTTCAAACAAAGTGACAACTTTTGGCAGGTGACTTTAGACCATATTGAGTCAGGTACGGGAAGGCTTTTAGAACGGAATATAAAACCACTATCAGAAGCGGGCACTTCAACCCATGCATTCGATGAACGGCATGTGCTTTATTCAAAGTTAAGGCCGTACCTAAATAAAGTCTTACTACCAGATGGTATTGGTATAGGAACAACGGAACTTGTACCTATGTTGCCAGATCCGGAAAGGCTTGATAGAGATTACCTTGCCTATTATTTGAAATCAAACATCTTTGTGAATTGGGTTTCAAGCCAAACGGCAGGGGCAAAAATGCCCAGGGTATCAATGAACACGTTTTGGGAACATGAAATTCCACTCCCGCCATTACCTGAACAGAAACGCATCGCCGCGATACTCGACAAAGCCGACAGCCTGCGTCGTAAAAACCAGCAAGCCATCCAACTCGCCGACAAATTTCTCCGCGCGGTGTTTTTGGACATGTTCGGCGATCCGGTGACTAATCCGAAGGGGTGGGAAACGAAAAAACTTAAAGAAATAACTTCAAAAATTGGTAGTGGCGCGACACCAAGAGGTGGGCAGAGCGCTTACGTGGATCAAGGTATTTCGTTAATTCGGAGTCTCAATATCCATGATGATAAATTTCTCCACAAAGACCTTGCATTTATTACCGATCAACAAGCCGATGCGTTGTCAAATGTTGAAGTTAAGAAGAACGATGTTTTACTAAATATCACGGGGGCATCTGTTTGCCGTTGCGCAATGGCTGATCATTCAATACTCCCAGCAAGAGTCAATCAACATGTTTGCATAATCCGTTCGACGGAAATGGAGTCTGAATATTTACTGCATTTACTTATTTCAAACTCTTACAAGCAGAAGCTTGTAAAAATTGCGGGAGCGGCCGGTGCAACTAGGGAAGCTTTAACAAAAGAACAGATTGAAAATTTGGATATACCTATTCCACCAAGGAATATGCAAGAAAAATTCGCGCTAATCAAGGCAAAAATTAAATCAATTGTGGATGCTATGTATACTGCAAATAGCCTGTCGTTGTTTGATTCTCTAAGCCAAAAAGCCTTCGCCGGTGAACTGTAATGCCAACCTGCTGGATCATAGCCGGACATAACGGCGCGGGAAAAACCACCTTCGCGCTGGAGTACCTGCCGCAAGTCGTCAACTGTTACCACTTTATCAATGCCGACTTGATCGCCGCCGGCTTGTCCCCGCTTGCGCCCGAGCGCGAGTTAATCGCCGCCAGCCGGATTTTTCTGAGCGAAATCGCAGCCTGCATTCAGAAAAAACACGATTTCGCGTTTGAAACCACATTGTCAGGACGCAGCTATCTCAAGCTGATCGAACGCCTGCGAACGAGCGGCTGGCACGTTGAACTGATTTATTTGGCCTTGCCTTCGATTGAAATGTCCAAAGCCCGCGTTGCGGAACGAGTGGCGCATGGCGGTCACAATATTCCGTCGGAAGCTATTGAACGCCGCTTTGCGCGCAGCTTGCGCAACCTGCTTACCGAATTCAGTTATGCGGTTGATCGCTGCTCATGTTTTATGAACACCAAGAACGAAACCGCATTGGTCTTTGAACAACAAGAAGAGCAGCGCAATGCCCTCCACGATACTTTCTATCGACACCTTTTAAATGAGGCCGGCTTATGAAACTTGCCAAAAATCCCCCTTCAAAAGAAAGCCAAATCATCCAAGCGGCATTAAATAAGGCGATCGCCAACGCTTTGGAAAAAAAACGCAAGCTCGGCCAGTATGCGGTGATGTGGGAAAACGACCGGGTAGTTTATAAAGGCCCCGATGCGCCAGACACCCATAACAAACAGGGAGAACGGTAAGGCAATCAATCAGGGCCGTAGGTGCAATTAGCGAAGCGTAATCGCACGCATGAAAACCTGTGTAGCTCCGATTACGCTTCGCTAATCGGAGCACTGAACTACTTTCAGGACAATATCGATCGGCTGGACATTCTGCAAAAGTTGTATCAGACCATTCAAAAACGGGGTCTGACACGATTATTTAAAAAATATCGTTTTCCCCCCATTTTTCCTAGACAAATTTGGAGAATAAAAATGAAATACGCTACCGCCAAGGCCAGTCCCGTCGCAGCCCCCGAGGTAGTCCTGAATTTATGGGCATATGTCGATGAAGCCGGCTACATTCTCCGTTTAGCTGGAAAATCCTACGTTATGGAGGGAGATGACGATGAAAAGTTGGCTGTATTGCGCGCATTATCAAGAACTGATTTCTTGTCGGCGGCATGGTGCAAAGTGCCGCCCAACTTCGAGATTTTAGAGCCCAATGGCCAAAGGATCACTGGTGTTGCAACGGCTTCGATGCTATCGGACCCCATTTCTCATAGCCATCTTTTCAGCACCTTATTGCAAGATCTGGCCAATTCATTGCCCGATCAGCTACGCAGCCATGACGGCGGCTATGAGCAGTTCCGTTTAAATTTACCCCAAGACCCGTTATGTGTCACCACCGTGGTTATGGAATATGACGACGGCAGTCTGGTTCCGATGGTATCGGGTAGGTAAGAATATTTATGGAAAATTTAGCGTTGAGTGCCCTGCAGTTGGATGCCAAGCTCGTTCACTATTCTGTTTACCGATATCAGATCGTTTATCAAAAGTTTGATGAAACCGCATCCGGTGAACAGTTGGCCCGAAAGGTGGCGTATGAATTACAAAGAGTTAATGGTTTTGCAGTGCTTACCAATCTGGGTAATCGCGGCATTATTTCCTTAAAACCGATTTCACAACTCGTCATCGATTTGCCTCAGTTGCAAGCTAGCCTAGAAGATGACGGTAAACTGGAACTTGATAGTGGTGAAGAACAGCAACAACAGGCTTTGCAAAGATTGGTCAATCAGGACATCAACAAAGCCGCCTGGAAGCTGACACAAGATAGTCAAGGCAAGTTGGCTTTTAAAAAAGCGGCGAGTGGCAATACAGAAATTTTCGAACCCTCACACTCTGCCCGTATTAAAGCACGCAGCATTTATCTGGAAGCTTTTTGTTCGGTACAACTTAGTCCAGAAGTTTTAGCTGATGGCACGGTTTTGATTGGTTTGCATCTGAAGCACAGCTTGTTGGCCAAGCCGGATATTTCGTTGCAATGGGTCATCGACAAAAGACCTGACTGGATTTCATCCATTAACAAGGTGCGCCACCGTTACTTTGAGTCCGGCAAAGCGCCTTTAGTCGCTGAATTCCTGAGAGTTGAAGAGTCCCTCAAGGGCGATAGCCCATTACCTCATTTGGGTAAATCTCTGGTCGAGTATCATCATGAGAAAGGGTTGCTGTCCGTTCAACAGCTGACAGAAGCGGCATCGTCTTCCCTGATAAAAGTCAAATACGGGCAAAACAAAGCAGACCACGTCGCCAGTTTACTTGAGCCGATGTTTGATTTTGACACGTTGAGCAAAATCGATTCAGTCTTTTTGAATAATCTGGCCAAAGATTTGAAATGGTCATTGGACGATAGAATCAAGGTCAGCGCCAGAATGGTAAAGGGGCTTTATCTGCCGAATTTCAACTGCCGATTAATACCGGTGGATTATCAAAATCTGAAAAAATCGAGTTTACAGTATGAACAAAAGCTCAGATTTGCCAATGGCGCCAAATCCAGCCGAGAACAGGATGTTTTAAGATATAAGGCTTTTGGCGACATGACCCGAACCCAAGTTATTCCGCTCATTATCGGCAAACAGAACAATACTGAACGGAATCAACGATTGCTATGCGATGCTTATCAGGCCTTGGGGCAGCTAACTAAAACGGAATTGCCACCGCTTAAAAAATTTCCTGCCCCCGTTGAAAACGCCAATGAATTAGATGCCAGACTGCATAAAAAAAATCCAACGAATGCTATTTTGTTGATCGGTTTAACCGGCAAGTCCGATAAGGTGGCAATACGCGATACCGCGTTTAGTTATGGCTTGGCGACCCAGTTTATGCGGCTCGATCACAGGGCCAATGTTTACAGTCCTTCCTATTTCAATAATGTCGCTGCCGGGGTATTCAGCAAAGGCGGTGGGCAGTTGTGCGCAATCGATGACATGCCGGGAGAAACCGATTTATTTATCGGGCTGGATATGGGGGGCGTTAATGTTCGCGCTCCCGGTTTTGCATTTCTGTTTTTAAGTTCTGGCGCTCAGTTGGGTTGGCAATTGGCCGATAAACAGCAGGGCGAGCGTATGCAGGATGACGCTCTAACGAATTTGCTTGAGAAAAGCTTGAAAACCTATTTGCGTTCATCAGATGGTGTATTGCCCAGACGAATCACATTGCATAGGGACGGCAAGTTTTACGAATCAATCGATGTAATTAAACAGTTTGAACAAAAGCATAGTGTGAAGCTCGATGTGCTCGAAATCTTGAAATCTGGCGCTCCGGTACTTTATCGTCGGGAACAGTTAGCCGATGGCTCTAAGAAATTCTGCAATCCCAATGTAGGCGATGCATTGTATTTGTCGGATCGTGAAATGATTCTATCTACTTATAGCGGTGCTGAATTAGGCCAGTCCTGGGGTGATAAAGTCAGCATCAGGCCGTTGCGTTTACGAAAGCGCTACGGAGAGACATCCTTAGAAGTTCTTGCCCAACAGGTTTTGATATTGAGTCGAATTCATGGCGCTTCATTATATCGCCATCCGCGTCTCCCAGTTACGACGCATCATGCAGATCGGTTTGCGACACTGAGACAGGAAACCTGTATCGACGCGCTTTCTAAAATGGACAGGCTGTGTCCAGTTTATCTTTAGGGCCCCCTTCAATTCCACTCTCTGCTCGGCATTGCAGGAGATGTAGCGGTACCAACCTACGCCCAACTTTATTCCGGCGAATGGACGCATCCGATCTGCTCATCCACCAAAAAGGCATCAACCGGATAAGCACGGATGCGGTTGTCTTCCTTCTTCGCACCACTTTGATGCCAGGCATTACCCTAGTAACGACAAGCCGGCATACTAGGTTAATTCCTTGTTCGATTCTTTTAGTTTGAAACGGCTCACGATACGCTTGGGTGTAAGCGTTCAACCGTACCGCCTATAAAATAATTTTCGTCTGTTGCATCCTGTCCTTTTTTTGTCAGGAGTTTTGGCATGGCTATCACAGCGAAATGGCGTCAGCATATTGAAGCGTGGCAACGTAGCGGGCTATCACAAGCCGCGTATTGCGCCGAGCGGCAACTCAATGTCCGTACCTTC
>Ga0208264_1000074_pt1 | contig 62046 bp, 44 predicted proteins | sample LakWasMet31_HOW6_2_FD_183873 | JGI IMG/M metagenome (GOLD analysis project Ga0208264, IMG submission 183873) | Freshwater sediment methanotrophic microbial communities from Lake Washington under simulated oxygen tension - Sediment Metagenome... | ecosystem: Environmental > Aquatic > Freshwater >... | reverse complement strand
GCAAGATAATAATCATATTGCGTTGCCAAGGCCGGAAACTTGCCTTGCACATAAAACAGGTTATCCAAAAAGTCACTTTTTAGCGCTTCTTTGGAAAGACTGGTATGCACATTTTCATCAATATTCTTCTTTGTTTTTGTAGGAGTTGCATTCATAAAAAGTAGCCGACTCAAGTTAATAATTAGCTATCTGGGTAATAAGGTATTCTGCAATTAAAAATTGCGTTACCTTATTGTAAAAAAAGAAAAATATTGATCCTCCGTGTTTGCTAAGACCAGCCGCCTATGGTGTGTCCCGCCAAAAGACGTTTAGCTATAAATGAGACCAAGAGCCTCATTAACCATAGATCCAATCAAGTTCTTCATAGACATGCGTATTAAGGTTTCCGTTAATAGAATCCTGATCAAAGTCACCAAATTTAAATCTGCAATAAATGCGCCATCAAGTTTTTTAAATTGCTTGATTTTAATATTTGTAAATAGACTCGATTGAGTCTCGCGTGGTATAAACAAGCCCAGTGTTTACGGGATTTATGATGGTTTTAATGGATAACAAATTGCACAGTTTATGTGCAGAAATTCTTTATATGGTGCATAACTTCACTCACAAGAATTTCCAGAACGCAAAACCACCGTTCTGTAGCAAATGCTAGTTGAGGTAAGCGGATGTAAAATCGAACACCCCTGGAATTCAAGATAAAAAAATACCAGGCCCAAGTTGTTGATAGGGATTAAACTGTCAATCTCACTTTATCATTGCGTACCTGTTACTGTTTTTTGGAGATAAACAATGATCGATCAATCAACTAAAGAATATCTGTTGGCTCACGAATTTTTCTCAGGATTCGATGATAACACTCTGAAATTATTGTGCGAGTGTGCCAGCATGCGCGAGATTAAAAAGGACCAAATCTTGTTTCAGCAGGGTGAAAAGGCAGACAAGTTCTATATAATCCGCAGCGGCTGCATTTCTATCCAAATTCCGTCGATAATGGGCCCAACCTTACATATCCAAAGTGTTGGAAAAGATCAAGTGTTAGGGTGGTCCTGGCTAATCCCGCCTTATACATGGAATTTCCAAACGGAGGCCGAGGCCGACTCTGTGTTAATCGAGTTTGACGGCGTTGCCTTGCGGACCCATTGTGAGCAAGAGCCTAAATTCGGCTATGAACTGTTAAAGAAATTTGCAGGATTAATGTCGGAACGCCTTAGTGCGGCACGTCAAAAGATGATGGATGAATGGAACCCAGACGGTTTCGCTTAGTCTTCCAAAACTTGCTACTCTATGGATAGGCATCTCACGCTATTTAATAGGTAGGCACGAAATATTTGTTAGTGGTGTCGCAAGTGCTGAAAGGTACTTTAAACTTTCAGCGTAGTCAGTTTACTGCCAGTTCACGTTAGATCGTCTAATTTAACCTACCATCCAATAGTAAAAAAATGGACAAAATTGCATTCGAGGAAATCGTAAAAGCTCAAGATGATTTACTTGATGCTTTAGAAGTCAATGTCTGGATTGGCATGGAACCCACCTTTACCAGACGCTTTGCTGAATCTCCAGAGTGGTTATCGGAAGCGTTAGGCCCAGAAAAAATAAGCTATGCGTACGAACTGCTCAATGAAGTATACAAACATCAACCTGGCGGGGTTGTGTTACACACATTAGGCAGGCAATACGCAAAAGAAGATTTGCCGCGTTGGAACATTGGCTATTATCAGGCAAGAAATAATCAGTTCTCGTGGAATGGGCCGCCAGATCCTAGCCTGATTAAAAATTCAGACGACATCACTCTTAATGAAGTGATCGACATTGAATATTTTTGGCAGACACTTAACAATGTGCTAAACCAAACCGCACAGAGGAAATCCAGCAGTTTCGTCGTTAATGAGCAGCTAAAATACCGTATTTTATTTCGCTGTGATGGAACAGCACCAACCATTGATTTAAATACCAAATCTGACCTGACTCGACCGTCAGTGCATGGAAAACAAATACCGCTGACCGGTTTACTGGATGAGCTATCAGCAGACGGCGACTTTTTATTATGCCTGGGGACAGTCAGTGCTACCGGACCTCATTACAAAGGAACCAGTACTGTAATCGAGCTGCCTGAGTTACCCGATGTCGCCACCTTTGTACAGTTATTGCAATGTATTGCCCAAGCCGCTAACGAGTCCCATCTCGTAAACCTGGTCATCCAGGGCTTTCCACCGCCGGTGGATGCAAGCATTGCCTGGACAACCATCACACCGGATCCGGCCGTGATTGAGGTCAATCTTGCACCTGCGGACAATTCTACAAATTTTTATTGCTACTGCGAACTGTTCTATAGTGCCGCGCAATCGCTAGCACTATCGCCCTATCGCATACACTACAATGGTGTTGTATCCGATTCCGGTGGTGGAGGACAATTTACACTGGGCGGATCGACGCCGCTGGGTAGTCCATTTTTCCAGTATCCGTATTTATTGCCGCGTCTGATTCGTTATCTAAATGCCCACCCTGCCCTGTCCTATTGGTTTTCGCCGCCTTCAATTGGCAGCTCCAGTCAGTCACCCAGAACAGATGAGAATGTGGCAGAATCTTTTCTTGAGTTAGCTTTAGCGTTGGAGCAACTGGAGAAAATTGAGCAGCCGTCACCGGATTTTATCTGGCAAAGTTTAAGTCCATTCTTAGTGGATCCTTCCGGTAACCCGCACCGCAGTGAATTAAATATTGAAAAACTGTGGAATCCTTATTTGCCGGGACGAGGTTGTTTGGGGCTGGTTGAGTTCCGGGCATTTCGGATGCCGCGTAGCCCACAATGCGCAGCAGCTATCTCAGTGCTGTTACGCAGTGTTGTGGCTATGTTAAGCCAACAGAACAAGATTGCTGATTTGGTTAATCATGGGCCGGCATTACACAGTAAATACGCCTTGCCATATTATTTGCAAAAGGATTTTTGCCATGTTTTTGATGATTTGCAAGATTCGGGATTACCTTTGCATGAGTCGCTTAAATCCATTCTGCTCGAAGAACCTGTCCGTTTTATCGGTCAGGCTTCGTTTCACAATTGTAACGTCCAATTACAGCACGCCCTGGAGTTTTGGCCCCTGGTTGGCGATGTCGCATCACAGGAAAGTGTCGGCTCACGGACTGTGGATGCCAGCACGGCAAGAATACAGCTTATTTTAAGCATGGATCCAGATCATAATACGCAGCTTGAGGATTGGGATTTATGGCTGGATGGTTATCGCATACCATTGAGACGGGAACAATGCGAGCAAGGAACGGTTAAATTAACCGGCATACGTTACCGGAGTTTTCAACCTGTCATTGGTTTGCATCCGAATATTAAATCACGGGATTTTATTACGCTCCTGCTTGTAAACCCTGACTTGAAAGAAGCGCTGGAGATGACTTATTATGAATGGCAACCCCAAGGCTTGGCTTATGCAGGTTTGCCTGAGGATATAGCAGAAGCAAAACTACGTCGTAATGAGCGATTTATCACTAAAATAATCCCTTTTAATCAGTCCGAAACGGCTAAAACTGTACCCGATTCCGCAGTTACAGATTTTTATGTAGACCTGCGCCGTTTATAATCAAAATGATGAAAAAACGGTTGTTACATTTTTAAAAGAGCCTGCAAATATGCAGGACGCACTAAAATCAGTTGGATTAATTCATTTAATAGCCAGAAAATCCACTTTCCGCATTAGCTAATGTCGCTTGCTAAGCCTTACTGCAGATAAAAATTCACCGGCACAATCACTTCAGCCACCACCGGTTCATCGCCTACTCGCCCTGGCACAAATGTCCAATGTCTAACTGCGTCGATTGCTGCTTTGTCTAATCTGTCAAACCGGCTGCTTTTGTGTAACCGCACTTGCATAGCTTTGCCCAGCGCACTAACGGACACGGTCAAAAGTACCCGCCCCTCTTCACCCATTTCTCGTGAAATTTCCGGATAATCTGGTTCTGGATTGGATAAATAACCTGCATCAAAGCGCGGTGGAGTAAACTTGGCAGAACCGGCACTGATTTTTGCGTCTGTATTTCCGGCATTTCCTGAACCACCCCGGGTTCCCGAGCCATTGTTTGCTGTCGATTGTGTCGCCGCTATGCCGCCAACTGTCGATACAGATGAGCCAGGTTCTGTTGAGATGGTCGATGCCACGGTTGTATTAGGTGCAGTTATTATTGGGTGTGGCTTTGTCGAGAGTGATTTGTATTTTTGTTTAGGCAAAACTGGTGACTTAGTAACAACCGGAGCTATTTTTTTGCTTATTGCCTTGGTGGATTTAAGCTGTTGCACCTGCCCTACAGAGCTGGATGACTGCTGTCCAGGGTGCTCGCTTAAAAAACTGATGTCTATAAATTTGGGTTTTATGGGCGTTGGCAGATCCATAGTCATGGTAAGAAATAGCCGTATAACCAATAGATGCAAGCTGATGACTATCAGTATTATCAATAACTTTACCAACGTAACAAGCGAACTGTCGCCGGTGTTCCTAACTGCTGGTTGTACCATTACGAATGACATAATCGCTCAGCTTAGGTTTTTTGCAAGACTAAGTTATACATACCAGCAAAGGTATTGGGATGATATTCTTCACAATTCGCCCAATGCTTTAGATTGCTGGCATTGGGATCATCAGGAAACAGCCAATGATAACCAGCCATCACCGGCAGGGTATAAGTGCGTTCGTTAACATGAAACGCTAAATCACAGGACATACTCAAGTTATAAAAATCCCGCCATCATTAAATAAAACAAAGGCAAAAATGCTTAAGGCTTGCTGATAATGCACCCGCTGCCGGACTTTGCGGCTATCATTGCCGAGCACTTGCCGTAATAAGCCAACGGCATCATGGTCGCGCTGCGAGCGAACCGCCTGCATGCTTTTAGATGGTATCTGATCCCAAATGACTGGTTTCATAGCTTTAACGCAATCACTTGGCTGGATATGCTCTGGAAGGACCATTTGCCCCATTAAACACAGAAAACATCCCCGCCTTAAAGCTCTCAGCCATGTGTTCAGCTTTGGCAATGGCCATGTCTGCTGAATCTGCGGGTAAAGTTTCCCTGGCCGTTTCCCGAAACAAAGTCAGCCAACTATTAAAATGCTCCGGTTTTACTGGCAGCACGGCATGAACAGGATAAGGCGTACCATGATAACGGCCAGTCCCCAGCAACGTATGTGACCAAAAGTCAGCCACCACTTGATGATGCAGTTCCCAATCATGGATGACCGCATTAAAAATGGCTTGCAGGCTTTGGTCAGCGGCGGCACGTTCGTAAAATCTTCGAACCAGCTCGGTTATATCCTGCTCTGTAGTTACCTTGTTTTTAGAATTCATTTATTTTTCTCTATACTCATTTGTGACACAGCATCGAATGGTAGGCTAGACGCACATTCAATATAATCGCAAGTGCTTGCAACCTACTCAAATAGCGGAGTTGTTCAAAATCCACGATTACGCGCCCAGCCAACTTACATTTTATGCTGTTTTGCGTTGTCTAATTAGTCCAATCCCTGCCATTGCACTGCCGAACAACCACACAGCCGCTGGTACTGGCACGGCACTAACCACGTCAAAACTTATGGCAGGTAAAGCTTGGCCTTGACCACCGGTAAAAATAATCATGCCTAAAGTGTCGCTCGTACCCATCAGATATAAAGATTCAAACGGGTTGCTGCTAGCTTTCGCGCTTAAGATGTCGTTTACAAATGCTGAAGTCTTTGCAAGGTTATATGATAAATTGACGTAACCAGTGCCGGAATTGGAAAAATATTCCGAGCCGAGCAAAGATTGACTGCCCGACCAAGGTAGCAAGCTGGCTGCGCTGCTGGCATAGATAGGGTTAAGTTGTTTATCGGTTGTGGTGCCTTTGGTTTGCGCCCAGTTGTCATTAGCAACCCAGTAGATGTCGAAGCTGCCAGAACCGGTGCCGAAACGTGAATTGTTTTGCACAGCGTAGGAAGAGGCAAAGGTGAGTTTGATGTTATCAATAGTCCATTTACCAGCACCATAGGCGGCGTTTAAGGAATCAACGGTAGCGCCTACATTAAATTTAAACGATTCGTTTGCGGGCAAGGTATGCCCATTGGTGTTAGTGGTGGCCAAGCTACCTTGTACGGCACCTGCGCCACCGGCCCAACCCCAGCCATCGCTACCGTAGGTTTTGAAAACCATGTCGCTGGTGGAAGCACCCGCTCCACCGGATCCGCCAGAATTCAGGATGCTGAAGGTTTCGTGAGCAAGTACGGAGGCTTGAGTTAAACCTGGTGCAATCAAAAAACTGCATGCCAGGATTAAGCCCAAACAAAAGGCGTTTGACTGCGTGTTATGTTTAGTAATCATATTGTTTCTCTTTAGATGCAAAATAGAAGTTGGGGGGACCCAAGACAGATCTTCTCTGTTCTGTCTTGGGTCACTGCAACCCTGCCGACACCGTATACTGGTGTGTCCTTTTGTTACCAACATGCCTGTCGATACACAGTGTTGCATCCTTGCGAACCGGGCGGTGAACCTTACTTCTCTACCCAGTTATTCTTGGTGGTGCCTGCGTCCCTGGCCGTTTCCGCTTCCCTGCCCCCCATTTCCAGACATTGATTCTTTAATGCTGCTGAGTGGGTAAATCCACGGGCCGTCAGCCGCCGTATTGGCAGCTTCGAGAGCTACTTGTCCATCCTTTGAAACTAGATAATCGGCCACTTTCCGAGCTTGCTCACGAGCCTCTGGGCTTGCAGGATGTTTCTCGCCCGGTTCCATAACTACGTAAGCCTTACGTAAATCGGGGTCGCCTTTCAGCAGCACTTTTAAGCCGTCGCCCTGCAGTTTGCCGAAGACCACGGGAATATGGCCGACTACGACATAGGCATGGTGCTTGGCGGCAAAATGTAGTATCTCGTGGGGTTCGGGGCTTTCGTCCAGCACAACCCAACTCGGAGTTGGAATTAGCCCCATGCGCCGCCAGATTTTTTGCACCATGGCATGGCTGCCCGGGTCGCGGAAAGCAACGAATGGCGAGTCTGTTTCAGCTATACGCTTGAATGCGGCTTTGGCGTTGGCGGAGTCGGCGATGTGTGCGGGATCGTTTTTAGGACCGACGATAACGTGTTCGTTATAGCCCCAAACCCGCTGTTGGCCGCCGATGCCTTCGGCTTGTAATTGAAAGGTTTCTTCGCCGCCATGCACTAGTAACAAGTCGGCCTTACCGCTACGAAAATCCGGCAGGATGCCTTCTTTGTTATTAACGGAAACGGTGTCCAGTTTGATGCCAGTGGCGGCGGTAATGCGGGGGGCAAGTTTATCCCAAAGACCGCAAAATTGAATGCCGCCAACGATGGTGATTTTAAGTGGCATGTTGGCAGCCGCTTGTCTGGTTTCCAATGTTTGCGCGTGTGTAGCGTTTAGCTTGTCGACTATCGTTGTTGCGGGTATTGAGCTGTCGCTACAACACGCGCTCAACCAGGCGGAAGCAAGTAATGTCCCGAGTAATGCAAATGAAAACGGGTTGATTTCTTTCATAACAATTCCTATAAGTTAAGGCGTAATTCCACGCCTAATACGGTGCCCGGGTCTCGAAAACCCAGTTGGGTTTCATAACGTTGACCGAGTAAATTACGGCCATACAATGCAACCCGCGCCACGGTTGAGCCGACAGCAAATTTGCGGGCAAAGTTGGTATCTAATCGAAAATAATCACCAATGGGATGAAACTGGCCGTCAACGGCTTTCCAGTTGGAGTAAAACTTGTCTACGCGCAACGCTGAGAGGTTGATTTCCCAAGGTCCTACGCTATGTTCCAGCAGTAAGTTGAAGGTGTTGGGTGGCGTGGTGCGTCCGTAATCCTGGTTAGTCGTGTCGCCGGTAATGTAAGTCCAGCCAAAGCGGTAGCGGGTACTGCCATATTCCCAGCGCACCTGGCCGTTAACCATCAGTTCAAAACCGTAACGATTAACTGCGGTTTCATCCCACAGTGTGCGTACAATGCCTTCCCGGTCTCGCACTGTTAAAGCGGGGTATTTGACGTTATCCAGATGCACAAAAAATCCGGTTAACGCGGGATGGAATTGGGTCCAGCGGTCGTAGCTGATGCCAAGTTCTGCTTTCTTCTGGCCTTCAGGATGCAAAATGGTATCGGGAACGGGCGCGACATTTTCGACAGCCCCTTGCTGGGCGTAATAAATTCGTCCATTGATTTTGGTTTGCTGCCAGGGCTGGTAGGCAGCGCCTAATGTGGCAAAGCGACTGGCGGGCAGTAATTTATTATGGGTTTCGGGCAGTGAATAGCGCATGGGGTCGGCGTAAAAATGATCTACGCCTTGCACGATATATTGTCCATCCAAGCGACCGGCGGCATCGACAATCAATTTTTTTTCAAAAAAGCCTTGTTCGGCCGTGATGAAAGCGCCTTTGACGATTTCGTTGCGCGGATAGCCTTCGTAATAGCCCGAGCCGGTTGGGGTGTCCCAGTGCATGTATTGGCCGCCAACTCTGACTAGCGTGTCTAGGTAACGAATGGTGTGTTTAAAGTCGAAATTGACTAAATCTTCCAGGTTTGGAATCAGCCTGGGCGCAATGCCCGGCAGAACGGTGCCGTTAATTTGCAAGGCATCGACGTTATAGCCGGAGACGTTAAATATAGAGCTGTGTTGCTCAGTCCAAAAACCGGTTTGTTGGCTGCTAAGCGTGCCGCCCCAAAATGTGGTTTGGATTGGGGCTAACTGCCAGCGTTGCAGGCCAAGAAAGGTTTCGTAAGGATCACCGGCCTGAATTTGTTGATTGGTTTCGTCGTGATAAGCCGAAAATTCTGCGCGCAAACCAAAACCTTCCGCCCCTGCACGCAGTTGCCAGGTGTTGGAGTTTTTGGCCATGTATTGGTTGGCTTTGCCGTCGGTTTCGTAATGATTGGCCATGCCGGACACGTAGCCATATTTTCCGGCCGTACCTGCAAACCCCATGGCGGATTTGGTATCAAAGCTTTCGACTCGGCCCAGTACGGTGGCTTCGGTTTTTACTGGTCGTCTGGTGCGTACAATAATGAAGCCGTCATTCGGCGCTCCTGATGGTCGGCCAAAGTCAACCATGGGACCCAAGGTTAATGCAGTGGAATCGCGCACGACTTCCACCTGTTCGATAGCCGAAACCGGCAGGTTTTGTAAAATGCGTGCGCCGGCTTCGGAGGGGACATAAATGCCATCGATGATGTAACCAAAATACAAATCACCACGGATACGAACGGAATAAGGGACTTTGCGCCCCTGGTACAAGGTAAGTACACCGACGGCGTGGTTGAGCAGCTCAAAGACATTGGTTGGCTTGAGGTCGTCGATGTCTTTGGCTGTCAACTTCTGTACCGATAAGCGGCTGCTAGGTGCGACGCGATATGGGTTTAGTGCATTGTCTTCTTGCAAATCGGGATAGCGCTGTTCTTTGCTGCTGACTCGATCCGCTTTGACGTTAACTTCCGGCAAGACGGTTTCGGCAGAGGTTTGATTACTGGCCAGTGATAACAGGATTACTAGCCAGTAGTAATAGAAGCAGCTACTAACAACGAATTTGTCTGGGCAGCTTAGACCTGTGTGAGCACTTGTCACATTGGCTTGTTGCCGCCACATTGCCGTTGATACCGAAAGCATGCTTAAGACTCAGAGTCGGTTGGTTACAGGAAATCAAACTAACCGAACCTAGGCAACGGCCTTTATCTTCCAAAAACTGCTACGGCGATCTGAGAGTCCGAGATAGCCCAATACACCGCTAAGGAACATCCACATGGCTGCCGGTAATGGAACGGCTGCCGGATTTGCTTCGGCACTGATAAAGATTTGTGGGTGAGCGCCTGGTTTGGTTAATTGGTTGATCAAGTAAACCACATGATCATCCGCTGCTGCGCCGTGAAAAGACAGATAACCACCACTGCTGATTCCATTGGTCAGCGCCGATGTTAAAGCGAGATCCCAACGTCTTGGATCACAGGAATCAGCAACGGAAAAACAATCAGTTGTACCGTTGGCGTTGCCTGTTGGGTAATCCGTATAGTTAAAGGTGCCTTCGGCAACCTGGCCGGTAAATAAGCTGCTGTATTTACCGCCGGCATACACAGAATTCCAGGTAACGTCGCCATTATCTAGACCGGTAGCGCCCGCAGTGGCAGGGTTGAACCAGCTATTATTGCTCAGCAAAGAGAGGTTAAACGCACCATGGGTGGGAACGTTAAATTGATTATTGTTTGCAGGAACACCTGGGATATCGAAATTGGTATAGAACTTCAATTGCACATCGGTCACATGCCAATTGCCAGCGCCATACTGGGTATCAAATCCTGATTTGATGCTGGCGGTGTTATAGGCCACAATGTTCTCCATGCTGCGGGCTTCGGATATGCCTTGGAGTGGATCCGCTACCTTCGCTGAAATCATCATAGCGCCAAAACTGGATAAATCCGAGTTGGCTTGGGCGGAATAACTGGAGATAAAAGTATCAGCCGTGGCTTGTACGCTCAGCGTGGTTGCCGCCTCCGCAGCTCCCATTTGACTTAGCAATATGGTTGATATAGCAACGGCAGTGGTACTTCGGTTTAGTCTTATGGTTTTCATTCGTTTCCCCTTTTTAAAAATTAAGTCACGTAAACAACACATAACTAAACAGCGTTTCGTAAAAAGCCCTTCGCAAAGGGTTTGGTTATCTCGCTGAATAATTACAACAATTCAAACTTCAATACATTCATGCTAACTGAGACAAAATCCCTTAAACCGCAGGCAATACACAGACAACCGGATTCAGCAAACTAAAAAGGCACGATCTGTGAATTAGCTCACAATCCAGCTGTCGGTATTTAGATTATGTTATAACGAATTAGTCAGTCAATGACTTATTTGCTGCGGTTTGTTTACACTGGGTTTTATTTGGTTTTAGCTGCTAAGGTAATATTTCTTCAATAAAATCTTAATAAATTATTATTTGATATATTTTACAGATACTTATAATTGACTTTATTAGCATTTTCGACTAAGTGATGCAGGGTTTTCGATGCTCAATGTTTCGTTTAATGAAACAATGTTTCTTCAATAAATACCTAAGTTTCTAGGGGTAATTGCATATTTGTGTACAAGACTTCCTGGTAATTTCATTATGAACATCATTACTGCCGAGAAAATCGACCAAACTATGCGTAAAAACAAAATTCACTAATTCCTATCAAGGTCGGTTACTATTAATTAACTCGATTTAACTTGAGGATTTTTAATACATTCTCGACATATCTATATGTTTTATTAAGATTTATTGTTAAAAAAATAAAATATAGACCTTCCAGTCCGCCTCATCATCAAGATTAAATCAATAAACCGTTTAAGCTTATTTTGCAGTTAATACTTGTATTGTCGAATACGTTATGTAATAAAGTAAATAATGTATTTAACCCTACAGTTCTAACAGGATTACCATGTTATCCATTTTCAGGTCGAATAAACGCTACCCACCTGTTATCCATAATTTGAGCGGTAATTGGTTTAACTTCACTCACTTGATAGCGGCTTTCATCATTGGGCAGTCAGATTCAACCTTAGCAGCGGCGACTTTAAGCGTGGAAGCCATCGCTGATACCTTTTTGACTTCAGATGCGGGAAATACGGCGGGAACGGGAGCTAGTACGGCAGGGGCAAATTCGGATAATTCCGGTTTTGGCGCGATGATGATTTCGGCGAATGTGGCTGATCCCGCACAAAACATTAACTACCCACGTACCATGTATGCTTTTGTTGCCTACAACATGGCCAGCATTAAAGCCGGTTTTGATAGCCAGTTTGGCGCGGGGCAATGGGATGTCACGGAGGTTTCGGTAAAGTTTTATTCCAATTTTTCCATTCCGGGCGTGCCTGCTAACAACAATCAATTCAATGTCCCGAATCCGGGATATTTCACCTTATCCTGGCTGAGCAATGACGCGTGGTTTGATCCAGCAACAGCGGGTGTAGCTGGCAGAACCAGACCGGATTTTACCTGGAACAACAAAGACACTTTTTTAACCGGAATTACCGTGGAATCGGTCAGCCCAACTGGTGGATTCTATTGGGCAGGAGGTGATTATAACGGCACCACAGCTTGCGGCGGTGGTACGTTTTCACCGACATCGCCGCCGTGTTTTTCATCAAAGTGGTCATTGGTTAAAACCAGTAATCTGGTCATTGATATTAAATCCGGCGGTTATCTTTCTTTAATGGGTACGCCTGCCGATAACCAGATAGTTTACTTGATCAATCAATTGACCAAGCCGGATGCGCACCCTCAGATTTCTGTGACGGCAGATCTTAAAGAACCAACCACTTCAACTACGGATGTTGGCAGTACTTCGGGTTCTGGCACAGGAACATCTTCTGGCACAACCGATACTTCAAGTACTGGTTCTGGAACCGGTACCACGGGCACCGGCAACACAACAGGTTCTGGTACAACCACTGGCACAGGAACATCCACTGGTACAACCGGAACTTCGGGTACAGGTTCTGGAACCGGTACCACGGGCACCGGCAGCACAACAGATACTACCGATACCGGCACGGTGACTGATACAGGAAGCACGGATGCGCCAGTCGTTATTACTTGTACTAGTGCAAAACCGCTGGAAGATGTTATTCAAAACCAATGGCTAATTCATGCTGGTCAAAACTTAGGATTTTATGTAACGGCTTATGATTGCCACGGCCGCACAGTGACCATCCAGGTTAGCGGCCAATCAAAATCCAGTCATCTGACGCAAAGTTTTGATAGTTCGATTGGTAAACAGAAAGCCGTGTTTTCCTGGACACCCAATTTGTCAGATGTAGAAAAAAACCGCACGTTAAAATTTAAGGCGGTGATTAAAACCAAACAAGGCGTGAAGTCCTCTGTGGTACAAAAAACTAAAATTCAGGTTTTACCGCCGACTTTAACTGCAACGGCAGATCCGGTTGCGTACGGTGCTGCAAGCAAAATTGTGATCAGCAAAGCGCTCTGGCACAAAAAATCCAACGAATTGGAAGTGCAAGGTCAAGTTAAATGGAAAGTCGGCGTTAAAAGAGAAGTTAGGGCGGCGGCCATTGCCCAGTTGGTGCAGGTACTGGATGGCAGTAGTCAAATCACCGATACTCAAGCTAACTTGGCTGGCAACTGGAAGGTATTAATTTCATTACCAGCTAATACGGTCGCACCTATGGCTATGCTAGCAAAGTTCAAGACTTTAAGCAGCGCGAGCAAAAAAGTGGTGATCGTCCCATGAATAGGCAAACGATTGCTCTGATCAGTGTGACTTTGCTGATGATGGCCAAGCCCGTGCCGGCCATCACTGTAATCTTGCTACCGTTTCAAGACACGCCAATCTATGCTGATGACGGTGTAACCACATTTACCTTTGCGGCTAATTCCAATGGCGCTGGTGAAACCTTGTTTGTTGGCACCAATGGTACGGGTAGCGCCAGAAGGAGTTTGATGCAATTTGACCTTAGCGCACTACCGCAAGGCAGCGTGGTTACCGATGCCAGGTTGACCTTATTTTGCGATCGCGAGCCTGGAAACGAAAATGAAACCCTGTCTTTGCATAATGTTAACGAAGCATGGACTACCGGCGCATCCAACTCTGATGCCTTGGGCACACCTGGTCAAGGCGCGCCTGCTGAGCCGGGTGACAGCACTTGGTATTTCCGGAGCTGGCCAGGCGCAGATAACCAGAATGGCTTGAAATGGTCGAAGCCGGGGGCAGCATTTGATGCCACAATACTGGCGTCAACCCAAGTGGGACCATTAAGTGTTGGGGGTGACAAAAGCTCGCTTTATAGCTGGAGTAGCGCGGCGATGCTAGCTAGCATCAATGCCTGGCTGGCAGATGCCAATAGCAATTTTGGTTGGATCATGATCGGAAATGAAACCCAAACGCGCTCTGTAAAACGCTTTATCAGCAGTGAGGGGCGCGTTAATAACTGGCTAAAGCCTAATTTAGTATTAACCGTTGATATACCTGCGGGCGCTCCGGCGACTTTAAGCTTAGTATCGTCTGCTAATCCCGCTGATTACAAACAAAATGTTGATATAACGGCATTAATACTAGGCGGAACCTCGCCCACAGGAACAGTCACATTTAAAGATGGCGAAAATGTGATAAGCAATTGTGCCAACGTGCCATTGAGTGCGGGGCAAGCGGTATGTCATATTAATAAGCTATTGGCAGGGGTTTATCACCTAACCGCCAGCTATTCAGGCGATGCAGCCAATGCGGCCATCACCTCTAAAGTTATAACGCAATTAACCGATGAACCCAGTACCGGCAACGATACCACCACATCCATTATTGTGACTTCTTCCAATAGTAATAGCCTGGCAGGTTCTGCGGTGACATTGACCAGCAATGTTCGGGGCGGATTGGGACCAGCTGGAACCATCACTTTTATGGATGGCTCACAAGTGTTATGCAATGCGGTAGTCATTTTACACCGCACCGCAAGTTGCACTAAAACGGGGCTAACGCAAGGCACGCACCGGATTGTTGCCTTGTACTCTGGCGATGGAACCAATATGGCGTCCAGTTCACCAGCAATCACTCAAACTGTATTAGCTGCGTGTACCACTGCCAGTAAACCGATTTTGGATAAACTGCAAGCGAAGTGGTCAGTGCCTGCCAATCAGGAATTTAAACTGCTGGTCACGGCCAGCGATTGTATGGGACGGGAAATTATGATCAAATCCTCTGCACTGCCTAAGGGTTTTACCTTTAGCCAAAGCGTTGACAGCCTATCGGCCAAGCAAACCGGCATCTTAAGCTGGACGCCTGGCGGAATTGATATGGAAAAGACCAAAACGCTGAGCTTTGTTGCTTCCGTTGGGACCGGAAAAAACAAGAAAAGTACAGCTGCACAAAAAGTTAGTATCACCGTACTAGCGCCAATAAGGTCGGTTATTGATGACCCCTTAGTGAATCCGGCTATTAATAAAGTCCAGATTAGCAAGGCAATTTGGCATGCTAAAACCATGCAGTTGGAAGTGTCCGGCAACATTGTTTGGAAAGCGGGTTCTAGTCGAGTGCTGCGAGCTAATGCACTTTCTGAGCAAGTGCAGGTGTTGGATAGCATCGCCAATACGGTGCTTGCAACTAGCCAGCCGAACCTGGCGGGTAACTGGAAGTCGATAATCAGCCTGCCCTCTGGAACGACACCTGCCAGTGTGGTTCAAGCTCAATTCCGCGGTAAAGTCAGTCTAGTACGTAAAGTGAAATGATATTTTTATTATCTAACGAACAGCTTGCTTACGTTGGCAGAGTAAATAAGCTTGTCCTTCTATAAAATACCGCAAAATCAATTTTTAAAGCGATTGCTATCAAGTTGGATGGTGCCGTTGAGCTTTATTGTTAGGACTGAAAAGCGCTGATAGACTTTCGTGTGTTAAAATTACCATTTAGCAACTAATAAAATTAGAGCGATATGACTAAAGAAAAAACAAGCCCATTTAAAAATATACTCTTTTTTACTTTGTTGACAGCTGTTTTGTCAGCTTGCTCAACCCATCAATTAAACGTTGTATCACCAACCCCGATTTCCTCATTCGGCAAAGATATTAAAGTCACTGTTACTGGCGAGGATGCACAAATCGCAGACAAATTAGCAAGATATATTAAGGCCAATCTTTTAACTGAAGGGTTCAATATTGTCAATGATGATGCAGCCACAAACCTTAATGTAGCTATTTCGGTATTTACTCCCGGTAATGCCGCACTTAGATTAACAGTTGGCTTAGGTGCCGGACGCGGTTCACTTGTGTACAATGCGAAATATACAAAGGCCGGAAAAGTGCTTGCTGATTATGATGGCGAGGAGCGATTTACTGGACTGGAGATTGCACCAGGAACAAAATACCGCTTTGCAGGAAACTTAAGCGGAGCAGAGGGCGCAACTGAAATTCTTTTAGAAGAAGCCTCAAAAAACATTGTTGACTTGACAACAAAAAAAGCAAATTCAGAATAACACTTAGCCGGTTCATTTAAACCGTATTACAACTGTCGAATGAGCACTCTGTTGGTTCATCAAAAAATGCTCTGTCATATTACGGCCTATCCCGTCAGGCTATTCAAAGCCGTTCCTTAGGCTGTATAACCCGATCAACTTAAAATAAATATTCTGGTAGTCAGATTTAACCATGCCTTACCGGCTAGTAAGCCCAGACCATTGGCCATTTACAATGCTTACGAATACGATACCTGACTAGTATGCGGCGAACACAGTCCCACAAGCGCCCATGCCAAACAAAATAATGTAAAAGTGATATAAATAGTCAACAAAACCCAGTAGGATTAAGCCCATACAACCAATCACATTTAAATTTCAATGGGCTTATTGCAAACCCAACTGGCGAGATAGCATGGGAACACTTATAGGCGAAACTGTATGATTAAACATAACCAACCATTTATCCACAAAGGCCAACCAGATGATCAATCTTTGTTGGAAAGGTGCAGTTTTCTCTTTGCCAGTAGCCTGGTCAGTTAGGGTGTGTTAACAGTAGACAGTCTAACGCCTGCGTCTAATGCTATAAAAGTTGGCAAACGTAAAACAGATTATTTTGTTATCCATCAGGTGAGTTGTGAATACTACATTACATCGTTTAATTAATATTTGGGTGACTGGCTTGAATAAGGCCAGACCAGCACTTTTCGCTCTGTTAATTTTACTGATTGGAGCAGCGACAACAGTCCCTATGTATGCAGCAGTAGCTCAGGCGGAGGAGCAGCCAGTAATCGGCAGCCATCCGTCCGACGCTTTGCCGGTGACATTCATGAATCGTCATATTTTTACGATACGATCAGGTATTATGGGTTTTACTCAGGAGGAACGCAGAATAGGTATCAGTTGCCGCATTAAAGTAGCTATGGAAAAAAGCAGTGACGATCATGTTTTGATACGCCCCACGTCGGAGGGTGGACGAATCATCGAATTAAACGGCGTTGCCGTTTTTCAGCTTAGGCCAGGAGACCTTGACCCTGTGCTTGGTCAGTCCATGGATGAGGCCGTTACTTCTGCAACAGAGAACCTAAAAATCGCGGTGCGGGAAGCCAGAGAACAGGGCAATTCCAAAGTGGTGCTTAAAGGTATCGGGTTTACCTTGTTAGCCAGCGCATTTTTTTATCTGGCTTGCCGGTTTATCTATTGGGGGCAAAGATCTGCCATTCGCCGTTTGAAAAACTGGTTGGATCGCTGGGATGAAAAACTGGCGGTAGCCATCCACCCTCAACAAGTATCCAATGCCTTGTTCTTTACTGTTGATTTATCCAAATGGACGTTAATTGTGACCGCAGGCTATGAATGGGCTACGTTCTGCTTAAGCCAATTTCCTTATAGTCGCCCCTGGGGAGAGAAACTGCACAGTTTTCTGATTGAGACCCTGCAAGGTATTCTGTCGGCAATTATAGGTGCCCTGCCCGGTCTATTGGTTGTTTTCGTGATTGTGCTGCTCACCCGCTTTACCTCGCAGATATTAAAAGCTTTTTTTGCCAGAATTGAGTCAGGGGAAGTCACTGTAACGTGGATGGCTGAAGAGACGGCTAAACCCACCCGCAAAATCACCCAAGCATTACTTTGGCTGTTTGCTTTCGCGATGGCTTATCCCTATCTTCCGGGTAGTAATACTGAGGCATTCAAAGGCTTGAGCGTATTAGTCGGTATCATGCTTTCGATTGGCGGTGCCGGCGTCGTTGGGCAAGCGGCCAGTGGCTTGATCATGGTTTATTCCCGGGTTTTGCGTGAAGGAGAGTTTGTAAAAATCGACAAGATCGAAGGTGTGGTCACTGCTGTGGGTATTTTTTCAACTAAAATAAGAACCTCCATCGGCGAAGAAGTTAACGTACCCAATTCTTTGATTGGCAACACAACCACAGTAAATTCATCCCGACTTGCCGAGGGAGGTGGTTTGGTTGTAAATACCACGGTCACAATCGGGTACAACACGCCCTGGCGGCAGGTCCATGCGTTGTTATTGCGTGCCGCAGAAAATACCCCAGGCCTGCGTTCTGATCCTCAGCCTTTTGTTGTCCAGTCAGGCCTTTCGGATTTTTATGTAGAGTACCGGCTGTGCGCACAGGTTGAGCGACCCGAAATCCGCCGTGTTACGCTAAGCTTATTACATGCCAACATTCAGGACGTTTTTAACGAGTTTGGCGTACAGATTATGTCGCCGCATTACGTCAATGACCCCTTGCAGAAAGTCTGGGTGCCAAAGGAGCAATGGTTTGAAACACCGGCTAAGGAGTAGTAAATGTCAAATCGTTTTGATTGCTTGCCAGAAATACTAATAGTTGCTGCTAACTGTTTTTTTCAGATGCTGAACATCAACAAATTAGATTAAAACCAAGGTACACCTTTAGGTAAGGGTAACAAAGCGGTCACCTCGTCGATTTCTGCATATTGAAAATTTACATTAAGATCAAGTCGTCTAACTGCTATGATTAGAGCCATACGGGACCCCGCCATGAATTTCATCAAACAAACTCGCGCTAACTTTAATTTTTCGATTTAGTTTTTTATAGTGGCGAGAATCGCTTCTGTACTACCAGTTTCTAAAATCGCCTGTATCTAAATGAACAAAATTACTCCGTGGATAATAACCTACACCACCTTGAGCCATTTGCAGCGCAGCATTTCTGATTGTTTTGGATGATACGCCTTCAACCCTGATGTCTATGGCTCTGCCTTTCATATGATAACTGTGTTCCGCTACACCGTGGCCCTGTTTACGTAGTTGGGCATTGCTAGCCGGAGAGCGATAAGCGGAGATGATATGAAACGGTTTGTTGATACCAAGGGTTTGCTTCAGATCAAACATCTGATCGAGTAATGAGGTATCAATCGGGTGAACATCATCGGTGCGGAAATCGCGCAGCAGGTAATTGATTTCGTGCAGCGCACCTTTAATATATTTGCCGCGCTCAAAATAAGTTAACTGTAATTTTTCGCCCGTATGCGTATGCTCGAAGGCGAGCGTTTTGTATCCATTATTATGGCGACGGGGAGCTTGACTTCGCTGCGACAACCCGTGCCTGACGACAGGACTGTCGGTGGTATTTTCGTACCCGCCACATCCGCCTAAAGCCAGCACAGACCCGTAAGCCAGTTGCTTCAAAAATTTACGTCTTAATGCAATCGTAATCTCTTCGTTAATATCCATGTTTTTTTATAATTTCCTGTTCTAAAGTTCCAAATCGTATGACTATTTTATAAAATAATTCAATACACATCCATTTGATAATTTAGTTCCCGTATTAGTTCAAACCAGAACTTAAATTTCTGATAATTTTTTTAGCTGCAACGACAGATTAATTTACATGAGAAATTGTATTTACCCTCGCATCATGATTTGAACAAGCAAGCAGTCCCCCGTAATTATTCGGATTATTTTCCCATCGTCTTGATTTACCGTGCAATAAGAATTTTACACGATTTGAGGCATACCCGCCTGTATAGTACTTCTCGGTTAATCTGAACAAAGCGCATGGGGATGTTGTATGTCGATGCTTGCAACCTGACCATTTTTTCGAAAACAGTTTTGCAGACATTCGCCCGACCGATCAAAATAGCAAAGTACACAATGATTTAGCCGGCGTTGGTAACGGGCATTGGCATTGATCACCATACGTTTGAGCTGGGCAAGCCGGTTTTCGCTTACAACAGGCTGCTGACTTTTAAGAACTTCTAAAACCGCATACAGATTTCGCGCCTGATTGATTAAGGTGTCATTATCCATATAAATACCTGCGTATCGAGTGAGAATATTTTTATTGATGAAAGATCAACTTATTAGTATTTTAATCCCCAACCGGTTGAAAAGCCACATTCAAAATCAATGACTGCTGGCGGCAAACTTTAACCCATGTCAAACACGAATCATAAATCCGATCCCTTATCATTGCTTAACATCGCTTTTCTCACTAAGGATATTGGCGGTGCTCCGTAAGATAGAAACGTATCATGAAAGGACTTCCATGCTATTTGACCTCCACGCGTCGCAGTCCAGTCGTCTCGGAGTTTGCGTATCATCAGTTTGCCCAAAGTGTAATTGAGATACCCGGGATCAAAAGTGCCGCGCGCGGCTTGTTGTCGGGCATTTCCCTGATCACGAAACGCAAGTTCGCGAAACATTTTTTCCGAAGCTTCCACAGTCATTCCTTTGGTATGCAAACCAATGGCTGAGAGAAAACGCACGTTTCGGATCAGCGCATTAATCAATTGGCCAATATGCGTTTCACTATCGCCGGAATTTAATCCGGATTCCCACATTAACTCTTCCGAGTAGTGTGCCCAGCCTTCAGAAAAAGCATAGCTGCTGAATAATTGACCCAATTTCGAACCCGTCCGGTGCGCATGCAAATTCTGCAAGAAATGACCGGGCCAGACCTCATGTGCGGAGATGAAAAGCAGGTTAGCTTTACTGGGGCTGTATGCCATTTGCTCGGCAGCACTCCAGGCGGGGTCGGGTGGCGCCACAAAATAGATGGACGGCATATTTTGCTCAAAAGGCCCGGGTATGTCGATATAAGCGGGGTTCCAGCGGTTGAAAGGCGGTGATTCAGCCACCACGGCATCTAACTGTCCTGGAATTGATACCAGATCCTTTTTGATAACAAATGCTTTTAGCATGATGAGTTGCCTGCGGGCTTCCGCCACCGCGCCGTCAGCAGACTTTTGAGCTTCCACTTTTTCTACACAAGCGTTAACTGACAACTTAGGGACATAACGTTTGCATTCTTGCTTAAGCGCGGCAAGGTTACGTTCCAGATCCGCATGGCCCAGTTTTTCAAGGCTAACTAACGGGATAGTCACGCCTTCGGTAGTTTCAAGCATTTTTTGAAATTGCGTAGCGCCTAACGCAAAATCATTGGTTGCGCCGGAGCGTTGTTGCTCTAGCCAATCCGTCAGATCATTCATGGATTTAGCCGCTTTGGGTATTACGGCGTCGAATTCTTTATGTAATTGCGGATCGGTGACGTTGGCAAATGCAGTTTTGGCGTCATTTTCATAGAATTTCGCGAGTCCTCCTAAAACCTTCTTGCCAATATCAATATAGCTGACTGGTAAAGGCGGCCGTAAATTTGCCCGAATTTGTGCTGTTGCGATGGGAACGTTAATGGCATATTTTATGAAGGCCTGCATACGCTGTTCAAGCGGTGCGTAGTCACGGCTCACATACAAATTGGGATCTAAAGCACCGGAATAGAACATCGGATTCTTATAAGGTGCCTGAACCGATTGCAGCCAGAACAATTCCTCAGCAATTTTCATAAGCAGGTATTTCTGCTCGAAACGTTCGGACTCATTAAGCCCTGAATCACGATATTGTGCAGCTTGTTGTCGTTGCAGTTCAAGCCATTGTGTTAACTTGCTCAATCCACCTGGGCTCCAGTCTGGCAACTGCCCATCAAACTCATGTCGCCCGGCATTAACTGCGAAAGGCGCATGCAGGGTTAAATAGGTTTCGATGAACTGATCGGTAAAGGTATTCCAGGTCGGTTGTTGCGCATTTTCAGCACATAACTGCCCGGTTACTAGCAGTAACCCGAACAGCCAGGCCAGAAATCGTGGTCTACTTTGCAAAAACCTGATTCGAGCCATAATTACCTCTGTTTTGATCAAACGTGGTTTCATCATAAAACAACCTTACTCGGTGTCAATCAGTTTTGCTCCCCTGCCCGTTCTGACAATTCTCGCCTTGCCAAAAGTTTAGTCATGGCAGATTTTATAGAATGACTGTATTTTTTCAATCTTACTAATGACGCAAGAGCTGCTGAGCTCAGTTCAAACAGATCAGAAATATTGCAGCCATCTTTTTGATAAATGTACTCACAATAAAACCCGCAGGCCGAAAAGTTTAGCGGGTTTTATTGCAAATGCGTTACATCCGTTATGTCATAAAGTAATTCTACGTTGATGGAAAGCTTCAGCCGTGGGTTGGTTTGATATAGTCAACATGGCTGAATTCGGTAACTCCTGGCAAATTAAACGTAACATCAGCCTTTCTCCATCGGGATCCAGCGAGTCAAAGGCCTCCTGCAAGAGAACCCATTTAGGTGCATATAACAGCAGGCGCACTACGCCCAATCTTTGTTGTTGCTCACGGGTCAGGGTTTTTTCCCATGTATCGACCTGATCCAGTTGTGCTATTAATTCGTCAAGCTCAGTTAATTTAAGCAGTCCCTCCAGCGTCAGTGGGTTGAATGCCTCAGGCGGTGACGGGTAGCAAATTGCGGCGCGTAAGGTGTCATCAGGCAAGTAAGGACGCGGCGGCACAAAGAATAAAGGTTCGTCATCCGGCAATTCGATGCGTCCGCAGCCCCAGGGCCAAAGTCCTGCAATTGCCTTAAACAGCTTGGCTCCGATAGCAGAGTCACCAGCAATCAGCACACGCTCGCCTAATCTTATTTCTTCATTGATCCCCGATACAATCACTTCGCCATTGAGTTTAGAGATGCAAAGATCATGAAAACATAAGCAGGACTTATTGGGGCTTTCTATCATAATCCGTTGTGGATCTGGACGAACTATCTCTTGCTCTAAATCTTCCAGTGCCTTAACCAGCCCCAATACCCGTTCGACCGATGCACGCCACTGGGCAATGCCAGCCATATTATTAACCGGCCAGGACAAAGCACCTGTCATCTGTTGAAAAGCCTGCACTGACTGCATCAAGCCGCCTAAAGTAATTCTCCCGACAATATACAACGGCGCCGCTATCAGTATTGGGAATGCCATGGACAACACAGAATAACCTGAGTTAAATAGCAAAATATTGCCCCAGGCTTTTGTTTGGCAATCATAGGTGGTTTTTATGTCTTGAAACAGGCTGTAAAACCGTTTTTGTTCATTAGCTTCCCCGTGAATCAGCGCAATCGCCTGCGAATTTTCGCGTGCTTTCATCAAGCTAAATCTAAAATTAGCCTCAACATTTTGCATTTTTTCTGTAGCTGCGGTTAACGGGCGCCCTGTCCACCAACCCAAGACGGCAGCAACACCGGAATACAGTATGGCAATCCAGACCAAATAACCGGAAACAGGAATATTGATTGCGCCCAGGCTTATGGATAAGGTTCCAGACAGCGTCCACAAGATTTTACTAAAGCTGATCAGCAGCAAAAGACTATAAAAAAATGAGTGGCAAAGCACGATGGCATCATCCGTAGCAATGCGTATATCTTCAGCAATTCGGCCATCGGGATTGTCATGTTCTGCTTGGCTGAGGTGGGTAACTTGATAATGACGACCTTTGTCCATCCATTGAGCAATTACGCGTTCGGTTAGCCAGGATCGCCAGCCAATTTGCAAATCTCGTTTTACAGTTAGATGGTAGTAGGTAACCGCCATGCTTGCGGCAAAAATCAAAATAAGCAGCCCGATCTGTTTTAGCAGACCCGGCATGGAATGTTGTTCAAGTACATTAAAAAGTGCCGCGCTCCATTCTGTTATAACAACAGCAAGCACCATTTGCATAACTGTTAGTACAATTAAAATCAGCGTTCGCTGCCGGATAACTGATTTGTTTTCAGAACTCCAGAAAGGTCCGGCTAGCTTTATAAATTGAATAAAAAAACTGTAATGATTTTGCATGGCTGATTAACCTCACTGAATAAATTCAAAGCATTCAGTTTTAATCATATACTTCGCAAAACATTAATTAAACCACTAACTGATAGCCTGTCGAATTTTCTGGCCACTAGCCTGCAACATTAGCGTTGGTTGCGAAATCTTGCCAGAAAAAACACCGGAAGAACCCACCCGCAGCAATCACCTGACCGCCTAAGTCGCCACCTCGGCATGGATGTCGGTTAAGCTGCTAGTGAGTTGCGTCGCTAGCCATTAAAAGTCATGTAACGTTCGGCTACTGATGGGCGTAAACCCAATTCACTATCTCCTGAGCACTGATTGCACCAGACTGGCGTGCGATTTCTTTACCACCCCTGAAGATGACTAAGGTCGGTATGCTACGAATGTTATATTGATTTCCTAAACCTTGTTCAATCTCTGTATTCACTTTGGCTAAACGCACTTTTGGTTCCAAAATCCCTGCGGCCTGCACAAATGCCGGTGCCATCATCTTACACGGACCACACCACGGTGCCCAAAAATCAACCAGAACCGGAATGTCGTTTTTATCAATATGGTGATTAAAATTGGCCATCGTCAACTCTAATGGCTTACCGATGAAGATGGGTTGGTGACATTTACCACAGTTAGGCTTTTGGGTAAGCCGCGTTGTCGGCACTCGATTAACTACCTGACAGTTTGGGTAAACTAAATGGGTCGAATCATTCATTAAAATACCAATTTATAGTAGGAGGTTAACAGTAACAATGGGGTTATCGGATCCAGTCTTCAATAGGCAGCTTATAAATAATTATATAATCCGGGTTACATGATCAACACTGATATAGACACGGAAGTTCCTAACCCCATTATTCAATTGAATACATTAAAATCCATTGCCGCATCACAATACCGTTAACTATTCTGCACAGAGTTTTTTAGCACATGCAATAGCAATTCTGCGTCAAGGATAGCTTTTGGTTTTAATGTTTGTTTACATAGGTGATAATAGAATCATGCTATCGTTGGATTGTATTCTGATTCCAGCAGGATTTTCCGGCGTGTTTTTTTTCCATCTCATGACTAATACCGACCATGATTAATAGTCAAAAAGCGTTTAATCACACAGTAAAAAACTATCTGCATACTCTGGTCCTTTTTCTGGGTATGGGCGTCATATTGTCAGTGCTGGGTTTTCTTTTGGCCGGTATTGATGGCGTTTTGTGGTCATTTTACTTAGGCATCTTTGTTCTGGTAATCAGCCCGAATATACCACCGGCGTTTATAATTTCTTTATATGGCGGTCAATTGTTGACTGTAGATGAGGCTCCCGGCTTGTATCAGATGGCCGAAGAAATATCGGACCTCGCCAACCTGTCCACTCCCCCAAAACTTTATTACTTGCCCAGTCAAATCATGAACGCGTTTTCTGTGGGTACTCGGGGCAATTCAGCAATTGGCGTGAGTGATGCATTGCTTAAAAACCTGACGCATAGGGAGTTGATGGGGGTATTGGCCCATGAAATCAGTCATATCCAGCATAATGATGTGCGAGTGATGAGTTATGCCGATGTAATCAGCCGGATCATCAATGTTTTGTCATTCACTGGATTATTGTTAGTATTTTTTAACTTGCCGCTGATGATTTTGGGATTATTAACTGTTTCCTGGTTTGCATTGGGTGTGCTCTTAGTGGCACCGACGCTTATGAGTTTACTCCAACTGTCTTTATCCAGGATCAGAGAGCTGGAAGCGGATCGTCAAGCCGTTTTATTAACAGGGGATCCGGAAGGACTGGCATCCGCCTTGCGCAAAATAGAGGCCAATACGTCAAAACTATCCAGGTTTCTATATCAAAGTGGGCATAGTGTGCCGATTCCATCCGTACTTCGAACCCATCCCGATACTGAAGAGAGAATAAAACAATTATTGAGTCTAAGAGAAAACAGACAGGAAGTGCGCTTTTCAAATTACGACAACTTCACCTTACCAGCCCGTTTTGGAAAAAACATTAGAAAACCCCGCTGGCACGTAGGCGGATTCTGGTATTGATGTTTAAGCGTTATCCGGCGTAGCGGGCACAGTCAAATGGCTGCTCCAAGGCACTGATCCGATGGTAATTGATAGAGCTGGATAACAGTCCTTATTACCAAACCCGATTTTAAACGTCAATTAAAAGCCGTGGAATGTTGGTTGGGAAAAACACATTACTCAATCCTGTACCTGTATAGTATCCTGAAGCTACAACCAGTTGCAGCCCCATCATCGGAGGACGCGAGATTAAGAGTCCCGCTGACTCTTAATTTAACTAAAATCCATCGCGTTATGTTGAAAAAGGAGTTAGGACATTGATCATTTTCTATCTGTTTAGTTTGGCGATTTGTATCATTTGGATGTACATGCTGGTTTATCTCAGCTATACGATACACATACCTGTACTTAAAAAGCAGATTAAACCAGTCAATCATGATGATGCGGAACTGCCCCTGGTGAGTATCATAATTCCCGCCTGTAATGAAGAAGAACACCTGGAAGAATCCTTACTTTCACGTCTTAATCAAGATTATCCCAGATTTGAGATAATCGTAATTAATGATCGCTCAACCGATGGCACAAAAGAAATCATAGACCGAATTGCTGCAATGGACAGCAGACTGATACCCGTTAATATTACCGAATTGCCCAACGGCTGGCTCGGCAAGGTGCATGCGTTACATCAAGGCGTTAAGTTAGCAAAAGGCGAATGGTATTTATTTAGTGATGCTGATATTACCTTTAAACCGGACATGTTACGTTCGGCTGTAAATTACGCAAAAAGCCAGCAGGTGCAACATTTAACTTGTATACCAGAAGTTGAGCTGTACAACGACTTTTGGCTGGATGTGGTCTGTTTTGGATGTTTGTTATTGTTTTGCAATTCCGCGCGCATCCCGGACATTAATCAAAATAAGGGCGATAACGCCATTGGCATCGGTGCATTTAACTTAGTGGAAGCGCAGGCCTTTAACCAAACCAAAGGATTTGAGTGGCTAAAAATGGAACCGGCCGATGATATGGGCGTTGGGATGATGCTAAAACAAAATGGCGCAAAATCTGGCGTAGTTGATGGCGCTGGGCTTATGAAGTTTTCCTGGTATGAAAATCTCAAACAAGCGTTTAGCGGTTTGGAAAAAAACACCTTCGGTCCAGGTTCTCAATACAGTTACCTTAAACAAATAGGCATTGTGTTGTTCTTTTTGATTATCGGGTTTTTGCCGACCATTTCACTAGTTTTAGGTTTGCTCAGTGGGGATGTGATTCTGATTAGCATTGGCTCCTTGACTTGGTTAACCAATATTATAGTTGCCGTTATTATTCCTAAAGAGTCCAACAAAGAAATACCATTTTATCTGCTGCTTCCAATCGGCATCATATTAATCGCTATGATAATGGCCAACGCGGCTTGGAAGTGTTTTTTAAACCGAGGCGTATTTTGGCGGGGAACATTATATCCCATAGAGCAGTTAAGAGCAGGGCAAAGGGTAAAGTTGTAAAGATATTCGAAGTTATTTTGAAGGTTGAAAATGCGAAGTCACATAAATTGATTTTGTAAATAAAAGAATATAAACAAAATTTCCACATAAATGCACGATGCTAAGCGGTGGGCAAAAACAGCTTGCCCTCCCTATCAGGCTTTAACCGCTTGCCGTAGGAATATAATGTGTCGCACCAATCAGTCATGTTTTTATTTCCTAATTAATACACAGTTTAATAAACCAATGCGGCTCAATCGGTCGGTAGACACATTCCCCCTTCATCAAGCTCAGTGGATAGGGGCTTAAAGACGAGTAAACCCGATAACTACCAGTAGAATTGCTCGTGGACGTAACTGGTGCCCATAGGCGGTCATCCTCAATCTTAGGGATTTCAGGGATATACTCATAATCTTTATGAACCGAAAACCCAAAGGGCCCAATGAAATACAAAATATTTATCGGTTGTCTCAGGTTAGTCAGCATCGACCTCAAGCCTGACCAAAACCAAACTTCACCTCTATCGGTCGGCCCTAAAGTCTGCGGCTTTAATTCAATACTGACTTCACGATAAGAGTGGGTAAGCAATTCATTCTTTTTCCATTGCTTTCGTAAACGTTCAAACTCCCTGGCGGCATCTGGGGAGTAGGGGTTGGGAAACCATGGACGACCATTTCCAAACCAATAAATCCCCGCTTTTTCTTGTAAGGCCCTGTTTTCAGGGATTTCAGCAAAAACACGGTGTTCATCCGTCGGTAAAAATGCCTGATAATTTTTGACCAATCCCTCAAACTCACTCCGGTGCGACTGAAAATGGGCAATCATTTTTTCATCACTAGGCATTGGCGGTCTTTTATCTAGAAAGATTACTTGAATCTCAAGATACAAATAACCGACCAGTGCCAGAATAAAAGGGCTAGCGACTAGCCATCCCAACCACCATTTAAACTCTTTCATCGTACCTCCCATTTTTTTCAGCTCGTAAGGCGGCCCAATAACCATCGGGCATTGCGCCGTATTGTTGTTAGCACGGTATCATTCAAATTCATGCAAATCTCCTTCAAACTCAGCTTAATCAAGGCAATAAACGTACAATGGGAAACAAGTGTCTAATAGGCTTACGCCATATCACACAAGACTCTTAGCGCCGGTTTGTGGCGATGCGCTATTTAGGATAGCGTTTACCTCTGCAAAAAGGCTATCTTTCTGACTAGCTCATCGAATCCAATCGGTACCATATCCGCCATATGGAATCCCCGTTCATTTATAATTAATCTTTGTTTTTATTGATGTTTTTATGTTAAATAAAATTACCACAATATTCATAGTCACCCTATGGCAAAGTTAAGACAATGAAATTTTTTAATCTAAATAACTAACTAATAGACTATGTGGCTATAATCGATTGAGTCATCTCGTGCATTATTATCCAACTCCTTCGCACATTGATTACCTATTGCACATCATCGGCAGCACCACTTAATAATGATTTAGCCCCGTTCCACAAATTAAGGTATTGCTGGCATCATCACAAAAAGTGCTGTCGTGGGATAGGTGAATTGATCAGTAGCAACCGGAGCTAGAATAAAAGCCATATCTCTACATGCTATCGCCACCAGAAACCAGCAGATAAGGATCATCGCCCGCGCCACCAAATAACGTGTCATCACCTTCTCCACCTTGCAGGGTTGAAATGGGCTTTTAGCAGGTTATGGCTGACAGGAATCCGAGACTGTCAGTATTATAGAGTTGATGGCCCAGAAGCTAGGCATTTCATTTGCGATGAATTTGAGCTGGAAATTGCGTTAAATGCGAGCATGACCGATTACAAATGCAAGCCGTTACAAGTAGGTATACTTTGGCGTCTACCCCTCCTTTACAACATCAAAACAGCCTCATTTATAAACATGAAAACAAAATAATCGATAATTTCAATATTATTCAACAGCTTATAAAAATTATTATCGACGTTTTTAAAATCGATATTTCCCATGTAAGCCGCTTCTAGCAAGGCTTACATGGGTGTCGCAGGACAAACCGTTCTTTTGGTAATTTAACCTATTTGGTGGGCAGAAAAGCGTTGCCCACCAGACTATCTAGCTGGTGGGTTGAATGCTTTGCATGACGGGAAGTATTTCCCGTCATAAATGATTCTAACCAAGCCCAACCGTATTAATGCCTATGTGTACTGAAATCCCCAGCTTCCTCATGGCTAAAACTCAACTCAGACGGCCTGCCCATACATAATCTTTGAAAAACCCGAGCTGCGGCTATGCCATTAATGACAAATGCAATGGTTATTGGCAAGGCAAACCAGGGATCGTGGCTGCTGGCGTGGGACAGTAACAAATCTTCTCCAAGAAACGCTGGAGAAATCGGAAAACCGACCAAGCCTAAAAAGCTAAGAAATAACAACAATGACAGCTTGGGTCTGGTTTCGGCGAAAGCACGGTAAGTAAAAGGTGCATCGGCAAAACGATCATTTTTAAGCAATCTTTGTAATACAAACATCCCCAAAATCCAGGCAGGGATGATGCCACTAGCAAAAATTACCACATCAAACCAGGCACCTGGATTTAAAAACCACACAGCGACACCCGCAAGAATTGAGCTTAAGCTGATTGCGTTCCAAACACTGAACGGATTATGCTTTTGGCTGAATGCACTCAAGGAGGCTAATACCATTAATACGGCTAATGGGATTGCCACCAGTTTGCTGCTGATGGCTTGGTTTTGCAGGGTTATCAAGCCAAATATGCTCACGCTGGCCAGTATGGCTAACTTAAACCAGATTGAGGTGTTATTGATTGCGGAACCGATGCCTTTTAACGGCTCCCACAGGATAGACCGCACTAACAGTTCCAAATTACCTTCTTGCAGGGAAAATACATACAAGGTGTTATGTAACACTTCCGGCAAAGTATCTCGGATGGAAGCAGGCAAAAAGCTGAATTTATTGCTGGTTTTGATCGTAAAATCGGTATCGGTCGCGCCTTCCACCCGTAATAAATGCGCAACGATGGAAGGTGATACCAATAGTTGATAGCAACGTAAAAATACATTGCCCACAAAATGCACAAGTACCAAAGTTTCCAGGCCTAATGCCAGTTCCATAAACATGAAACCTACTTGAGTGATGGATGCGTAAGCGATTTGGCCTTTGATATTGGATTGGGTTTTCTCGGAAATGCTGGCCACAATAACGGTTAATAAACCGATAGCAAACACAATAAATCGGGTTAAATAGTGGTAAGACCAGATGGGGGTCGTTCTAAATAACAAGAATACGCCTAAATGTACTGATAATGCGCCATAGAAAATCGCACTGGATGGCGTCGGTCCTTCCATTGCGCGTGGCAACCAAAAGCAAAACGGGAATTGGGCCGATTTACCGGAGGCGGCAATCAGAATTAACCAAGACAATACCAGTAATGATGCGTAACCGGCTGGTGGCATATCGGGGTTTTGGAACAAATTGGCCAGTTCACTAAAGTGTTGGCTTTCATGAAATAGCAGATGGCTCATCCAGGTGCCCAGTAATAAGCCAATGTCGCAAAATCGATAAATGGTATAGGCGCGCAAGGCATTTCTAACTGGCTGTACTCGATGCCGGTAGAATGCAATTAATAAAAACGATGCAATGCCGACTATCTCCCAACCTGCAAACAGCATGTCAATAGAACCTGATAAAACCACCAGGTTTAAACCGAATACAAAGCCAAAAATGGTTAAAAAGAAACGCTTAAACCCGTATTCACGGTGTAAATATACGCGGCAATATTTAACGATTATCGAGAATATAGCCCAAGTGCAAAACAGATAAACTGCGCCCACTCTGTCCAGATAAAACAAAATTGGAAAACTGTAATCGCCCGTTGCGTACAGGGTAAAAAATTCGTATTCATGCGCTGAGAAACCAGCAATTCCCCAGGCGACCAGTAAGCCAACAATACTTAAACCTAAGGCGTAGGTGCAGATAAAGCTGATTCTGGTTATCTTTTTCTCATCTTTTGGCGAGAGAAATATCCACAAAAAACCTAATAATGGAATAAATTGTGTACTAAGAATTAATCCGTTCATGCGTGTCTCCTGGTCATCTTTTGTACGGGTATGGTTTTGGTTTTTCCAATAATGATTTGCTCGGAATGACTGGCAGTCGGTGCAACGACTTCAGTAGGTATGTCAACGGGCTGCCAGCCATTTTTACTGTATAAAGACAATTCGCGAGTATCTGGATGGCAAGAAACCAATCTTACCCATTCATTATCCAGCCACTCTTTTAAAGTGCCGATTTTGCTGATGGTTTTATCCATAATTTCGCGCGATTGCTCAATCAGGATCAATAATCTGGCTGGTTCATGCACTTCAATCATTTGCGAGGGTAACCCAGTGCGCAAATCACCTTCCACCCCATTAGCAACGCCCAGCAAGCCAATTACGTTATGCGGCAGCTTCGTGCCTGCACCATAAACAGAGTTATCAACACGGGAAAATAAATATTCCAAATTGATACCACCGCACACAGGAATAATCGCTGACAGAATTCTGACCAGAATATCGCCGGAAAAATCGCTTTTTGGATCGTAAGAATGTAAAAAGGCGCGTCTATCCAGAAATAAATCTTTGGATAATGAACGGCGACCCACGATGCAATACAGGTTGTTCGAATGATTTAACTCAGGTCGCGGTTCAAAGATGGATGAGGCCCGCTCAATCACATGATGATGCGCCTCGACGTTGGAATGGGATTGCGGGCCCAACTCAAACCAACGACAACGCTCTCTGGCATTGCGTTGCAGTGCTTTGTGCATATCATGTTGAAAATGTTGTAACGCCGGATTTTTATGGTGATCTTTGCTTTCCAGATCAAAATAACTGATTTCATCACGGCTGGTATTATGCAAGGCGGCCACAAATAGGGTGCCATCAGGAATATCAATTTCACGTTCGCGCAAAATTTCCCTTACCTGAGGTTGATTGGCCATCCAGGCGAAGGCGCGCGCATTTGGTGCGCCAGGTTTACCGGAGCAGGCCCCGCAATCGTAAGCTGCAAAATGCGGGTTATTTACACTGCTGGAACCGTGCGCAACGATGACAACCAAAGAGGCAAAGTTATTGGTTAAACCAATATTGCGCAACAGCCCACCCACACGGTCTGCCATTTCAGTATAAGAAAAGCCCAGCAAATAACCGTCTTCAGTCGGCTCGTCTGATTCTCTTAACAAATGCAGTTGTGAATGCGTTTCCAACTCGCTTAATTTACGTACGTTGGGTAGCTTGGCGCCAGGGCTGAACACATTCCAGGCCATACGAAACGCATACCCCAAGCCAATGGTTTGGGTATATAACCAGCCACGGAATATTGAATGCGCACTAAAATGCGCATGCTTTAGATTTTCTTTTTGATGCTTGTTGATGACCCTTGGTTGACTGCCGTGTTCCTTTATCAAATGCTTGGGCACAATAATATTGGGGCATTGGGCCACCGGATAAGCATCATCCAAGCCTTGATAAAGAAAGTCGATACCAAAAAAACCGGCCGCGCCATAGGTGTCGATATGTGGGTTAACTTCTTCCAAATAGCGGCGCAGTGAACATTCTCTATCATCAATACAAAATAACGCTTGTGCATCAACTTGCGCGGGTTGGTTGGTGGCGGTTTTTTCTTGATTTGGTGCTAATGTAACCAGCAGTTCGGTATGCAATGCCCATTCCATCGCCTCATGCCAAATCTTTAAGCGCAGCGGCACTGCTGGTTTAATTGAGCCGCCATTCAGTAACGGAGTATTGGGTTTGATGGGCGTTTTTGCCAGATTCGCAAAACCAGTGCCTTTTTTCTTGTGCATAAAGGCCAGCTCCAGCAACAATTCAACCGCTATCAATTGTTTTAGACTGATGTGTCGACGAGCTAACAATGCCTTGGGATTTTGCTCAATTACATTAACCATACCCGCCCAGCCGGGATGCGCCAGCAACATTTCCAACAAATACTGTTCAAACAACTGCTCTTTGCCCACGATACGTTGTAAGCAAGCATAGATAGCATCATCCGGCGTGCCTGCCATTAACAGGCTAATGGCGCTGTCATTTAGCGGATAAAGCGGTAGCAAACTGTTTTGGGTTAATCGAATGACGCAATCCCAGAAATGCTCTTTGGGTTTTGGCAAACTCCAGCGGCTAATGCCTTGATCTAAAAAATTACTTAACAATCTAAATAACACCGGATGTACCAGTGAGTTTAAATCGACCTCAATTTGGCTTAGCCAGGAATTACGTATGCCTTGGTTTGCCAGAGAAACCGGTGGAAAATGGCCGGTATGGTCAATATCAAATAAGGTACTGCGGATTTTATCTAATTCTCTTTGAGAGCAATCAGCCCGTGCCAAGGCCCAATCAAGCGCAAATTGCTTGATTCTGCCATCGTGAAACAGTTTTTGATAATCCGAAAGCGGTAAATAACTGCGCGCACCAAATGTTTTTGCAGCCACGGATACACCTTCGTGGAAAGGATAATTTTGTACCGCGTGCAGGGTGTTATGGTGGATAAAGTCTTTTATAGGGCCTTGGGACGGCAGCCAATGAGAGATATGCTCAATGGATGAATCCAGATCGAAATTGCTTGTGTGCATTGGGTTGTCCGACTGTGATGATATGTGTTCGCGAAAAGCCATAATGGGTAAATTTAACCTCGCTGGTTTTCAGGCAGAAATTGATTTGATAGGCATTGGCTTATGGATTGCCAATGTTTTAATTATTAACCAGCATAAAACATACCAATGCGTGCACTGCTTGAGGATATGTTTTTTTGATGGAAAAACTGGTTTAGAATCTGTTTAATATCAACTATATAGGGGCTTATTTATCAGTTGAGCTAGATTGCCCGCCTATTGTCGGAAAAGTCAGTAGCAATCAGTTAAGGAGGAAAATGGTTAAATCCACCAATAGCGTGGTGCAAAACCCCCTTTGTTTGGGCAGTGGCTTTTTGATGTGATGGAGCGCAAAATACGTTGCATAAAACTGCAGAGCGTTAGGGCTTTATTCAGCAGTACTAATGGTTCAAACGATTTGCGTAACTGACGGCGCTGATTTAAACGTATGATGGGGATTCTTCAGTTATACCGATACAGCATGTCAGAAAATGATGAAGTTTTAAAAAAGTGGATTGTAATGGTGTCCGGCTGAAAAATTAAACCATTACAATCCAATTGGACTGCGGAGAGCAGTTTTCGCTTGCTTTGTTAGAAAGCTAATTGGCCATTGAGGTAAAGCATGTCGCTGTTTGGGGGCGGGGTAATGTAGTTATGTCCACTCACGTCAGCAATATATCCTAAATTAACCTGTAGATTTAACCACGGCGCGGCAATTGAATGTTGTTTGCCAAAAGGTGTGTACGATAGTTGGGTGGTGAGATATTTCAAATTAAATTCATAATCAGCTGCTGGGTTCTGAAAATTAAACTGTTGATAACCTATGGATAAGCCTAGTAATTGTTGCCAAGTATAACTGCCGTTAACATTAAAAGAGTCTAAGTTTACTTTAAATTTATTCGTGATAGCGCCACTTGGATAAAAGCTATTGTCCCAGCTTCCATTTCTGGTCTCGTTAACGTACCGGCCTTTTAATTCAAAAATATGATCAGGGTTAGCTAGGTATTGATAAGTAGCGTCTACCCCAAGGTCGGAGTATGAGGTTTTTAAGTTACTTGGATCGAAGTACCATGTGGATGCAGGTGTAGACATGTTGGCTTGCAAGCCAAAGTGTCCTAAAGACACGTAATGGCCATTCCAATTATGCTGCAACGCAATGCGCCAATACGGTGCGCCGCCGTTAATCGTTGGGTTTTCATAATAGGCATCTGCACGACCAATGCCTCTTTGTATATCATGAGGCAATGACGCATAGCCGCCAGCTTCCACATATAATAAATTATTAATCATTGCATAGGCGGTCGCGCCAGCCACTTGCCCGCTTAACGCGCGATCCGCTAATGGCGCGATTGTATTTAAGCCGTAAACGCTGGTTGTTCCATTCATAATTGTAAATGGACTCCGTGTGGCGTTGGTATTCCATAAGTCTTGTACGCCTGGTTCATTATTAATCGAGATGCCGTAATCTATGTGATGACCTGGAAGATCAAGTTGGTTGGCATAACGAAGATCAACTTTATCTAAAAAACCGTGTGGATCGCCTCCGCGCGAATCATAGATCCCAGTGCCTTGAACATAAGCACCAAAGTTACCCGCAATTTTTCCTGCGTAGAATAGCGAGCCATTTACTCGTGCGTTATCGCCATTTTTCTCTGGGTAAATATAGTAATCATTATTTTTATACTCTGCCATGTCAAAAGTGCCACCGCCACCAATGACCGCGCTAACTGGCGGTATCCAGCCATTTTTATTACCACCACCTTCCGTATAACCTTTTAATTTAAAATCGCGCCCCCTGGGCGTAAGATTAGCTCCCCATGTTTGCACATGGCACGCGGTACAGGCTTCGCCAGTTTGTCTGGCAAAACTAGGCAGCGCAGATGCCGAACCGGCAAAACCAAATAAAACAATGATTTTAACTATAACAAGGGTCTTTTGATGATGAGTGAGCTTTGATATAGACATAGAAGTTTCCTTATTAAATATGATTTCTATAACTGATTAAATTTAGTTATATATTGTGCAAACTAGAACAATTTTGGTCAGTTTTATGTAATTTAAGTTATTGTTATTAAAATTATAGCGATCATTTTGTGTTAAAAATAAATTCAGGATGAGATGTATGGTTTAGGCGCTAAATAGCTTGTCTTGCAAGGTGAAAGGCAGTGTGGGTGGATTTGATGCGAACCAGCGATGAGGGACTTATTGCGCGTCTAATCCAACCTATGGACTGAATACCAAAAAACATAGCCAAAATCCCTCATAAAGCTGAAAATGTCAGCATCAAATCTTAAGTAAGCCGCACGGCGGTCATCACTCGGAAAGCTATGTATTACCAAGGCGTTAAAAAATCCATTTTACCCAGACCCATCATTAACAAATCTGCCCAGTTCAAACAGTTACACCCAATCTTGCAAAAATTGTTTGCAGCCAGGGGCATTGCGTCTGAGCATGAACTGGATCGCAGTTTGGCAAAGTTGCCATCGCCCTGGTTGCTCTCGGGTATGGAAGATATGGTCAGGCATCTGAGTACTGCACTCACGCAGCAGCAAAAGATTTCCATCGTGGCGGATTTTGATGCCGATGGCGCGACCAGTTGTGCTGTGGCCATTAAAGGTTTGCAGTTGTTGGGGGCAGGGCAGGTGTCGTTTGTGGTGCCTAATCGTTTTGAATATGGCTATGGCTTAACGCCGGAGATTGTGGAGCTAGTTAAGCAGCAACAGCCGGATGTGATTATTACCGTTGATAACGGTATTTCCAGTATTGACGGGGTTAAGGCGGCTAAAGCGGCGGGCATTAAAGTGTTGGTCACAGATCACCATTTGCCTGGATTGGAATTGCCCGAGGCGGATGCCATTGTTAACCCTAACCTGCCTGATGATAAATTCCCCAGCCGTGCATTGGCGGGTGTGGGCGTAATGTTTTACGTGTTGATGGCATTGCGTAGCCGTTTACGAGAACGCAATTGGTTTACCCAACAAAAAATTGCCGAACCTAATCTTGGGCAATTGCTGGATTATGTGGCCTTGGGTACGGTTGCCGATGTGGTGGCGTTTGATCAGGTCAACCGAATTTTAGTGCATCAAGGGCTGCAACGGATTCGCTCCGGCGTTTGTCACGCCGGTTTAAAAGCGTTAATTGAAGTTGCCGGTAAAAATCTGCAAAACTTGGTTCCTTCTGATTTGGGCTTTTCTTTAGGGCCAAGGTTAAATGCGGCTGGCAGAATGGATGATATGTCCTTGGGCATTCAATGCTTGTTAACCGAAGACCCGCAATTAGCGAGAGATATCGCACAGGAATTGGATAGCTTAAATAATGACCGGCGTGAAATTGAAGGTCAAATGAAGAATGAAGCGATGGTATTGCTGTCAGAAATGCGCGCACTGGATGAGCATCATTTACCGGCAGGCGTGTGTTTATATGATGAAAACTGGCATCAGGGCGTTATTGGCATTTTGGCCTCGCGCATTAAAGACCGCTTACATCGTCCGGTTGTGGCGTTTGCGCCTGCGGGCGACAACATCATCAAAGGTTCGGCCCGTTCAATCCCAGGGGTGCATATTCGCGATGTTCTCAGTGATTTAGCGGCCTTACATCCAAAATTGCTCAGTAAATTTGGCGGTCATGCGATGGCTGCCGGTATGACCATTAAGATGCGCGATTATCCGGCTTTTGCGTTGGCTTTTGATGATATGGTCGGAAAACGGCTTGCGCTAGTGGATTTGGAGCAAAAAATCTATTCCGACGGCGAATTAACTGAAGCCGAATTTACCCTGGAGTTTGCGGATTTACTGCAAAGTGCGGCAACTTGGGGTCAAGATTTTCCTGAGCCTGTATTCAATGGCATTTTTGATGTCATTCAGGCGCGTATAGTGGGGCAACGGCATTTAAAGCTGGTGCTAAGACCAGTTAATGGTCACTGTTTACTTGATGCCATTGCTTTTTTTATTGACCAACCTGAGCAATGGCTGGGCCTGCGGCAGATTAATGCCGCTTATAAGCTGGATGTTAATGAATTTAGAGGCAATAGAACCGTGCAATTGATACTGCCCTATCTGGAAAAAATTATTTAATGGTGCTGATGCGCTTATAGGATGAGTTGAACGGAGGGAAGCGCATCGTTCGCGCGTTTATTCCATTAACCTCGGCAGCATCCTAAAAGTGCATTTTATTGCATCGGAAAAGTTTATTTAATGCGTGTTAGACGGAGTATTGGCCTGTACCAAGCCCTCTGTGATTTTTTTACTCAAAGCATTAACAGCATGTTGGCTGACTTTTTCATGATTGCCTTTGAGTTTGATTTCATAATTGCTGGATTTATACTTGGGCTGCACTGGAATCAGATGCACCATCAGGTAAGAAAACAAAAAACTGGGTTTGCTATGTTGACCAACAATAATCCAATCTGCACCGGCTTGTTGGCCGAGTTGAGCCGCCAGATCATTAAAATGGAACAAATAGCCAAAGCCCCCATTGGCTTTGCTATACGCTTTGGTATCCACCGGCACTAGTTCGTAAGCGCCTGTATTGCTTAGAGCCTGCTCAAGTAATGGTTTGAAAGTGGCAGTGCGTTTTTGTTCTTCCTTGGTATTAGGTAAAGAAGTAATGTCATTCAGTTCAAAATCCAATACCGCAATTTTGATTTTTGCTTGTGCGGGAAGGCTTATTAACAAGGCCAAAAGAATAAAAGTAAATGATTGTTTGTACATGATATTTCCCCTGGCGCTTCCTTCAAAAAAAGTTAATTCACCGGCATATAAATTTCAGTGATTAAATCTACAGGACGAGTATATTCAGGATCATTAACGTAAATTTCAAAACAAGGTTGTTTTTTGTTTTGTTTAAGCTTTTTGTCCATTCGTAATCTGGAATTACCTGTAGCCCAGGCATTGGCCAAATGCTTATACTCGCCCGTATGTTGAATCATTAACGCTTGAACTGCTGGTCTAATAGCCTGTATTAACCCTGAAATTTTTTCTTCCTTTAACTGGGTGACCGGAAAGGCGACGGTATAATCAAACTGTAAGCTGATTGGGTTCCATTCGTGACAAATGGTAAATGCTGAGCCGGTTTGAGTAAAACCGTTCTTATTAAAGTTAGCTATTAAATCGGCATAGGCACTGTGCATACTGGTTTTTATGTCATCGATTGCACACGTGCGCCTAACACCAACGTAGCGGGTTGCAGAAACCTCGACTAATCCTGAAATCTCGGTAACGGAACTAACAACGCCAGTTTCAAGGTAATCTTTCAGCATAACTAATCCGCGCTGATAATCCATGCCTATAAACGCTTGCATGGACTTGCGCATAAAAAACATAAATATGGGCAAGCTGCCGCGCATAATCCAGGTAACTTCCGTTGAGTTAGGTGTGACCGGCTTTAGCTTAAAAAAAACTTTGGCGACTGAATGCCAGGGCTTTAAAAATTCTAGTCTTAGTCCTAATGCGCCAGGGGTGATTTGAGTGTATTTTAATTGTCCTTCGCCAATCCATTCGCCATGCCAGTTATAACCGCTGTCGACTTCGCCATCGTCACCAAAAAATTCCAATTGCGCTTGTTTATCCATACATAACCAGGGTGACCAATGCTGCCAGGTTTTAAAATTTAGTAATTGCCTATGGATGGCTGGTAATGGCTTATCGATAAGAATAGATCGGCTTACTTCAAGTTTTAGTGAAAACATGGTGTTACCCGACAGACTTAAATTTAAAAATTAACAATAGCAAATTTATGCAAAAAGAGAAATATGCTATTTACTTAAAATAGACAAACTTGGATTCATTTGTTAACAATAAACTTATAGTAAATGTTAGCAATCAATAAGCCGTTTAAAATGATAGACAATTAATTAATAGCTAAACGTATTGCTCTAGTTGCTGATGGGCTTAAAGCTGCTGTGCGGTTTTGTTGATCACACAAGGCACCGCGAAACCCCAGATAATCAGCGTGGTAAGTTAATAGATTGGGTATTTCAGCCAGTTTTAATGAGCCAGCCAGACCGCACAGTAAGTCATGTTCTTTAGCCAGACTTATAAATTGAGTGAGTTTTGCAGCATTCATTACGTGTGTCAGCGAGCCGTTGCTTTTGTGCATGGTATCCAGCATGACGCCGGCAAAACCGGCTGCTTTTAAGGTCTGCACGAGTGCAAAATCAGGTTGGTTGTCTGCAAACAGCACTGCAATCAAAGCGTATGCGGCGGTTAATGTGGCTAATTTTTCTATACAACCCAGCCAGTCGCCACCAGGAAAAAAGCCGATTTTTATATAATCAACGCCAGTGTTGGCCATTTCGTTGACGGCATTAAAGATCAAGTCCGGTTGCATGGGTAGATCACCAATGGTAGCGCTAACCGGGCGCTGTCCATTGACGGCATTTACAATTTCCTTAACCAAAGCCACGGGTAATGCACCGAGCGCACCTTGAGCGGGTTGTTTTAAATCAATAATATCAGTCTGAGCAGCCAATACTTGCAAGGCTTCTTGCACGCTGTTGACACTGGCAAGCATTCGGGTCATGCTTTGTTCTCTCTGTTATAATTTTCAATAGCTTGCATTAACCAGGACCAGGCTTCCAGCTCGTTTTCTCCGGCGGTTTTTTCCAGGCCAATGCGCAAATAATCAAGTTCTGTTTGGATTTTGTGCATTGGGAGCATACTTAATCGACTAACCAATATGGCGGCTTCCAGCACGGCAAATTGAGCCCGGTTAAAACCGGTAAACGGTGCATGGTTGCCCGTATGCACTTCAGTACAGATTAGCTTGGGTCGAGTGGGATCATCTTCGATACGTTGCAACTTAATTTCCCTGTGTGCCAATGCAGCCGTTAATCGAACCCCGTTGATTTTATCTGCCGCTTGCACTGGCCAATTGCGTCGCCCCGTTAAACAACCGGCAAAAATACGTACATCATCGCAATAATTCAGCACGGCAACCTGGCTTTCCAAGAGATTATCCAGCGTGGTGGAGGGTCTAAAAGGCATCACAATAAATTCATTGCCGTGTGCATGAATACCCATCGGCGCAATATGGACAGCACCGGTTTTATTGACGGTAGTAACTATGGTTTCCTGAATCATTAATGTTTTTTTAGTGTAGTGCCGGCGGGTTTAAAGGTATGTAAATCCAGTGTGGTCTCGGTGGATTCGGTCGCACAACCCCAAGTGAGTGATTGGTCCTGAGTAAAGCGCTTGCCCAGTTGCCATGCGGTTTCTGCTCTGGCCAGTTGTACGCCTAAATAAAAGGCATGCCCGCCATCCGTTTCCACGCCCAGTTTGGGGTAGAGCTCAAACGGATCAATGGCACTATGAAAGCCATCGCGATTAAAAATATGTACGCCCTCAGTCGTGGTTTGAATCCGATAACTGGGATCTTTAATATCTTTGGCCCACTCTTTTATTTCATCCAGAGGGTTAGGGAAGGGCGATGTTTCGTGCAAAGCCATCAAGCCCGGGTTGATATGTTTGGGTAGCATATCGTTTTGTTTGGCTGCGTGCATGATGCGTCTGGCCAGATCAGCTTCTTTCACTGCGCGACAGGCATGTTTGCTTACCTGCGTGGCTAAAATGCTGTTAATAGACAGCTCAGAACAAATACCCAATAGCAGCGCGTTCATGCCGGCAGTATCGGCATGGGTTAATTCAGTGATATTGCCCACACCCAGCATCATTTCGACATCGGGATGATTTTTTCGCACGTCATAATAGCGCACGATGGATTCGGTAAAACCAAAATGCAACGGATCCAGAATTGGATCAACGATAAAAGCGCGTTTTTTGGCTTGCAGGGCGGCGATACTTCTGTCCAGTGAAGATAAATCCTTATGTTTTTCCGGAATCAGAATAGGAATGGAAGCTACTTCATCGGCAATCCACAATGAGCTTTCATGCAAGCTTAGCAAATAATCCGCACCCGCTTTGCCGCCTCTTAACAAATCATCAGTTTCCAGTGAATCAATACTCACCGTAAAACCGGCCTGCTTGAGCGCTTGAATGGTTTCTTCCAGATGCGCGAAATCAGTGCTGGGTAAGCAGCCTATGTCAATCACATCGGCGCCGTTATTACGATAGTAATTGGCGCGTAACAAAATGTCTGCAATTCCAAGTTGTGGCGCGTCGGTGATTTCAGCAAATATTTTAACTTCATATTGGCTTAAATCGATATGTTGAGCGGCTTTGCCGAAATATTGCGGCAAATCTTTTAGTTCCTCAGGGCCGCGTTCAACCGGGATGCCCAGTTTCTGAGACAACGCTTCCAGATCGCCACGGCAGCGACCAGGCAGAATAATGCGGTCTGCGCCAAAAGTGTCGGTTAAGCGTCTGGCTATCATTTCCGCTGTCATTAATGCGGCAACTTTAACGCCAGGCTCATGCACCGTATAGGTAAATTCAGGCTGCATTTTTTTCAGAATGCTACGCAACTGTTTTTCCGCTAACCGGCCGGTCAAAAATAAAATATGTTCGCTCATAAGGATGCTAAACGTTGATTTACCGCCGCAATCAGTGCTTCAACACTTTCCACAACGGTCGTGTATTCAAACGTGCGCAACTGCTCAGTTGCTGCCAGATCGACTTTCCGCGGATAAACCATCACTTTGCCGCCAGGTGCTGTGGTTTCCATTTCCGGGGCAATATCGCAAGGGTAAACAATACTGGGCACTTTACACTTGCCAGCTTGAGAATACAGATTAGTGACCAGGTTGTCAGCAATACCCAGCACGCATTTGGCAACAGTGTTAGATGTGGTCGGAGCCATCACAAAGGTATGATAATAGCCCTTGTAAAATAATCCCACAGGAGGGGAAGAGGCCGTTTTATCGCGATACACCGGCATTTTGGCGCGAATTTCTGCCAGATCAATACCATACATTTTCAACACTTCTTCGCCCGCCTGACTGATATACAAATCAACATCGTCCAGTGTCAGCAAGAAAGCAAGGCATTCTTCAATATAATGACCTGAACCGGTAATTGCCCAGGCTAAGCGTGGTTTAGCCATTACTAATCTGATAAAAATAAAAAAAACTATTATACGCGAACTGGATGGGTAACGTGTTTTGTATAGTATGGTTATGCACAGGGAGCCAGCGACTTTGTGACGCTACATGTGCTAGGACCAAACTAATCAATTGATTATTCGCCAGAATTATCTACAGACCTGGATTAGCTATTCACCTGTTATTTATTCCATCTAGCTATAGTAATGGATAATAATCAATAGCGAGCAGAGTCTTGCTTACTAAGAAACTATTTGCACTCAATCTATGGAACTTCACTTACCAAATTGGTCTATTGAAGATAAGTTGTGTATGTTATGCAGTCAATAACATCGGTTTTCAATCTGTAATTTCACACACGCAAGCATTCCGGCTTTTAATCATGACCTTAACTTTTTGTAAAAATTAACTATGACTACATCATCATGTTCCGTACCTTCCGTTTTTGAACGTTTGCAGTTAATTGTTGGTTTAGTAATCTTACTCAATCCGTTTGCCATTAATCAGTCCGCACTGGCTGGAACCGGTGATGTTATTGATTTGGGTATACAACTTGCCGGGTCGGGCAACTTTCCAAAGGCAATGGATGCTGATAAGGTGTATCCAGTTAGCTTGAAAGCCAGTAATAGCGGGCCTGTATCTGCAACTAATGTAAAAGTTTCGGTAATATTGCCTGATAACGTAACGCCCAGCGGATTAACCCCAAACTGCACGCAAAACTCAAATGTTGTCATTTGCACCAAAGCCAGTTTGGACGCTGGTAAAAAATTTAACGTGGCTTTTAAGATTAAAGCCAGTGAAGCCGCTATTGGTGCGGGTATTATCAGTTCGTTGATTGCTTCCTCAGAAACCGATAGCGTTACAGGCAACAACTCGCTTACAACCAGCATTAAAATTGGATCACAGTACTATATCAGTTTAACCAAATCCGGAAATCAAGCCGGAACAATTACCGGTAATGGCGGCTTGGATTGTGGTGATACCTGTAATGTTACGGTCAAAAGCAAAAAAGCGGCGGGTGACAAAATAACATTAAAAGCAGTGCCGGAATTTCGTAATAAATTAGTGCAATGGTCAGGTGACACTTGCAAGCCAACTACAGCACCGCCCAGTTGTACGTTTAAAGCCAAATCCGAACAAAGCTATCGCGTTAATGCAGAGTTTGGTACAGCACCGGATGAGAAAGTGGTGTTACTTCTACATGGCATGAACAGTAGCCCGTCAACCTGGAAGGACTTTGTTAATAAAAATTTTAAAGCTTGTTACACGATAGACAATGGGGTGGTTATTGGTAATACCGGTAAAAAATTCCCGGTCAATTGCTATGCCGTCAAGTTTGGGGCTTATGATGTCAGTGGCGATCCGGGATTGGAAAATGCCAGACATTGGGCAGATAAAAACAAACTGGCAACTGCGGGTGATTTCTCAACCTTCAATCAACTGGGCAAAGAAGTCGATAAGGCAGTTGGTGCAATCAAAGCCTATCATCCTGGCGCGCATATAGTGCTTATCGGTCATAGCCGTGGCGGACTGGCAGCCAGAGCTTTTTTAGCCAACAAATCGGCCGCAGCTCCTTTGAATTCGCTATGGACAGACTATGTTGACGGTTTAATAACCACTGGATCACCGCATAAAGGTACTCCGATTGGTAAAATATATGCTTGGTTGGATGCGCATCCCAGAAGTTCATGCGGTTTATTTGATAATTATGATTGCTTCAGGGATTGGAAGGCGGTTGATGAGCTGAAATTATTGCTCAGGTCAGTTAACTACGGTTTGGATACCCGCCGTCCGGTGATTGCGTATTTGGCGACAGGATCAACTCAATTGGCCAAGTTAAACAGCGGTACATTGCCAGATAGCGTGGCTTATGGACAACTGCGTTACGGTGGAATGAGACTGGGTCTGTTAAACAAAAACTATGATATTTTTCCTTCTGGAAGAAATGGCGGTCATAGTTCCCTGCTTGCCGTACAGTTAACCGATCCTGCTATCGATTTTATGTTGGGTAATGCTGTCAATGCGAATAATACTGCGTTTGATGGTGACGGTATTGTGCCTTTAGGCAATCAAGGTTACGGTGGTGATGAAGTCGTTGATAAAAGCTATCTGGCAAACAAAGTGCTGCATACTGAAGAGCCTCGTAAAGCGGCAGATATTAATGCAATGCTGTGTAAATTAAAATCACCGGCCAGGCCGTTATTAAGCTTTCCTGATTGGGTTAAATGCCCATGAAACAAACCGGATTTTGGTCGGTTGGTTTGACTGCCCTGGTTTTAGTTTTTGCTGGGTACTACGCTTGGCAGGCTTACCATTCTGCAGCAGTTAAACCAGCTGCAGAACCAAAATCACTCGCAACGGCTAAGGTTACTCGAACGCTTACACAGGCATCCAATGCAATAGTCGCGCAGTTGCCTGTGCAGGAAAGCGAAGAACAACATCAGTCAACAGAATTAAATCAAGCCGATTTTGACCAACTGCAGGCCTTACCGACGCACGTAATCTGGGGTCGTTGGCGCTCAGCCTTATCACAGCAAACCAACGATGCCAGTTTATTAACTGCGACATTAATCCAAAAACTTCGGCAGGGCGGCGGTACTGTCAAGTCAATTTATACCCAAGCCGCTCAATTGTTAAAAGCCGGTGCGGCATCATCTGCAAAACAAGCGGAAGTTATCCACCTGCTTGGAGAAACTTCCACGCCGGAAGCGTTAACTGTGTTAGCCAAATTTTTACAAGAATCAACGAATGATGACTTGCGCCATACCATTGCAGATGCCATTGCTCAAGGCAGTAGTGGTTTGGGCGAATGGGATTTGAAATTACACCCTGAGTTATCACCCATATTGGAGAAACTATGGCAACAGCTGGAGCCGGATCAACAAGTAGCAGAGTCTCTTGCTGCCAGAATTGCCCGCGAAGGAGCGCCTTCCGGGGTTAAACTGTTGCTGGAACAGATAGGGCAAGACGGCAAAACGCTGCTGGAAATCCAAAAAGCAAATAACCCGCGCTCACTGGCCGCTCTAAATGCAATGGCTGAAATCCGAAATCCAGACGTATTGCCGCTGCTGAAGCAAACTTTTCAAGCGCAAGCTTTGGATTCTGCCGCATTTAACGCAAGTGGAAATGCGCTTGCGGCAATGGCTAGTGTCGAAGCAACTAAAACTTTGCTGGATTGGGCAAGGCAAGCGCCCGATGCTGCGGCAGATCAGGCACAGGAATGGTTAGGCAACGCCGCGGGCAATGATCCTGATGTATCACAGTTTTTAAAAAATGCCTTGAGTGAAGATGCTACTTTTAAAAGTGAGCAGGTTAAGCAAGGCGTTTTGGCAGTAATGATAGAGCGTGAATAAGTCTACATCCAGAGCGGTGGATTAAACGCGCAAAATCAATGTGATTTCCTAAACCGAAATCATTGAGCGCATTGTAATCCCCTTGATATCTACTCCGTAACTTACAACAATACCCGTTCAATCCCGCCATTTGCGGCTTTTTGGATATAGTTTTTCATCCAATTTTTACCCAGCAAATTCTTGGCAATTTCTACCACAATATAATCCACTTCCAACTGGTCGACGTCATCCTTGTACCTCTGTAGACCTTGTACGCAAGACGGGCAGGAAGTAAGCATTTTAATGGGGCCGGCATAACCATCTTCTCGCAATTTGGCTGAATCTTCTTGTAGCTCGATATTTTTACGAAAGCGTACCTGCGTGGAAATATCCGGGCGGGTAACCGCTAAAGTGCCTGATTCACCGCAGCAACGTTCGGACTTATTAACGGTAGTGCCAATTAAACCGTTCACCGTTTTCATGGCATCCTGTTGCTTTAGCGGGCTATGGCACGGGTCATGATACAAATAGCGATCACCGTTGATACCGTCCAGTTTTACGCCTTTTTCCAATAAATACTCATGAATGTCTATCATCCGGCAGCCTGGAAAAATCTTGTCAAATTCGTAATCCAGTAATTGATCAAGACAGGTGCCACAACTGACCACAACGGTTTTGATGTCCAAATAATTTAACGTATTGGCAACGCGGTGGAACAGCACTCGATTATCGGTCGTGATTTTTTGCGCCTTGTCGAATTGACCTGCGGCGCGTTGCGGATAGCCGCAACATAAATAACCCGGCGGTAAGACGGTTTGAACGCCAATTTCATACAGCATGGCTTGGGTTGCTAAGCCAACTTGCGAAAACAATCGTTCGGAACCACAACCCGGAAAATAAAATACCGCTTCCGAATCCGCCTGAGTTTTATTGCGATCACGGATGATAGGTACAATTTGGTCGCTTTCCACTCCCAGCAAGGCGCGTGCAGTCTTGGATGGCACTTTGTCCGGCATTTTACGGTTAGTAAAATGAATGACATATTCACGCATTTCCGGTTTGCCAGTGGATGAAGGTGGTTCCTTCAATTGACTGCGGCCCCACGGTTTAAGAAAGAAATTGCCCAGGCGCTGGCCTTTATAAGCCCATTCAATCAGAAACTTACGCATGATTTTTATGCTATTGGGCCGGCCAGTGGATAAAAACGCAATCGCAGCGGTTTTGACCGGATTAAAACTTTGTTTGCCCATTTTGCGTAATAAATTACGCATGTTCATGGACACTTCCCCGAAATCAATATCTACCGGACAAGGATTAAAGCACTTATGACAAACGGTGCAATGGTCGGCCACATCCTCAAATTCTTTCCAATGCGTGATGGAAATGCCGCGTCGGGTTTGTTCTTCGTATAGAAAGGCTTCAATCAATAATGAAGTAGCTAAAATTTTATTGCGCGGCGAATATAGCAAGTTAGCCTGCGGGACATGCGTGGAACAGACCGGTTTACATTTACCGCAACGCAAACAATCTTTTACAGAATCGGAAATCGCGCCGATATCGCTTTGCTGCATAATCAGCGATTCATAACCCATCAAACTAAACGAAGTTGTGTAGGCTGAGCGTAAATCCGCTCCAGGCATTAGCTTGCCTTTGTTAAAGCGGCCTTCAGGGTCAATACGCTGTTTATAGTCATGAAAGCTGGCTAATTCTTCCTTGCTTAGAAATTCGTATTTAGTAATGCCTATGCCATGTTCACCGGAAATAACTCCGCCTAAAGCCCGCGCCAAAGCCATAATTCGCACTACTGCGGCATTAGCTTCTTGCAGCATTTCGTAGTTATCGGAGTTGACCGGTAAATTGGTGTGTACGTTGCCATCGCCCGCGTGCATATGCAACGCCACGAACACACGACTACGCAAAACCTCTTTATGTACGGTTTGTATGCGTTCAATCACAGGACGGAAATTATCGCCCTCAAAAATTTCGCCCAGGCGTGGTAACAATTCCTGCTTCCATGACACGCGCAATGACCTGTCTTGCAAACGATGGAAAAGCGTAGGGTGCTCGGTGCGGTTAGTCAGTTCATCGGTAGTGATCTGATATTGATCGAAGGCCGCTTCAGCAGTTTGCAAGGGCAAATCCAGATTGTCGTACAGCCATTGCCAACGGGCACGAACCTTTGCTACCGCTCGCAAGGCCGAATTGCGCCGGTCGCCTAATAAATCTGCTTTATCAACATTGGCTTCAAAGGTGCGCACGGGTAAATCACCCGTCAAAAAATGACTTAACGCATCGCACAGTCGCAGTTTATTGCGTAGCGATAATTCAATGTTAATGCGCTCGATACCATCGCAATAATCGCCCATGCGTGGCAGTGGAATAACGACGTCCTCATTGATTTTAAAGGCATTGGTGTGCTTGGCGATAGCGGCGGTGCGTGCACGGTCCAGCCAGAAGGTTTTACGCGTTTCTGGGCTGACGGCGATAAAACCTTCAGCATTTCTGGCATTACATAAACGTACTACTTCAGATGCCGCCAATGCCACTTGATTTTCGTCATCGCCGACTATATCGCCGATCAAAACCATTTTAGGGCGACCATGATGCTTGGCTTTGCTGGCATAACCGACTGCTTTCACATAACGCTCGTCCAAGTGTTCCAGACCAGCCAGCATTACGCGGGTTGGGCCGCTTTTAGGCAATGCGGCCAAGTAATCGCGGATTTCCAGAATGGCTGGGACAGCTTCCCGTACTTGCCCATAAAACTCCAGACAAAAAGTGCGTGTGTGGGGCGGCATTTTGTGCAAAATCCAGCGTGCAGACGTGATAATGCCATCGCAGCCTTCTTTTTGAATGCCAGGCAAACCACCCAGAAATTTGTCGGTAACATCCTTGCCTAGCTCGCCTTTGCGGAAAGCGGAACCGGACATCACCAGGGATTCTTCTGATAGCAACTGGCGTTTTTTGCCGTCAAAGCGTTTTAAAACAAAAGTGACTTCGGTTTGATCGTGGATTTTGCCCAGATTATGATTGTAACGCTCAACTTCCAGCCAATTGCCATCCGGTGTGACCATGCGCCAGGACAATAAATTATCCAACGCTGTGCCCCACAACACCGCCTTTTTGCCGCCAGCATTCATGGCCACGTTGCCGCCCACGCATGACGCATCGGCTGAGGTGGGATCGCATGCAAATACCAAACCGGCGTTCTCAGCTTTTTCCATTACCCGCCGAGTGACCACACCTGCGCCGGTAAATACAGTGGCATAAGTTTCTGCAACACCGGGCAGGTGTGATTCATATTCAACCTTGCCGATTTCAACCAGCTTTTCCGTGTTAATCACGGCAGAGAAAGGTGTTAACGGCACGGCGCCACCGGTATAGCCCGTGCCACCGCCGCGTGGAATAATGGTTAGCCCTAATTTAATGCAGTCGCGCACCAGTTGGCTGACTTCTTCCTCATTGGTTGGGTACAACACCACAAATGGATACTCAACCCGCCAATCGGTGGCGTCGGTAACATGGGAAACGCGGGCAAAGCCGTCAAAGCAGATATTGTCTTTGCGAGTATGCTTGGAAAGACGCGCCAATGCTTTCTTGCGCATTTCCTGGGTGCGCTCGAAATGGGCTTCAAAATCGTTAACTGACTGATGCGCTGCTTCCAGCAATAAACCAACCCGTTTGGCTCGATCGGGATTTTCCTTCTCAAGTTCGCCATGCCGGATTTTCATTTGGCGCAGCCGGTGGCGTAACGCATCCAGCAAAGCTTTGCGACGTTTTTTATTATTCAGCAAATCGTCTTCAAGATACGGATTGCGTTGCACCGCCCATATATCCCCCAATACTTCAAACAACATTTTGGCGGAGCGACCAGTTATCCGCTCATCACGAAGACCTTCCAGCGTCTGCCAGCTTTGTTCACCCAATAAGCGGATAACAATTTCGCGGTCAGAAAACGAGGTGTAGTTATAAGGAATTTCACGCAACCGGACTGGCGTGGGTTCGGATAATAAAGAGGGGGAGGTGGCTTCCACTAACATTTTGCGTATAGAGATAATTGACAAAGCCCATTATAGCACTGGTGGGCGGGGCGAAAATAAGGAAACTGTTAATTTCTTGACATTAACAGTCGGAAATTAATCTGTTGGAGTGGCTTGCCTACTGCCAGCCAAACAACCACGCAAAAATAAACGGGTCACTTGAATTACCCAGGCGTTAATTTCATCGGCTTCCGGTGCGGTTTCCAAGCCCAATTGCAAACGCTGCAGACGTTCGCCGCGCAACAGGCTGATAAATTGGTCAGCAAGAAAATCGGCTTGAATGGTGCTGGAAATTCGGCCTGCTTGTTGATGTCTTTGAAAAAACTGGCTTAGATGATCGAGTGTGCGTCTTGGGCCTTGCTCATAGAATTGGTTTGCCAAGTCGGGAAAGCGCGGTGATTCGCCGATTAATATGGCGCGTATGCGCAGCACATCCGGTCGGGTGATGCGGTATAAGAACTGCTCAGCAAACACCACTAAGGCTTCTTCCAATGGTTGGTCATCTGACAAGCTGCCGATAAATTGGTCGCTACAGCGTTTGATAAGTGCGCCAAACAAGCCCGCTTTGCCATCAAATTGGCTATACAACGTGCGCAGAGAAACTCTTGCATCGCGTGCAATGGTTTCCATGCTTAAGTTTCCATAACCGTGTTTTAAAAATAGTTGCAAAGCCGCATCAAGTAAACGATCACGGCTGAGCTGTTCGTCACCCTTACACGGGCGTCCACATTTAACCATTTGCATTTGCCCAAAAAGTAATTGACTTATAAAAATGATACCCTAAACTAAACGGTAATGTATATTACCTTTTAAGTTTTCTTAGGAACTCCTCCAGCATGAACGAAAAATCCCGAATGCCGACAAACGCTCACCATGCTGTTTCAAGTAAAAGACAAGTCTGTAAAATACCGAATCTCTGGTCGCATTTGGGTTCCGGGTTAATGTTGGTAACGTTATCCGTTGCCTTAACTGGTTGTGGCAGTCCAGTAGAGTCAGCACCCGCGCCAGCTCCTCAACAACCACCGCCACCCAAAGTAAAAGTTGCCCAGGCACTTGCGCAAGAAGTGACTGGATGGGATGAATATACGGGCCGTGTTGAAGCCGTCAATTCCGTTGATGTAAGAGCTCGAGTGAGTGGTTATCTGGAGAAAGTGGCTTTTACGGCTGGAGCTAAGGTAAAAAAAGGTGATCTGTTATTTTTAATTGATGCTAATCCCTACAAAGCCCAATACAGTTACGCGAAAGCCGAATTGGAGCGGGCTAAATCCAAGCGTGATTTAGCTAAAAACGATCTCAATCGTGCTGAGAATTTATTTAAAGCCAGAGCCATATCAGCAGAAGAATACGATGCCCGCAACAAAGGCTTGCGTGAAGCATCGGGTGCGGTAGCTTCAGCGGAAGCTAATCTGGCCACGGCACAGTTAAACCTGAGTTATTGTGAAATCCGCGCGCCTATAAGCGGGCGCGTTGGACGGGAAATGATCACAGCAGGAAACCTGGTCACGGCCAATGACGCAGCGGTATTAACCAATATAGTCTCAACTGATCCTGTTTATGTCTACGTAAATGCTGATGAGCATGCGGTTTTAAAATATCGTCGACAGGCGCAACGCGCTAGCGGTATTAAAGGTACGGTAGTGGAATTGGCTATCGCCGATGAAACCGGCTTTCCGCATACTGGCCACATTGATTACATTGCGCCACGCGAAGATCCCAATACCGGCACAATTCCCATACGCGGTGTGTTTGCCAATCCGGACGAGCTAATCAGCCCGGGGTTTTTTGCGCGCATGCGGGTGCGTGGTGATGCCCAGCCCTATAATGCGCTGCTGCTGCCGGATCGTGCCATCAGCATAGACTTGGCGCAACGTTTTGTGTGGGTAATTAATAAAGACAATCAAGCGGAATACCGCAAGATAGTACCAGGTGCGCAGATTGGCAAGATGCGCGTGATTAGCGAAGGTTTGCAAGCTGGTGATTGGGTGGTGATTGAAGGGCTGCAAAAGTTAAAACCTGGTGCAAAAGTTGAGCCGGAACAGACTTCGTTAGCCGGTCCAGAAGGCGGCAACTAATGGAGAAGTTTACCCATTTTTTTATTGATCGGCCGATCTTTGCCACGGTATTGTCCGTCTTAATCGTGCTGGTGGGCGGTTTGGCGCTTATTGGCTTACCAATTGCTCAATATCCCGAAATTGCGCCACCCACCGTGCAGGTTTCCACCGTATATCCTGGTGCCAACGCCAAAGTAGTGGCTGAAACCGTCGCTACCCCGATTGAGCAAGAGGTTAATGGTGTGGAAGATATGCTGTACATGTCTTCGCAATCCACCAACAGCGGCAATATGTCGTTAACCGTAACTTTTAAACCAGGCACAAACTTGGATAAAGCCCAGGTTTTGGTGCAAAACCGTGTGGCTTTAGCTGAGCCCAGATTACCGGAAGAAGTGCGTCGCCAAGGCATTAGCGTAAAAAAGCGCAGCCCGGACTTAAGTTTGGTGGTTAATCTGGTTTCGCCAGATAAACGCTACGACAGCGTTTATTTAAGCAACTACGCTTTATTGCAGATTAGAGATACCTTAGCCCGTTTACCCGGCGTGGGCGATATTTTATTGTTTGGCGCACGCGATTACAGCATGCGTTTGTGGCTTGATCCTGAAAAAATAGCTGCGCGTGGCCTGACTGCCATTGAAGTGGTTAACGCGGTACGTGAGCAAAACGTGCAAGTCGCGGCTGGGGTGGTTGGTCAACAACCTTCACCCAATAATGCTGAATTCCAATACACCATCAGTACTTTGGGTCGGTTGACGGAACCGGAGCAGTTTAGCGAAATTGTTATTAAACAAGGCGAAGGTGGTCAAATTACCCGCCTGAAAGATGTGGCAAGAATTGAATTAGGCGCCAAGGATTACAACTCCGGTCTATATCTGGATGGCGATCCAACGGTTGGTTTAGCCATCTTCCAATTGCCTGGTTCCAATGCCATAGACACCAAAAAAGCGGTAGTCGATGCCATGGAAAAACTGAAAAAGAGTTTTCCGCAAGGCATGGATTATTTACTGGTTTACGATACCGTGGTGTTCGTGCAGCAATCTATTGATGCGGTCGTAAAAACGCTGTTTGAGGCACTGTTGTTGGTCGTTTTGGTAGTAATCATTTTTCTGCAAAACTGGCGGGCTAGCGTTATCCCATTACTAGCAGTCCCCGTGTCATTAATTGGTACGTTTGCTGTCATGTCTGCTATGGGCTTATCGCTTAATACCCTATCGCTGTTTGGCTTGGTGTTAGCCATCGGGATTGTGGTGGATGATGCCATTGTGGTGGTGGAAAACGTGGAACGTCATATTGCTGAAGGTTTAAACGCTCGGGATGCCACACGTTTAGCCATGCACGAAGTGGTTGGGCCGATTATTGCGACCGCATTGGTGTTAATTGCAGTATTTGTTCCAACCGCCTTTATCACTGGCGTATCGGGTGCGTTTTACAAGCAGTTTGCGTTAACGATTGCCGTTTCAACCGTGATTTCGGCATTCAATTCCCTAACATTAAGCCCTGCGCTTTGTGCCTTGTTACTGGATAGAGCGCATGGCGATAAAGATGCGTTCAGTCGGTTGTTTGATTGGTTGTTCGGTTGGTTTTTTGTGCGCTTTAACCGCTTTTTTGACTATTTCAGTCATGGTTACGCCCGATTGGTTGGCCGTTTGATCCGCATGGTCGCCGTGGTGTTGGTGCTATATGTTGGCTTAAATGCCTTAAACTTTTTAACATTTGAAAAAGTACCAACCGGATTTATCCCAAATCAAGATCAAGGCTATTTGGTTTTATACGCGCAATTGCCCGATGCGGCATCGTTAGGCAGAACCCAGCAAGTATTGCAGCAAGCCAATCAAATTATTATGAAAACCGAAGGCGTCAAGCATGTTAATGCCTATGCCGGATGGTCTGTATTAACTGGCGCTAATCAATCCAACGTGGCCACCATGTTTGCGCGGCTTTCAGATTTTAATGAGCGGGCTGGTCATCCTGAGTTGAGTGTGGATGCCATTGTTAATAACCTCAATCAACGTCTATCTGTGGTTGAAGGTGCTCGAATTGCCGTATTTACGCCACCGCCAATTCGGGGCATGAGCTCGGTCGGTGGCTTTAAATTGCAAATTCAAGATCGCAATAATGCCGGAATTGAAGAATTGCAAAGGGTCACCGGCGAGTTAATTGCCAAAGGAAATCAACAAGCAGGGCTAGTGGGCTTGTTTACTACTTTTAGATCGGGCGTGCCGCAGTTGTTTTTAGATGTGGACCGTACCCGCGTTAAAGCCATGGATGTGCCATTAAAAGACGTGTTTGATACCTTGCAGATTTATCTTGGCTCGTTGTACGTGAATGATTTCAATGCCTTTGGTCGAACCTATCAGGTGGTTGCGCAAGCTGATGCCAAGTTTCGCATGCAACCCAGTGATATTGGTGCTTTAAAAACCCGCACCAATCAGGGCGGTATGGTGCCGTTGGCAAGTATCGCGGAGATAAAAGAAATCGTAGGCCCGGATAAAATCACCCGTTACAACATGTATCCGGCGGCAGAAATCAACGGCAGTACCTTGCCTGGTATCAGTTCAGGGCAAGCCATCAACATTATGAATAAATTGCTAAGTACCGAATTACCTTCCGGCTTTGATTTTGAATGGACGGAGCTGAGTTTGCAGCAAGTATTGGCGGGTAATGTAGCGTTGCTGGTGTTTCCTTTGAGTGTGATCTTTGTGTTTTTAGCACTCGCGGCCCAATTTGAAAGCTGGTCGTTGCCGTTTGCGGTTATTCTGATTGTGCCGATGTGTATTTTATCGTCCATGACCGGCGTTTGGATTAGCCATATGGACAATAATATCTTCACCCAAATTGGTTTTATCGTTTTGGTGGGCTTAGCCAGTAAGAATGCCATATTAATCGTTGAATTCGCCAAACGACGTCAAGAAGGGGGAATGGATCGGTTTGCTGCCGCAGTGGAAGCTGCGCGTGTGCGGTTACGCCCCATTTTAATGACTTCATTTGCGTTTATTATGGGTGTGTTTCCGTTGGTCATTGCCCAGGGCGCTGGTGCAGAAACCCGGCGATTGCTAGGTACGGCGGTATTTAGCGGCATGATCGGGGTAACATTTTTTGGCTTGTTATTAACGCCCGTGTTTTATGTGACTGCTCAAGCGCTGGCGGAGCGATTTAATGCTCGCGGCAAAAATTCTGTCAAAACACAAGCAACGCACGAGGGCTAATGATGATTTTAAATAAACAAGCATTAGCGCAAGTTGCTTTTGTGATAATCAGCAGTGCTTTAATGAATGGTTGTGCAGTGGGGCCGGATTATCGGGCGCCGGAAAAAAAACTGCCTGTCGCGTTTACCAATGTTAATGACAAATTATCGGCCAAAGATGTCGAAGTCAACTGGTGGAAATCATTTAACGATGGTTTGTTGATTCGGTTAGTTGATCAAACCTTACAGCATAACTACGATTTAAAAGCCGCCCGTGCCAATTTGTCTGAAGCCAGGGCGCTATATCTGGAAAGCGGCTTAAACTTGCTGCCAACGGTGACTTCTCATGCCAATTACACAGAACAAAAGCGCAGTGTCGGTGCTTTAAATAATCGTGCTTTTGTACCGCGCGAGTTAAAGTTGTTTAACACGGGATTTGATGCTTCCTGGGAAGTGGATATTTTTGGCCGGGTAAGGCGTAATGTCGAAGCCACCAATGATGAAGTGGATGCGCAAGTGGCCAGTTTACGCGATGTCAGTATCAGTATAATCGCTGAAGTTGCCAAAAATTATTTTGCATTGCGTGGCTTGCAGCAACAGTTGGCTATCGCCAGGCAAAATGTCGATAACCAAGTGCAAACCTTGGACATAACTAAAACCAAGCTAGAAAATGGTCGAGGCACGGAATACGATACCGCCAGTGCCGTGGCGCAACTGGAAGCCACCCGCGCTACCATTCCAAGTCTGGAAAGCAGTATTAGCCAAACCATACACCGCTTAAGCGTACTGACTGGGCAATTACCCACGGCTTTAAATAATACCTTGCTGTTATCCGCGCCACTACCCGTAGCGCCGGAAATTATCAATATTGGTAATCCTGCCCAGTTATTGCAACGTCGCCCTGACATTCGCATCGCTGAACGTAGTCTCGCAGCGGCAACCGCGCGCATTGGGGTTGCTACGGCAGATTTATTTCCACGCGTTACTTTTGTTGGCAGTATTTCATTAGAAGCCAGTACCTTATCAGGCGTGGTTGCGCCAGGGGCGGAATCTTACTCGATTGGGCCTAAAATCAGTTGGGCGGCCTTGGATTTAGGGCGCGTTTATGCGCGGATAAAAGCAGCCGATGCCAGAGCAGAAGGCAGTTTGGCGCAATATGAACAAACAGTGCTGACCGCATTGGAAGAAACCGAGAATGCCTTGGTGAGTTATAACCAGGAAAAAAACCGGCAAAGCGCCTTAGCAGCGGCAGTGCACGCCAGCGAGCAAGCCAGCCAAGTAGCGCGTTTACGCTATCAGGAAGGCGTAACGGATTTTCTGACTGTATTGGATAGCGACCAGCGGTTATTACAAAATCAAACCCAATTGGCTCAAAGTAAAACAGCTACAGCAGCCTCGTTGATTGCTGTTTATAAAGCCTTAGGTGGCGGGTGGCAGACTGTGGTTCCAGAAAAGACAGGCTTAGCAAAGGCTGGATTATAAAATTGCTTAACTCGGTCGCAGTGATCTTGCTCGAGCTGCTAAGCCTCGTCGTTTCTAATTGGTCCATCGATGGGCTTTAATTGGCCCAAGTTAAAGGACATAGCCAAAAACATAAAGTCAAATTTATATAATCTGCCGTATTGATTGGCTAGTTATAGCAAGTTTCGAGTAAAAGCAATCTGTGATACATTGATCACATGTATTCACTATTTGACGTAAAGGAGACTCTACATGGCCACCTCAATAAGACTTTCTCCAGAAGTTGAAAAACGGCTTGATTATCTGGCAGTCCAAACTGGTCGTACTAAGGCATTTTATTTACGAGAGATCATCGAGAAAGGGCTGGATGATATGGAAGACTATTACTTGGCCACCGATGTGTTAGAACGGGTTCGTAAAGGTAAAGAACGCGTTTATTCATTGGATGAAGTGGAGAACGCGCTTGGCTTGGCGGATTGAACTGACAGAGACGGCGTTTAAGCAACTAGCAAAGCTCGATAAGGTCGAAGCGATGCGTATCACGAAATTTTTGAGGGAGCGTTTGGCTGCTACGGATAATCCACGCAATACAGGCAAGGCTTTATCAGGTCCACTTGGCGATTTGTGGCGTTATCGAGTGGGCGACTATCGATTAATTTGTGAAATTCAGGACGACGTGTTGTGCGTTTTAGTAGTCAAGATCGGCAATCGCCGGGAAGTGTATAAGTAAGTTCATAAACAAGGTCGATATTCGTAAAATAGAGCCTGCGAGCCTGGACTCAGAATGCTTCGAGTGAAACAAGACCAATGTGTTCAATCAAAAAGCGCATCATAAATGCCGATAACTTATTTTTCGTTAAACTGCACAAAAAAACCAAAAGTACAAGCGTTAGACTAACATTGGATTGATTGTAAATAACCAACCAAGGTGAATCATGATGACAGAAGAATTTTTAAAAAACCGTATGCCAAATATTAACCTGTCGACAGCTAAGTTGCCTGCTGTCGGAATAGCTGCGGCTGTTTTGGTCGCGCTGTACTTTTGTTTTGGCATTAATAATGCCGGTGAACGTACCGTGGTGCAGTATCCTACCGGTACTTTGTTCGTTAAATTCTCCCCAGGTATTTATTTTAAAGGCTTTGGTGTAACCCAGCCGTATTGGGATGTGTACACGTATGATTTTGATAAGGAAGGCTCTGCCGGCAAAAACAACGAAAACAGTTTAGTTGCCAACGGCATTGCGGTGCGCTATCAAGATGGCGGAACCGGAACTGTGTTTGGTAAGGCGCGCTTTGCCTTGCCAACTGACGAAGAAACTATGATCCGTTTACACAAAGACTTTCGTGATCGCGCCGCCATCGCACAAAAACTAATCAGAACTGTCACAGAAGAATCAATGAACCTGACCGCCGGTTTGATGACCTCAGAAGAAGCGTATGCCGAAAAGCGCGGTATTTTTACCCAGTGGGCGGAACAACAAGTCGCGGCAGGCAAGTTTTTTACGGAATTAAAATCAGTCACTGAAAAGCAGGAGGCCACCAACGAACATATGACCCGCAATATTCCGGTAATTAAATATGGCGAAGATGGATTACCGACCCAACATGCCAGCGATTTTAAAATGTATGGCATTAAAGTGAATGGATTTCAGATAACCGACTGGGATTTTGAACAAAAAACCCTGGATCAAATCTCGCGCAAACGCGAAGCCACTATGGGCATTATTACAGCAAAAGCCGATGCGGAACGTGCTCGCCAGGAAGCATTGACCGCAGAAGAGCAGGGCAAGAAAAACGTGATGGTTGATAGATATGCGAAGGAACAGGAAAAGGTTCAGGCTGTGGTCGATGCTGAAAAAGAAAAAGAAGTGGCCGTAACCAAAGCCACGCAAGCCGTGTTGGTGGCGGAACAAGGCAAACTGGAAGCCGAACAAAAGCGTCTGGCTGCGATTGCTTACAAGCAGGAGCAAATTTTACGCGGAGAAGGGGATGGCGAATACAAACGCTTGGTAATGAGCGCTGATGGTGCCTTAGCGACCAAATTAGATGCCTGGAAAACCGTACACTTGCGCTATGCCGAAGCTATTGAAAAACAAAAATGGGTGCCGGATATTCAAATGGGTGGTAATGCTGGCAATGGCAGTGCTGCGAATGACCTGATCGACATGTTAAAAGTCCAAACCGCCAAGGAATTGAAGTTGGATTTGAGTGTTAAGGGTAATTGATACAAGTCAATTTTAGATATGGTGGTGAATGGAAAATGTGGGTAAGTAGTTGAGTTATTACATCAATTACCTGTATTAGTGGGAAGTAATAGCTCAAACTTGGTCATACAGATTCCAAAATCAATTCTAATTTATTCTTATAGTGAATTGAATGATCAGTATCGGCCAATACCGGTCGATCAATTACTCCAACTTAATGGCAGGTGCAAGGCATAAAACAGTCGTTCAACGGTGAGCTATAGAAATAGAGTGGTGAGTTTACAAATCGAACCAATTGCGAAAGATGCGATGCACTTTGTTTAACGTATCAACAAACTAATCACTGAACTTGACCACTTGAAAGCATCGGCAAACCGGAAGCCTTAAAAGAAAAACTAGCCGGGTTCTGGTCGCTGTATTGGCGACAGCCACCGTTTGGCTTATGCCGCGTCTGATAGCCACAATTCTTCCGTCCTCGCTTGTCAGAATTGTTACCAACGTTTATCATGCTCTTCTGCGCTGAAAATGCTGGAAAGCGTATTAAAAATAAAGAATAGACAATCTTCAGAAGAAATATAAAAGGAAAACATGGATATACCTGTTATTGATTGGTTTGAGGAGCCAATAAAAGATTCTATAAAATCTGTATTCAACGGAATAAATTCAAAACTTGAATCTCTTGATATTTTTAATCAATATAAAAACACTCACATTGAATTAATCAAGCATCAAGTTAATTCAGTAAAGATACTTGGCATGCAGCAACCAATTGACTTAAATGCTCTGTATTATCCAGCAACAGTATCAACAAATATTCGTAGGCGAATTTATGACTCAGAATGGAAATCAATCGATGATATTAATAAAACCACAAAAACCCGGGCATTAAAGCCAACAGATGATGGCGATTCATATATTAGTAAAAATAACAGAGTAGTTGTTCTTGGAGGGCCAGGAGCAGGAAAAACCACTTTCCTTAAGTTCATAGCATTAGCTTATTTGGATAAGGCAATTTATGAAAAAACAAAACTCAAATCATCTTATTTGCCAATATACTTAAATCTTCCAGTTGTCGCAAAGGATAAAGAAGATATTATTGACGCAATTTGCAAGCCACTTCAAAGCAAACATTGTGATTACGCAGAAGATTTTTATATTAATTTAATAAATAAAGGATCATGCGTCCTATTGCTTGATTCTTTGGATGAAGTGCCACTTGATGCCAAACCTTCCCTGATTGAAAAAATCAAAGCATTTTCAAAATTATATCCAAAGTTAAAAATAATTATTTCCTGCAGAACAGCCGATTACGAGCAAGTTTTCGAAGACTTTTCAGAAGTTGAACTCGCAAGGCTTTCTCGTGAAGGCGTGAAAGCTATCATAAAGGCTTGGTTTGGGAAGGATCATGAAAAAAGCCGCAAACTTCTTACTTTATTAGAAAATGATCAAACCGTTTCATCACTAACTGAAACCCCTCTATTACTAAGCTTGCTTTGCATTCAATTCAAAAATGACTTAGCTCTTCCTAAAAGAAAAACTGAGCTTTATCGGCGTTGTGTTGATACTTTAATAAGGGATTGGGATACAACCAGAGGATTTAGAAGGGACTCATCATATTCTCAGCTCTCTGATGATAGTAAAGAAAAGATTTTTGAGGCAATTGCGGGTGGCTCTTGCAAGGATTCAATTGAATACGAACTAAGTGAAAATTTTATTTTAAAGGAAATTTCAAATGAAATTTCCCGGTTCTCTTTAAATCCCAATGACGCCAAAGGAATTTTGCGTGAAATTGAGAATCATCATGGCATCTTAGAGAAATGCTCAGTCGAAACATATCAGTTTAGTCACGGCACCATGCAGGAATATTTTTCTGCCAGGTATTTTGTAGCCAAAAGAATGGAAATGGAAATCATTAAAAGACATTATGAAAATGAAGGTTGGCATAATATCATTGTTTTTATTTCATCAATAATGGATGATCCGTCTAACTGTCTCAAGTTTCTTGTTGCTAAATCATCGATGGAAAAATTTCAGAACTATCCCGCATTTGGCAGACGACTATCTCATTTATGGCTTTTGTATAGATGCATGGCAATGGGTGTTTCAGTTTCACCAAGCATTAGAATGGAAATATGCAATCACTTAGTTAAGAGTCAAACTGATATGCTCAGACAACTTCATAAAGATGGTGTCTTACCTTATGCAGCAAGAATTAAGAATGGGGTTAGGCAACCAATCTTTTATTATAAAAATGGCAGAGTAAGTCTCGACAAGGTACTAAAACCTTATCGGAGCTTGATGAATGAAATAGCGATGTCACCAATAAAAGAATATGCAGATCAAGTTATTGAATCAGTTGGCCTTATTACGCCAAAAACGGATCAAAAACTATATGCCCGCGCTGGAATGATTACGTGTCTTACAGTTCCAATTGCAGATGCAAAACCCCAAGAATTCATAGATATAATGTTACAGTATGCAACGAATATAATACCTAAAGATGCCGAAAGCATTCGATCTGTTTTTTCTGAATCGATTAATTTACACACCTCAATTCATAAAAATCTCGTCTAGCCAAGTTTTTAACGTTCTCATGTTCCAACGTGATAATACAGAGGGCAGTAGATGTGCTGAGTGCAAGTGGTGCGTCTCCAGGTTTTCGGCACATCCTTATAGACGGCTTAGCTCAGCGATAGTCAGTTATGCAACACTCACCGGCCAGTCGAGTGATTTTACCGAAAGGCCGGTATGGGTCGCACCCAGATTATCGTGAACATGCTTAATAAGGATTTGATAAATAATGCTCTAGTTTTAATCGAGCCTGCAGGGGGTATGTTATTCGACCATGGCGATCAAAATAGCCCCTATAGTTCACCAATTAAAAATAATCCCAAGGATAATTAGGCTTTAAAATGGGTCTAAAACCGGATGGCATTGGGAAAGGCGCGGTTACGAATTCATACACGCCTACTAATTCGCGCGTCACCATCATGCCTAACCCTGTTGCCATGCCAATTGGCACACCGATTGCACCTTTGGCC
>Ga0208264_1000073_pt1 | contig 62234 bp, 52 predicted proteins | sample LakWasMet31_HOW6_2_FD_183873 | JGI IMG/M metagenome (GOLD analysis project Ga0208264, IMG submission 183873) | Freshwater sediment methanotrophic microbial communities from Lake Washington under simulated oxygen tension - Sediment Metagenome... | ecosystem: Environmental > Aquatic > Freshwater >... | reverse complement strand
ACACCGAAGCGAGCGATTGCAGATTGCCCGCGTAGGTCAGCTTGTCGAGATTGATCACGCGGCAATCGGTATCGTTGATGAATTGACGAACGACGGCGGAGCCGATGAAGCCCGCGCCGCCGGTGATAAGTATAGTTTTCATCTAATAAATCTCATACTATTGATATTTTGCGATTAAAAGTTAGCTCTGTTCACTGAGAACCTGAGCGGGACGGGGGTTTGCAACCCCGTCCCAAAAGTTCCTGAGCGGGGCGGGGTTTGCAACCCCGCCCCAAACGTTTGAAAACTGTTTACCCACGCGAATTATCCTGAGAATTCCAAAGCGGCAAACATTACGGACGGGACGCATATCCCGTCCGGCGCTAAGTTTATGGTCTGCGAGGTGGGAGCGGTTTGTAACCGCGACTCAATGTCGCATGCAGTTTGAACCCCCCGTTCGCGCTTAAAAAGCGCTCCCACTTGTCATGGCCCCTCTCCGCGACAATGCCAAATAAATTAGGGAAATTATTTCCCTGAGCGGGGCGGGGTTTGCAACCCCGCCCCGAACGTTTGAAAACTGTTTACCCACGCGCATTATCCTGAGAATTCCAAAGCGGAAAACATTACGGACGGGACGCATATCCCGTCCGGCGCCAAAAATTCTCTTCGCCTGACGGGGCCATGTCGTTAAGTTTAACAAATGAATATACGCTTATCCGGCCTACGGAACTATTTAACTTAAGACGGGCATGTTGTAGCCCCCTCCGCAGAGTTTCCACTAGCTTTAGGCTATCGGCAGCCCCTAAACGTTGGGGACGGGATTGCAAATCCCGTCCCGCCAGGAGTTTACAGCCTGCGGCCAAGACCAGGCAACCACTCAGCCAGCAACGTTTCATACTCCGCCAATACTTTTTCCCACGTAAATTCATCACGATGGCGCTGCAAAATCCCCTGTTTCATTTCGTCAAGCACACTGGGGCTTTGCAGAACTTCATCTAATCGACTAGAACACTCGTCTGCACCACTGAAATAATGCGCGGACTCACCCGCTACCCAGCGATTAAATGGGTTGTCGTGCGCGATCACCGGGTTGCCAGCCCCCATCGCCTCGATCAAAGACGGGTTCGTGCCGCCCACCTGATGCCCGTGAATATAGGCGACAGAATGGAAGCGCAAAGCCCGCACCACGGCCTTGTCGTATATCGCCCCAAGGAATAACACCTCTGCGCCGGCCGCATCCATCACAGCGCGATGGTACGCATTTTTCTCCGGGTCATAATTACCCAGCACGGCAAGTTGGTAACCTCGCGGCTTTTTCGAGAACCCCTTCACGATTTCCAGCAAAGAATTTTCCGGCTCGGCGCGCGCTATCACGGTCAAATAACGCCTCGGTTCCAGTTCATGCTTACGCAAAAGCTCTATTGGCGCTTCCGTAACCGCATCCGCCCCGTAAGGAATCATCGTGATCTTGTCTTCACGCAGCCAGCGGCTTCTCAAATGCTCCTTGATTTTGGGATGGTCGGCCACGAGGTGGTTACCCAACCAACAGCCCGCCCAGTCATTCAGCCAGAACCAAGTCTTGGCAACCGGCCCCCACTTGGCGCGCGACCATTCAATGCCATCCATGTTGATCAAATTAGGCACACCCTTCATACGAAGCAAAGCGCAAAACGCTGCGGTGTTGTAGCCCAAGGTCAAACACAAGTCTCCAAACTGGGCAGCATGTGCCGTAGCCTTCCAGTCAAACACCATGGTGCCCTTCGGGCCTGTTTGCGCAACCGGAATATGTACTCGCTCAATACCTTGCCAAGTGTCTTCAAATACAGGACCGACGCCGTCTTCCTGGCAATACACCACGACACGCCAACCATGCGCTACCAGATACAGCGCCAGATGCTCTGCAAAGGTTTCAAAGCCACCGTGAGCAGCGGGGACACCGCGAGTACCGAGGATTCTTAAAGTCTTCATAGCTTATTTCATCTCGCTTGGTGCGCAGGGCGTACCTATCTGCGTACCGCATTTAGCCAAAACATCTTTAATTGCGTTTAAGTATTCAAAACCCCATTTTTTACTGGGTTCGATATACGCACCCTCAGCCCATTCATTCCATGACTGAATCATGACCAGAGGCATAACACCTTTTTTGTGGGAATCGATTAATGCCTTCGCTCCCTGTAACATCGATCTGAATTTGGTGGGAGTCGCTTCAGTTCTTACCTGAGCATTACTTCCATGCCAAGGTCTTGAATCGCGCCCAGGACTTGCCGGCGGAAAATAGAGAAGTTCACCCTTTGTTTTGGCCGCAGCATCATAGGAATGAAGATAGGCATCCACCATTTCCTGATAGTCCAAAGTATCCGGTTTATTACTATGCCCCCCTACATTGGCCCATCCAGTGTATGCTGAAAATCCCTGTTCGGTAAGATTAGCCTCAAAAATATCCGATGGGCGCGTGTCGTTTGTCGCCACAAAGAAAATGCCTGCAAAATCCGCGCTTTTTGCCATATCATCTGCACGCTCCAAAAGGCGCTTTGCAGACCAGCCAAATTTTCTTGCGTCGTTCTCCAGATGCCAGTTAGAAAAAACAAAAACCACGGGTTTCCCTCCGATTCGATAATACTGTGGATGCCCAAGATAGCGCTTTAACCAAAAATCCACCATATCATCGAATTCTTTTAGATTCCTAGGCGCACCACTATGATTTGCCCATAACATGGAAAACTTGAGTTTTGAATTGTTAGATGCCTTTAGGAAATTATCAATTGCATGATTTAAAAAAGTTGACTTCCCGTCCCAATACCAGTCATAAGCGAAAAAAGTAACGCCATACTGGCTAGCCCATTCGATATGTTGCTCTGCCACCTTGACATCTTCTTCAGCATAATAACCAAGCAAAGGCTCCCGATCAGGCCATGGGACATTGGGTGATTTTGAATCCGGCAACCCTTTCATATCCTTCCAATACCGACTCTGGGATTGCCAGCCTGGAAAATAAAACATGCCAATCTGCGACTGTCCTGTCTCATGAGATCTGGAGGACATGCAGTCGGTTAGTGCACAAAAAACAGATTCTGAAATTTCCCGCATAGCCCAATCACCGGGATGATTACCCACCCCGACATTGGAAATCTGGCGCTCGTGGCTTGCTTTCGATTCAATTCGTGAGGAAATGGGTTTTAGCGAAACAAAATTGCCCTTGCCTGCTTCACAAACCGAACGAATTTGATCGTCTACAGCATCATTTGGCCACCATTTGCTCAAGCAAACCATTACCCCCTTTTTACTCAACTTCGTTTTCAACTTATCGACCAAATTGCGATATCGATCTTGAAACGTGCCTTTCAGTGGGTTCGTGAAATCGATGTTATCCCCAATCTCAAGGACAATATAGTCGTATGCTCCATCAGCCCCATCCAGCGATTTATAATCCGGTTCACTAAAAAAAAACTTCTCGATCGGATAGCCAGGAAGGATTGATAAAGCAATTGTGTGTTTTGTATGTGCTTCCAATTTTTTAACCAGAAGATGCACAAAATCTTTATCACCTGAACTTGCAGCCATACCCCAGTTACCATTCCACCCCTTCTCTGGAGCCGGACCATGTTGAGTCAGGCTATTTCCAACTACCAACAAACCTTCGGAATAAGCATTTTTTCCTCCAGCCAAAAGACAGCAGAAAAGCACCAACAACGAAACCACGGTATGTCTTCTTGGAAAAAAAATATTAAACCCTGCCAGAATACTCAAATTTAACGACATAACAGTTAAACCTGCTCATAAATCTTGGTCATGTTTTCCACATGACGATCAAGCGTAAATTCGTGGCGATAACGCAGGAGTCCAGACTCTCCCATTTGCCGCCTGAGAGATACATCGTCCACAAGCCGCTTTATCGCCTCTGCTAATGCAGGCGCATCGCCTGGCGGAACAAGTAATCCGGTTTCCCCCTGCACCACGATCTCAGCCAAGCCTCCGTGATTAGCGGCGATGACAGGCTTTGACGCAGCCATCGCTTCCAAAGCCACCATGCCGAATGGTTCCGGCTCGGTCGAAGGAATCACTGCAATATCACAGGCATCCCAAACCGACGATATCTCTTGGGTGAACGGCTGAAGAACAAAGCATTGCTTGGCTGAAGATTCATTGATCTTTTGTTGCAGGTCGTGCAGAAAATGTTGTTGCCCATCCGGAGCACTACCCACAATCAAAAACCTGACTTGCCGTATTCCTTGCTGCCAAAGCATCCCAGCAGCATCGACCAATAAGTTTTGACCTTTCCAACGGTTGATACGACCAACCAGTGTGATAAGGACTTCATCATCATTCACGCCTAAAGACTGGCGGTATTGTCGAACCACATCAACGTCCATACTTGTATTCCGCACAAATCCATTCCAAACCACTTGACTCCTGCCGGCGAGTTCTAGTTTATCTTGCAGCAAGTTTTCTTTGGTCGCATCAGAGATACAGATAATGCTGTCTGCAAACCAGCTCAGGAGCAAGGCATAAACCTTACGCACCAATTTAGGGTGCAGAATGATTTCATGGACATGCCAAACATGTTGGACACGATGCCAACACGCCCATATCGCACCGGACAGTACGGCCAAAGTATTGGAATGAACTAAGTCAACATGTCGGCCTTTCAACACGCCGTTAATTGCACGAATACTTTGAATCAGATTGACGGGTAGGCACAATAAACCGCGCAAGGATAAAGTAGCCCGTGCAAGACGCGTGATCGGCAACACATGGCACTCAATACCAGACGCGGCCATTTCAGCAACTAAAGGCCCGTCAAATGGAAGCAAAACAATAGGTAGAAACCTATTGCGATCCAGTTTTGTGACGAGCGCAAGTAACACTCTGTCTGAGCCATATAATTCGGCTGACTGATGGACGAACAAAATGATTTTTTTCATGAATTGACACATTCCTTGCGAGACTTGACAACCCTCGCAGGCACTCCCGCAGCAATCGAATAGGGAGGGATTTCGCCTCGCACCACCGCCCCTGCCGCTATCACACAGCCCTTGCCAACATGGGCACCATCTAGCAACGTAACTTTTGCACCAATCCAACAATCATCACCAACAACAATTCCTTTCCTGTTTACACCCTGAAGCCTGATAGGCAAGTCAATTGAATCATAATTGTGGTTTTCGGGATGGAAGCTCACCCACTGCCCCATGATGACATCGTTTCCAATTGAGACTCCGCCAGCCCCACCAATGAAGGAGAATGCACTAATAGCAGAGTTGTTACCTATCCTTATCCCTCTTCCTATATCAGTGATAGTTCCAGATGCTTCAATGCGAGTGTAATCACCAATATTGACATTGTCGCCCAAACTCACCCCATCGCGAGACAAGCCATCAATCAACACCGCATTGCCTAAGGTTACACCTTTTCCAATTTTAATAAATTGCCGGTTTCTTAATTCTACCTTGCTCCCGATAAATATCTTATTTTTCCACGAAAAACCTCTCATAACTGAACGAACTAGGCATATCAAACGACGAAAGGCAATACCTGAGATAGCCATTACTGGGATGGAGGAGTCTAATTGATAGCCATCTCCTTTTATTGTTCTAGCCGCTTTATTTAACAACAGGTATATCAGGTGATGTATCATAAAGAAATTCTAAAGAAATTAGACAACCAAGCCTTAGAGATCAAACCTGCTACATAAACGCGAACAAACAATATTTCTATAATTGAATTATCAAAGACGATATTGAATATCCTCAACTTTTCTTTAATATGACCAACCCACCACTCATCTGATCTTTGCTCCATCTCAGCTAGTGAATGAAGGACAGTCGCATCAAGCACAAAAACCTGATCAAAATATTTTTCATAATTTCTCATAAAGAAAGTATCCGTTCCATAAAAGCGCAGCCTTTCGTCATATTGTATCAATCGGAAAACTTTTCCCAGAATGGACATACCACTGTTTATGGCAAGTAAATTTTTGCTACTAATTGCTCCAGAGCAAATTTCTTTCAGCCGCATTCCCCGCGCGAAAAATCTTTTGCCGGGACTAACCAATAACCCCTGACATTCAACCTTAGGCAATATTAGAGGCCATTTATTACGCTGTGCTAGTTTCAATTCTTTAAAAAAAGAAATAGGCAAGAAGGTATCTTGATCGAGCAAAGTGAGATATTCATCATCACCTAAATGAGAAGTGACTTCATTGTAAATTTTAGAAAGTGACATATTTTGAGGTGTATGCACAAAACTTACTCTAATCGGTGAAGCTTGATATAACAAATCAATTTCATCGGAGTGTGACTCGGGTGAGTTATCCCAAATGATCAGCTCATACTCATCAGCATGCTCTTTTTCAAAAACTGAAAAACAATCAATTGTTGATTGAATCGTAGGCGACTCCGATGGTGACATTTTGTAAAGCACCACGAGCAATTTGTGGTTAATGCTTTGTGACATAAAGGTAACTCTCCTGCTTATCCATACGCAACCGGTTCAGCACAATGCCCGCTGCAATTACATAATACCAACGACCTGGCGTTATAAGTGCATATTGAAATTGCGATATATAAGCCAGATCAATTGAAAACAAAACCAGGGTTAACAGAAAAATCATATCATCACGCTCAATAGCTATTGTGAGACAACCAACCAGCTGTTTAGACAGCCAGTAGTAGATATAAATAATTATTCCGCCACCAAGAACACCAAGGGAAACAAACCATGTAGCGTAGGCCGAATCAAACAAGTAATCTTTACCTATACCCACCGAACCAAAACCATATCCCAGAGGATTATTGACCATTAAATCGAATATATTTATTAATTGATCAATCCTACCTGCAGCAGACCGGTCAATTGCATCCCCCTGAACAGACAAATACTGATAAGTCATCAAAATACCTGCAAAAGGCATAATAATGAACAAAAAAAATGGACGTATTTTCCTGCTCGTTTCAATAACAACCCAAGCCCAAAAAACGATAAAAACTCCTATAAAAAAGGTTCTTACTCCCGTCATGTAGCCGACTAAAACGTAGAACAATGCAGGTAATGCATAGATAGTATTAGTCTTTATTGCCTTAAGAAAAAAGTAGATGCACGCCAAGCTGATTACGTATGTATTCTCCAACGGACTTGTAAAAATACCTGGAGCTCGAATTACAACGGAAGAACCATTGTAGTTACCACCAAATAGACCATGAGTAACCTCATAATTCCATGAATTTAGTTCATTACCCATATTCGTTAATGGCTCATAAAACCACAATTCCTTATAGCTAGCCACAAATAAATATTGGTATATCGAATAAAGCGCATCGAAAAACACCACCCACAAGAAAGGATTAACAACTGCCCGTGTCAAGCTTCTTGTCGTTATACCAGACAACAAAATTAGCAGAAAAATAAATATAGCAGCAAGAGCTTCATACGTTGATTTAGTGACTTCAAAAAAGGAGCGACCATAATACAACCCCATGGTTTCTCCATATGCGGCTGCAATAGTAAAAATCATCAAGACAGAAGCAACATATTTTCGAATACTCAGTTTAATCAGCACCACATAAGAAATAGAAAAAAAAACAAAAAGAACAAAGCTTGAATAAATGAACGAAACAATAGGCAAATATGAAAACCTTAATGAAATATGAGGAAGCAAGAAATACAACACCACCACTGACGTCACTAGCCAACTTGGCATGAGGAGATATCTACTCTGTGACGATAAAAATATTTTACCTGCTTGTGTTTTATCAAGGTCTTTATATTGCATACGCAAGTATTGTTATAATATTGTATCAAAGCTTTAGAAATTAAAGCTCAAAAATGTGATAAAAAATAAAACCACCAAAATCGTATTTCTTAACATATTTGAAATATTGCTTGACCACTAATATTTTTGTGTAAAATAACTATCAAAATCCACCTAAAATAAGATATTTCCTAGGTGAAAAACAGTATAATTCATATATATTCCTAAATATACACACTTTCACCGCATTTGAGCAATGGCTAGCAGCGTACATTTAATGACATTCATTTGGCCAGCCATACTTGTCAACTGTCCGCGTATTGCCAATATCGCTATGACCCACATTAATTCAAAAGTGATGATTTTGAATCGCAGTTTTAAAACGAGCACTAATTGTTTCTGAATAGCTGATATTCATAGGCAAAGCATATCCCACAAGATTACTCAGTAGAGTTAAATCATAACTATCAATACTATGGGCGTAGCCAAAATCTGAGAAGCGATCCGCTAAAAAGATAGAATCAAATATCTGGATTGCAACACGTCCAGCAAGACTCGCCTCAATTAAGGCGGTTGAATTAAATCCAATAAACACGTCATAGGTCGCCAAACAATCTTTTAAGGTTGTTAGCTCAACTGTGCCATATTTTCCTAAATAGTAAGCTCCACGTTCATCTGGGTGGGGCTTGAATACAAATTTAAAACCTGACTCACCCAACACAGCACATAATCTTTCCAGTAGTGCGTGATATCGCACCTCAATTTCTGATGAATAAACACCCCAAGGCTGCCCCAAAATACAGACACGCCTTGCTAATCCATCGGACATGTTATCGTAATACTGTATATTTGAATTGAACCCAACTATGTCAAGCTTATCCTTTGGTATCCCTCCTTTCTCCAGCAGTTCAAACTGATGTTTATTAAATGCTAACATTAAATCGCATACACCACCATGAAAAGCATGCGCGGGAGTGCTAGATTGAAATATACCATCCTGAATGCAAACTGTATGCATGCCTAATGATTTTGCGAGCAAGCAAAAGATTCGCTCAATAGGCAGTGAATCGTTGGAAAAAATTACAAATTTAGGCGCGGCATTAACCCCACACTTTAAGATTTCTTGAGCTTCGCTGCTTAGCGTTAGCTTCTTAGTAGCGTAACAATCTAACGCTGCCTTTGATACTGGCAACCCCATACGAAACGGAATTTGGTGACATAGACAATACAACCAATCCTTCGAGAATCCAACGACTAAAACCTCTTCTCTAGGCAAAGTTCTTATTAGATCATTAAACCTTCTACCGATAAATATATATCTAACACTCTCCTTTGGTTCAAAAGTAAAAACTCGTAAAATGACATTTTTTAGCACGTGCCACTTTAAACTAATTTCAAACTCGCGAAGTACTTTCTTTATCAAATTGGGTGAAACAGACTTCATGTCTTCCAAATATCCAAATACATAGTCGTAGTTAGGCTCTATCTTCGGAATATTTTTTTTTACTTTATTCATAAGTTTTTCTCATGCAAAGGTACCAAGCACATATTGCTGAAAGAGTTGCAAAGCATATACTTCCGCATAGCATGGCAATTGATACTCCAAGCAAATCACTGCCGCCCACATTGAATTTCCATGCAACCACAACAGTTAGTATTGAAAACAGGATTAATGCTGCATACAATCTTTGCTTCCGCACTATATTAAAAACGGTTGCTGGAGTAGTCATAGAAAGCACTAACCCTACTAACAGAGACCAGCGTGTAGGCTCTATACCAGATTCAAAGCGTGGCATAAAACGCATGATTATTTCATCCATATAGAACCACCCTATTAACACAAAGGGCAGTTGGATAATCAACATAATAGGCAGCGGTATAAACAATATTGGTAGTAATTGCCTTATTGTACCTTCGCGCCCATAGCTCTCTGCCGCGCGCGGATATATAACTTGTGCAACAGATGTAGGCAATATCATCATACCCTGAAGGATTAACAATGCTGGCGTATATGCTCCTAATGCTGTTAGATTTAATTCAGATGTAATTATAAGTCGATCCATATTGATAAAAAGAACGTATAAATAGCCAACGATGAAAATTGGCAAACCAACAGAAAGAAGCCGCCTAAATGTTAGTACATCCCACATAGGCCAAACTCGATAAGGACGCTTTATCCAAAGCAGACATACTCCTAATAGCGTCATGAGAATAGCACGCCCCAATAAGCCGCCCCAAGAATCTATATACATCAATGGAACAAGTGCTAAGCCGGCCATTGCAGTAACAAGTTTGACCACGGAAAGCCAATTAAAGTCGTGCGATGTGCGAAAGGTAACTTCCAGGTAAAGTCGATAGAAAGTCAAGGGTAGAACGGATGTAAAAGCACCCAACCCCCAAAACCACAATGAATTGTTCATCAACCTTGCCCAATATGTGGCCAGCGACAGCCCAACAACCATAACAAAACAGATTGTACAACATACATAAAGGGAAACAGCTACAAACCGACCTGCCTCTTCACGATTACCCTGCCCAAGACTAAAGGGTAGCTCACGGTTCAGTCCGTTGAATACACCCAACCCAAGCAATGGAACGTAAGTTACTAACAATTGCAAAAAATTATACACCCCCATCAAGTCAGGTCCGGCCATATTGGCCACCCAAAGAGATCCCAACATGCTAAAGAGTGCGCCCAGCAGATTAGCTATACTGTAGATTACAATTTGTTTTTTCACAGTGAATGCTTTCCGTGCAAATGAACCTCAATCAACCTAATAATTCCGAACATTTTATGATTTAAGCAAGAATGCCTGGCAAATTAGAAATTGCTCGCCGTCATCCCTTATCTATTGATGGATTTAAAGAGTGTCAGCAATGCTAACCTTTAAAGTAAGTTCAACGATTTTACTCAACATTTTCTGTCAATGAGCCCAAGATCGTCTCTGCAACGATCCAATCAAAAGCGGTATCAATATCAATATCTTCCTTTGGGTCATTAACAACAAATGCTTGAGTATCCTCAGCAATAAATGATCTATCATCTTTTAATCGCTGCGGTTGGATCAAATAAACCGAACCGTTTAATGCATAAACAGGCTCAAGATCCTGGGACCGCTTACTGACGTTATCCCAGTCCACAAAAGGAGTCATATGATGATTATCCAATTTAAAACACCAGGCCGGATGAGTATGAGCCGGACTCACGCTCACTATTGGATGGCGCCCTTGCCCTTGTTTGAAAAGCGTAACTGCTGTTCTGATCGTTTCTACTGTACGGAAAGGCGATGTCGGCTGAAGCAGCATGACGCCATCCACTTTACCATTCTCATTTTCATACCACGTCAATGCATGCAGCACAACATCTACGCTACTAGCGGTATCAGTCGAAATCTCCTGAGGTCTCAACCACGGTACCAGGGCATCATATTGCCGTGAGATTTCCGCGATCTCCTGATCATCTGTAGAAACCAACACATCCACACACATTTGACTTTCTCGCGCGCTGTGTATAGACCAGGCGATCAAAGGCAGTCCGCCTAAAACTTTTATATTTTTGCCGGGTAGACGTTTCGATCCACCACGCGCAGGGATTACTGCAATAATTTTCATAGTAATCTGAGTATCATTAAGAACAACATAGATTTATTAAAACAAAGCATTTCATTCAACTTGATTACTCAATCAACTAAGCTTTTATTTTTCCTTGCCTGTTCCAAATCATCTGGCCTACCCACATCTAACCAAGGCTCATGCATAGGATATACAATTGCGTTCTTGCCTGACTCGATAATCTTTTCAAATAATGTAGGCATATCGCACTTCTCTGATTTATTTAAAATATTCAATACTTCCGGATCGAGCACATAAATGCCAGCATTGACATGAGTTCGATGAATAGGCTTTTCTTCAAACCCCGCGACATTTATCCCTTCGGTATGAACAACACCAAAAGGATGCTGCCATTCATACGATCGAATTGCCATGGTCGCAAAGGACTGATGATGCAAATGAAAATCTAATATCTCACTATAATGCACATCGGTTAACACATCACCATTAGTCACTACAAAGGGCAAATCTGGTCGTGGATCGAGCAAGCTTAGTGCACCTGCAGTGCCCAATGGAGCTTCTTCACGAAGGTAATCAATTGTTATTTTCCATTTTTCTCCATCGCCAAAATACTCTTCAATTTTGTTGGCATGATAATGTACTGCCAAAACAAAATGGCTAAAACCATCCATTTTTGCTCGTTCGATAATGTGCTCAAGCATTGGTTTTCCACCAACAGGCAACATGGGCTTTGGGCAATCTTCTGTGTAAGGACGCAATCGTTTGCCTTGTCCCCCTGCCATAATAATCATAGTGTTAGGACGTTCATATGGGGAGATGATCTCGTCCCATAAATGTAATCCAATGACTCGTCGTTCAGCATCAATGATAGGCAACTGACGTATCTTGTTGGCCGTCATTAAAGGCAGCACCATATCACACCCCATGCTTGGAGGTACAACAAGAGGATTTTTAAACATAATCTCGTCGACTCGGCATTGCATATCCAAGCCTCTCAGCAAGCCGCGACGAATATCACCATCGGTTACTGTTCCACATAATATTCCTTTCTCGGACACTATGAGTGCGATTTGCAGAGCCGATTCATCAAGGTTTTTAATGACCTCCTGAATTGTAGCATTCTCAGGCATTAAAGCTTTTTGCCATACTAGGTTGGACTGTAATGTCATTGCTTATCCACTTATTTCTATGTCGTTAAATTTTTTCTTGAGCAATTGCGCCAGCTGATGCGTTTTTAAAACACCAGCAATTTTTTTTGATGCCCCACTCTCACCATAAGGGTTAACAACGCAACTTAAACACCTTTGGAACTCATAGGAATATAGTTTGCGAAATGCATTTGTAATTTCCTCTTTTACCGGCATGCAATCAATTACGCTTGTAGCTTTAATTCTTCCCTTCTGGCGATCGCCGACATTGATAGTTCCAATATTGAATGACGGCGCCTCTATTAACCCACTTGAGCTATTCCCGACAACGGCATCCACATAACACAGCGCTGACATGTAACGTAACTGCCCCATTGAGGCAAAAGAGATTGTCCTGTTTGGATTAGCTACTACATATTCATCTATCATCGCATTGATAATTCGTCCATCAGTATCTGCATTAGCTTTGGTAAATATTATTTTCACCTCTTTTATCTCATCGAGTGCCATCAAAAGTTGGCTAAATTGATCTTTAGCAGTACCTTGCTCTAGAGTTACCGGATGAAAAGTGACTAATAGATTTCTCTTTCCAAACTCAAAACCGAGTAGTTGTTCCAGCTCTAATTTGGGCAACAAATCCAATTTATAGATGTTATCCAGCCCTGGCGCACCAAAATTAAAAACCCGCTCAGGCGCTTCGCCGAGTTGAATCACCCTCTGACGGTAAGTTTCCGTAGCTACAAAATGCAGGTGGCTCATTTTGGTAATCGCATGTCTAATTGCTTCATCAAATGCACCTTCGCTAGTTTCTCCGCCATGAATATGTGCTATTGGAATTCCTGCAATCATAGCTGCAGCGGCAGCACTGAAAGTTTCAAATCTATCGCCTAACAACACAACAATTTCTGGACATAGCTCCGAGTATGCTTCAGCAAACGAAATCTGCGCCAATCCCATTGATTTGGAAATACCGATGGGCGTATCACTGGAAAGCAAAATTTCGATTTTCTTACTAATCGTAAAGTCTTTCTCTATTTCTTTGTATGTCAAGCCAAACTCAGGGCTCAAATGCATTCCGGTTGCTATAATTTGAAGTTCAAGGTCACTATCGGCTTCTATTTCTTTCATAAGCCAATATAACAATCCATATTCAGCTCGCGTTCCAGTAACAACGCAGAGCTTTCTCATATCACCTCATCCTCTGCATAATCTCGGCTCGCTTCCTTTCCAAGGATTTCATCCCAACGCATTGGATTAATACCATTGCCTGGACGTTTAATAGCAAGATTATCTGCCGTAAAGATTTCCCCTGCATTAATTGATCGAGCTGCAACGATACTTTTACGTGCAACCGCAATGTTTTTTATTTCACTGGGACTGGCCCTTTTTATGCCGTCGCCTAAGGCCTTTTCAATATTGCGTATAGCCGTTACCATTGCTTTTAATTCATCAGGCTCCAAGCTGGCTTTATGATCAGGTCCTTCCATGTTTCGATCTAAAGTAAAGTGTTTTTCGATAACAGATGCACCCATTGCAGCGGCAGCAATCGGTATTTCAATTCCTTTAGTGTGATCCGAATAACCCACTTTTACCCCAAACGCGGTTCCTATGGTTTGCATAGATTTGAGGTTAACATCTTCCATAGGACATGGATACTCGGTAGTAGCATGCAATACGGTTATATTTTCTTTGGGAGTTCCCGCTGAAATCAACACATCAAGTGCATCTTCTATTTCACCTAAGTCGGCCATACCAGTAGACAGAATAACTTTTTTATGTAAATTACCAATCTTGCGCAAATAAGGAAGATTGGTAATTTCTCCACTGCCAATTTTAAACGTCCCCATACCCAGATTATCAAGTAGCTCAATACTCTCATGATCAAAAGGAGTGGAAAGAAAAAGAATGTTTTTGGCTTTACAGTAAGCAATTAACTCATGATGAGCGGCTTCATCAAGCTCTAGTTTTTTAATCATCTCATGCTGAGACTCGCTGGAATCGGTTGTCTGCTTTTGATATTCAGCTTTTTTAGCAGTTTTAGAAACCAGTTTATTGGCTTTAAACGTTTGAAACTTCACGGCATCCGCCTCCGCGACAGTCGCAACATCGATTAATTTTTTTGCCAGTTCCAAAGAACCGTTATGATTAACTCCTGCTTCAGCAATAATAAATACTTTCATTTCGCCAAACTTCCTGCTTTAATAAATGAATTCTCTGGAATATTAATATACTCTTTTGATACAGACCCGCTGCCGAAAAAAGCGCCCTGTTTGACAACTGTTCCGCCATTGAGGATAGCACCCGTGGAAATATGGCAGTGGTCACTGACAACAGCATCATGCTCAACAAGTGCTTTAGTGTTAATGATGCAATTGTTCCCAACTGAAGCATTAGCGTTGATTAAAGCATCGTGCATAACAACCGTTCCTTTGCCGATTGTAGCGAATTTAGAAACATAAGCTCTTGGGGACTGAATTGAGGGAATTTCAAAACCTATTTTATTCAATTGATCAAAAAGTCTTATTCGTGACTCAGGAGATCTTATTTGTCCCAATGTTATAAACGCATACTTGAAGTCTTGTAACAAATTGCTTAAATCATCATCACAACCAATAATTTCATACCCAAGCACTTTTTGACCTATTAATTCCTTCTTATCAATAATTCCGGCAATAACATATTTATTTTCTTGCTCTATAACATCAATAACTGATTTACAGTGCCCCCCACCACCTATCAAGAGAAGTTGAAACTTCATAGAATGACACTGCTTGGAATATTAACAACACGCTCTTCCAAAAAAATAGAATTTCCTAGATTATCACTCTGACATCCTTTAAACATATCCAGTTTATTCATTAACCGCCATATTGGGCGGGTCATAACGCCATTATTGTTGGTATATTCTAAAAACTCATCGCGTTGTTTCAAATTATCTAGAAGCACAGCATTAAGCCAATAGTTTGATTGGGAATTTTTTGGCTCATGCAAAAATTGCACCTTATGGGATTCAAAAAATTGTTTATATTTATCCGCTAATGCTCTTTTGTTACCTAAAAATCCTTGCAATTGCTCAAGCTGAGCGACTAATAGTGCGGCATTTAAATTAGGTAAACGATAGTTATAACCCACCATATCATGGACATATTCCCATTTATGCGGGATTTTTGCTGTGGTGGTGATATGCTTTGCCTTTTTAGCCATTGCTTCATCATCAGTAACAATCGCACCTCCGCCGCCACTGGTGATTATTTTGTTGCCGTTAAAACTAAATGCCGCAACTTTTCCGAAGGTTCCTGTATGTTGATTTTTATAATAGCTCCCCAGAGATTCCGCGGCATCTTCCACCAACACTATATTCCATTCATCGCAAATGCTTTTGATCGCATCAATTTGACAAGAGTGACCGAATGTGTGCATTGGCACACAAGCTTTGATAACTTTTCCTGTGACTTGGTTAAGGCATTGATTGTTATATAGAATACAATGCCTTTCCAAAAAACTTTTCAGTGCATTCGGACTTAATCCCAAAGTCTCTAAATCGACATCCAGAAAAATCGCCCTTGCTCCGATATAGCTAATCGCATTCGCCGTTGCGATAAACGTTAACGGCTGGGTGATGACTTCATCATCCCTTTCTACCCCCGCCAAAAGCAGAGATACATGCAATGCAGCCGTTCCATTAACTGTCGCAACCGCATATTTTGCCCCAACAGTTCTTGCCAATTCTATTTCAAATTGATCAACAAATTTTCCGACACTGGATACAAAAGTGCTATCGATACATTCTTCCAAATATTTTTTTTCATTACCAACAAAGCGAGGCTCATGCAGTGGAATGAAATTTTTTGTTTTATAAAGTGCTTGAATGAAATCAATTATATCTTGGTACATTTACATTTTTCCATCAAGATATTTACCAGTTTCTTTATGTCCAAATTCTGGAATCATTTCAAAAAATAAATCGACAATTTGATTTTTCGTCCATGCTTTTTTTTCTTTCATTTGATCAATTGTATTTGTGAAATGATTAAGTTTAGCTTCATCATAAATGGGATCATTTTTAATAACCCCTAAATTATGAAATCTTTCCATATCAAGAGTTTCGTTATCGGTAAAAAACTCTTCAAAATCTTTTTCTCCTGTTGTATCACTAGCAGTGAATAGGCAGGGCCATTGACCTTGTTGTGGTAACGATTTAGATAATTCTCTTGCCTCCTCTTCACTACCACATAGATATGGCTCAATTCCTAGATTTTCCAAATATTTCACGGCAATATCTGCAAAAGTTATTAAATGAAGCACTTCACTAAGTTTTGGAAAAAAAATATCTCTGTTTTCGCCAAAAATACAAGACATCAGACATAACTCTCCTGATTCTTGCGGCGTAACAAAATAACGCTTAATGTCATTGGGAGCAACGATTGGCTGCTGTTTCTGAATGCGTTGATTGAATCCATGCAAAAGCGAGCCATCAGAAAAAGCAACATTTGCAAACCTGGCAGTAGAAATGTTTATATCGAGACTGCGCCGCATTAAAAACATTTCCATGATGCGCTTTGAAGCACCCATCATATTGGCTGGATTTGCTGCTTTATCTGTTGAGACACAAAAGTATTTTTTCACCCCATGTTTGATAGCTTGCCGTAATGTTTTATCAGTATTAAAAATATTGACATCAATCATCCGCATCAGCGTAAAGGGGTCTTTTTCGCTGCGAACATGCTTGAGAGCAGAAAGGTTTAAAACATAGTCATATTTTCCATCAGCTTCAATAAAGGCATCATACTCAATAGAACCAATATCAAGCGCAAAGGTTTGGAAATCACCATCAATGTACCCAAACGAGCTTCGTATATCTCGCACTAACTCAACCATATTGTTCTCGCTTATGTCGACAACATGAAGTTTTTTTGGATTACGTTTAAAAATCTCTTTAGTAACCGCCTGTCCAATTGAGCCTGACCCACCAATAACTAAAAAAGTTGAGGATGAAATAATATTTGATAGTTTCTGTTCATACTCTTTTATATCACGTTCAAGCAGCTCTTTTTCTCTGCCAATTAAACTGAGAATTTTATTCACTTTTTTACTACTCCACAAAAATCAAATTTTGGCATCCTCTTCTACACATAGAACAAAGCAAGATTGCGATTGCCTTTTCCGTCTAGAGACTATAAATATTGTTTGTGCGAAAACCTAGTTCGACATGCCCTATTCAGCTTTTTGGTAATCAGCCATTAACGAAGCGGCTTAAGTGGTTCTGGTATCGCCATGTACTGATACGCAATCGGATTTAACCTCTGGCAGAATCCCGAGCATTCTTATGAGTAAACGCAAACTTATATCGTAAAGATTCTGCCTAATTACAAATAGCCTAATTTAAATACATTCTATTTGCATTAAGCGCTTAGCAAGAAGTTAACAGGTATTGCATGTTGCCCAAGCGGCGCCTGAACAGGAGCCGGGCGAAGCTAATACATATGAACTTTTTGTAAGGCACTTAACAACTTAACTAATGGCACCATTTTTATGGCTTCAGGGCGCGTGCCAAATATGGTTAAAACATTCATTTATAAGATTTTCTCAGAATGACGATATTGTTTTGATATGAATTTGAGTGACTCATATACATTAAGGGCAATAGTTATCCAATTGACGCCTAGTCGTAGTACTTAATTGTTCATTACAGGCTTGAGAAAAATTGGTACTGGACAACACTTTTTTTACATCATAAACCTTGCTGTGGTTTATTTGATCCATCGCCAACGTTTGTTCGATGGATTGTAATACGTGCAGTTGAGCGGCGTCCTGTAAGTTTGGCCAATAACCCAACCCCAGTATTACCACGCCGTATTGAATAGGCTGCACCCAAGGCCCCAAATACACGGCCCGTTCCATCCCGCCTGTCAGCTCGTTATCGAATTGTTTTAATAAAAATTTACTAATCACCAATCGATTCCAAAGATAGGGCCAGGAAGGGGTTTGCCGCAAACCCCGGCGGGCATAGTTTAGGGCTTCAAGCGCATTATCATGCCAAGCCAGCTCCTGGATAAGGGGATCTTTGCGGAATTCCAGTGAGTCTAATTTTTGATGAAAAGCTTCGGCCAGTTCAAAATATCGCGCATAAGCGGGGCGCAGTTCCAGAGTCCGTTCCAGATGCTGATGGGCGTGGCGCCACTGTTTTGCATTTTTGTTGGACGAGTCTTTTTTCACCGTATCCAGGTGATGGCTCACTTGTGTCGAGTAAACGTCCGCCAAAGACCAACGTAGGGCGATATTGGCCAGGATGAGCAATCCCAAAATTGCCGGCACATACAAGACTGCCCGTAACGCTGGAATGGATACGAAATGGCGGACAACGGTCATGACAGCATTGCCTCCGCATTACCGCTAAACAGAGCCTGTACCTTATCGGCGCCGATGACCGGCAATAGCGCATCCCGCGCGGCTTTCAGGGTCGGCCGACGCTTATGCATATTATGCGCATCGGTCGCAATCAGCGTGGCCATGTCATTTCGGATGAAGGAAATCGCCACTTTTTGCGAGACTTCGCCAAACAATCCGGTCACCGAATCCGCGGTAATTTGCAACAGGCAGCCTTGATTAACAAAGGGGGTGATCTTTTCCGGCTGGCGCATCACGCTCTGGTTGCGCTCCGGATGCGCAATGACCGGAAGAATGTCGCGCTCGATCAACCAGTTGATCAGCCTGTCCGCGCCGACCGGAATCTGGTCGTGAGGGAATTCCAGCAATATCAGCCTCATGCCCTGCCAGCGACCGAGAAACGGGATTTTGCCCTGACCAATCATGCTAGGCAACTCGGCGCACACCCGCACTTCGGCCGCCATGCCGATCTGCAACGGGATATTCTCCGCAGCCAATTGTTTTTGGAACGCTTCGAATATGCACTTGATGTTTTCGACTTCGTTATCGTAGCACCCTGGCTGAATATGCGGGGTAACTACACAGCGGCGGGTTCCTTGTTCAACCGCAAAACGCGCCATTTCCAATGATTGCTCCATGGTTTTGGGGCCGTCGTCGATGCCGGGCAACATGTGGCAGTGTAGATCGATCATAGGTTAGGGGTAATTGTCCGGCAGATTAAATGTTGGGGGTGGATGTTATCAAGCTCTCGTTACAATAGAGCGATTTATGCGATTTTTTAGAAAGAAGACAACCTTAGCCGAGTGCCAAAATACCGCTTGCTGAGCGGAGTCGAAGCTAACTGTTGACTTCGGCTCGGCTCAGCCAACGGCAGAAACCTTAATTTGGATAGGCTCATTTCCGTAAACTGCCCATTCCCTCACCCCAACGCCATTATATTAAGGAAAAAACCTTATCCCATTCTGAAGAATGCTACGTTAAGGAGGTCAAAATAAAGTATTTTCCCTTATTTTATTCCCCTCACCCCGACCCTCTCGGCAATAGCTCCCTGCAATGCTCTACCTCCTGCATCCATACAGTCGTCCCGAAGGGAGAGGGTGATAACCGCCTTAACTTAATGGCAGTGAACCAGGAGGTTGCGAACCAGCGCAAAGCTATTTAGATTACGTCAAAAATAACTTCCCTAAATGCTGTCACCCGTTCGTGCTGAGTTCGTCGAAGCATGAACGGGTGACAGCATGACCCGGGAAGTTTCCGTCCATCCTTCGACAAGCTCAGGACGAACGGAAAATTTTATCGGGAAGTTATTTATGACCATATCCTTAGAAAAAGTGTCGAACTACACCCGCCACTCCATGCCATTATGTTAAGAAACAGTCCCTTCTCCCTTGAGGGAGAAGGTTAGGATGAGGGGGAGTCAAATAAGGCAAATTTCCTTAATTTTGTTTCTCCTCACCCTCCCTCTCGGCAATAGCTCCCTGCAATGCTCTCGATCGCTGTTCCGTATGCGATTCTACCTCCCTCTTCCTTGTGGTCGTACCTTCTGCATCCATACAGTGGTCCATCAGGAGAGGGTGAAAGCATCAAGAGGAACTGGTTTCATCGGTGCCATACGCCGTTTGGTAATAGTAATAACCACTGTATTCACCATGCCCGTAACGCTTGCTTTTTTCGACATCCATTTGAGTCAGTACGATGCCGGCCAATGGCGCGCCAAACCGTTCAAGCGTTCTGAGTCCATCTTTCACCGCCTTGATCGATGTTGAATCGGCTTTGACCGCGTAGATGACAGATCGCACATGTTGCGCCAACCATTGCGCATCGCTAACCGCATGTACCGGAGGTGAGTCGATCAGGATCAAGCTGTAGCGTTTTTCCAACTCGCCCAATAATTCGGCAAATGCCCTGGATGCCAGTAACTCCAGGGGATTAGGCGGCGGCATGCCGGCTGGCAATACATCCAATGCCATTCCCGGCACGGCATGCAAACATTCTTCCAGCTTGGCATGCAGCGCCAACGCATGAGTCAGCCCTGGCGCTTTGGGCGGAAGTTGAAAGCGTTTTGCCAGCGTCGGCCTACGCAAGTCGGCTTCAATCAGCAGCACTCGTTTATCGCCACCATCGAGTTGTGCCAACGATTGCGACAAACTCATCGCGAGAGTGGATTTACCTTCTCCCGGAAACGATGACGTGACCATCCATATGTTATGCGGACTGTCCAATGCGGACAATACCAATCCTGTTCTTATCGTACGCACGGCCTCCGCAAACACGCCGCGCGGTTCATGCACAACTAATTGCCCCAATTCTTCGGGCTTGTTGCGTAGACGATCCAGTAACGGCATGACCCCCAGGAATGGCTGATCGAGTTTTCTTTCGATATCGTCCGGCGATTTGAATGTCGAATCTAAAAAGTCCAGCAGGAAAGCGATCAGTACGCCCAAAAATATCATACCGACAAAGGTCAACGCCACAATCAGCTTCTTCTTGGGCTTGACCGGCTCGATCGGAATGCTCGCCTTATCGATAAAACGGATATTGGCAGCGCCGAGTTCGGCGGCTTCATTCGCTTCTTTGAAGCGGTCGATAAAGGTTTCGTAAAGCTTTTTGTTGGAGTCCACTTCGCGCTGTAATTCGCTCAACCGACCTTGCTTGCTGCCAATCTTCTGCACCTGCGCCTTGTTGTTTTCTATGCTGGCGAGAACCGCTTGCTCATTGGCCCTGGCAATTTCATAACGGCTCTTGATGCTGGACACGATACTCGCCAATTGCTTTTCAAGCAGCGCATGGATGGCCTCATGCTCGGAGCGAACGGCCACCAGCGCCGGATGCTCAGGTCCATAGCGTTCGGCGAAATCCGATTCCTTGCCGGCTAGTTCGGCTTCTTTGCTTTTGAGATCCTGGATCACACGATCCTGCAAAACTTCGGGAATTTGATCGAGCCGGTTGCCCGCTTTGATTTTGTTATAGGTGCTCTCCGCTTCAATACGCGCCTGGCGCACAGTAGCGAGGGTTTCGGTATTTTTTTCGATTTCCTTGGCGCTCAGCGTTAACACGCCCTCCAAATCGACCAGATGTTCCTTGGCCAGATAGGCCTGCAAACGGTTTTCGGAATCGGTCAGTTTATCCTTTAACGCTTGCAATCGGTCGGAGAGCCATTCCGCTGCTTTGCGTGTCGCATCCATGCGCGCTTCCAGGCCGCTTTCGATAAAAGTCTCCCCCAGCGTATTCACTATATCGCGCGCCAGCTTGGGGTCTTTGGCGTCGAAACTGACATCCACCAACTGCGTTTTGGGGCGGGGTTTGACGGTCAGTCGATCAAGAAACCCTTGAAGCAACTTCTCTTCGGCCTTTATAGTCTCATCCGCCTCGGCACTTTCCGATTTGTCGGGAGCGAGAGCCGGCAGCATAGCCAGCCACTCCTTCCAAAAAGGCTCACTCTCGCTTTCCGGCTCCATCTCGTTGAATTCGGGATGGCTAGCCAGTTTCATGCGCTGTATGACTTTGCGCGCCAAATCGGGGGACTTGATAATTTCAAACTGGGTTTGAAAATATTCCGCACGGCTAGTATCCATCGAATAAATGTCTTCGATCGAAGAAAGCAAATTGCCCTGCTTACCCTCCACCAGCAGCGTTGCGGAGGAGCGATAGACCGGTTTGATCGTAAAAACGAAAAGCCCTGCCAGTACCGTTGCCACCAAAGCCAACAGCAATATCCGCCATTGATATTGGCGCACGACGCGCCAATAATGGAGCAGGTCTATACTGTCTTCTTCAATGAAAGCGCCATCCTGCAAAAATCTATCCATTCTTAAGCTTTGCTCAGGCATGGCGTTCTGCGTTGTAGGCCTTAGTCTTAAATCATTCATCAGAAAAAACTCTCCTCGACAATCACCACGTCGCCCGGAGCGATAGTAGCATCCAACTCGACTTCAACGCCTTGGCGCTTCGCGTCTTTTTCTCGTTCGAGTTGAACACTGGATTGCGAAGCGCGCTCGGTAAAGCCGCCGGCCATCGAGATGGCCTTTTGCACGGTCAGTCCCGGCAAGTAAGGAAACGCACCCGGTTGCTTGACTTCGCCATTCACGAAAAACTCGCGATACGTCAGGACTGACACACTGACGCTCGGATCTTTCAGATAGCGACCAATGAGACCTTGCGTGATTTTGTCCTTGAGTTTACCCACCGTTAAGCCCTTCACACTCATTTCACCCAAAAAAGGAAAGATGATGGTGCCGGCATCGGTCAACTTGGCCTCCAAGGTGAGATCGGGCTCGCGAAATACCGTAATCAGGATTTTGTCTCCTGCTCCCAATTCATAGTTGGACATTAATCCGTTTTCCGCAGATGGTTCCGCAATCGCATTGGCGACAGCCGATAGGAGTATCGCAAAATATAAAAATAAAATTTTGTTCATGAATGTTCTTGTCACTTCAATACCATGAAGTCCAGGGGGTTCTGGCTTCGTCGGAAATGCGCGGGTTGCCGGTTATATATAGCATCACCACATTTTGATTGAAATCCAGCCTAGTATCCTCCGACTTTAGGCTTTTATAGGTGTAATTAATGCCAATGCCCAACCAGCGCCGAATGCCATAGTTCAAATCGACGCCAAACGAGGTGTAGTCATCCTGCCGTTTGATGCCCAGATTTTCGGCATTTTCCCGTGAACCGAACAGTTGGGTCTTCACACGCGGCGTCCAGTCGTGAGTCCAGTCCAAACGATAGCGATCAGATGCACGAAGATTATCACTAGCAACTGATGGGGTCGCGTCGCGGCCCATGCTCATATTAAATCGAGAATAACTCACCGGAGCCCAATTGGCGGAAAGATCCCATGTTACATCATCATATTCCTTTGCTTTGGGATCTGTGGGGTTGTCGAACTCCTGGCGCAAATACCCAATCCGTGCACCCACTTGAGTTTTGACTGAGTAGGCCCAAGAGCCGCCGAATAGAAAACGTTGTTTGAGGCTATCAAAGCCCGATACCTCGGCCTGTCTATGCTTGATCAATTGATTTTCCACCTGCGCCTGCAGAGTGGTCTTCGGCGCTATCCGAAAATAAAAACCGGGAGTCACGGCAAACTGAGTTCTATCCTGTCTCGCGGTAAATTCGCGATTGTTTTGAAAGGTATAGTCCTGGACATTAAACTTTAACTCCAGATTGCCCTTGGCTTCGGCCCTGCCGTAACGATAGTTCGCATCGACGCTATGCAGATGATATTGATCGGGTCCAGATCGCCCTGTTGCGCTAAGCGCAGCGATTCCGTTCTGCCCTGTTGGACCGGACTGCCCTGTTGGACTTATCAAATCTCTTCCCAGAAAAACCCCTCTCTGGTAATGGCTATCCAGATAACCAATATTCACATCCAGACGATTGCGACTGGTAAATTCAATATGCGAAGTGCCGCCGACAAAATGATCGATATAGTCGTCTTGCGGGCTGTTATGATATTGAGAACTTTGCAGAGTATAAGTCACGGCGTAGCGGTTCAATTGCCTTTCCAACGCTAGCTGACCTCCCGCGTGAAATTGCGTCAATAAGGAGTCTCTTTGGAATCTATTCTGCTGAAATATGTTGTCATTGTAAGACTCCGCCGCTTCGAAGATCGGCGCGAATTCAAAGGGACCTGCTGGAATAATGACCGGATCTTTCCTGATATCCAGTTCTTCGGCCTCTATTGAGCTGCAAAAAACCAACAAGCCCCAGGCAAACTTTCGATGATTAATGCGCATAATCTTCGAGTGGGTTTAACGGGCGATGGTTAATCGCTTGCCGGGCAACCTGCGGCAAAGCCAGGAGCACTACAAACAGCAGGATATTGGCGGGTATCTGTAAATTGAAATCCACCGTAGAATGAATCAGCAGGCTGACCGTGCCCATGATCGACGCAAAGCCGATTCCTGTCAGCAATCTTGAATCTTTGCTCCGCAAAAGCGACCATCCGTTCAGCAAGCCGAGAATCACCAAGCCCGCCAGCGGAATACAACCGATGACGCCCAGTTCTACTAAAAACTGCAAATAGTCATTGTGAGCATAATCGTAAAAACCGCCGGTGAATTGGCTGTATTTGGGAAAAATATAAGCGAATGTACCCGCCCCTGTTCCGGCCAGCCAAAAATCGGGAATCATCTGCAGCACGTATTGCACGACTTCGTCTCGGCTTTCGTGATCGAGTCCGGTCGTTTCAATTCTGTTGATGACTTGACCGATATCAAACCATGTGCCCAACAAAGCAATATCCACCGCAATAATACTGAGTATGATCACCACAAAACCTGGACGGCGAAACTGCCTGGTTGAAAAAAAGGCGATCGCCGAGGTTATCAACAACGCGTTGAAAAAGCCTGCATTGCCCATTCGGGAATGGGTCATCAATAGCCCAATCACCATCACGACCAGCAAGCAGCGCAAAATGGCAATCGGGCTCAACAAGGTTTGCAGGATATAAGTCAAAATTCCACGCCAATGCCGACGAACCTGATCTGATCCTTTACGTGAGCCTAATAACAAGCCAATTCCTATGGGCAAAGTCATTTCCAGATATCCGGCCAAATGGTTGCGATTGACGAAGGTGCCTGTCGCATTGCCGATATAAGCGTCTTTTGGCACTAAAAATAAATATTCCACGCCGGTTAATGTCATCATGGCACCATAAAACGCTTGAAACACGCCTGTCAAAACCAGCATATAGCAAAACTGTACCAGCCGCTTTCGGCTATTAATCAATCCGGTCATTAAGCAAACCATCGCAAAACACCCTAAGGTGAGCATGGCTCTATCGAGTGTCTTTCCGGGCTCTAATGAAATAGGAAAAGCGTTCTCTGCTTGACCTGGCTGCAAAACATTTAGCGCCGACGTATAAATTTCCAGCGTAGCCGGAGAGAGATTTGCCAGCCAGCTTGCCGGCAGTTCAAGAGTCGCCTGGACCCACATCCAAAAGGCCGCAAAGATTAACAGAAACTTACCCAAATGGATAGACGGTGTCTGTTTTTTTGTCGGCTCTCTCAGGGCTCTATGCCATTGCACAAGCAAATGCCCGGCCAGCAGAATCAGGAATACGGCTGACAAGGCCAGAAATGCCCAGCCTCGGTTACCGCCCAAGGGTAATGGAGATACGATAAACGCCCCCATAAAACCCACATAGATTGAACGTTCCAGCCAGCGAAAAAAGCCGGATAAAGAGAATCCATTCATCTGCAAATAACTCTGTCTTCTTTCAAAATGCGCATCTAATCCAGTTTAAGATCGTGTTTCCTCGTTCCCACGCGCCGCTCCACTGCCATTAAGTTAAGGATGGCCGGTTCCTTCTCCCTCCGGAAGAAGGCTAGGATGACGACTGCAAGGATGCAGGAGTTAGAGCAATGCCGGAGCTATTGCCTAGGGGATCAAAATAAAAAATTTTCCTTATTTTATTCCCCTCACCCCGCCCCTCTCCCGAAGGTAGAGGGAGATAACCGCCTTAACTTAATGGCAGTGACGTGGCAGGTGGGAATCAGAAAATAAACTCAGCCGGAGCTTGCCTTACTAAAGCATTTTATCGTTAGGATTTCGTCAAAAATAACTTTCCTAAATGCTGTCACCCGTTCGTACTGAGTTCGTCGAAGCATGAACGGGTGACAGCATGAGCCGGGAAGTTATTTATGACCATATCCTTAGCAGGGAGAAACATTTCCCCGGCAGTGACCGGGATGTCCGTCATCTCCGTGACCACCGCCATGATCGTCGCCACCACCATTACCGTTGCCACCACCATTACCGTTGCCGCCGCCATTACCGTTGCCACCGCCATTGCCACGACGGTCATCAGCGGCATTGGTTACTTTCTCGAGAGCGATCTTCAAGCCCTTACTGCCCTCACCTGCATCTTTTCCTCGTTCCGCAAATGCCTGACCGCTAGCCATCAAAATAAAAAAAACCGAAATCGAAACTATCGTATTCTTTGTCATAGGTTGTATCCAAAAATATTATGCATAGCCCCACGCTTAACTGCAGCGCAGGATGTATAAAGACACAAACATAAACTAAGGATTCCGTCAAAAATAACTTTCCTAAATGCTGTCACCCGTTCGTGCTGAGTTCGTCGAAGCATGAACGGGTGACAGCATGAGCCGGGAAGTTTCCGTCCATCCATCGACAAGCTCAGGACGAACGGAAAATTTTATCGGGAAGTTATTTATGACCATATCCTAAGTATCTAAGGCGATTCTTTCTTGGCAAGAGTTTGCTAGATTCCTTCCCGCGTTATCCAAAGCGTAACCGTTCAGCCCCCCTCTTTGAAAAAGAGGGGAAGGGGAGATTTTCTAAATAAATCCCCCTCGATCCCCCTTTTTCAAAGGGGGAGGTGAATGCTTACTCCAAAGCACCAAGTTATTTTATTTTCTGTCCATGATTCAATAACAAGGAAAGCCGCAGTCAATAAAAAAACAACTTTCTAATGTGCATTGGTGGTTTTAAGCACGACGCCAAACGTCCGGATGATGATCAAGATATCCAATAACAATGACCAATTCTTCAGGTATTCCAGATCATACTCGACTCTTTTTTCCATTTTCTCGAGCGTTTCCGTTTCGCCGCGTAATCCATGTACTTGCGCCCAACCGGTGATACCCGGTTTGACTTTATGCCGCAACATATAACCCTGAATGAGCTTTCTATATTCCTCATTATGTGCGACGGCATGCGGTCTAGGCCCCACTATACTCATATCTCCTTTAAGCACATTAAAAAACTGCGGGAGTTCATCCAAGGATGTCTTTCTTAGAAATGCGCCAAAAGGATAAATCCGGGAATCGCCCTTCGTTGCCTGTTGTATGTTTGCCCCATTATCGCATACGTTCATCGTTCTAAATTTGTAGACTTTAATCTCTCTTCCATCGAGACCGTATCTTGTTTGTTTAAAGAGTATCGGACCTGGAGATAATAGTTTGATAACGCATGCGATAAGTAATAATATCGGAGAAATGAATAACAAAATGCATAATGAAGCACAAAAATCAAACACGCACTTCCAAATCGCATTGAGATGATGAATCGGGCTTTCCAATAACGATACGACTGGGATGTTGTGAATGGAATCAACACGCGACTGTATCAGGTTAAAACTCAATATGTCCGGCACAAAATAAATCGAAGCCGTGGTGTCACGCAATTCCTCCAGCAAACTAGCGATTCGATCTTCATATCTGATCGGCAAGGCAATAAAAACCACCTGAATGCCATGCTCTTTAACATAGGGCAAGACCCTATCGAGCCCGCCTAAAAGGCTTTCTTTGCAGTCTGGCCAAATTCGGTCTTGCTCGCGAGAATCTAAAAACCCTTCAACCTGTATCAGTAGACTGCGATCCTTTTGAAATTCTCTGCTGAGCTGATAGGCCACCTCTGTGGCGCCAACTATCACACATTTACGTATTCTGGTTTTTTGGTGCTGACTTTTAAGCCAAGCATGAAGCAATCCATGGACCACCAATAAAAAAAACGGCACGGATAGCAGCCAAAGCATTACAACCGATCTTGCCACATGCTCAGAAAAATCTGTGTTTAAAAACAACGCATAAATCAGAAAAATAAATATGCAACTGCCAATCAGAACGGCGGAAATATACGAATAAACGTTGCTTTCGCGAAAATTTTGCAACGGCCTGAGCATTTGAGAAACAATCGAGGAAAACAAGATAGCCGCTATGAACAGGATAGAATGATAGCCATCCCAAGGAATCTGATAAACATAGATAAAGGCAAGAAAGCTAACCCCACAGACAGACGGAGATATTATTCGTTTAGCTAAAGCAATGATCGGCGGTTCCGATAGAATTTTCATAGCAGCCATCCCTTTTATATTCAACAATCAGTCTAACATGCCTAAGGAGTTAACCCAACATGACCGGTAATCTGGACCGCCCTAAAAAGCGACCTACACTCTATATATATTAAGAAACAAGAACTCTAACCGCAATTATTTACTGATATAGTGAAATAGATCAAGTAACAGAAAAGAAATTAAATACTAGCACCGTTTATTTGCAGTAACGATATATTGTAAATACTATTCGTTACCAATTCTTAACAACCATGCATAACGACATAAAAATCATGGATGCTTCTAAGTGTGACGAAGTGAAAAGCGACTTATAACCTGGAAGAATTCACAATGGCAGCACCGCCATCTTAAATACGCATTAATTTCAACCAAAGATTCATTCGAGAACAATTGACAGTTACTGATGCATTTGCTTGAAAAGAACTGTGACGGGAGTATTTAGGTTTATGGGAATTATACCCTCGCAATGTTAAAATAATATTAAGACATTAGTCGTTTTTAATAAAAATGACAGCAAACTCTTAAGATAGAATTATTGACGAAAAAAAAACCCATAACGGGTACATCCAGAACCCTTGACTTTACGTGTCGTAAAGCGCCTTTAAAAGCCTGTTGGATCTTGGTTTTATCAATAAAACAGCGTAAAAAAAGGGCCTTGCGGCCCTTTTAATAACTGAGGCACCTAGAAAGGTTTAATCATCTTCTTTCTCGGCTTCCTTCATGCTGAGCCGGACACGGCCTTGGCGGTCGATCTCCAGCACTTTCACTCTGACCACATCGCCTTCCGCCAGTTTGTCGCTGACCTTGTCGACATGCTCGTTCGAGATTTGCGAGATATGCACCAAGCCGTCTTTGCCGGGCAGGATCGTTACGAACGCGCCGAAGTCCATCAGGCGGACGACCTTGCCTTCGTAAATCTTGCCGACTTCGACTTCGGCGGTGATCTCTTCGATCAGACGGCGCGCTTCTTCGCCGGCCGCCTTGTCGACCGAGGCGATCTTGACGACGCCGTCATCGGTCAGATCGACGCTCGCGCCGGTGATTTCGGTGATGCCGCGGATCGTCGCACCGCCTTTGCCGATCACTTCGCGAATCTTGCTCGGATCGATCTTGAAGGTGATGATGCGCGGCGCATAGTCGGACATGTGTTCGCGCGCGGTCGACAACACCTTGTTCATTTCGCCGAGGATGTGGATACGGCCGGTCTTGGCTTGCGCCAGCGCGGCCTTCATGATCTCGGCGGTGATGCCGTCGATCTTGATGTCCATTTGCAGCGCGGTGATGCCGTCAGAAGTCCCCGCGACCTTGAAATCCATGTCGCCGAGGTGATCTTCATCGCCCATGATGTCCGACAGGACCGCGAAATCGTCGCCTTCCTTGATCAGACCCATCGCGATACCCGCCACCGGCGCCTTGATCGGCACGCCGGCGTCCATCAGCGCCAAACTGCTGCCGCACACCGAGGCCATCGAGCTGGAGCCGTTCGATTCGGTGATTTCGGAGACGACGCGGATCACATACGGAAAGTCTTCCATCACCGGCAATACCGCCAACACGCCGCGCTTCGCCAGACGGCCGTGGCCGATCTCGCGACGCTTCGGAGAACCGACGAAGCCGGTTTCGCCGACGCTGAACGGCGGGAAGTTGTAGTGCAGCATGAACAGGTCTTTGTATTCGCCGGCCAGCGCATCGATGATTTGCGCATCGCGCTGGGTGCCCAGCGTCGCGACGACCAGAGCTTGCGTTTCGCCGCGGGTGAACAAGGCCGAGCCGTGTGTTCTCGGCAGCACGCCGGTGCGGATCGTGATCGGGCGAACCGTAGCGAGTTCGCGGCCGTCGATCCGCCGCTTTTCGCTCAGGATCGCGTGACGGACGATGTTGTATTCGAGATCTTCGATGATGTGGCGGATCGCTTTTTCGGCATATTCACCGGTCGCGGTCAGTTTTTCGACCGCCGCATTGCGAATCACTTTCAGCCTATCCTGTCTGACCAGTTTTTCAGCGATGCGATAGGCGTCCTTGATGTCTTCCTCGACTTCGGCAGTCACCAGGCGCACCAGTTCGACATCGGCATCGGCAGCGGTCCAGGTGACCACGCCGGCGCCGGCCGCCGCGGCAAATTCATTGATCGCATTGATCGCGGTCTGCATGTGCTCATGGCCGAACAGCACGGCGCCGAGCATTTCTTCTTCGGTCAGGCAGTCGGCTTCGGATTCGACCATCAACACCGCATTGGCGGTGCCGGCAACGACCAGTTGCAGGCGCGATTCCTTCAATTCGGCCGGTGACGGATTCAACAGATACTGACCGTCTTTGAAGCCGACTCTTGCCGCGCCGACCGGGCCGTTGAACGGCAGGCCTGAAACGGCCAAGGCCGCGGAAGCGCCGAGCAAGGCCGGAATTTCGGTATCGACTTCCGGATTCAGCGAGATCACGGTCGCGATGATCTGGACTTCATCCCTGTAGCCTTCCGGGAACATCGGACGCATCGGACGGTCGATCAGACGCGAAATCAGCGTTTCCTGTTCGGACGGACGTCCTTCACGCTTGAAAAAACCGCCGGGGATCTTGCCGGCTGCATAGGCTTTTTCCTGATAATTCACCGTCAACGGAAAAAAGTCGTTGCCGCCTGTATCTTTTTTGCTAACGACGGTCACCAATAACGAGGTGCCCTCGACATCGATGATCACGGCGCCATGGGCTTGGCGTGCGATTTCACCGGTTTCCAACGTGACAGTGCGATCACCGTACTGAAATTCTTTCCTGATAGGATTCACTATTAGGTTCCTTTGCGTAGAAATTGTTTAGGATAAAACGGGGGTAACGCTGAAATGCAAACGGCGCCGAACCGGCGCCGTTTTCAGTCTGGTCTTATTTGCGCAAACCGAGACGTTCGATCAGCGTGCGGTAGCGGTCACCGTCTTTGCTTTTCAGATAATCGAGCAGTTTGCGGCGTTGATTGACCATCCGTAACAAACCACGACGTGAGTGGTTGTCTTTCTTGTGCGCGGCGAAGTGCGGCGTCAGGTGTTGGATGTGCGCGGTCAACAGAGCGACCTGCACTTCCGGAGAACCGGTATCGGTTTCGGACAGACGGTATTCTTCAACGATTTTTTTCTTTTGTTCCGCAGTAAATGGCATTTTATTAAACCCTATGGATATAGTTAGATAATTAAAAAAAGCCCTGATGGGCCGGTAATACACCCATTTCCACGATAGGGGGTAGAAGATGGGTAAAAAAAGCGCGAAAAATGAATTCGCGCTCAAAATTGCATAATAGCGGTAGGGGCCTTGTACCCTGGGTATCCGCCAAGCCGACGCGGTGGATGCGCTGCGCTTATCCACCCTACATGCCTGATGGCTCCCATGCTCTGCGGGAGCCCGGCCGAGGAGCGCTCTGCGTTCCGAAGCGGAGCGCCACTTTCATCAAGTTAATGAAGAAGCCTTTTATAAAATCCCCCTCAGTCCCCCTTTATCAAAGGGGGAAGCACATCCCCCTTGAAAAAAGAGGACGCGCATCACCCCCTTTGAAAAAGGGGGGTTAGGGGGGATTTTCAAACAAAACTTCTTAACCTAATGGCAGTGATGCGGAGCGTGGGAACTACTACCAGGGATATACCCCGGCGTAAAACTGCTTATTCGGGCAAATTGAACACTCTGCAAGGCGCTAGTTTACCATCCATTCGCATTTCGCCCAAGCCTAAAAACGCGCCGGCGTGGTACAGACGCACCTGCCCCGGCGGGGACAATTCGGCATTGACCGCTTGTCCGTTTCTGATCTTGCCGGCATCGACATCCTGCAGTTCGACGGCCGGCAGCGCGTGCAACGGCACATCGACAGCGAGCAAACAGGCATCGAGCTGCTGCGCGTCCAGCGCGCGTAATTGCTCTATCGTAAACGCCTGGTCGAGATCAAACATGCCCGCCTGCAGGCGGCGCAGTTCCGCGACCGTCCCGCCGCAGCCGAAATGCGCGCCGATGTCTTCCGCGAGCGAGCGGATGTAGGTGCCTTTCGAACAGAACACTTCCAGCGTCAGCCGGTCGCGCTCGAAATCGAGCTGTTTCAGTGCGTAGATCGTGATCCGCCGCGCCTTGCGCTCGACCGTCTTGCCTTCGCGCGCCAGTTCGTACAGCTTCTTGCCGTTCAGCTTCAGCGCCGAGTACATCGGCGGCACCTGATCGAGCTCGCCGGTGAAGCGTAGAAGACAGTCATCGAGCATCGCCTGCGTGATCTCCGGAACCGGCTTGGTTTCCAGCACCGCGCCTTCGGCATCGCCGGTATCGGTCAACACGCCAAGCCGGATCACGACCCGGTAGCGCTTGTCGTCATCGAGCATCATGCCGGATACCTTGGTCGCCTCGCCGAAACACAAAGGCAGAAGCCCTGTCGCCAACGGATCGAGGCTGCCGGTATGGCCGGCTTTCGCGGCATTCAGCAAGCGTTTGACTTCCTGCAGGGCCTGATTCGAAGACACGCCGAGGCGTTTATCCAGCAGCAATATGCCGTGCACATTGCGCCGGTTCGCGCGTTTGCTCATTCCTGCTCGGGGTCTTTGTCGGTCTTGTCGATGTCGCTGAGCAGCTCCGCGACGCGCATGCCGGTATCGAACGAATCGTCATAAAGAAAGCGCAGTTCCGAAATGTGCCGCAGCATCATCCGCTGCGCGAGCTCGTGCCGAATCACCGGCGCCAGCTGATTCAGCTTTTTAACATGACTCTTCTTGCCGTCGGCGTCCGCATTCAGCACCGTGAAATAGATTTTCGCGACCGCCAAATCCTTGGTCAGAACGACTTCATTGATCGTCACGAAGCCGAGCCGGTAGTCCTTCACAATCCGCTGCAGAATGAACGACAGTTCCTTCTGCATTTCGGATGACACGCGGGCGCTGCGCCCAAATTCTTTTGCCATGGTTATTTACAATACGCGTTTAACTTCGGTCCGTTCAAAGACTTCGATCTGGTCGCCGGCTTTGACGTCGTTATAGTTTTTGACGCCGATGCCGCACTCCATGCCCATCTTGACTTCGGCCACGTCATCCTTGAAGCGGCGCAGCGATTCGAGCTGGCCTTCATAGATCACCACGTTTTCGCGCAGCACGCGAATCGGCAGGTTGCGTTTGACGAAACCTTCGATGACCATACAGCCGGCGACCGCGCCGAATTTCGGCGAACGGAAGACATCGCGGACCTCGGCCAAACCGACGATCTGCTCCTTGATTTCCGGCGCCAACATGCCGCTGATCGAGTTTTTGACTTCGTCGATCGCTTCATAGATGACGCTGTAATAATGCAGGTCGATCCCCTTCTCTTCGATCAGCTTGCGCGCGGTCGCATCGGCACGGACATTGAAGCCCATCAGGATAGCGCCGGACGCCAACGCCAGGTTCGCATCGCCTTCGTTGATGCCGCCGACGCCGCCAAAGACCACCTTGACCTCGACTTCCGGGTTCGACAGATCGACCAAGGCGCTGCGCAGCGCTTCGAGACTGCCCTGCACGTCGGTCTTGATCACCAGATTCAGGCTCGCGACCTCGCCGGCGGTCATTCTGGAGAACACTTCATCCAGTTTGGAAGCCTGTTGCGCCGCATGGCGGGTGGTCCGCTTGCGTTCTTCACGGTGTTTAGCCAAGTCTTTGGCAATCCGTTCGTTTTGCACGACCAGGAACTCGTCGCCCGCATTCGGCGTACCCGACAAGCCGAGGATTTCGACCGGAACCGAGGGGCCCGCATCCTTGATCGCTTTGCCGTTTTCGTTGAACATCGCCCGCACCCGGCCGAATTCCTGCCCGCAAAGCACCATCTGGCCACTCTCGAGCGTGCCTCTTTGCACCAGGATGGTCGCGACTGCGCCGCGGCCTTTGTCCAGACGGGATTCGATCACGATACCGGAGGCAGGGCCTTCGATCGGCGCTTTCAGTTCGAGAATTTCGGTTTGTACGACCAAGGCCTCGATCAGATCGTCGATGCCCTCGCCGGTCTTCGCCGAGATTTTCAGGAACTGCACATCGCCGCCCCATTCTTCGGCCAGGACGTTGATCACCGACAATTCCTGCATCACCTTGTCGGGGTTCGCGTCCGGCTTGTCCATCTTGTTCATCGCGACGATGATCGGCACATTCGCGGCGCGGGCATGTTCGACCGCTTCCTTCGTTTGCGGCATCACGCCGTCGTCGGCCGCGACCACCACGATGACCACGTCGGTCAAATCGGCGCCGCGTGCCCGCATCGCGGTAAACGCGGCATGGCCCGGCGTATCGAGGAAGGTAACCGAACCGTGGTCGGTTTTGACCTGATAGGCGCCGATGTGCTGGGTAATGCCGCCCGCTTCGCCGGCGGCAACCCGGGTTTTACGAATATAGTCGAGCAAGGAGGTCTTGCCGTGGTCGACATGGCCCATGATCGTGACGATCGGCGCGCGCGGCAGTTCGGGGAAGGTTTCTTCCACTTGTGCCTCGGCGAGCATTTCTTTTTCAAGATCGTCGTCGCTCTGCATGACCGCCTTATGGCCCATTTCCTCGACCAAAATCACCGCGGTTTCCTGGTCGATGCTTTGATTGATGGTCGCCATGATGCCGAGCTTCATCAATTGCTTGATCACCAGCGCCACCTTCACGCTCATCTTGTTCGCGAGATCGGAAACCAGAATCGTTTCGGGGATCGTGACGTCCTTCACGATCGGCGCGGACGGCATCTCGAATTGGTGCTTGCCTTCATGCGGCGCACTTGAACGCTGCTGCTGCGGCGCCTTGCTGCCTTTTTTCTTCGGCCGGCGCGGGGCATCACGGCCTTCGGTCAACACACCGACGTCGCGCTGTTTTTTACGATGCAGCGTTTCCTGCTTCTGCTGGGCCTGCTGCCGGACTTTTTCGGCGGTGCGCTTGATCGATTCTTCGACCCGGATCTCCTTTTCGGTCATCTTCTTTTTGACCTCTTCGGCTTCCTTCGGCTTGCCGGCTTTTTCGGTTTTGATTTTTTTAGCTTCCTTGGCTTTGGCCGCTTCAGCCGGGGTTACCGGTTCCGCCGCTTTCGGTTCAACTTTAACTTCAACGACCTCTTCCTCATATTCTTCCTGCGGCTCAACGATAGGTTCCGCCGCCGGCGCCTTTTTGGCCTCCACCGGCTGTACCGCTGCCGCCGCCGGCTCAGTCACCTTGACCGCTTCGACCGGGAGGGCTGCCTGCTCAAGCACAATCGCAGGTTCGGCCGCGGTTACGACCGACGGCTCTGCGTGCACCGGCTGCGGCTGCACCGCCACTTTCGTTTCAGGGGCTTCAGAAAGCTCGCGCTTGTTGATATAGGTTTTCTTTTTGCGAACTTCGACGCTGATCGTCTTGGTCGCCGTGCCCGGCACGCTCGCCTGCTTCATTTCGATTACCTTGCGCCGTTCCAGCGTCACGCGACTAGGCGCGGTTTTAGACCCGCTTTCATCCTTGCCGTGGCGTTTGCGCAAATGCGTCAGGAGCCGCAATTTTTCCTCTTCGCTGATCACGTCGTCCGGCGTAGTGGCCGATAAACCCGCTTCCTTCAACTGCTCCAATAGTTTTTCCAGAGGTATTCTGACTACCTCGGCCAATTGCCGTACTGTTTGATCGCTCATCGCCTACTCCTGCCTTACTCGCCTTTCTCTTCTGAAAACCAGGGCTCTCGCGCCTTCATAATCAACTTTGCCGCGCGATCCTCATTCATTTCAGGTACGCTCAGCAAATCGTCAATCGACTGCTCCGCCAGATCGTCCATCGTGATTATACCGCGGCTGGCCAATTCATAAGCCAGATCCTCGTCCATACCCTCCATCTCCAAAAGATCCTGGGCTGGCTCGTTGGTTTCAATTTTTTCCTCGGCCGCGATTGCGCTGATCAACAACACATCTTTCGCGCGGCTACGTAACTCGTTCACCAATTCTTCATCGAAGCCTTCGATTTCGAGCATTTCGCTGACCGGTACATAGGCGATCTCTTCGATCGTATTGAAACCGACCTCGACCAGGGTCATCGCAATGTCGTCATCGACATCGAGTTCCTGGACGAACATATCTTTGATCTTCATCGCTTCCGCTTCGCTATTCGCTTCGGCTTTCGACGCATCGATCACGTTCAGTTCCCAGCCGGTCAATAGCGTCGCCAGACGCACGTTCTGGCCGCCGCGGCCGATGGCCTGCGACAGGTTGTCGGTGCTGACCGCCAAGTCCATCGAATGCCGGTCTTCATCGACCACAATCGACTGAATTTCGGCCGGCGACATCGCATTGATCACATATTGCGCTTCGTTCGGATTCCAAAGAATGATGTCGACACGCTCGCCGGCCAGTTCGTTCGACACCGACTGCACGCGCGATCCGCGCATGCCGACGCAGGCGCCGACCGGGTCGAGACGCGGATCGTTGCTCTTGACCGCGATTTTCGCGCGCGAACCCGGATCGCGGGCCGCGCCCATCAGCGAGATCATGCCTTCGCTGACCTCGGGCACTTCCAGGCGGAACAACGCAATCAACAATTCCGGCGCGGTCCGGCTGACAAACAATTGCGGGCCGCGCGGCTCGGAACGAACATCTTTCAAATAACCGCGGATACGGTCGCCGACGCGCACCGCTTCGCGCGGAATCATCTCTTCCTTCGCAATATAAGCCTCGACATGGCCGCCCAGATCCAGATACACGCTGCCCTTTTCGATGCGCTTGACGACGCCGGTAATCAGTTCGCCGACTCGGCTCTGATAGGCATCGACGATTTTCTTGCGCTCGGCCTCGCGGATCTTGTGAATGATCACCTGCTTCGCGGTCTGCGCGGCAATACGGCCGAAGTCGACCGATTCGATCTCTTCCTCGACCACATCGCCGACCTCGGCATTCGGATTGTCGAACTTCGCGACATCGATCAATATCTGCGTGCCCGGAAATTCGACATCACCGTTGATTTCGCTATTCGGCGCGACCACATCCCACTGCCGATACGTCTTATAATCGCCGGTTTTTCTATCGATCTCGACGCGGGCTTTGATTGGATTGGCATAGCGTTTGGTCGTTGCCATTTCCAGTGCCGATTCCATCGCCTGAAAGACAACCTCTTTTTCAATCGCTTTCTCGTTGGAAAAGACATCCACGACCAACAAAATCTCTTTATTTGCCACTGCGTACTCCTTTTTCGATTAAATAGTCCGGCACCAGACGCGCCTTACTGATCGCCGAAAACGGCACTTCAAAAGTTTGGCCGTTTTCGGTCAGTGTAATGATATCTTCTTCGACCTTTTCGATCAGACCGGTAATCCGCTTGCGTCCGCCGATCGCCTTGAACAGATTCACCAACACTGTACTGCCGGTGAAGCGTTCAAACTGACTGAGCTTGAAAAACGGCCGGTCTGCCCCCGGCGAGGACACTTCCAATTGATAATTGTCGGGAATCGGATCTTCGACATCGAGCACGCCGCTGACCTGATGACTGACTTTCGAACAGTCCTCGACCAAAATGCCGTTGTCACTGTCGATATAGATTCTTAATAAACCATGCCGCGGATGTGGGTGATATTCAATGCCGACACATTCATAACCCAAGCCTTCCACGACCGGCTCGATTAAGGCAACCAAATGTTCGGGAGCCTGCTTCATTTTTCCTACCTTTTCACCGCACAAAAAAAAAGAGCCCAGGGCTCTTCACATTGACAAGCAAATGCTACAACCACAAAACCGGAGCCCAGAAAATAAAAAACCCCATAATGGGGCTTCCGTGTAAGTGGTAGCGGGGGCCGGAATGAACCTACAACCTCTTTTAAGCCCCTGCCATTAGGATAACACGCTGGAATATCCTAAAAATCATAATATACCACAAGGCTTCCTAACTTCAAAGCGTTTTAAGCCGTTAAACCAAAATACCGCGGCGATCGCTCGCTGCATTATGCGGCAAAATGCTTGTTGATTTTTAAAGAAAATTTTTCCGCTTCCGCAAGCGCCGATTCACTTGCCAGTGATAGAGGCGCGCCAACAGCGGACGGATCACCGGCAAGCCGATCACCCAGGCCAACGGCCTGAGTGCCGGCACTTTGCGCAGCAACAGGATGTACGCATCGAGCTCCGCATGAATCCGCCCGGCGGCATCCTGCACATGCAGTTCCGTCAAGGCTTTCTCGGGATCGATGCCGAGTTCCCGCAGCCGATTTTCCTGACCGGTAATGTCGAACCAGCAGACCTGCTCACCGGTGTCCCCCGACAGTTTCTCGTAATTTTGCCGGTCGCGAATGCATTTCGGGCAGGCGCCGTCGTAATAGACCGTGACTTTATTTTGCTGCATAATCGATTTCTACCTGCTGACTAACCGACCGCCGCCTTTACCGTGAAAATCGATAGGCGAACGGGGTGGGAGCGACGCCTACGTCGCGACTTGCAAGTTTTAATCGCGACGTAGGCGTCGCTCCCACGGACGCGTTTTATCTTTCTTTGAACCCAGAATGCTCTTGCGAGTTCCCGACTCAATCAAACGCCGACTGAACCCACCGGATTCCTCCGAGCCGCCTTTTGCGCTCGTCAACTGGCTTTTTCTGCGGGGTCTGGCGTTGATTTATCTGGCCGCGTTCGCCTCGATGTCGGTGCAAATCGAGGGTTTGATCGGCTCTCAGGCATCCTGCCGCTGCAAGCGAAACTCGCGGAGATGGCTGAGTTTTATGGCAGCGCCGGCTATTTCGAATTCCCGACCCTGTTCTGGCTCGCGGCTTCCGATCCGGCGCTCAAGCTGGTCTGTTATGCAGGCATCGCAGCGTCCTTGCTGTTGCTGCTGAACATCGCGCAGAAAGCCGCCTTGATCCTCTGCTATCTGCTGTATTTGTCCGTCACGGTCGCAGGACAGGATTTCTTCTCGTTTCAGTGGGACGTGTTCTTGCTCGAATCCGGGTTTATCGGCATCTTTTTGAGCTGGGGCTCGCGGTTCAACGTTTTTCTGTACCGCTGGCTGATCGCGCGCTTCATGTTCATGGGCGGCGTGGTCAAGCTGGCGAGCGGCGATCCGGCCTGGGCCAAGCTGACCGCGCTGAATTATCATTACCTGACCGAACCCTTGCCCACGCCCTTGGCCTACTACGCGTATTTCCTGCCGTCTTGGTTTCACAAGCTTTGCGTGGCCGGCGTGCTTTGGCTTGAACTGATCGTGCCGTTTTTCGTGTTTCTGCCGCGCCCTTTCCGCCTGTTCGCCGCATGGAGCTTTATCGGCCTGCAAAGCGCGATCATCCTGACCGGCAATTATAATTTCTTCAACCTGCTGACGATCCTCTTGTGCATTTGGCTGTTCGACGACCGGGACTTGGCCGGCAGACTGCCTGCGCGCCTGGTTGCCCATATTCAGCAACAGCAGCCGCGTCCGGGCGACGCCGCGCATCTTATCGCAGGATCATGGACCGCCTTCGTGCTGATTGTCTGCGCGCTAACGGCCTGGATGCATAACACCCAAGGCCGGACCCCGCAAATCTTCCGCTCCTGGGTGCTGACGACCTCGACTTTTGCGGTGATCAATCAATACGGCCCGTTCGGGGTGATCAATACCGAGCGTCACGAGATCATCATCGAGGGCTCCGATGACGGAAGGACCTGGAAAGCTTACGAATTCAACGATAAACCCGGAGATTTGTCCCGCAATCTGCGCTGGAACATTCCGCATCAGCCCCGGCTCGACTGGCAACTGTGGTTTGCCGCGCTCGAAAAACCCAGGCTCGATGGGTGGTTTGCGGCGTTCATGGCGCGTTTGCAGGATGGATCGCCCCCTGTCCTGGCCTTGCTGCGCACGAATCCTTTTCCGGGCCGTCCGCCGGTTTTTGTGCGCGCGATGCTGTACCGGTATGCCTATGCAACGCCGGAGCAACGCACGCAAACCGGCCAACTCTGGCAGCGCGAAGCGATCGGCCAATACTGGCCGCCGCCCCATCCTGAATTCGGTTAGCTTGGGTTTCAGGCCATGCTATCATGCGCCTTTTCAGTGAGGGACCGCCTCGATGTGGATACAAAAAGAAATCCGGCTCAAAGCCCGACCGCGCGGCTTTCATTTGGTAACGGAAGACATCCTCAGGCAGCTTCCGGAGCTAGAGAAAGTATCGGTGGGCATGCTGAATGTGTTCATCAAGCACACATCCGCCTCGCTCACGATTAACGAGAACGCCGATCCGACGGTAAGACAGGACTTTGAGAGTTTCTTTAACCGCTCGGTGCCGGAGGATGAACCTTACTACAAGCATACCTATGAAGGCAGCGATGACCTGCCCAGCCATCTGAAAAGCAGCATTCTGGGCTGCAGCTTGAATATCCCGATCACCCATGGACGGCTGAACCTAGGTATCTGGCAAGGCATCTATCTGTGCGAGCACAGGAATCATGGCTGTAGCCGAGAGCTGGTGGTGACGCTTCAAGGCGAGTCGGTTGAATAATCGTTTAGTAAAATAATCGCCGGCATGCGGCCATGAATGGGGTTGGCTGTTGTGGTGATGATCGGACAGGAAGACATCGACTATGAAAATCGGCATTCAAACTTGGGGTTCCAATGGCGACATCCGGCCCTTGCTGGCGCTGGCCGATGGCTTGCAAAAAGCAGGGCATCAGGTCACGCTGGTGGTCAGCAGCATCGACAATCAAAGCTACCAGTCGATCTGCGAGCAAATGCACATCGGCTACCGGCAAGTCCCCGAACACATCGCATTCGATATGGAAGATTTTGCCGAACGCTCGTTTCGGATGAATCCTTTGCAATGGCTCCGGGCTTTATTGGATGAAGCCTTTTTTCCGACCGAAGCGTTAATCTATCAAGCCGCGGAGGCCCTCGTGGCCGAAAACGATTGCGTGATTGGCCATCATTTTCTTTACCCGCTAAAACTGGCTGCGCTACTGCAACATAAGCCATTTTACAGCGTGACTTTCTGTCATGCCGCCATTCCCAATCCGGTCTTGCCGCCGTTCAGCTTTCCGGATTTGGGTAAATGCCTCAATCCGACAAGCTGGAAACTGCTGGATGCGATTTTCAACTGGGTTTTGAAACAACCGTTGACGCGATTATGGCGAGAGGCAGGCTTAACGCCCCCCGCCAATATGCTCAGCGAACTACTGACCTCGCAGCAATTGAACCTGGTGGCGGTCGATCCGGTGTTTTGCCGGGGCAGCGAATATTGGTCCGCATTTCATCAAAGTTGCGGTTTTCTCAATTTGACCGAAGATACCCGGCGCTGGCGGTGGCCCGAATCCTTGTCGGCCTTTCTGGAAGCGGGACCGGCACCGGTGTATATGACCTTTGGCAGTTTGCAGCAGGCGGTACCGGAATGGAGCATGGGCCTATTTTTGCAGGCCGTGGAAAAATCCGCTTGCCGAGCCATCATCCAAACCAGTTCCGCCCATTATCCGGCAGGCAGCCAACAAGGCGATGTCTATTTTATCGGCAAACATCCGCATCAACCGGTATTCGCACGTTGTGCCGCCGTGGTGCACCATGGCGGCGCGGGCACGACCCATGCGGCGACGCGCGCAGGCTGTCCATCCGTGGTGGTGCCGTTCATGGACGAGCAATTGTTCTGGGCGAGGCAGCTTCAGTCCTTAGGCGTGGCCGGCAAACCGTTACCGGCAAAAAGCGTAACAGCTGAAGCCTTGGCGCAGACAATTGGGAAGATACTGTCAGAACCTTGCTATCGAGAACAAGCCCAGCGCATCGGAGCGCAAATGCAAACGCATGATGGCGTTGCCAGAGCCATCGCGTTACTGACGGAGAAATTTGAGTGTCAACCGGCCGCCAGCACGGGCGCGGCAGTCAGCAGCTTGCGGGTATAGTCATGCCGCGGCTCGATAAGCACCTGCTTCACCTCGCCATGCTCGACGATTTTGCCTCGGTACATCACCGCGACTTCGTCGGCGATTTCGGCAACGACCGCCAGATCGTGCGTGATGAACAGATAGCTGACCTGGCTTTCGCGCTGCAAGGTTTTCAATAATTCGATGATCTGCGCCTGCACCGACACGTCGAGCGCGCTGGTCGGCTCGTCGCAGACGATCAGCTTCGGGTTCACCGCCAGCGCGCGCGCGATGCAGATGCGCTGGCGCTGGCCGCCCGAGAATTCATGCGGATAACGCAGCGCCGCATCGGCCGGAAGACCAACCTGCTCGAGCAGCTGCCGAACCTTTTCCCGCCTGGCCTCGCTGCCGATGCCAGGATGCAGGGCGCGAAGGCCTTCCGCGACGATGTCGCCGACCAGCATGCGCGGATTCATCGACGAAAACGGGTCCTGAAACACGATCTGCATGTCCGCGCGCTTTTGCCGCAGCGCTTCCCCGCTCAATTGCCCGAGATCGACGCCATCGAGCTTGACCAGTCCCTCGCCGCCCGGAATCAGATTCAACAAGGCCTTGCCGAGCGTGGTCTTGCCGCAGCCGGATTCGCCGACCAGCGCCAAGGTCTTGCCGCGCGGAATCGTGAAACTGACGCCGTCGACCGCGCGCACATGATCGACCACGCGTTTGAACAGGCCCTTACGGATCGGATAGTAACAGCGAAAATCCTCGACTTTCAGCAGCGGCGGCGCTTCCTCAGGCTGATGCTTCAGGCAACTCTGCATCGACGGCAAGGCCTTGAGCAGCTTTTGCGTATAAGGGTGTTTCGGCTGGTGGAAAAAATCCGGCAGCGCCCCGGACTCGACGATCTGGCCCCGCTGCATCACCGCAACCCGGTCCGCCATCGTCGACACCAGCGCCAGATCGTGGCTGATCAGCCACAGCGCCATGCCGGTGTGCTGCTGAATGCTTTTGAGCAGCGTGAGGATTTGCGCCTGAATCGTCACATCCAACGATGTGGTCGGCTCGTCCGCGATCAACAGATCCGGCTTGCCCGCCAGCGCAATCGCGATCATCACGCGCTGTCTTTGGCCGCCCGAGAGTTGGTGCGGGTAATCGTTGACCCGCTGCTCCGGGTGCGGAATCTCGACCTGCTGCAGCAATTCCAGCACGCGCGCCTGCACCGCGGCCTTGGGCAGCGAAAAATGGCTCTCGATGACTTCCGCGATCTGACTACCGATCGTCATGACCGGGTTCAGCGATGACATCGGGTCCTGAAAGATCAGCCCGATGCGGCGGCCGCGAACCTTGCACAATTCGAGTTCCGAATGTTCGAGCAGATTGTCGCCGTTCAAGGTGATCGCTTCGGCTTCGATACTGGCGTTATCCGGCAACAAGCGCAGCACCGACAACGCGGTCATCGACTTGCCGGAACCCGATTCGCCGACCAGCGCGAAGGTTTCGCCCGGATTGATCGCGAAGCTGATGTTATCGACGACCTTTTGATGGCGATTGAAGGCGACACTGAGGCTGTGGACGGACAATAGCGGATTCGTCATGCTAGCTCTTATATATTTCTTTTCTATGACCGATTTTTACAACCACGACATAAAGCACATCGTCTTCTATCTGAAAAATGACCCGATAGTTACCGACTCTGACCCTATATAAATCATGTTCACCGGATAATTTAATGACGCCATGATGACGCGGATTCTCAGCCAAGCGCATTAAAGCGTCGGAAATAGCTCGTTTTCGTTCTGGGATAAGCTTGGCAAATTGTCTATCGGCGGCTGGCGTAAATTTGATCTTATAAGCCATGCTTTGCCTTAATATCTTCCCAGTCAATGAATCCATCGCGCTTGGCTTCGGTCAACGCCGCACAGGCATCCATCGCGTCCTCCAAATCCTCCATGAGTTGCTCATATTCAGCAATAGGTAAAATGACCGATATTTTGTGACCTTCCGAATCGGTAATATATTGTTTTGCCATAGTTTTACCTCGCACCATTTTTGGAGGGATTATCCGTTGCCGGCTCGCCGCGGATCGAACGCATCCTGCACCACATCCGCAAACAGATTGGCCGCCAGGACCAATATGAACATGAATACAAACGCGGCGGTCAGCGACCACCAGACGACCGGCTCGCGGGCCATTTCCAGACGCGCGCCGTTGATCATGTTGCCCCAACTGTAGGTCGTCGGATCGACGCCGATGTTGATGTAGGACAATACCGCCTCGGCCAAGACCAGCGCGCTGAAATCGAGCACGACCGAGATCAAGACGATGTGCATCACGTTAGGCAGAATGTGCCGCGCCAAGATCGCGCCCTGTTTGACGCCCAAGGCCCTGGCCGCCTGCACATATTCCATCTCGCGCAGTTTCAGCGTTTCGGCGCGGAGCAGCCGGCACAGGCCGGTCCAGCTGGTCACGCCGAGGATCATGCACAGAAACAGGAGGCGCATGTCCGCGCGCACGACCACGCTGGTGAAGGCTTCCTCATGGTTCGCCATGTACACCTGCACCATCAGGATCGACGCCGCGATCAGCAAGACGCCGGGGATCGAGTTCAGGGTCGTATAAATATACTGGATCAGATCGTCGATCCAGCCCTGAAAAAAACCGGCCAGGATGCCGAAAAAAATCGCCATCGGCAGCATAATCAAGGTCGTCAGCGTGCCGATCACGAGGCCGGTGCGGATGCTTTTGATCGTTTGGTAAAACACGTCCTCGCCGACCTTGTCGGTGCCCAGAACATGATAATAGAGGGACAAATAACACAGCGCATAGCCGACCGTCACGATCGCAGAACCGACCGCCAGCGTGCTCTTGGCCGGGGCCGAGCCGTGCAGGAATGGCTTTTGCCGGGCGGCAAAAATGCCCCACAGCATGAGCCCAAAAAACGCGCACAGGCTCGCGCCCTGGAACAGGCCGTATAAACCCTTTTTCAGAATATCGGCGGCAAGCTGCGTCTCGGGATCGCTCAAATGCGCGCCGCCGTATTTCAGGCGCGGATAGTCCCAATGCGCCGTGCCGTCGTCCTCCGTGACCATTTCCTTGCCGTAGCCGAATGCCGAAAACGGCGCCGAATAGGTTTTCTCGCCATGCCGGCGCATTGGCGCGGCCCAAGTGTCCAGCACGCTGATCACATCGTTGCCGTCATCGCCGGAGGCCTTGAAATGGATAGAATCGGCGAGTCCGATCACGATGAAGAACAGCAGCACGATCAAGGATACCATGCCGCTATGGCTCGCGGCGATTTGACGGAGCGGACGCCTGAAATGCTCCTTGCCGCGAATCGTGACTCCCAGGCCGATCATCATCGCGATCAGCAGAAAGATCAAGGCGTCGGTCCATAAAACGATCATGCAAACAACCTGCGGTGTGAAAAGGGAAAGCGTTGGCTGCCGTTATTTTCCCATAATTTCCGGCCGCTCGCGGCATTTTGATAATGCCGGGATATTTTCCGGTTCTATGATAAAATTCACCGGTTAACCCGGTGAACCGTATCCGACAGAATGACGCGGACACCTAAGGGTAAGCCGGCACCGAGTCGCCGCCTTACCCACGCATTTTTTAACCATCAATGATTATAAAAACGCACATGAACAAACCTAAAAAAGTTGCAATTTTGACCGCCGGCGGCCTGGCCCCTTGCCTTAACTCTGCGATCGGCAGCCTGATCGAGCGCTACAATGAAATCGATCCGTCGATCGAAATCATCTGCTACCGCAGCGGTTACAAAGGCCTCTTGCTCGGCGATTATTACAAGGTCACCCAGGCGGTGCGCGACAACGCCGGCCTGTTGCAAAAATTCGGCGGTTCGGTGATCGGCAACAGCCGCGTCAAACTGACCAACGCGAAGGACTGCGTGAAGCGCGGCCTGGTTCAGGAAGGTCAGGACCCGCAAAAAGTCGCGGCCGACCAATTGGTTAAAGACGGCGTCGACGTATTGCACACGATCGGCGGCGACGACACCAATACCGCGGCGGCGGACCTTGCGGCATTCCTGGCGCAAAACAACTACGGTCTGACTGTTATCGGCCTACCGAAAACGGTCGATAACGACGTATTCCCGATCAAGCAATCTTTGGGCGCATGGACCGCCGCCGAGCAAGGCGCGCGTTATTTCTGGAACGTGGTCGCGGAAAACAATTCGAACCCGCGCATGCTGATCGTGCACGAAGTGATGGGCCGCAGCTGCGGCTGGCTAACCGCCGCGACCGCAGTGGAATACCGGAAGCTCCTCGACCGCGCCGAATGGCTGCCGGATCTCGGCCTGAGCCGTGACACCTACGAAGTCCACGGCATTTTCGTGCCGGAAATGCACGTTGACCTGGCCGCCGAAGCGAAGCGTCTCCGCGCAGTGATGGACACCGTCGACTGCGTGAACATTTTCGTCTCCGAAGGCGCCGGCGTCGAAGCGATCGTCGCCGAAATGCAAGCGAAAGGCCAGGAAGTGCCGCGCGATGCGTTCGGCCACATCAAACTGGATGCGGTCAATCCGGGCAAATGGTTCGGCGAGCAATTCGCACAGATGATCGGCGCGGAAAAAACGCTGGTGCAAAAATCCGGCTATTTCGCGCGCGCGTCCGCCGCGAACGCCGAAGACATCCGCCTGATCAAATCCTGCGCCGACCTCGCGGTCGAATGCGCGATGCGCCGCGAAGCCGGCGTGATCGGCCATGACGAAGACAACGGCAACGTGCTGCGCGCGATCGAATTCCCACGCATCAAGGGCGGCAAGCCGTTCGACATCGATGCGCATTGGTTCGAAAAAGCCCTGGGCGCAATCGGTCAGGCCAAGGGCAAGAAGGTCAGCAGCGCGCATTAAGCTCCTCACCCAGACCTGCCCGATAAACCGGGCAGGTCTATGCCACCATCCAGCCGCTTATACTGGGATTTAGATATTCCTAAGTGTCCGCAAGCATCTGCGCGTAACCGCAACAAAATCAAGACCAACACGCCATCGTCCTCGTTCGGGGCGCAAACAAAAGCGCTCGTTTGCTTTGGAGCCTGGTTGTTAAGCCTTGTCTTTGAAACAAAGAATTTTTAGGCGCATTCGTAAGAGCGTTTATATTACGCTCACTTTTGACTCTAGCCTGCCCAACCATGGAGCGTTTCGAACGTATTTACCAGCTGCACCAACTCCTGTCCGGGCGCCGCACGCCGATCGCCAATCGGGAGCTTCGGGAACGGCTGGAATGTTCCGAAATCACCGTCAAGCGGCTGATCGACGTCATGCGCGCTCATTTCGCCGCGCCGATCATGTATGACCGGCAATTGAAGGGCTACCGCTACGACAATCAAAAGGGTGCCCATCCATGAATTGCCGGGGCTCTGGTTCAACACCGAAGAACTGTGGGGCCTTCTGACCTGCCATGCCCTGCTCGGCAGATTGTCGCAAGGCCTTTTCGGCGACCCCATCGCTCAATTGCGCCAACGCGTCGGGGGCGTGAACGGTTACTCGCTTAAGCTCTAGTCGCTGGGCTGTTTATCTCCGCCCGATGGGCAGCTTTTGTGAAGAGGGGCGACCGATGCAGGGTCGGCCGATCATTTTATCAGCGCTACCCTACCGCAATCCAAATCCAGCGCCGCGTCGGGCGTAACCAAATTCCCGGCAACGATGGCTTTCGCTCTGGCTTCGGCCTTGGCTAGTTCATCAGCGAAAATGTCCGTTTCATATTCCTGACTGACAGCTTGGGTGAGCGACTCGCCGGGGGATTTTTCCGTGTTGTCCACATGAATGGTCGTAATGGTGGAGAGCCCCGGACGAATGGGGTGTTTCAATAACTCGTCTTCCCGCAAGGCAATGCGGACGGGCACCCGCTCGACGATATGGATGAAATTTCCGGTGGCGTTGTCGGGAGGCAACAAGGCGAAAACGCTGCCGGTCCCCGGCACCAACCCTTCAACAGTCCCTTGAAAAGTGTAGTTGCCTCCATAAAGATCCACGGCAACCTCCGCCAGCTGGCCCGGCCTAACGCGCCGCAGCTCGGTTTCCCGCAAGTTCGCCTCGACCCACAGATGATTCAATGGAACCAATGTCATCAGAGAGTCGCCCGGTTGCACCCGGTCGCCTATCTGGACCCGCCGTTTTGCGACATAGCCTGAAACCGGCGCATAAATTTGCTGACGGGTATACTCGATGTAAGCCGTGATAAATCGATGTTTGGCCGCTTCGATGTCGGGATGATCCTCTCTGCTGGTGCCGCCGATTCTGGCTTGAATCGCCTCGAGCTCGGATCTGGCCTCCAGCATCTCGGCATCGAGCGCCGCCATTTGATCTTCGGCGTTTTGCAAAACCTGCTGCGACACCGAGCCGCTGGGTACGCCTTGCCGAAACCGGACGACATCATGGCGCACTCGGGCCAGTTTGGAGGCGCGCCCCATGAGTTTTTGGCACATTTGCCGATGCGTGGGGAAAAGCGCACCGATGTCCCGTACCGATTGACCAAGTTCGCCTTCGGTCTGTTTTAAAGCCGTTTGCGCGCGGTGCTCGTCAAGCCGGACTAAAAGATCGCCTTTTTTGACAAATTGGCTTTCCTCCACCAAGACATGAGTCACAATGCCGGTCGCGTCCGCTTCGACCGGAATCAGGTTGCCGGTGACGAAGGCATTATGGCTGACGATCAAGTCACGGCGATACAGCCAATAACCGGTATAAATCAAAGCCGACATGACCAACATTAAAATAACCCATTGCAAGCGACGCTTACGGAGGACGCGAATACCTTGATGATGCGTTTTCATAGAACGTGTCATTAACAAAACTCACTTCACTTTTTATCGAACATTGCCGGCATGGTAATCAACCATCGGAGCAAGCTGAAACCTTCGGGATGGTCCTGAGAATGCGCGATTTTCTGTTGCACGATCTTAAGATCATTGGAGTATCCGCCTCCTAGCGCTTCGATTAAATCCACCCTGGCGATCCAATGCTCGGCTTCCACCGCCTGCAAGGCATGTTCCTGGTCGAGCGCGCTGTATTCACGGCTCAGCGCGGTTTGGCGATCGTCCAGGCCAATACTGAAACGCTCTTCCGCGAGCGTCTGGTTCTTGCGTGACGAAGACAGCAAGCGAACTTGAGCTTTCAATATGGAATGGGTTTCCTCCCAACTGCTGAGACTATCCCCGACTTCCTGCACGGCGTGCAGCAAGGTATCGTTATAAAGCTCCACCGCGCCGTCGTACTCGGCGAGTTGAGCCGATAATTCTCCCCGCAGCCGTCCGCCCTCGAACAAGGGAAGGCGAACGCCGGGCGCCACGCCATAAGAGAAACTGGCGCCTGAAAATAACAGGTTGGCTAAACTGCTGGCGCCTTTGGTCATCGTCAACGCGTTGAAGCCGGCGAATGCGGTGAGATCGATGGTAGGCAGAAAGCTGGCTTTGGCCATTTTTATGCGCTCCGAAGCGGCCTCGGCACGGCGCAATGCCGCCGCCAGATCGGGACGATGGGCCAGCAGTTCCAGGGGCAGCTTCGCAGGCAATTGCAGGGCTTTTGAATCATGAATCCCGGCGGCGAACAGCTTATCCAGCGGAATCGGTCCGCCCCCTGTCAACCGCACCAGCAGATTTTTCTGAATATCCAATTGGTCGCGAAGACCGGCTTCGCGCTTGTTGGCCGCCTCCAATTCGATGCCGGCCTGTTCCACCGGGTCTTCGGAATCGAGTCCCAGTTTGAGCCGCATCTCGGCTAGATGCAGCATTTCCTTCCGCAACTCGACGATTTTTCGCGATAGATCGAGTTGCCTGCGCAACGCCAGTCCGCGGATATAGGAACGCGCGATCGCGGTCGTCAACAGCAGCCGGGTTTCGGCCATCTCCGCGTCTTCGGAAGCCGCTTCGCCGATCGCCGCTTCAAGCGCCGCGCGGTATTTTCCCCAAAAATCGAACTCATAGCGCAAACTCAAGGGATTCATTTTTCCGAAGACAATATTGGCGCCGGCCGCCTCTTCGCGATTGAGCGCCGCAAAAACGCCATGCTCCGAGATCCGTTCATTCGCAAACTCCGCATCCGCGTCCAGAAACGGCAGCAGGCGGGCGCCTTCCACGCGAATCAAGGCTTGCGCCTGACGCAGTCTGGCGGCCGCTGCCTTCAGGTCGGGATTGCCCTGCAAAGCCTTTGCCATCAGGCTATTGAGTTCTTCGCTGCCGAATTCGCGCCACCACTCCGGCTTCGGCCATTGTTTCGCCGGAGCCTTCGCCTTATCGAAATAGACATGCGATGAGATGTGTTCCGTGGACGGCGCCTCGATAAACCGCGCAGGCTTTTCGCCTTCGGGTATCCAGGCGCAGCCCGAGACGGCAAGCATTACCACGCCCGTTACGATCAGTATCCATCGGCGCGGTTTGAATGGACTCCTCATGGCTCCTCCATCAATTGTTCCGCTTGAATATCTTCTATCTCCTTGCGTCTGCCGGGATGTGCAGAAGGGTACGCCGGGGGAGCGAGCCAAATCAGGCCGGCGAGCCCCGCAAATAAATAACCGGCCAGTAAAAAAGCATCGTTCATGGCCAGGATGGCCGCTTGCTTCTTTATGAAAAGCCCGAATTCATGATTGATGGCCTCCGGCGCAACGCCGGCGGATTTCAACCGCAGCGAAAATTCTTGCAATAGGTTTAGCGAGGCGAAGCGTCTTCCGCCAAAATTATCCGCAAGATGCAGTTGATGGAACGGTGTCCTGCGAAAAAATAAAACGCCTTGCAAAGTAATGCCGAATGCCCCCGCCACGATACGCAGCAGGCCGGTTTCTTCGGCCGCGCGCCGTTCTTGCCGGCTCGACAACCCGTGTACGGTTAAACGGGTTAACGGCACAAAAAATGAACCCAGACAGAATCCGAGCAGCAGCATCGGCCAGAATACTTGATCGAACGAGGCGGCATCGTCGAATAGGCCGAGCCAGTACCAGACGCCCGCGAAGCCAAGAAAATTGAGACAGACCAGCCATCGCGCATCCCATTCCAGGGTCATCACATGCATCGCCAGGGTGACAGGAACGGCGAGCAGGATCATGGGCAGAAAAACCATGCTGGCTAAAAAAGAGGAATAACCCAGCAAGACCTGCAGTTGCACAATAAACAGCGACAGGATTCCCTGGATCAACAGAAATCCGACGGTCGAAGCGAGCGCGCCGATAACGAAATTGCCATGGCTAAAGAGGCGTATATCGAGCACCGGATGGCGCTCGCCTAGCTCCCAGACAACAAATAAAATTAAAGCGACGATGACCAGGGCCAGGACTACGCGCAAAAAAGCGGAGTCCAGCCAATCGAAATCGTTTCCCTGATTCAGAATGGTCTGAATACCGCCCAAAACGACGGCTAAAAGCACGAAACCGACAGCATCGAAACGGATGTAACTACGCTCGAATTCCCGGCCGGCAAGCAAGGCGCCGGCGATTGCGGCAACAATGAGGGCAACGGGGATATTTAAATAAAATAAGGAACGCCAGCCAAACTCGTCGGCAATAATGCCGCCGACTGAAAAACTGATCGTGAATGGCATCATGCTGATCAGTCCCCACACCCCCAAGCCCAGCAGCTTCAAGTGATCCGGATATTCTTCGAGCAGCAGGGACTGGCCAACCGGGAGCGTGAGCCCGCCCACTAACCCCAACAAAATGCGCGCCGGAAGGAATAGCCACAGGGTGTCGCTGATCGCGCACAAATAAGACGCCGACGCGTAGGCGACGAATGCCGCCACCCACACTGCACAAGCACCGTATTTGCCTGAAAGCCAGCGGCTTAACGGAAAACCCAATGCCAAGGCAATCATGAAATCGGTTTGAGCCCAAGTTCCAAAACTGGGTTTTACCCCACCCAAATCCCCGGCGACATGAGGCATTAAAGCAATATAAGCACCCGCATTGAACAAAACCGCCATATGCCCAGAAGCCAGCACGGCATTAAACAGGACGAAGCGCCAGCCGTGCAAGCGTTCACTAAAAGTCGTAGCCATGAATATTCAATTATTCGGCTGCTTTATTAGGCGGTGTATTTTTTATAATGCCTCATCCTTTGGGCAATTCGGCGTTTTTCAGACATATTTTTAGCTATTCTCAACAACGCGTATACATCTTGATAATATCCAAGTATATTTTTATTTTTCATTGCGGACGGCTCTATTGAATGTTGATTATTTATTAATTGATTTTCGTGGTCTGTTTATGCTTAACCTAATAAACCCAATGCCAACATACTGGAAAACACAACAAAAACAGCCCACCATTTGGCTTTGTTTGTTACGCATGCCGTCCACCAAAACCCAAAAATATTTTCGTTCCACCGATGATAACTGTTGCGGAGCTTATATTTAACACTGCAACACCATGCAGATATCATGATAATCAGCATATAAAAAATAAGCGCCGCAATAATGAGCATGAGGTAAAAAGTTATTATCTGTGTAGCACGAGTATCGGTATGAAAAATATGTTCAACCAAGTGATCCAGAGTCGACTCCAGTATTTCAAATAAAATATGAAGGGACTCAAACGCAAGGTGAATAACCATATCTAATTGGCTAAAAACCATAATCGACAGGATTATCCACACAATAACTTTATGTGTTGTTGAAAATTTATTTTCATGGAAGACTTTCCAATTCATTGGAACTTGCCCCGCTAGCCATAACTCAGAAATACCTGAGATTTTTCCCGTTAACGTTTTATTTTAAAAAACCTCTCCGATTACCGTAACCCAGCCATTTCTAAACCATCATCTAGTATAACTATCTTTATTTATCAATGCTTTATAATGTGACGAGCCTGGATATTTATGCAGCAATCGTAAATCAAAATTAGCATAGATGATAATAATTAGGATCGACATAACAACAACTTTAAATTTTGTTATGAGTTTCTTTTCATTGAAAATTTTACAATTCATTGGAGCTTGCCTCGCTAGCCATGATTAAATAATTTTTTATTTAAGCCGAGATGAGTGAATCTGCGATTAACATAACCCGGCCATTGCGAAGCGAACCGCAACAAACCAATAATTAGAAGCGTCATAACAAAAACTTTAAATTTCGCTATGAGTTTTTTTTCATCGATAGTTTTACAATTCATTGGAGTCTGCCTCGCTAGTCATGACTAAAGAATTTCTTCATTTAAGCCGCAATGAGTGAATCTGCGATTGACATAATCCAGTCATTACTCAACGACCCGCAACAAACAAAGAATTATCCAATCACATGATGGATAATGATAATCCAAACGTTACATTTGACAAGCGAATTTTATTTACACTTAATATCGGTTTATCGAATATTATTTTTGAGCCTGTAAAATAGGAAGAGGGCGGAAACAAGCGCGCGTTACCCGCCAGAAAATGGGCACTGCTTTGCCGGGCTCTAATTTCATGGAAAAATAAAGCCGGCAGAATCATAGATGTGTTCTGCCGGCTTGAATAGGATGCGTTTTCCCAGGACGCATCATAGGAAGGAGCCTTTCGCCTGGGAGTGAATTTATCGCTGACTATTATGCGAACGCGATCGTCAGAAGGATGACGGCATCTTCGATACCTTTAAGGGAATGCGGTTCTTCCGCCATAAGATAGAGCAGTTGGCCGGGATGTAACTCCTGTGTCACGCCCATCGCAGTAAACTCGATCTGTCCTTTAATGCATTGAACCACTAAGGGATCCGCTATTTTATGATTGGGGAGTTCTTTACCTTTGGGTACTACCAGACGCGCTAATTGTATTTGATCCGTTTTAACGATGATCTTGGTTCTTTCGCTGGACAGATCGCCCGCCCAATTCGCGAGATCAACAACTTCTCCAGGAGCTGCATGATGTGTTGCCATGATTATGGGTTTCCCTTTTTAAAAAAATTCATTAACTATTCTGGCTTCGCTTTCGGATTATTCCTATTGGATAGAAATCACTTCATTTCCTTCAGATCGCCCGCGGGAATGGCGCCATCGGAACGGCCTTTGAGATAGGCATACAAATCGTCGATGCCATCGACTACCATTTTATTGCCGCGGAATGAATACATAATCCCTCGCCCTTCAATAAGAACCCGACGGAACTGCTCCTTTGTCAGGTTTTCCATGCTGTGAAGTAAATTGGGATTGCTTACGTTGCCTTCGCCAGTAGGTCCGTGGCAACTTCCGCAAGCCTCCGTTCTGTAAATGTTCCAGCCGTTGAAAGTTGCTTTATCGACGCTGTTTCCTTCGACTGTATAGGGAGGTTGCGCGAAGGCAGCCGGGTTAAAGATGTATGCCAAGCCTATGCTCATGACGCAGACAGACATCATTTTCCGATTGTAACGAGCTGTTTTATTCATGGTTGCCTCTCCTAAATAAGTTATGGATTATCACCGTATTATCTCCACGATCGATTCATCGGATATGTATTCTTACCCTCTTGGATCTTGTTATCGCAAAATATGAGAGCGTATTTATCTCTCTAAATTCCAATTTAAATTTGGAAAATAACGGGTGTCTCGTCTGCTTCGGAACAACCGACGGATTTTTTATCGATCCTGAAAAGGCGGGGATTGATCCCCGCCTATCGCAGCTATATCCCTTTCTGCTCGGGTGTCAAGGCGTTGAGCCAGCCTTCCACTTCCGGACTTAACTCCCCTTTGCCGGACAGCTTCAGGGTTTCCTTCAGATAGCCGTGCTCCACGATCGGCAAAGGCAAGATACCCTGACCGCCCATACCGTTGTGAGCCGTGATGCTGCCGTCCTTGAGATCGGACAACAATACCCGGCCGGCGACTTCCAGCTTATCCATGTCGATGACGATCAAATCGTTGGCGAATTTGCTCGCCACATAGGCGTAGTAGCCGCCGCCCTTCTTCATCCCGAAATGAGCGCCATGGCAGCCCGGTTCGCAAGGCAGGCTCTTGACCACCTTGTTGGTGGCGGTGTCGACGATGGTGACCGTCGCGCTCAAGGTATTGGCGGTGACCACATACTTGCCGTCCGGACTGACAGGCGTCTGGATCGGCAGCAGGCCATAGGCTTCGCCGCTGATCTTGCCGGTCACCGGATCGTAGTCCGCGGCCAGATTGATATCCTTCAGTTTTTTCTTGCCGGGAATATCGATGACCGTCAGCGAACTCAGCAGCGGAGGCGTGCCGAGCAAATTGGCGGCGTAAGCGGTGGAACCGTTCGGCGTGCCCCAGACAGCGATTGGAATGACGCCGCCGGTCGGGATCTCGGTGTTCGTATCGGTATTTAGATCCACCACCGATACGCTGCCGGCGAGCGCATTCGGGGTCACCATGTACTTGCTGTCTTCGGTGATATAGTGGCCGTGAGGTGACGTATGGGGGCCGGTATTGATGCTCTTCTGTGCAGACGGATTTTTGCCGCCTGTCATTTTGACCACCTGCTCTCCGGCGTTGATGGCGACATACAGCATGTCATCCGAAGGCCTTGAGATGACATGGGATGGCGATTCGCCGACCACGACCTCGCTATAGGTTTGGCCGCTGACGCGGTCGAAGGTGAGCAGTTTCTTATCGAACCACGCGGTCTGATAGATATTTTGATAGCGTTTGTCGGTCCACATGTTGTGGGGATTGTTCATATCTTCCTTGACGCCCTTGAACTTGCTGACTACGTTCCAGTCTCCCGTATTGATTCGTGTCGCGGTGCCGGCCTTTTTCTTGCCCTCGATCATCTCGAACTGCGTGTTGACCCAGACTTCGCCGACCCCCGGCGTGGCAGGCTTTTTCAATTCATTGGGCATGGTCATGCTAAGCGCGCTGAGACTGATCGTATTGCCCTCGATGTTGAGCGGAATGTCGGGCAGGCTGACGTCCCATTCGGGCTTGCTGTAATCGCGCCAGAGGCTCGGGGTGGTGGCCACGAAGAAAGTCCGCAGCAGGCGCTTGGCGATGTCGCTGCTGGCAGGCACTTTGGCGCCGGTCACCAATTGCAGTTCTTTGCCGATATCCAATCCTTTCGTGTCCGGATCGTCCACCACGACCGCACCGAACATGTAAGGATGCACCTTGCAGGTAAATACGTAGAGTCCCGGCTTATCGAAAGCCTGAGTCACGCTGGCGCTGGAGGGCTTTTCCTGATCGACCGGGAAGTTTTCCGCGCCCGCTGGCCACAAGAGGCTGGTAATGGTATGCTCGGTATTGGTGTCGGTCATCTTGATCATCGCCGCCTGCTTGGGCTTGAGGACCACCAAGGCATCGCCATCGACCGGATCTTTAAACCACAGGCCCGGCTCGTCCGACATTTCCAGTACCGCCGAAGGCATCAGCCCCGGCACGCTGAGAATGAGATCGTCAACCCCCGATTGAGCCGCCCAGGAAGACCCGGAGAAACCGGCCATCAAAATCGCTGCCGTTAATTTGGAAATTTTTGTCATGGCAATATTCTCCGGTTTTAATTTTCTATTACTCTGAAACCGCCCATCATGCCGCTCTGCATATGCTGCAGGACATGACAGTGGTAATGCCAGTTGCCGGGGCCCACCCCTTCGCCAGCCTTGATTACGAAGGCCTCCCGCACGATCGGACCGATATTGACGGTATCAACCAGATGCGAGGTTCCTGGTTGAATCCAGCGGTGGCCGTGCAGATGGAAGGTGTGGAAAGCCGTACCGATGCCGATGACATGGAAACGCACCAGTTCGTCCTCACGCGCTCCGATAGTTGGGTTAGTCCACAAGGGCACTTGGCGGTTGGCGAGATGGTTAAGCTCCATACCCCAGAAAGTGGTTTCGTGCATCCACAGGATGAACTCGCGCTTGATGTCCTTAAGATCCACCTGTTTTATCTGGCCGTCGATCATCGCCGAGACCTTGCCGCCCTTAGGGTTGATGATCAGGGTACCGTATAGGCCTTTGTCTTCGGCGCCCAGCATCGGATTGCCGAAGGCATGATCATGGTAGGGCCAGGTGCCGGCGGTGCCAGGCGCTGCCGTCCATTTATAGGTATAAGGTTTACCCGGAAAAGCAGCCTGATCGGCAGTGTGATTGAACACTTTCATCGTGCCGTCACTGTCCATCTTGTAATGGACGCCATGCACATGGATACTGACCGGCTCATTCGATCCCTTGATGTCTTGCTCCAGCGTCACTTCCGCCTTGTCTCCCTCGGTCATCATGATCGCAGGTCCCGGGATGGTCGGCTCGGTGCTATACTGATGGGTAATATCTTCGGTCTGCCCGGAAGCGTCGCGTATTTTGTGAGTCACCATCTGGTAAGCCAACTGTCCAGAGTCCAGTTTGGCTGCTTTCATCGTGATCAGGTGAGTTTTTCCCGACTCCGTGTTGGCTTGCGCCATGTGGGTAAACGTAAATACACAGAATATTAAAACGGCTATTTTTGTTGTCATTTTTATGCCTCTCTATCAAGTGAGCTGTAACTGAAGCTCCCGTTTCATCCTGCCCTATTGGAAAAACAGGGCTGAAAAGATCCCTGCAGACTTTCGCAAAAAAATTGTCTAATGAAGCGACGGTCGATCCGTCATCGATCGAGCCTGGCGAGAATTTTTTCCAAGTCCTCTTCAGCGTTTCTAAAGCCTAGCAAGCGAGCTTGCTTTGTAACTGGAGCCTCAATGGTCGCATGAGGAGGACCCATTGAGCAGCCGGTTTACAAAGAAGCTCCAGTTGCAATTAGTGTAGACCCCAAAAAAAACTTTTGCAACTTATAAGTTTTATAAGTTTATTTATAATTTTAAATAGCATGGAAGACACCTGTGTTATCCTTGCAAAAAACATTTTCCCGAATGAAGGTTGTCATGTCTCAAGAGATAAGTTCTCGCCAGAATCAAATACTTAAATTATTACTCGAGAACAGGAAAGGACTGTGCATCGACAACGTCGCCGATGCTTTGGATATTTCGAGAACCGCGGTTCAAAAACATTTTGCCGCGCTTGAAAATGAAGGCTACATTAAAAAAAAGACTTTGAATAAAACCGCCGGCCGGCCGGTTACGGTGTATGCGCTGACGGATAAGGGCATCAACTATTTTCCCAAGCAATATGCCTGGTTTTCGGAATTAATGCTGAGCGATTTGCGCCAGGAAATAGGCCCCGAGCGTTTTAGGGGCTATATGCGAAAATTGGGGCTCAAATTGGCAGAAAAGCTGCGCAAACGGTTTGAAGGGAACGAGCTCAATGAAAAAATCGATGAGCTGCTCAAAATCATGAATGAACTCGGCTATGAAGTACAAGCCGATGCCCGGATCGAATCCGATGAATTCAGTATCCAGGCGCATAATTGCGTCTACCATGACCTGGTTAAACAATACGACGAAATTTGCGAATTCGATCTCGCCTTAATAACGGCATTGCTGGGTGAAAAAGTAGAGCAGTTGAGTTGCTTGGCAAAAGGCGATTGCGCCTGCAATTTTAAAGTCAGTAAGAGATGACGCAAAATAATTCTCGACTCCCGTAGGCCATCGCTAAAGAACCTAACGTTAGGTGTAGCGGCCCGATAACATAAATCACAGGACCCGATTACATCCGTTTTTCGGGACCACTTTAGCTGATAATATCCGTGCGCTCTGGCCCACATTAAATGAGAATGAGCCCTGATTAATTGAGAACAGCCCGATAACATCGGCCAGGAACCACATTAACCGAGAACGGCTACCGCTTTGCTGCTAATGTGTTATGCCTTACAGTAATACGCCGGCAGCCAGCAATTGATCGTGGAGTTCTTGGGTTCGTTCAAGCGGTAATTGACCGCTCAGGAACGAGCGGATTTCCTTGGGTTTGGCGGCGAGTATGTCGGTCAACAGCCTGACGTTGTAACCGTTTCGCGTCAGACGTGCTTCCAATCCATCCAAGTCCGGCGCCAAAATATCTTGAATGGTATCGGCGTCCACCGGTTTCTGGCCGACGCGGAAAGCCTCCTCGAAAGCGCGCGTCAGATAAAGCTCGAACTGTAACGGTGTCGTCAATTTCTCGCAGAGTAATGTCACGGCGGCATCGGTGATTAAAGTATCCAGCTGGGTTTCTGCTACCGTGACTTGATCGAGCAACCAGCACACGTACTTTTTCTTGTCGTGCCCGAAGCCGTTCAGTTCGAAAAACGTCGTGCGCGCGCCAATTTCCTCCATTGATGGGCGCAGCAAGTCGTTCTTGAGTTTTGGGTGCCCGGCCAACACCACGGACAGCGTCCCTTTGCCGCTCCGCACGATTTCCATCAGGCGCTTCAGGGCGATCAATGTTTTGCTCGGTAGTTGGTGGGCGTCATCAATGAACAATGCGACGGGCTTTTTCCGTTTGCGAATCAGTTCGCGCAACGCCCGTTCTCGGAGCCCAACCGACTTAGGCAGGGGGTCGTCCTTATCGATGGACAGATCGCTGAACAAGGTCTGTACCAGTGTTGCTGGTGTGACCTGGCTAACATCCAAAGCCAAGGAATTGGCAATCAAGATGGCTTTATCTTGCTCCAGCAAGTCCTGGATTTTTTGCAGCATTGCCGTCTTACCGGTACCGACCATGCCGGCCAGCACGATGAGCTTACTGTCCTTGATAGCCAGCTTGAGTTCAGTGACGACCTGCTGTAATTGGGTCGTTTCGAAATAGGCGATCTGGCTAATCGAACTCATTTCCCGGATGAGGCCGTAGTGGTTTCTAATGTCACTCAGCATGAGGTGGGTTCTCCGATAAATGTTCGACAGGTTCGATACAGGCACGGACCCGTGCCAGCACTTCCTGCTTGTTCAGTGTGGACTGAACAAGCTCATTAATCCGAGCGAGCTGATCAGTAGACAATTTCGCCAGTGGCAACCCCAAAAATTCCGAAATTGCGCGTTTCGCCGCCAGTATACTCGGGTAAGTCAGCTGGTTGAATGGATCGGGATCGGCAAACGCTTGCGCGGGTATGCCGTCGGGACGGATGAATACCGCGACGTCGGGCCGACTTTCCAGCGCGGCACACGGCAATTCGAGTTGAGAGGCCAATGTCTCAATGCGATCCGCACGCGTCTGCGCGGCTGATTTCTTGAAAGTTCGGTAGCGATTCAATGGGATGGGACCGCCGACCGGCAAATAAGGGCCAAAACGCTTTTCACCGTGCTCGACAAACAATTCCTGGTCGAACAGTCCCCACCATAACATGACGTCCTCACCGGCTAAGTCAGAATCGACCTCATACGGTGTGCCGTCGACCGTGACGCGCGCATCGATCGCCACCTTGCGCCGCTCAGGTTCGCGGGCGAAGGTGCAAAAACGTTCCCAACTGCACATCGCACGAATGCCGCCGGCTGGAAGGTTCTGCAACCAATCTTCAGCGCGCGAGTGCGGCTCAGTCCGATGATCCATTGCGTTGTAGCGAACCAGGAAATTCTGCAACCAGGCATTGGCCTCGGCTTCATCGCGCGGTTTCTGGAAGTGATACAAGGTTTCGTGCACCTCTTTCACGGTGCGGAATGGGCGCTCGACTTTGCCCTTGGATCGGGCCGTGGTACGACGGCCGTCCTTGCCGGCCGGCAGGTGTGTGCGCAAATCGATGCCAAGGTAGCGCATCACGCGCTGAAACACCTGGCTACGTGCCACAGGTCCGTTATCAGTGTATATCATCAGCGGGATACCTTGTAACGGAGCGTCAGGCGAGGCTTTTGCGGCCATGGCGTTGAATAGAAACCGTAAGGCGGTGACAACATCCTCGCCGTAGACGCAGTGGTACTCCTGGTAAGCCACGCCACTGCGATCATCGATGACGGAAAAAAGCATGAGGGTGGGTGCCTTCATATCCGGACGAATCCATGAAGGAGCCTCGACTTCCTTGAGGTCCGATGGCGACAGATCGAATTGCCAGCAATCGTTGCTGTGCTCCGCCTGGAAACGTACCGCAGGCGGTGGTCGTCCAAGCGTTGCCCTATCATAACCCCATTGTTTGAGATAGCGGTTAACCGTGGTCTTGTTGAGTGTGCCGGCAGCGGCCTGGACATGGCCATCGGGGGTATCGATCCCGAACGTCTCGATCAGTCGGATCGATTCGGCGGTCGAGAGATGTCGACCTTTCTTATTGGAAGTCCGCACTTTTATCGCGGCGATCAATTCGCAGTAGTGTTCCAACTGCTCTGCCGGCAGCACGCGTGGAGCTCCTCGATCAGCGCGGCGCAGAGCCTTTGGCCGGCATCGCTCCGCCAGTGCCCGGTACAAGGTCGGTTCAGAAACACCAAACGCCTGGGCGGTTTCCGCCACGACCAGTCGGCGTTCGTGACTGCGAACCGGTAGTAATGCCAATCGCCGGGCCAGATCGATCAAGGTCTCAGAGGGAATGATCTTTCTGGGCACTGGACAAGTCCCGGTTCTACCGAACCGCCCTCGATACGCCGATGGGTACGCCGCGATGGCGCAGATAGGCGTATAAAGTGCTCTTGGAAATATGCAGATGCTCGGCAATTTGCTGTGCGCTGAGCTTGCCTTCACGGTACAGTGTTTCGGCGGCGCAAGCGGTGGATTGAGCTTGTTGCGGCAACCCTTTCGGCCGTCCGCCGGTGCGTCCACGTGCGCGGGCGGCGGAAAGACCGGCTTGAGTGCGCTCGCGGATCACATCGCGTTCAAATTCGGCCAAGGAGGCAAAAAGATTAAACACCAGACGTCCTTGCGGCGTTGTCGTGTCGATCGGATCATTGAGGCTTTTGATGCCGACATCCCGCTGCAGCAACAAGTTGACGGTCTCGACCAGATGCTTGAGCGAACGCCCTAACCGATCCAGCTTCCAAACCACCACGATGTCACCGGGTCGCACTTCGTCGAGTAGCTTGGCCAATATCGGCCGCTCGGTCGCCGCGCCGCTGATGACTTCTGTGTAAACCTTGCCGCAGCCCACTTCCTTCAGCGCATCGACCTGAAGCGCT
>Ga0208264_1000072_pt1 | contig 62853 bp, 49 predicted proteins | sample LakWasMet31_HOW6_2_FD_183873 | JGI IMG/M metagenome (GOLD analysis project Ga0208264, IMG submission 183873) | Freshwater sediment methanotrophic microbial communities from Lake Washington under simulated oxygen tension - Sediment Metagenome... | ecosystem: Environmental > Aquatic > Freshwater >... | reverse complement strand
TTGATAGAAACGGCAATACAATAAGTCATAGGCGGATTTCGGATTGTTCAAGTCAATCTTTAAGTGTACGCAAATAAAATTTAAACGTCTATAGCATAAAAGCATAGACCGACTTTAAAATCACTGGCGACATATGATATGCGCCAGTGATTCTATAATAACTAATTTAGACAGAACGCCGTAAATCCAGGGTTAACGGGTATTCTTCACTCAATTCTTCCATTGGTATTGGCGAAAATATTTCTGATTCGCCATGCACAGTAAAACGAGTGCTACCTGTGTTAATGGCGGCCGGACTTGCAATAGACACAGGGTTAGATGTGTGCGGCGTATGGCCATAATCCCAAAAACGAGTGATGCGGCGTGCTTCTGCTTCAAAACTGTTAACCGGAAACACATCGTAACTACGTCCACCCGGGTGTGTGACGTGGTAGGTACAACCTCCAACACAATGACCGCTCCAGGTATCAATCACATCGATAACCAATGGCACATGCGGGCTAATGGTTGGATGTAATGCAGAGGGCGGCTGCCATGCCCGATAACGGATGCCGGCATAATACTCGCCTTTTGTTCCTGCGCTGCGTAGCGGCAAACGTCGACCATTACAGCTCAATACATAACGACCTTCTGTAAAACCAGTCACTTTAACTTGCACGCGCTCAACGGAAGAATCCACATAACGAGCCGTACCTGAGCTGCCAACTTCTTCGCCTAACACATGCCAAGGCTCAATGGCAAAGCGCAGTTCCAAATCAATGTTATCAATACGCACACTGCCATAACGGGGGAACCTAAACTCAAAAAACGGCTCCAGCCAATCTAAAGAAAAATTAAAGCCGCCGCGTTTAAGGTCTTTAACAACTTGTTTTAAATCGTCACGAACCGCATGCGGAAGCATAAACCGATCATGTAATTCTGTGCCCCATCTGACCAAATCATGTTGATAAGGATTACGCCAAAACCAGGCTAGCAAGGATCTTAACAATAAATTTTGCACCAATGACATGCGCGCATGCGGCGGCATTTCAAAGGCACGCAATTCCAGAATGCCCAATCGCCCCGTTGAACTGTCCGGTGAGTATAATTTATCAATACAAAACTCTGAGCGATGCGTGTTGCCAGTGATGTCGGTTAATAAATGCCGCAATAACCGATCAACCAACCAGGGCGCGGGAGTTTCACCTTTGGGTATCTGCTGGAAGGCAATTTCCAATTCATATAGCTTTTCATCCCTGCCCTCATCCACACGCGGCGCTTGACTGGTAGGGCCAATAAACATGCCTGAAAATAAATAAGATAATCCAGGATGATGCTGCCAGTAGGTAATCAAGCTTTGCAATAAATCAGGTCGGCGCAGTAACGGGCTTTCCATCGGCGTAGCACCGCCCATTGTGATGTGATTTCCGCCCCCCGTGCCTGTGTGCCTACCATCAAGCATAAATTTTTCGGTGCCTAAACGAACTTGATGGGCTTGGTCGTACAATATGGTGGTGTTTTTAACCAGCTCCTGCCATGATTTAGCTGGATGGATGTTGACTTCGATAACACCTGGATCAGGGGTTATCATTAGCCGCTCAATACGATAATCGCGTGGCGGCTCGTAACCTTCAATCACAACCGGCATCTTTAAATCAGCGGCGGTGGCCTCAATATTGGCAATCAACTCCAGATAGTGTTCCAAATACTCCATCGGCGGCATAAATACATGCACGCGACCATCTCGCGCTTCCACACATAAGGCTGTTTGCGGAACGTAATGAGATGCTGTTTCAACCGATTTAGTTGTTGATTTTTCTTCAACAGGTGCCGGTTTTTTGGTTAATTCCGCATAATAATCAGCTAACTCAGGCAACACCTGAAACTGGCTTTGTTGCTCACCAAGCTCGCGTTGCTCAGGCGGCAGCCAAGGCAAACTGTCCAGCGGTAAGCGCAGACCCATAGGCGAGTTGCCTGGAATCAAAAACAAACGATCACGTCGAAATTTCCACACGCCACTTAACCAGGGTTTTAAGCCACCAACCCATTTTATAGGCAGCAAAAATCCTGCTTCCACGTTTAATCCGGTATCCAACAATTTTCTAAGCGTCTTCCGTTCTAAGGAATCTTTTAGATTCCGTTTCAGCGGGTCAATGTTTTCGGGCACATTGCCTTCAGACCAGAGATAATAGAATCCGTCTTCATAGGCTTTGGAAATGCAGTGCTTGGGAATTCGCAAATGTTGACAAAGTCTGTCTATAAATTTGTTGGCTTCAACCTGGGTATAGCCATAATCCTGGGTAATTTCGGCTAGCAATTCTTCATTGCGCCAGATAGGAATATCATCCTTACGCCAAAAACAGCCATATTGCCAACGCGGCAAAGGCTCACCGGGATACCATTTACCTTGACCATAATGCAGCATGGCACCATGACCAAACGCTTCTTTTAAGCGCAGGGTTAATTTTTGGGCCAGATCACGTTTGTGCAAACCATCGGCATCGATGTTCCATTCCGCGCCTTCCATGTTATCAACAGAGACAAACGTCGGCTCACCGCCCATGGTTAATCGAACATCATCGGCAACCAATTGCGCATCGACTTGTTCACCCAAGGCATTGATTGCCTGCCATTGCTCGTCAGAATAGGGCTTGGTTACTCTGGGATCTTCATGCAAACGCACAACGGAATTGCTGAATTCAAATTCAACCTTACATTTATCAGTAAATCCGCTCACAGGCGCTGCACTGGCTGGGCTGGGCGTACAAGCTAGCGGTATGTGCCCTTCCCCAGCAAATAAGCCTGACGTTGGATCTAAACCAATCCAACCCGCACCTGGAATGTAAACTTCGGTCCAGGCGTGTAAGTCAGTGAAATCATGCTCTGGTCCGGATGGACCGTCCAGTGCTTTAATATCTGCAGTTAACTGCACCAGATAGCCGGACACAAATCGCGCGGCCAAGCCCAAATGCCGAAATATTTGTACTAACAACCAAGCGGAATCCCGACAGGAGCCTGAGCGCTTTTTTAAAGTTTCCTGGCAAGTTTGAATGCCTGGTTCCATGCGGATGTTATAACTGATGTCGGTATAAACCGCTCGGTTAACATCCACAAGAAAATCATTGATCAAGCGTTTACTGTTATCAAAACTGGCCAGCCATTCCTGCAATAATGGACTTTCTTCCGTTTCTTCCAAATACGGGGCTAATTCTTTTAGCAGTAACTCATCGTATTTAAAAGGAAAATGTTCGGCACTTTCTTCCACAAAAAAGTCGAATGGATTGATCACCGTCATATCGGCAACCACTTCAACTTCTACACTCATCTGCTTGGTTTTATCCGGAAAGACTACCCGCGCCAGAATGTTACCGAACGGATCTTGTTGCCAGTTGATAAAATGTTTTTCCGGGGTGATGCGTAAGGTATAAGCTTTAATTGGTGTCCGACAATGTACTGCTGGGCGTAGCCGGAAAACGTGTGGCGATAAACTGACTAGTCGGTCAAATTGATAAATGGTTTTATGCTTGATGGCAACACGTATGGTCATGAGTTTTCCTGCTGAGCGCTACTGGCTAAAGGTTGGCCGTTAACTAAAAACCAATGCTGGCAAATTTGGTTGTTAATCTCACCCAAATGTTTTTGAATGACATCCAAAATTTCATGTATTTGCAATTGAGAGCTTTCGTTTATTTTAATCTGGTTAAGGTATTGCTCCAGCACCTGTAAATACTCAGGCAAATTATTATGATTAGGTAATTCATTGATGCAAGTGACCATTTCTTTAATACAGCAGCCGACAGAACGTGGCAGCGAGGTATCTTTTAACAAATAAGTCAGCACATCATGACCTTTTATGCGACTGCGCACTTGTTGTCGATACATCAGCAGCGCACTCACAGATTTCAGAATATTCATCCAGATTATGCTTTCATATTGGCGAATTTGATTACTGCGATCTTCTGCCAGTAATAAGGTACCGATATCCAGAATACGGGTGGTCATATCCGCCCGTTCCAAACTACGCCCCAAGCGGATAAAACCGTAGGGATTATCTTTGCACATGGCGCCTGATAACAAACCGGTAAAACGCTGGCATTGTTGAATAATATGTTGCAAAAACAAATACCGCTCGCGTCGGTTGAGAATATTGTCCTGCCCTGATTTGGCAAACAAATACATCTCGTTAACAAGTTCCCAAGCCTCATCTGGCAATAGCTCACGCGAGGTACGTATGTTTTCGCGCGCAAATGATAATGACGAAAGCAGCGAAGCGGAGTTGTTCAGGTCAGTTAATAAAAACAAACACACGTTGCGTTCAGTATCGCTTTTATACAGCTTGTTGAAGGCATCACGCCCGCCAATAATGTGCACCAATGTGACCCAGCCCATCTGCACATCACGCGGCATGTCCATTAAAAAATTCATATAAATACTGACTAACCTGGCGGTATTCTCAGTGCGTTCCAAATACCGTGCTAGCCAGTAAATACGTTCTGCAGAGCGCGATAACATCATTTTCCTCCCATATTTATGATCCAGGTGTCTTTACTGCCGCCACCTTGTGAAGAATTGACCACTAGAGAACCTTTTCTTAAAGCCACTCGTGTTAATCCGCCGGCAGTAACAAAGATATTTTCGCCTTGCAATATAAACGGGCGCAGATCCACATGTCGCGGTTCCAAATTATCTTTGCACAACGTGGGTGAAGTTGAGATGGCCAAGGTGGGTTGGCCGATGTAATTACGTGGATTGGCAATAATCACTTTTCTAAAATCGGCAATTTCTTTTGCGGTGGCATGTGGCCCTACAATCATGCCGTAACCGCCGGATTCATTGGCTGGTTTTACAACAAGTTCCGGTAAATGCGCCAATACATATTCGAGTTGTTCAGGATCACTGCATAAGTAGGTTTCAACATTTGGCAGGATAGGCTCTTCATTCAGATAATACCGAATCATTTCAGGTACATAGGCATACACGACTTTATCGTCTGCCACTCCGGCTCCAGGCGCATTGGCTAATGCCACATTCCCTGCCAGCCATGCCCGCATCAAGCCTGGCACGCCAAGGCAGGAGTCAGTTCGGAATACTTCCGGGTCCAAAAAGTCGTCATCAATACGTCGATAAACAACATCCACTTTTTCCAGACCTTGCACGGTGCGCATATACAGACAATTATCTTTCTGCACCACCAAGTCACCGCCCTCCACCAATCGGGCACCCATTTGCTGGGCCAGATAGGCATGTTCAAAGTACGCCGAGTTATAGATACCAGGTGTCAACACCACGATTTGCGGTTGCTTAACCCCTTCTGGTGCAATAGACGACAACATTTCATGCAATTGCACCGGATAGTCATCGATGGGTAACACATCGATATTTTGCAAGAGTTCGGGGAAGACCCGTTTTGTAATCACTCTGTTTTCCAACATGTAAGACACGCCGGACGGCACGCGCAAATTATCTTCCAGCACATACATCAGGCCGTTTTTATCGCGCACTAAATCGGTACCGCATATATTGGCCCAGACATCATGCCGTGGTCGCATGCCAACACACTGCTTACGGAAGTTTTTAGAGGTATTGATAATGTCGGAAGGAATAAAACCTTCTTTGATAAACGTTTGTTCCGCGTACACATCGCTGATAAAGCAATTGAGTGCCTTCAAACGCTGTTTTAGTCCGGCCTCTATCCCCTGCCATTCCTGCTGTTCAATGATCCTGGGGATAATATCAAACGGCCAGGCGCGATCGATATTGCCCTCATCGCTATAAACAGTAAAAGAAATACCCATTTCTAAAATGGCATGTTCTGCGGCAGTTTTACGAGCTTTAATAGATTCCTTATCCAATACATCCAAATACTGGCATAAACCATAGCTGGCCATATGCGGTTGATTGGCGGACAACATTAATTCGTCGCAACTATTTTCAACTTGATAATTGTTCCAGATAGATGTCATGGCATTCACATAGTTTTATTGATGGTTGATTTAAATAAAGCACAATTGATGCCACTTATGAAATAGATGGCAAGAACGCCTGACTTTGTGGAAATTTTTGTAAGAATGCCTAGTTTTTGTGCATTTGTTTGTTTGACGTAGGTAAACAAACTTAAAGATGGGCCAAAGAATCAGCACCAAAATGTATCCATCATGATCCGGACGCACCACGACAGTGCATAAGCACAAAAAACGCACTTAATACCCGGTTATTCCCAATAATTCGGCAAGATTATACGGCTCAGCATATTAGCTAGTTATTGACTTATATGTTTAACAAGCAAATCGCTATCAACGGTAAATTGGCAAAGTTAAACCAATGGTATTTTCGTAATTTTTTTAAGGATATAGTTTAAAAAACTAAAGACTAGATAGTCTGATGATTTAGGTTTTAAAGAACTAAATCAACAAAAAGACCTAACACAATAGAAGGGTTGCATATTTGATGTTAACAAGTCAATTAATGATAACCATATTATCATCGATGGCATAAGTGCAGGATAGAAGTAATAGATACCTAATGAATGTTACTAAAACAAACAAGATCTTATCAAAACATTTGGCAAGCCTGTTAGTCTCTATGGTTGCCGTTGTTGCAGCACAAATTGATTACAATAATATAGCTCGGGGGTTGTTTGGTTTTACGCAGCTAATTGCTTGGTTACAAACTAAATCAGCAGCCTTAAATTATCAACTTACAAGTCGCTATAATTTCGCCTCGCTAAATAATCGTATCCAAAATAAAACAACTACTGGTGCACTAGTAAAGCCTGACGGTATTAAGCCACTTACTCAGCTAAATTACCCTGTTCAGGTTCTAGCTGTCACTAATCACAAAGCAGCCTTGGCAACCTATAAATCATTCGACATGAGTAAGCGAAATGCCTTGTTGGCTGACTGTATTGCAACTTTTGCTGCTCTTGACACTATCATGAGCATGGTTAACCAATATAAAAACATCACGTTATGTATTTATTGGCCACCACAGCAGCAAAGTAAATTCATCTTAAGCGCCCTGTAAATGGAAGTCACAGTGCGGGCGCTAAAAATGAGAATATTGACCAAGTTCGTTGAAAAGTTGTTAATTAATCACAAATTAATCGTCATTTTAGTTTTTTCAAGTATCACGTCAGTACTGTTGACCGGGCTTGTGTTACTACCCCTGGAAAGCAACGAATTTAAGAATGACATGAGAGCAGAGCTTTCTGCTTCTGCGAGTATCATTGGCGATCGTAGTAATGCCGATTTCTTGCTTAATAACAAACGCTTAGCGTTGCAAATTCTGACAACTTTAAAAAACCGTACCGAAGTACAAATTGCCTGTCTCTTTGATACTCGAGGCAGTATTGTTATGCGTTTAAAAAAACCAAATTATCAGGACAAAGATTGCCCCCCCATTATTCAAGTAAAGCAGTCCTCTTTTCTTTCTAAAAATCTGGACATCAGTCAGGCTATTAAAATAGACAATGTTATTGTTGGCACCATCACTATTTATGCCGACTTAAGCGCAGGGTATTGGAATAAGTTCAAATTTACTTGTTTTATCATCAGTTTGTTCATACTTGTCTGGGTCGTAACCTATATCCTCTCAAAGCCATTATTAAAGCTAATATCCCCGCCAATACAGGCATTGGCTGTCAAATTTCCCCAAATCAATTTGACTGAAAATTATTCATTACCCGCCCAAAAAGCGGTTGACGATGAACTTGGCTTTTTGGTTGAAGTATTTAATGGTCTGATTGCAAAAGTTGAGCGTCAAAATACCGCTTTACAACAAGCAAAGAGTCGCTATTCATCGTTATACGACGAAAATCCATCCATTGTTTTTAACCTCGATAAACATGGAAACATTTTGGCTATTAATCAATCAGGTGCTAATCAGTTGGGATTTGCCCTTGAAGAGTGTGTATCTCAACCATTCGCGAATTATATTCATCATGATGATATAGATATCGTAAAACAGCTGATTGATGATTGCACATCAGGCCCTGAAAACAACTACAAACAAGAATTTAGACAGCTATTCAAAAACGGCAACCTCATCTGGGTTAGGGCTACCGGAAAAAAAGTCTGCACGGATAGTGGCCTGATTAGTGTGCTATTAGTCTGCGAGGACATCACAGAAACTCGTTTACTCAATGAAAAGATCAGCTATCAAGCAACTCACGATCCTTTGACTGGTTTATACAATCGTAGAGAATTTGAACACCACTTAAAACTGGCAGTGACATCTGCACAATCCCAGAACAAATCACATGCACTATGTTTACTAAACATTGACCAGTTTAAAATTGTCAATGATACCTGCGGACATTTAGTGGGGGATAAATTGTTGATCCAAGTTGGCGAACTGCTAAAAAGCAAAATCCGGCATACAGATATAATCGCACGCTTGGGTGGTGATGAATTTGGTATTTTATTGCTGGGGCGCCAGATAGATGAAGCACAAGCTCTGTGTGAAAAGCTGTGTAAATTAATAAAAAATTACCAATTTATCTGGGAAGATAAACAATTTAGCATTTGCTTCAGTATTGGCATTACCCCGATTAACGCAAACTGCAACGACGAAATCGCCTTGTTGCAAGAAGCGGATACAGCCTGCTTTGTAGCCAAAGATAGGGGCAGTAACCGAGCACAAATATTCCATCGTGATGACGAAGCGCTACTCAAGCGTTCTAATGAAATACAATGGATAGGCAAAATTCAGCAAGGTTTGATTCTTGATCATTTTTGCCTGTACGGCCAACCAATTATTGATATCAGTAAAAATGATCCCCGCCTGCATTTTGAGGTATTGCTGAGATACCAGGATAAATTTGGCCGCATAACCAGTCCCGGTGCCTTTTTACCGGCAGCGGAACGTTATAAATTAGCGCCATCGCTCGATCGCTGGGTTATAAAGCAGTTATTCGCCTGGCTAGCCCAAAAGGATGGATTTTTAGATAACTTAAGTATTTGCTCTATCAATTTGTCAGGCTTGTCACTCACAGATGAAACCATGCTGTCATTTATATTTCATCAGTTTAAAATCTGGGATATTCCCGCCAATAAAATCTGTTTTGAAATAACCGAAACAGCGGCAATTGCCAATTTAAGTTACGCCACAAATTTTATTCAAGCCTTACAAAACAAAGGCTGTTTATTTTCTTTGGACGACTTTGGCAGCGGCTTATCATCTTTCGCCTACTTAAAAAGTTTACCGGTCGACTTTCTAAAGATCGATGGGCTGTTCGTTAAAGATATTCTGGATGATCACGTTGACTTGGCAATGGTGAGATCGATTAATGAGGTAGGCCATATCACCGGAAAAAAAACCATTGCCGAGTTTGTTGAAAATGTCGACATATTCAACTTAGTCAGTAAATTAGGATTGGATTACGCGCAAGGTTATGGCTTTAGTAAACCGGTGCCATTGGATCAGCTGGCTGAGCTACATGTCAGATTAGAATCATTACACTAACCATAATCGAATGGCAAAATCATGCGCTATATAATCTTCCTGACAATAATTTACCCCTGTCTGAGCGCCGCCTATTTATGGAATTCAGACCCATTTTTCTTAACTGCACCGCACATCTATAGTAAGGCCTCTCCAGTGATGGGGGTCGAGTGAGCACAATGTAAAACAAGGTAAAAGTCTTAATTTTAATCCCCTCATCTTAATTTACCCGTCAAATGTACCAATTTTATCTTAAGCGACTCCTTTTAGAACCCTACTTTCAGCATCCAATCAGGAATACCTGGGGGAGAAGACGAAGGAGAAAGAGCAGATAATATCGCTTAAGCGTTACCAATTTTTAGTGTTAACATAATTTGCTTTACGATATTAACTAAAAATACTCAACCATTATCGAATGAACAAACCCCTGGTTTACAAAGGTCGTGGGAGTATAAGCAATGCCACGGGTCGTTTCGAGAAACAAAACAGCGCGCTTACAGATGATGGCTGGGGCTGTTTAGACGTGGATGCCCCACCGCTATCCACACAAATCATTATCGACAGCACTAAATCTGTCATTACTTACAACGATTCGCCAGACATCCCTTTTGACCGATCCATCAATCCCTATCGCGGCTGCGAACATGGCTGTATTTATTGTTTTGCAAGACCAACGCATACTTATCTGGGATTTTCTGCTGGTTTGGACTTTGAAAGCAAAATAGTGTTAAAACCGGACGCGGCTAAAATACTCCGACAAGAACTTAGCAAAAAGAGTTACCAGTGCGCACCCATAGCAATGGGCACCAATACGGATCCTTATCAACCTGTGGAACGCAAGCAGCAGTTAATGCGACAGATTTTGCAAATACTCCTGGAGACCCGTCACCCTGCCACCATTGTGACTAAATCGGCATTAATTGAGCGCGACATCGATTTATTAGCTGACATGGCACGTCATGGTCTGGTTTCAACTTTTATCTCTATCACCACACTGGACCAACCTATGGCAAGAACACTGGAACCACGTGCCGCTACGCCGCATCGACGTCTGGAAGCGGTTGCCAAATTACATCAGGCGGGCATACCGGTTGGAGTCATGGTTGCGCCAGTTATCCCTGCCCTGACTGATCATGAGATGGAAAAAATCGTTACATCAGCGCAGGCAGCCGGCGCCTCCAGTGCTGCCTATGTTTTGATACGCCTGCCACTGGAAGTAGCTGATTTATTTGAGGAATGGCTACAACATCATTACCCATTAAAAGCCGGGCATGTGTTAAATTTAATTAAAGACAGCCGGGGTGGAAAAACCTATGATGCAGCATTTAACCAAAGGCAAAGTGGCAGTGGCGCTTATGCCAACATGCTTAACCAGCGTTTTAAATTAATCGTTAAACGATTAGGCATAAACAAGCCATTACCACCATTACGTTCCGACTTATTTCGCAAACCTGACTTAACCGGCCAGATGAGTTTTGATTTTTTTACCTGAACATTGTTTGCAAGTACCGATTTAGTTAGCGATGCCAAAGATTTACCAACTTCCACCCCCAACTAAGCACCGAAAAAATAATGGTTTTTAGCAAAATTAGGATTTATCAGCCCGCACAAGCTATTATGTCAATTAAACAACAAGTTCAGTGCTAATCACCACACCCCCATAAACCATCCTCTTGAATCTTTAAAAAATGAAACATCTCGCCTTTGCATTTGAGCAGTTCCACATCGAAATGGCCCGCAACGCATCCGATGACTTTAATTTGTTTCATGATAAATTTAAATGGATAGAAATTAAGCAAAATCCGTTTCAAGGCCCTATCGTGCTTGGTTTTCAATTGGCTACACTAATTGAAAACCAAATGCGCTTATACCGCGAATCCAATCAGGAAAACCAAGTCATTGCCGACAATAATCTGCGCTTTAGTAATTATCAATTAACGTTTGTTAATGCTGTTCATCCACAAGCTCCGATTGACTTGATTATAAAAAACACCATCGTTAACACCGCACCCGGTTTAAGTTTGGGAAATCGGGTTTCAATGAAATCGAACGGAAAAACAGTGTTATTAGGTTTTAAAAAGGAAACCGCCACTCCTTTGTTTTTGGCTGATACCGTATTTGAAAACCTACCCAATCTGGATGAGGTTCCGGACCGCACCCAAATTCCAGGTACTGAATATTTTTTCAAACGCAAATACATGCACAATGGCTCGGTTAAAAACTTTTTATCTGGTTCTCTTGTGGAACAATCCGACTATTTTGACGAATTAACAAATGTTGCGCATTATCCAGAAATCTACCCTTGCAGTCTCACTTCCGGCGCATTGCTGGAAAAAGCCCAATTAGAAAACCATGATTTTAGACTTAACCCGATGGTTTACACCTCGCATGAAATTTCTTTGGATAGAGAACTGTTAAAACAACTGAACAATAACGATAAACTGGATATTCTGATTAAACAACTGCCAGAGTCCGAACAAAACACCCTAAACCAAAGTAATATATTATTAAGAACCTACCACTGTTATGGCTTGCTAAAAAATCAGCAGGTTTTATTTAGAATGGTAGTCAACCTTGCTCCTTTAAAGGAGATACTTAAAAATATCGATTAGAATAGAAGATACTGTTGAATAATAGGGGGTTTTAAATACATAAACTAAATTGATCTTGATCAAGTTTGTAAAGTTTTTTAATGGTAAGCTGTCGATATTAAAAACTAACTGTCGTTAAAGCTATGGACATTTTAGATCAAAAAATCATTACGATTAAACAGCCCTCAGAGCAAAAAAAATTATCTAAAGCTCAAAAGCAATTTAATTCGAACATAAAAAAAATTGCCGAACAAAAACAATTGTTATCCGACTGGAACAATGCTATCCCAGCCTATAACAAAAAAATTACTGAAGAATATCAGGTATTAATGGACAACTACAACGCCAAACGCATAGTTTTGGCACAGTTGCTGGACCGAGCCTATGAAGATCGGCAGTTTAAAAAAAAGGATAAAAATAAACTGGCTTATATTGTCGAAGAAATAGTGAGCAGTTTAATAACAATGGAAAGTAGCGCCGATCTAAAAGCCTTATATAACAAATATACCGAATCCGATTTTGATACTGCTCAACAAGAAGCGGATGCAGAGACTGCGGAAATTCTGAAATCAATGGCTGAAACCCTGTTTAACATGGAATTGTCCGATGATTTTGATATGAGTTCACCTGAAAAAATTCAGGCTGCTATGGCCGAAAAACTGCTGGAGCAAGAGCAAATAGCGCAAGACCGTGCAAGCAAGCGCAAAAAATCGCCTAAACAACTGGAAAAAGAAGCAAAGCTAAAAGAACAGGCGCAAAATATCAGTAAATCAATCCAGGAAGTTTACCGAAAATTAGTTAAAACTTTACACCCCGACCGCGAACAAGACCCGACCGAACGGCAACGTAAAACCGAAATGATCCAACGCGTCAATATTGCGTACGCTAAAAAAGATTTGCTCCAATTATTGGAACTGCAACTGGAAATCGAACAAATTGACCAATCTCAATTGAACAACATTTCCGAAGACCGGTTAAGGCACTATAATAAGATTTTAAGAGACCAGTTGGACGAATTGAATCAAGAAATTGAGTACATAGAATTGCCGTTTAAAGCCCAATTGGGCATGTCGCCATTTTTTCAGTTATCACCCAACAAACTGATTAAATACCTGGACGATGACATTAAAAACTTAAAAAAATCCATGAATACTTTAAAAAGAGATCTGGAGTCTTTTCATGATTTTAACTATCTGAAATCGTTTTTACAAAATTTTAAAATCCCTAAACGCTCTAATAACGATTTGTTCGATGAAATTGATATGCGCTTGTTTTAATAAGTTGTAGCCGCGATAAAAAATCACACCGAGGAATCACATGCAGAACGACCCAATAAGCATCTCAAAAAGAGAAGCTGAATTAGACTTGTATTTAGATAAACAGCCCTACTTAACTGAGTTGGATGGTATTCAGTTACAAATTGCTAAAAATGTTTTTCCATCTGATTTTGGTATAACCAGTTCTTTTTTTGGACATTACATGCTGCAACAGCAGCCTGTACAAAATGCGCTGGATATGGGCTGTGGCAGTGGTTATTTTGCCTTGTTATTAAAAAAAATCGGCTGCAAAACGGTATTAGGTGTTGATTTCAATGTGGATGCGTATAATTGCGCTAAAGGCAACGCCTTGCTTAATCCACAATTGGGTGCCGTAGATTTTATACACAGTGACTTGTTTATTAACGTACCACACCGGTATTTTGATTTAATTGTGTTCAATTTTAATTATTACCCCTCCAATGGCAATTTTGGACTGAATGCCGATGGCGGTCGGGAAATCTTAAACCGGTTTTTCAGACAGGTGCCAGGATACATTACTCCGCAAAGTGAAATTTTTATTCCCTACTCCGAGTTTGTTGGAATAGACCATGATCCTAAGCTCATTGCGCATGCACATGGCTTTATTACGGATACAGTGGCCACCATTACAAATCAGACCGGCCAACACGTTATCTATAAAATCAGACAAGAGCAATAAAACTAAATAAGCGCGTATTTAGCCCATATAGGCACGATTAGCGTCACAACGTAATCGTACACATGCAGTGACTCAACATTGATCCGATTACGCTGGCGCTAATCGGAGCTAAGCGGACTGTTTTCAGAACATAAATGTTATCCATTAAATTTATTCAGTAGCACAGCCCTTTAACACCACATGAAAACCCAAACCAAATGCACGCTCACCATTGTTGGCTTGTTTATTATTGAACTCCTGCCCGTACCCTTTTCATCAATTTACAGTATTTACGCGGTGCGCAGACGTCCCGATTGGCTACCCAAAGTGGTTGATAATTTATATGCGGAAAAAGAAAATCACGCCATTGAAACCATCAACCACCTAAACTATGCCGGCCACGACCACACCATTACCCGAAAAAAATGCACCTATACCGTTGTCGGGTTGTTTGCGATTGACTTAATTGTCCCAGTTGTCATCCCAACCGCATTTTATGTAGTTAGAACTCGGCCAGAATGGTTTAGAACGCTGGTATTCAAGCTGTACTCAGATAAGCTGTTTGGGCAAAGCCATCACAATCAAGCAGTCCCGGAAACCGTCCTGAGTGATGAACTGAAAAGAAAACTGCTTGAACTGGATGCAAACAATTTAGCCATTGCCAACTCGTTAGTTAACAAAACTAACCGGGGTAAAATTTAGCTGCGTAAATAAGACTGATTTTACCCATGTCATAAATTAAGGGTAATCAATAAAAATTTGATGTATGAGTTATCAATGCAAAAAATGCTTTTGCATATCATTGATTCAGTCATGCCATCCGGTTTGTATCAAAACCAGTCTGGTCGGCGTGGCCTATGGCTGACCTTGTGCTTATGTCTAAACCTTCAACCTTTTACAGCGCATCCAATATCTAAATTATCCATTCGATGATAAACTTTACGGATATTGAACAGCATACATTTTAGGAGAACACATGCTCAATAAAGTGACTTTAATTGGCAATCTTGGGGCAGATCCCGAAGTTCGCTACATGCCCCAAGGCGGTGCAGTTACTTCTATCAGTCTGGCCACCACCAGACGTTGGAAAGACAAACAATCCGGTGAAAGAAAAGATGCTACCGAATGGCATCGAGTCATATTTTTTAACCGACTCGCTGAAGTAGCTGGTGAATATTTAAAGAAAGGCAGCCAAGTATATGTGGAAGGCCGCTTACAAACCCGCAAATGGCAAGGCCAGGATGGTCAAGACAGGTATACAACCGAAATAATTGCCGAAGAAATGCAAATGCTGGGTAGTCGCAGTGGCGGAACAGGCAGCTTTGGCGATCAACCGCAAGCTTCTGGAAGTTACAGCGCCCCAAGTAAACCTAGCGCACCCGCAGCAAAACCAGCTCCGCAAGGTCAAAGCCTGGGCAATATGCCGCCCCCACCACCAGATTATGACGATTTTGATGATGACATTCCTTTTTAGAGGTCACCTTGCCTTTATTTTGTAAATAATATATTCAAGCCCATGTTTTATTGGGCTTTTTTATGAAAAACTGTCAGTAATTTATCACTAGTGTGAAGAGAAGCCAGATCAACTTTGGGCGCAATCATTGATCAAGATCAAGTTCGTGATGCTGCTCAAATCCCTTGGTTAAATTTAAACCTCTATCATTGAATACATCGGCTATAAAAAACAAACGCATATCAAAAATCCATGCAATCTTGCGCTGCTTATTATTTTCGATAATTATAGGTACCAATTTAGAGTTAGAGTTGTCTTCGATAATTTGAGTCACAAATGTTTTGGGATTGCCAGGGTCTTCCTTAAGCACGCTAGTTACTAAATGCTGGGCAGATTCCAAAGTCAATTTAGCTGGGGCACTTGTGTTTATGGCATTGTTTTCATTATCGAGTGCCTTAGCATCAAAATAGCCGATGTCATAGACAAGTTTATAGGATATTCCGAGCAGTATTGCACCAGCCCAAATTGATAGGCCAATTTTTAGCCTTCTTCTAACGCGAGGATTTGATAGTCTTTTTAATTTAACAAGCATCTGTTTTATCCGGTATTGTCATATTGTTAGCGCACATTCCTATCCGCTTTGGCTGTCAGGCTAGCACGGTTTCCACCTTTGGTTTTGTAAAGTCTAGCTATGCCACAATTATCAGGTTGCCATAAATAGTTTGGCGGTCAAACTATTACGCATTTATGAATAATTGGTCTGTTATAAAGTCAGTAAAACTTATTGGAAGCCTTAACTTGCGTTACAAACTGCAATTGCATTTATAAAGATGGGTTTTAAAAATTAAGCCTTGTTTAAAGTATTGGCGTAAAACTTTATGTTTCGTCTTTTGATTTTCAAGTGCCATTATAGGCCGACTAGCGTAATTTTAACTTAACAGAAAGCAACTTCCCGCTAAATTGTTTAAGCAATGTTGGCTATTCATTAACGGAATAAGTACCCGTCGGTACTGTAATCGTTTCAAAGGATTAAACCACACTTGGTTTCTAAATCGCTTGAGCTAATCGGTTAATTGTAAAAACCAGCTTGGCTTGCGTCAAGCCCGTGGTAAGCTTTTGTAATCTATCGATGGAATTAGCAGACTGCTAATATCATGTTTGCTAAGAAGATTAAAATACTTCGGTCTAGCCAAATTTATTCGCGACTAAATATGAGTGATAGACTGGTTATTCAGTGGTTAAGTGTTACTATGGTTTAAGACTTAACTTAGACGAAATTTTAATCGGTATATGTTGAGTTTTCAGTAGATCGTCCACATGTTCTGGTAACCATCATTTAGCCGGAGTAAATAGCTTATTAACCAAGTTATTAACCTATGCTTTATTTTCTGAATAACTCAAATAGCATTTATAATATTCTAGTATATCCACCCCTCTAACCACAGGAAAATCAATGAACTTTGGCGTTAAATTTCTAACCTGCTTATATGCCCTGTTTTTAACGGCTTGTGCAACCAACCCAGCGGGTAAGCAAGATTTAGAAACTGTCTCCAGCCCTGATGAAATATCTTCATTAGCCCATGCTCCTTCCAACCAGAACGAGCAAACACCGCCCACAAAGATAATTATCAAAGGTACAACGCTTTTTTTGGTCAGGATAATGGATGGTGGCGCTTGTAAAAATGACTATCAGGGGGTAAAGGGGGAATTTCTGCTTTATGCCGACATGAAAGATATTGAGCGTATAAAAACAAAGCAAGGCGCTGAAGTCTTTGCTGATTTTGAAAAGAAAATACAGGAGCTTTCTACTAGCGCTTTGGAGCAAGCAGTGGAAGAAACAAATTTGGCTGAGGACCCATTTTTACTTGGGGCGGATGAAGCTCAACAAAAACTGTCCAAGCAATTGAATGCTAATTTTCAGCGGAGTTTAGCAAAACCGCTGAGAGAATTTATAAAGGAAACAACTTTAAATATTCAAATCAACACATTTTTGCCGTCACTGGTCTTTTATCAGCATGGTTGTGAAGCCACCGTAGTTGAACCGGAAAATTAAATTCAGACATTGGAGAAATATATGGCCTGGAGAGAACGCAGTCACGAGGAAACCTATTCCGACGCCGAAATCACTGAACGCTTAGCGGTTGAGCTACCTGAATGGTATTTAGAAAATGGCTGGATACGGCGTAAATATAAAACCAGTGGCTGGAAAGCAACTTTAATGGTTGTGAATACGGTTGGCCATTTGGCTGAAGCGGCTTTTCACCATCCCGACTTAACAGTCTCTTACGCTTTTGTAATCGTCAAGCTAATGAACCATGCGGCAAAGGGCGTGACCAATAAAGACTTTGAGCTAGCTAAAAAAATTGAAGAAGTGATAATGTGGCAGCCTGGTTTAGAAGGTGGTGCATTAACCGGTACGCCGGATGATCCGCGTTTTAAATATATTAAATATCACTAACGTATTTGTTATGCTGAAATGCAGCCAGCTTTTAGGGATTGCCGGTTTTCTGATCCTTTCAAACTTGGTTAACCTAAGTTATGCAGCTGCAAAGACCTACCAAACCAATTGCGGTAAGGTCAGGTTTTTTGTTAACGTGCTCAATAATGGATATGCGTTCGATAATTCGTATCGGCTGTCAGCAGAAACAGCCTCCGGTTTTTTTGAGCTGTACACCGGAAAAGATGAATTTTACGCGGCCTGTTTAACCACAATCCACAATCAGCCCTTGCTTATTTTTCAAAACTTTTGTGATGGCAGTGCCTGTGTTGAACAAAATTACGGTGTTGTTGATCCAGAAACCTTAAGCATTCGCTTGCAACCCAACCAGGATAACACTCCAAACACCCAAGCGCTTTCAGATCTGTTGGGCTTTGAAGCACCCAATTTAAGCACATCAACCCTGGCTTTTTGTTGTAATCAACAAACCTTACAATTGATTGAAAAAACGTTTGCGCCTGTTGAAAACGAAAGTCTAACTTTAGAACAGCACTTAACAAGACTGTTAACTGAACCAGTTAAACAAAAATTGTTTATTTTCACACTGCTGGGCTTGCTGAGTGCGTTATATTTATATTTTAGGAAAAAGCCAGGTACTAAAAAAGGTAACAGTCCTAATTAGGTCTGTTACCTTTCGTCGCCTAACTAATTCAGTAGTTCTTGCGGGATGTTGCCGCCATTTTGGGCTAATTTTTGTAATACGGTTTTATGTAACCAAATATTCATTTTAGCTGAATCTGTTAATGCATCAGCAGGGCATCCCAATTCCTTGGCAAGCTCCTGACGAACCGTTAAGCTGCTATCCAGCCCTAACAATTTTAATAAATCAACGATCGAAGTTTTCCAATTTAGCTTCTCTGCATGACTGGCGGCTAAACCTTCTAATTTAGCAACCACATCAACCTGACTAATCGCTGCAGCGGCTGGCGCTGCGGAAGGGTCAACTGTTGGTGTTTCTGCAGCTTCTGCACTACCGATACCTAATTTTGAGAGAATAGAACTAAATAAACTCATGATAAATCCTTAAAAAGTGGTTGTAGTTAACAATCGACTGTTCATTTGTTTTCAGTCAGTCTTATTGCTTAAGGGCGCTACTTTAACAGTGATTTTTGTCTTAGTCACTAATTGCATTATCGTGAAAGCATCCATCTTTTTATCTTACGCTTTCAGTGGCTTGCAGCAGCTTATTCCGGGTTTGTTCTGATAAAATACTTAAACCAAGGCAAGGTTTATTTAAATCAGGCGCCTTCAGCAAGGCCGCAGCCAGACCAAAATCAGGATCTACCTCGGTTGATTTATTAATCGCCCGTCTCACGATGCCCATGGCAGTTGCCGCATCAGAACAAGCAAGTCTTATTAAGGCTGGAAATAAAACTTCCGCTCTGTAAGCTGCTAATTGCATTTGATTTTGGTAACTACAATTCAGCACGCTGGGGTTATCCGTATAACAACCCAACTGACTGACAGGCGGTGCCATTTGCTCTGGATTGATTGCATTTAAACTTAGGCGCTGCTGAAAAACTGAAAAATTTTGACTGTCAAGTATTGGATTTAACAAGAGTTCTAATTGTGCACGTTGATTTCCATCAAGAATCAAGCGATTACTTTCTGTGATAAATAGCCCGTCAAAATTGGCCTGGCTCCAATCGGCCCCCTGTAAATCTGCTTGGCGTAGCTTTACAGTCTGAAATTGCGCCTTGAATAAATCAGCGCCTTGTAATTTTATAAAATCCATATCGGCACCTTGAAAATTGGCTTCGCGCAAATTGGCTGCCTGCAGTTCGGCACCACGTAAATCTGAGCCCTGTAAATTGGCATTATGTAGGTCAGCCCCCTGCAATCGCGCACCGCGCAAGTCCGCACCCTGCAATTTAGTCCAGCTCAGATTTGCACCTTGTAAATTTGCGCCACGTAAATCTGCGCCTTGCAAATCTGCTTCCACTAAACCAGAACTTTGTAACTGCGTACCACCCAGAATTGCGCCCTGTAGTTGCGTTTTATCCCAGCCAATCACCCCTTGCAACTTGGCTTTCAGGAGCACGGAACCTTGTAATTGCACATGCCGTAAATCAGCTTTTGGCAGTACCGCTCCAAGCATATTGGCAAAACGCAAATCGCGGTTTTGTAAATTAAGGCCGTCGAATTCCTTGAAGGCTAGATCCCGTATTTGCTTATCCGGGTCGATAGCCCGAGTCAATAATGATAATGACACCTCTTTTGGTACCAGTCTGGCTTCTTGAAGATTGAGGTTTTTGGTAAAAAATGCCAAGTTAAACCACGAACAGGGGCCAAGCATTACTTGTAAAATAGCCGCATCCGACTTTGCCGCCTGAGCAACTGAACTGCATGACACCGTATCGTATTGATGTGCAGCCACACTTAACCAAGCCTCTGGCAATCGGCGTATTAACCAATCTTCTAAATAAAACGGGTTATTTCCTGCCAGTATTGCATCAGGATTTGTCTTAATCGCTTGGTAATTGTGTAGATTAATACTGCCAGGAACCAATGCCACGATGCTTAGAAGAATGATCACCGGCACTGAGGTTAACAATAGCACCATGCCTTTGGGCTCCGTTCTGGAATGCTGGAGCGGCCTTATGGCAATTTCAAGACTGGGGAATTGACGCCAGTAGCTATGGATTAACTTTGTTAGCCAATTTAAATTCTGCGCGCACCAATTGGCTATCAGTGCTGGCCAATAACCCAATAACAAATAGAGAGCGTTTTGCCACCATTCTCTGGCTTTGTCCTGCGGCGACGCTATTAATGGCCATAAAGTAATCAGCATACCCGCATCGATCCAGACGGCAAAGCGTTGCGACCAAGTAATGCCTTCGTCATGAAACGGCAAAAAACGGATTTGTGCCGCCAATAACATGGCCAAAGGCAAAACGATCACAGTAATACCAACAACCAGAGAAAGCAGCCAACGAATCAGCCAGACGTTTGAACGCCCAACTATCAGATGGGTAAACGGAAAAATAAACAAGCGGTCGCGCACCTGCTGCCCCGTGGCTGAATCCGGCAAATCCCGATCCAGATTCCACAGTTTGCATGAGAGCAATTCCAGTTGCATTAGCAAATTAAAGTGCAGCAGTAACAGCATCCAAGGTACAAAACAATAAAATGTAGTTAGCGGGAGCTCTACGTCTAAAATAGGCAGTTTAACTGGACTGATCCGAAGCAAATCGTCATGGCTGGTTCCCCAAACTATCACCCCGAAATAAGCAACGAACGCCATAAACGCCACATGCAAAGCCGCTATAGTTTGCGACGCTGAGTTTGCTGAATCGAGTAGCTTTTCGATATGAGGTGAAGGTTCGATGGCGGTATGGGGTGAATGGATGGGCATGTGAGAAATCCTAGATAACACGGTTTTTTGAATCAATCAAAATTTAGTTGCGCGGCTCATTCTCGCTATTATTAAATCTTAACAGAATACGCCTTAACCAGATATTGAGTTGATTATAAACACCTGACCCGACTCCAGTTTTTTGTTGCAAGATTGCACGCGCGTTATGTGGTTTACTCACAATCAAATTAACTTATCAGTCACTTGGGTGTTGCTTTGGTTGACATAGACCAGACTGCTACCTTAAGTTGGGAATGCCTTCTTTGGAATTGGTGATTTCGCCCAACAGCGTTAGAAAGATGCACACCCTGAAAACGCAATTTAGTGTTTTATGATGGTTGTTCTTACGCTATATAAAGTTGTTAGTACGGATTTTCGAATGCTATAGAGTAAGTTTAAGTATCATCCCTGATATTCCAATTAAATCACCACAAGTGTCACAGTCCCTTGTATACCCCTTCAGCAATAGCGCTCAATTCTGATGAATCAGGTTCCAATCTAAGTTTCTTGCCGCCTGATAACAGTCTTAAAAACGCAAAAAAAGTCATCGGATTTCTGATGAATACAGCGCAGGATTGCTTTAAATTTCTTTTTACCCAAGAACTTATCAACTCATCTACAAACCTGGGCAATTCCATTGGTGATTTTTTCAAAAATGAGAAATGCTCCCTAATAGCCAGGTTTTCTAAATTTCCCTGAGCCTGCCGAATTCTTCTCTTGAATAAGGATTTAAAAAAACCTACTGACCACAGTTTTTGATCGTCAATTAACCAGGTTGCGTCTTGATTAACAAAAATTCTTTCCTTGAGATTCCATGTGTATCTTTTAGGATCTAAGTTATAAGCAAGGACAGCCGCTATTGTAGAATCAGTTCTGTAAATACCAACCGGAAGAAAAAAATGAGCCGCTTTGATATCCAGACAAACATTGCCTTTTATGGCGAACAAGTTTCCATGAATACCGCCTTCACGAAGCATACCCTCCCGCAAATAATCCGCAGAATGTCCCATCGTTGGTACGCCCGTGGATGCCAATGCTTCTGGCTTATTGGTCAAACCGTGTTCTATTTGCAACAGCGCATCAAGGCATGGCCTTGCGTAACCATCCATAAAAAAAACCAGATCGGAGCCGACCCAGATATTATGTATGTAGGTATTCCACGCAGAAGCTTTGTCTCCTAAATTTAAATTAAAAACACGAACTCTGTTACCAAAACCATCATCCGATTTTAAAGCCAGTGCTTTTACCAGATTATTTGTTAAATCGGTATTGCCATTGATAACAACGTCTAATAATGTGTTTCTCTCGTTACTCGCAAGCACAGCTGCCTCTATAGAAGCCAGGAGAGTAGAGCAAGTTTCCCGAGAACTCAGGATACATATAGACCAATCATATTTTTTCGAGCCAATCATCTTTCCACCTTGAGTTATTAGCATGAGACCGCTTTATAATCAGCAATCTCAAGTTTCTTCTGTTCAAACTAAAGTTTTACGAAACTGAAAACTTAAGAAAAAGTAAGTGTAGCTAAATAGTTGGCTTGATTTGTATTAAACATCTTTCGCACCAGTTAATGACAATTAGTTGCTGGTCAACGTGGTTAGTTCAATATTAAAGATAATAAAAACAAAACGTTATCTGATTACTTTCCAAAATCTTATCATTCAGCATCAACGCAATACTTAACTGCGTCGTCATTATATGCACGCTTAATAGTAGGATAAAATTCCTGTGCTAAGTCGCTTATAAGCATTTGGGATCAACAGGCAATTGTTAACAGCAATTAACCACCAAGTTTAATCAAGAGTCGATTTGCCAATGCCACAGATATCTTATAGACACTTAACCAGCTGGTAAGTTTAAGCACCGATTATGCCCGCAAATCAAAGCTGCCAAAGCTCAATAAGTGAACATTTTTTTGAATATCTGCAATAAAAACAGTCCCTAAAAATCAATAAAAGTTATTCTCTGCCGTTCATATTCCGATAATCGCTATAATTGTACAATATCGCCGTTTAAACTATACTTTATAACGATAAATTTATTTCAATTGCATTAATAATCTATGATTCAGGACATTCCTAATTTCGCTCTAGATGGATTGGGCAAGCCAGTAATTGGCCTTGACGCACCCAACATCTACGGGTACGGTCATCTTATTCGCAGTACAGAACAATTAATTTTAGACTTGTTTGGGCGTGGCTTACTTTCAGGCACAACGCATACCTGTTTAGGTCAGGAATTAAGTCAAATGTCTGTGGTGCGCGCACTTAATAACCCTGATGATGCAGTGCTTTCCAATCACCGGAATCATGGACATTTCATGACCTATTCAGGCGACTTTCTTGGTTTGGTCGCTGAAATTATGGGTCGGAAAGCGGGCGTTTGTGGTGGTTATGGCGGCAGCCAGCATATCGCCTACCGGCATTTTCACAGTAACGGCGTACAAGCCGGGATGACAGCAATTGGAGTTGGCTTGGCTTTATCGCTAAAACAGCGCAGTAGCCGTGGCATTGTCGCCATTATGATCGGCGACGGCACCCTTGGAGAAGGTTTATTATACGAAAGTATGAATCTTGCTGCAGTGTGGGGCGTGTCTGTGCTCTTTGTGGTGGAAAACAATGGCATTGCCCAAACTACACCAACACACACCACAATCGGCGGCTCGATTGAAGCCAGAGGTCATGCTTTTGGTCTGAAAGTCTGGCGCTTCAACGATGCAGACAACAGTTTTATGGCGGATGTTGATGGCGTAGTTAACGAAATGCGCGAATTAACAGCGCCAGGTATGTTAATTATTGACACCTGCCGCTTGGGACCACACAGCAAAGGTGATGATCTTCGTGACCCTGCGGATAAGAATGCAATCGCAGAGAGAGATCCTTTAACCGCACTCGGCAATAAACTTGAACCCGGTTTACGTGCTTCGATTGAACAAAGCAATCAGGCGTTTTTGCAACGCGTTGAAGCAGCAGCTTTGGCCTCGCCGGAGGCCGGTTTTGACATCATTCCCGAACACGCCATGCGCCCTGCAATTCCGGCAGTGGTATCTGCCCAACCGGCAACTTTCAGCAATGTCAGGCTGGCAATTAATGCCGCTTTACATAGCATTTTAAGCCAGGTTGATAACACCATCTTATTGGGAGAGGATCTTCATGATCCTTATGGCGGGGCGTTTAAAGTCAGCGTTGGATTATCAGCCGCGTTTCCTGACAGAGTCATTTCTACACCGATCAGTGAAGCAGGCATCACGGGTGCAGGCATTGGTTTGGCAATGTCCGGTCAACCAACTATTGTTGAAATCATGTTCGCTGATTTCTTAACTTTATGTTTGGATCAGTTATACAACCATGCCGTTAAGTTTCCAGGCATGTTCGCTGAGTGCCAAGTTCCCTTGGTCCTGAGAACACCATGCGGTGGCCGTCGCGGTTATGGGCCAACGCACAGTCAGAGCCTTGAAAACATCGTAACCTCAATCCCCGGATTGACTGTCGTCTATGGTAGCCATCGACACAATGTCGGACAGTTATTAGTTGATGCAACTACACGCTGGCCAAATCCGGTGGTGTTCCTTGAGCATAAACTTCTTTACGGAGAAGCACAGGCACCAGAAAACTACATCAACATTGCTGCCGATTCCGACGATCAAGGGGCGGAGCTGTTCCCTACCCTAACATCGGGTGAAGTTAACCCTGATGTTACACTGGTAAGTTTTGGCGGTATGTTGCCTTTTGTAGAAAATGCGGCTAACCGGTTACGTGCAGAGGAAGAATTATCGGTAGAAATTGTCACGCCTTCTCTACTCGCGCCATTACCCAGAAGAACGTTATTAAGCGTTTTACTCGATCGCCCCCGTATTGCTGTCATTGAAGAATCACATCATGAATTCGGTTTTAGTGCAGAACTATTAGCCAGTCTAGCCGAAGCTGCTTATTCCGGTAAGGTAATCCGTCTCGGAATGCCTCCCGTCCCCATAGCGGCGGCGCGCAGTTTAGAACGGTTGCAATTCCTCGATGAGCAAACAATAATTGATAACATTCTCGATCTTTTCTGAATCAAGAACATAAGGAACTTACTATAATGGCCCTATCAATACACGTGCCAAGAATTAATAATAATGATGATGAAGTTAAGGTTGTAGGACTTGATGTCAAAATTGGCGCTCATGTTAAAGCTGGACAAATTATTGCTCAATTTGAGACTGACAAAGCTGTCATGGATTTGGAATCCTCAAATGAAGGATATGTGCTGGCAATTTATGGTGAAATCGACGATATTGTCAAAGTCGGTGATATTTTTATTTGGTTGGGTGAAAATCAGGATGACGCGATTCCACAACAACAGGCCTCTGGTGATTCGGAAAACTCAACACAAGCTAACTCCCCTACCGCCAAAGCACGTTTGTTATTAAAGGAATACAACCTTAACGCGCATGAAATACCTCAAACCGGAACCCGTTTGAGTGTTGCCGACATTCAGAATTACATCACGGCTACCGGGCGCAAACCTGTTGCCGTCAATAGCGCGCCTGTTACTTACCAGGAACCGGCGCCGACAGTAACCGGCGAATTAAAAGCGCTAAAAAGCGAAGAGCGCGGAATGCTATCAACCGTGTTATGGCATCGCGATGTGGCGGTACCTGGTTACATCGAAATTGCTTATGATGTTTCAGTTTGGGAAGATTATGCCAAAACATTTGGCGAGCAGCACAGCTTATTATTAAGCCCGCTGTTGCCTTTGATGGCTTGGCGTCTAGTCGAATTGTCTGTCGAAATGCCGCACATTAACGCGACGATTTCAGGCATACAGCGTTACGAATACCAGCAAACCAATCTTGGCTTTACGGTACAAGCAGGCCAAACGCTGTACCTAACTGTTGTGCAACAAGCCAATGCACTTGATGCACTCCAATTTGTCAATAGAATGGTGGAATTACAGCGCGGTGCAGCGGCACATACCCTTGGCGCTCAGGAATTGCAAGATGCAACCATTTCGTTCTCCAGTATGTCACGCTGGAAAGTTGGTCGTCATATTCCTATATTGCCGCCACATACCTCACTTATGATTGCACATACGGTCGGGTCAGATGGCCAAGGTATTTTAGGCGCAACTTATGATCACAGAGTATTGAATGGCGGCGATGTCGTTACTGTGCTGCGTAAACTTAGCAAACCAAATCTTTCAAACTAACCTAAACGTATTTTAATAATTCATGAAACTTGATAAATCCGCGATTGAAGTTGCCATAAAAAATAAGATTATAGAAATCTCCGATTCCCTCGGAAGCGATGCCAGTGATTTACAAACCGATGACATCATCCCAGCTACGGGATTAATTGATTCTGCCGGATTGCTAGATTTAATCGCCTGGTTTGAGGCCAGTTACGATTTTAAAATACCAATGTCTGAACTCACCATCGATAATTTGGGAACAATTAGCGCAATGGCGGAATACTTGTTACGCAGCAAAAATTTGTTGTAAGCGATGCAAGAGTCAAATTCATCTGAAACTAGCAAGGTTATTGCGACGCCTTTTTTCCTGGAAACAGCAGCCGGTAAGGTGTTTGCTGTTTACCATCGGCCAGCAGATACTAGCGCGATTCGTGGACAGGTACTTTGCGTGCCGCCATTTAACGAGGAACAAAACCGTTGTCGCAGTATGATTACCTTGCAGGCCCAAGCGTTTGCAAAGCAAGGATTTGCAACATTACTTATCGATCTCTATGGCACCGGAGATAGCGAAGGCGACTACAATGACGCTCGCTGGTCCATCTGGCTGGACAACCTCGACACCGCCAAAGCCTGGCTGGACCAACAACCCGGTGGCTGCCAAGCCATATGGGGTATTCGTCTGGGCGCCATGTTAGCCGCCGAGTTCCATGCGCAAGTTAATTCTGCCAAGATTGCCTTGATTTTGTGGCAACCTGTCATTGACGGCAAAACACATTTAACCCAGTTTTTTCGGGTAAGAATCGCCGCACAAATGGATCGCATCAATCTGCCCAAGGAAACCACGAGCACGATGCGTGCACAGTTGAGCGCAGGAACATCCATTGAAATTGCAGGCTATGAAATTCATCCTGAGCTCGCGGCCGCAATTGACAATATCCAGTTAGCAAAAATCCCAACAGTCGCAGGTTCACATTTGCTCTGGCTGGAAAACGTCACACCCGATAAGCAGGATGTTTCGGTAGCCAGCCAAAATTTATTAGCACAATGGCCTGGTGATCAAGTTGATATTGATGTCCAGGGCTATATCGGTTATGCATTCTGGCAAGTCCATGAACGAACGCTAACCCTGTCTATTATCGAACAAACAACCGCGTGGTTTGGTAAGGTTATTTCAGCATGAGCGAAAAGGCGATCTCTTTTGAGTGTCACGGCACACCTTTAATTGGTATTTTACACAAACCCGAACAAGCCGCCCGTCGAGGCATATTATTTGTTGTGGGGGGGGGACCGCAATACCGAGCTGGCGGTCATCGGCAATTAACCTTATGGGCCCGTCGATTATGCAATGAAGGTTATCCTGTTTTCCGTTTTGATTATCGGGGAATGGGCGATTCACATGGCGAATTCCGCGGTTTTCTTGATGTTGATGATGACATCAGTGTTGCCATTGACCAGTTTGTAGCTGAAATGCCAGAATTGGACGAAATAATCTTATGGGGCGAATGCGATGCCTCAACAGCCATAATTTTTTACGCTTATCGTGATCCTAGAGTGAAAGGTGTTGTACTGCTTAACCCTTGGGTACGAACTGAAACAGGTAACGCAAAAACCATTTTGCGCTTTTATTATCTTGAGCGCATTATGCAACCCAGCTTTTGGAAAAAGCTTTTTTCTGGACATTTTAATCCTGTAACGTCCATAAAATCGGCCATTCAGCTTATTCGTAAAGCACGCACAACAAGTAACGAACCTACAATAGAACAAATGGATGGCTTAACAGAGGCGATTCCAAGATCTCTGCCACTAACCGAAAGTTTGTTACTAGGCATGTCCCGGTTCGCGGGTCCAGTCATGCTTGTCTTGAGCGGACGCGACTTTATCGCACGCGAATTTGAAGAACTAATCAGTAACTCGCCCGCCTGGCAAGAACAATTTAAGCAAAAAATCATTACCCGCCACGATATTGCTGAAGCAGATCATACCTTTTCAAGCGCCGAGCAAAGAACCCAAGTGGTTGATCTCGGACTTAACTGGTTACGCAGCTGGTAACATTCTTCCTCTTTTCAAACATTACCCTATGCAGCTTCCCATTATAGAACCCGTTACTGATGCTATCCTGCCTGAATTCGCACAATTTTTACATACGCATTTAGATCAAAGCCGTTCGACGGAGCAATGGCAGGATGGACTCCGCGTTAGCTGGAATAGCCCAAGACCCAATTATGGATTTGTGTTGCGCGACAACGATCAGATTGTTGGCGGCATCGGTGCCTATTACATTGAACGTCCGATTAAAGGGCAGATTGAGAAAATTTGCAATATTACCAGTTGGTGCGTCCTGGAAGACTATCGCAAACAAAGTATGCGTTTAGCCATGACAGTCGTTAAACAGCCAGGTTATCACTTCACCGATTTCTCTCCCACAAAAGTGGTTGGTGCCACCTTACAATTTCTTAAATTTCGGCCTTTGGATGAACGCCAGGCAGTCGTTTTTAACATACCATATAGCTTGAATTCTGCCATTAGCATTTTAGATCAAGCAGATGCGATTGAAGCAGCACTTGAAGGAGAAGCTTTACAAATTTATCGCGATCATGCGGACTTCCCCTGGCTTAAGCATGTTCTTGTTGGCAAGTCTGGTGCTTGGTGCCACATTATTTATAAGCGCACTGTTTTTAAGCATTTTCCAACAGCGACAATTCTGTATTCATCCGACAAAGCTCTTTTTAGTAGTTATTTAAATCGATTTTCCGGTTATTTGTTGATGCGAGGATACTTAACCACCCTCATAGAGTGTCGTTTTCTTGATAAGCTGCCCTTACTGTCAGTCGTGCGCTCAGGGTTTAATGCCAAACTCTATTTAAGTGAGTCTTTAACTGATGACGATATTGATTATCTGTATTCCGAAACCATGGCACTCGATCTATGAACGCGACATCCAATTCAACAGATAATCAGCACCATGTACTGATCATTGCCTACCACTTTCCGCCAATTGGAGGCAGTAGTGGCATCCAGCGCACGCTAAAATTTACTACCTATTTGCGCGAATTTGGTTGGGAACCAATGGTGCTAACGGTTATTCCCAAAGCCTATGATCAGATTTCCAACGGCCAGATGAATGAAATCCCGGATAACATGGTGGTTGCCAGAACGTTTGCCATCGACAGCGCGCGTCATCTTGCAATAGCCGGCCGTTATTTAAGATCAACTGCCATTCCAGACAGATGGGTAAGTTGGTTTCCTAGCGGGGTTTGGCGAGGATTGCAATTGATTCGCAAGTACCGCCCCGCAGTCATTTTGTCAACTTTTCCAATCTCCACGGCGCATTTGATTGGCCTGACCTTACAACGATTAACTGGTGTCGCATGGGTAGCTGATTTTCGTGACAATATGACCGATCCAGAATATCCACCTGGACGTCTAAATTGGCGGATCAATCGCTGGATTGAAGCGGCAACGGTAAAATATTGCAGCAAAGCCATCTTTACAACCCCTGGTGCGCTCGAAATGTATGCCGAACGCTATCCCGAAATTCCATCTGATCGCTGGGCAATCATCGAAAATGGCTATGATGAAGAAAATTTTATAGCGGCTGAACAGGATTACCAACCACAGCCAAAGAGCCAGGATGGTCTAATCACGCTGATACACAGTGGCGTCCTTTACCCTGAAGAGCGCGACCCAAGACCTTTTTTTGCTGCGTTGCGTCAGTTAAAGGAATCAGGTCGCATTAGTGCGAATTCGTTACGAATTGTTTTACGGGCAACCGCCAGCGACCACGTTTACCGAACCATGCTTAATGACTATAACATTGCAGATATAGTGCATCTTGCTGACTCTATTAGCTACAAAGACGCATTACAGGAAATGATTAGTGTAGATGGATTGTTATTGTTTCAGGCGGCAATGTGTAACCACCAGATACCAGCAAAACTTTACGAGTATTTTAGAGCTGGCCGCCCAATCTTCGCTTTGACCGATCTTAGCGGCGATACTGCAAGCACGCTGCGTGCTGCCGGTATTAATAATATCGTTAATATTGCCGATGAACACAGCATTGCAGAAGCGTTATCGGATTTTATTGATAGTGTTCGCTCTAAAAAAATAACTGGCACCCCAATTGAAGTAGCTAAACGCTATTCCAGAAAAGCACGCACCCAAGAATTGGCCACTCTGTTAAATACCCTAGCACAGAAATAAAAATGTATTGGCCATCGGTAGCTGCACGATTAAATTGCTATATCAGATTAAAGCTTTTTGATCATACCAAACACCGGCACTTCTCAAATACTGATCTCTGATCTACCCGATTAACTGCACCATCAACCTGCCTCAGTAAACGAGGCAGGATATCTTAGCAGTAGAAAAATTCCCGCCTTATGGGCTATAAAAATCGACCTGACTAATTTCAATTATCTGATTTAGCTACCTAAGTTTGCCTGGAATATCCTTTACAGCCGCTAAATATCCATAAACAAAAAAATTGCTGGTTAGTTTATATATCAATCACCTGTTTTTTATGATCAGGATATGGCCCAGTGTCCGTTAATTTTCCATAGTCGATAATTTTGCAGAATTAGACCATTGATTAATCACAGTAAATGCAGCGGGTACTCCGCTACGCAACAATATATCTTTACCTATTTTCCAGGAACCTGAAAGATTAAGATGCCCTTCATCGTAATATAAAGACGCGCCAGTCTTATCGAATGCCGAACATTGATTACCCGGACAAAGATATTCTGTAATGTCAAAATACTTTACATTGGGTGTGCTATGTGCAAATTCACTTAATTGATTGTTTATACTGGAAACCAGTTCTGATAGACGAACTGGTTTTTCTTTGCATTCAATAAGCGGAAAGCTGAGCGCTTTCTCATTACACGTGCGGTCATAAGTGTTGATAATGGGAACTTTTCCGATAATGATTACCAGTTTACCTTGATTTGTCAGCTCTTTAACGGTATCAAAAAATGTCTTTAGAAAACTTTCTGAGCGTGCTTGATAATCTGGATAATTTGCTGAAAGAATCACGACAGGAAAATCATTGAGATTTTGTTTTACTAACTGTAGCGAATCTCGGCAGGCTATTAATCTCTTGGTAGCCACAAAGTTTTCTGGATCACTAAGCAACGGTGGACAGGAACCTATTTCAACATTCCGAAAACTAAACTTCTGCTCCTGGGCAAATATGCTTAACATACCAATATAATGCGCTGCATTGGAGTCGCCCCACAACACAGCCGCCGGCTTAATGCTATTCTTATCACCCACGATGCAGTTTTCATTATTTAAATCAACTGAACTGATTTTTTGTCTTTGACAGACGTAATCATACTCATAGGCTGGTTTAGTTGCATCACGTATAGAAGCAAGTGTTGTTTTATAGTCTTTGGATAACCAACGAATACCATAGCCATCTATTTTCATCGCAGTCAATGCAACCAGGGACAAAATCACTGTTGGAATGGCATATTGCTGAAAAAAGATATCTAAGGCCGGTCTTGTTGAAAGTCTGGCTGGGCACTCAATAAACCGGTAGCTAAACCAAGCAAGCACCAGTGTTAATAATAGGATAATTATTTCTTCAGAAATGCCGAGTTCAAACCGGCCATATCTAAGAAAAGCCAGCAATGGCCAATGCCAAAGATAGGCAGAGTATGAAATAAGCCCGACCCAAACCAAAGGACGAATTTTTAACAATTGATTTGGCCAAGTATTACGGTAATGTCCTGCAATTATCAACATTGCAGCACCAATTGTTGGTGGAATTGCGCGAAGCCCGGGAAATATTCCCTCCTCAGACAAGGTAAGGAATGAGTAGCCGATTAAAATGCTACCAAGACATGCGATTAAATTCGCTATTTGGTATGGAATACTTTTACGTTTCAACACTATTTGAGAAGCCAGCGCTCCCACTAATAGCTCCCCTGCCCGTGTTGGCAGCATGTAGTATACAAACATTGGATCGCTGGTAAAAACAGCCTCGCCCAATAAGAATGAAAACACAGCAACCAGTAATGTCGAAATAAAAATAAGCTTGCTTCGATTCAACTTGAAAACAAGCATCAGAATTAGCGGCCAAAAGATATAGAATTGCTCCTCAACACCTAAAGACCACAAATGCAATAACGGCTTTTCGTTACTAGCTGCTGCAAAATAAGAGGTATCTTGATGTAACCAAAAGTAGATATTTGCAGACGAAAACAATGACCATAATGCCGAATCTGCTGTAGCCTCGGCGTCTTCAGGCAGAAAAATCAATTGAGTTAATAACAGTGTTACACCAACAACAACCAGCATCGCAGGCACAATGCGCTTAATTCGACGACGATAAAATTGAACCAGAGAAAAGCGCTCGCGCCCAAGATCTTTCAATATGTGTAGAGATATAAGATAACCGGAAATCACAAAAAAAATATCAACACCTACAAATCCGCCAGGAATTAGAGCTTTGTCTATATGAAAAAGGATGACAGAAATTACAGCAATAGCTCTTAAACCATCTATATCAGGACGATAGTTAGGTGTGGAAAGCGCCATAAATTTTGATGTAGCTAGCATATTTGAATTGATATTTTAGAATTTAAGAGGGAGGATGGTTAGCTTTACTGGTCTATAAACTAAGGATTTGAAATTGAAATAATAGCGCAAGAAATTAAAATCAGATGTCAATCTAATCCTAATAAGATGAATAGCTATCCATTGCCGGCCAAATAGACCACTAGCAGAACGAAGAATGAATCGTGCCATAAAACTCAAAGAACTACCAGCACAAACCGAAGCCCATTTGACCGCAATCAGCTTATAGATATAGAACGTTTTATGTTGTTAACGGCAGCTTAACAATAATCAACAAATCAATCACACCTTATTTCTACTGTCAGTTTAGTCTTAGCTTTTACGTAAGTCATGTTGACAGCCAAGGACTAAATCATGTCCGTTAGTTAAGACGGTAGCAAAAACTGGTACATAAACAAGAAATGTCTCATTTCGAAAAAGCCTGAGTATTTATATCGACAAACTACACTTTTCTGAGTACCCTTGCTTTGTAGCTTCTGCTGGCCAAGCGTCTCGCAGAGATTTTTAAAGTTTTAACTGTTAAAAATAATGGCATTCAGAATGAGTGATCTTTATAACTAATTGCATCAAAAAAATCAAAGTCATAAAAACAAATCGCATCGGAGGATTAAATTGTTGATAAATAGCTAACCTCTCGTTTTCCATGGAGAAACGATCAGCGGTTATCGTTTAAGAAATCGCTAAATTTAATAGATATTTAACGTTACTCTACTAGACTGGTTAACAGGACTAAAATTTATTTGCCGGTAACTAAGATTCTAAGCGAATTTTTGACGTACTTGGCGGGTTGCCGTTAAAATTTTGCTCAGAAGCTATTTTCAATTTAGGATTCAATATAGGACATATTATACTGAATCTTCGGTAATTTTTTCCAAAATGACCAGGATGACTTTAATTGACAATTTTTCTGATAATTTCAGCATCTTTCCAGGGTTTTTATTCCCAATTATGTTTTCAGGGTAGTGCGCTTTATGAATTTAAATTCAAAACAATCCAAACGTAACCTGTTTTTTATGTTCGCGGTCTTAAGTGGAAATGCCATGGCGGTTCCCGCCAGCTCATTGTCTGAACTAATTACGACCATGCAACCAGGAACATGGTCTTTAGCCAATCAAAATACATTCAATTCAGTTTGGACTCCACCAGCGGATCGAGTTGGAAACAATATAAGTGGGATCATAAGGGCGTGGAGTAGTTTTGCTTGGGACAGCAATCGTGGAGACATGATCTTATATGGAGGTGGTCATGCGAATTATCCTGGAAATGACGTTTATATTTGGCATAGCTCCAATTTACAATGGGAACGAGCCTCCTTGCCCACCCAGGTAGAGGAAGTAACAGTTGGAGCTAAAAGTGATTGGCTTACAGTTGACAACGGAGCAACCCCAACATCAGCACATACTTATGATAATAACGTATTCCTTCCAAACCTGGATCGCTTTTTAACTTTTGGGGGATACTCCTACGGACAAGGGTCGGCTTATCTCAAAGTTGACACCAATGGACAATTCGCTACTACAGGACCCTATCTTTTTGACCCAAATTTAGCTGACGGAAATAAAGTTGGTGGCGCCACAGGTACTGGAGTTAATCCGAACACTGTCGGTGGCAACATGTGGCAGAACCGAGATGATGCGTTTCCTGGAAGTTTTGGAAGTGGTATAGCTATAGCAGCCCAGGAAAATGGAAAAGATGTTGTATATTCTATACGGGAATTCAACAGTCCCGGTGACTCCCTCTATAAATATGTTATTAACGACATAAATGATACCACCAAAGATACATGGACATTAGTGGGCACCCCTGTTGCTAACACCATCAGAAGCCAAGGTGCCGGCGCTCTAGACACCGTCAATAACATTATCGTAAGAACAGGTGTTAATAATTTTAACTTATACGGAACACCCGTTTCATTTGATTTTTTCTATTGGGATCTAAACCAAGCGGGAGTTAGTCAGGAAAAAAGTTTCAACGTTACTGATAACACAGGGGGCGCATTCCCCTTTGCCAATATCTCAAGCATGGGGCTCCAATATGACCCTGTAGGTCAACGTTTCTTGTTATGGGGTGACGGGAACAATGTTTATACATTAACTCATTTAAACGGTGCCGATTTAAATAGCGGCTGGACGTTGAGTTTAGATAATTCACCCGTAACCAACGGGCCTGGCGGATTGCTTGCCAATGATCTTCCGGATGTTGGTGGTGGTGTGCTTGGAAAATGGGATTATGCACCAGACTATGGGGTATTTGTAGGCCTTAAAGATCCAATAAACGGCAGTGTGTGGATATACAAACCCACTAATTTTAACCAGGCAGCCGTACCATTACCGGCCGCGCTGTGGCTGTTTAGTGCCGGAATAGGATTACTACGTTTTAACTCATTCACTGGAAAACGCATCAGAAAATCTGATGACTGTGGTAATCCAGTTACAATTTAAAGTTCGGCGAATGTTACAAACCGACTGCCTTTAAACTTTTGCAGACTGTGAATTGGTACTTTCACAGTCTGTATTGTTTGCAAAACTAACTAGCGAACAACCAATTGAACGAACCGCTTGGTTTACGTAAACTTTTAACCTACTTGCTCAGGCGTAAAATAGTTGTTCCCATGAATTTACAACATTATTAAGGTAAAACTGGGGATTAGCTTCAACATGAGGCCTTTTTCCATTTAGGCACCAGGACGTTAAAGTCTCAATGACCTTACCATCATCACTGCAATCCACTATTTGCTCTTGGTTTCCCAATATTTCGCTTGCAGAGCCAAAATCATGAGCCAATACAGGCGTGCCAACTGCATTTGCCTCCGCGTAGACCAGACCGAAAGTTTCTGGCCGTTTTGATTGAGGATAAAAAACGCATAATGCGCTACGCACATGGTTAATCGCAACATGTTGAGGGAGTGAACCCAAGTTAACGATGCTACCAACTTCTAGACCGCTGGAGTCGTAATCGCCTCTATATCCAGGATTAGCAATATAAAGAGTTAATTTTTCTAAACCGGAGCTCATCTTGGCAACTGAAAACAATCGTATAACATTTTCAATACCTTTATGGGGGGAGCTTAAAAAGACCAGCTTATTGTTGTCAACCAAGGTACCGTCTGGCACCATCTCTGTATCAATTGGATTATAAATATAGTGGACTTTAATTCTGCGTATATATGTAAAATATAAACGTCTAATAAAGGTGTTTTTAATTTTTTCTAAGGTGTGATTTTTATGAAATTCGGAAACACATACGATTTCAACATTAAAAATTGCAATGTCCCGTATAGATATTCCGATTTCCTCTCCAACATAATTGTGGAGCCATAGAAACTTACGTGCTTTGGGATATTTAAAAGTCAGCTGCCCTATTATACCCTCAATCATTTGCACGAAAATTATGACATCAGGAGATTTTATATAGGTATTTTCTTGGAATGGTGCAGTAAAATGAAGTGACTCTCTAGGACTATAACTCTCAACTCTATTATGTTGAGTTATAACTACCGTATGATTATTCGCTAGTTGATTGGCAATTTTTAGAATTGTTGATTCAGTCCCACCAAGACCTTGGGTCTTATTTGAATTATTGTCATATGGCTCAGGGCATTTAGGATCAATAATTAAAATATTCATAATATTAGAGTTCTAATGAGCCGTTAAAAGTAAACGGGATATTATAACATCTTCTTATTAAAAGTCACCAGGACTGTAAAAGCAAAAAACATTATCCAAGATTAATATTACAAATAAAAAACTTGTCTGATTATGTATTACCTGCGCAAAATTGCTAAATTATGTAGCTTAACAATAAATTTACCACATGGATTTTCAAGCAAGCATAAATTGATTGCAGTATACCCAACTAAGATTTTTCATTCATTTTACAAAAATTTAATCATTACAGGCACCTGCGTGTAAATTTAGTACGCCTCCGCTTATCGGTTGTTTTTTAGCACTACCCAAATAATACTTTCTCGTTCAACGATATGCTGATAAAAGCCTAATACATCGATAGTTGCATTTCAATTTATGCAAATCGGTAACTCAATTTGTTTAGCTGCTATGACAGTGACGCTCCGTCACAATGTTACCGGTTTGCACTTGCCGATATAATTACAAATGCAAAACAGAATTAATCCATGCACGACAACCATCAAGACTAGCATCAAATGCCATAGCTTGACCGGTTGGATTCCATTTACAATTTCAGCACCAGGATAAAAGCAAAACGTATATACATGGCTTTAGATAGGACATAGACACCTTTCGGCTCCACTGATAATCCAGCAGACACTGAGCACCATTAATCAAATATTTTAGGCTCTACCCGCAAGATAAAAAGTTTCACCATCCGTCACCGGTAATAATTTGTATAAAACCTATGTAGAAATTGACATAGGTTATTTGTTGTCAATAGGTCTAAATTCACTTGTCAGATTCTTTCCGATGGAGACAGAACATTTTAATCCGTTGTTTAAAATGCTGTCAAAATAGGTTAGTTACCAATCATCACAACCAACTTGCTTTAACTCTTAAACTTTACTTTTATCAAAAACAGGCCAAATTCTGCGTCCTGGGTTAATAAGTTTAAACCTGACAGCTGCCAGAACAAAACATGCTCATGCCATCCATGCTGTGTAACTTAGGAATAACAGGCTTTTGTACTTGTGTAAATAGTCGACATAAAGAAGCCTCCAAAGTACACTCTGATTAGACTTGCATTATCAGTCATGCCCTTTTATGAAATTAAATCTAGGCTAACTTCTGAGCAACGAAATCTACAAGGGAGCCAACGGTTTCGAAAAGTGACGCATCAATTTCATCATCATCAACAACAAATCCATAATTCTCTTCCAGGGCTGTGACGATTGAGACCACCGCCATGGAGTCAAACTCCGGTATACTTCCAATCAACTGGGTATCGCGATTTAATTTGTCTACAACACCTTCGTTTAGCTGCAAAACTTGGGACAAAATTGCGATGATTTGATCTTGCAAGGGCATTAAAAATCCTTAATAGAGTTAAAAATTACAAATTATAAGCTAAAATGGAAGAATGATGTATGGGAACGAACGATATGTAAACGGCTCTGTTGAAGAAAGTGTTAACTGCTAACCAAAAATATCGCGTGCATTACTTTAATCCATCCGTAAGTTCAAGGAGATTGAGTCATGACTAGCTCTCATTTTTTGTTAGTGCCAAGCATATTCTTGCACGGTTTATGTACATTATTTCTTGCTCTGAATAACATCAGTTATATAATTGCCTATCCGCATTTACCCAAGTACCCAACAAAATGATGATCAAATCGTTCAAAATAGTAATTTTCAATATATTGACCGCTTTATTTTCACTAACAGCAAATGCTGATGGTTCAGCACCTTGGGTTGGCGAATCGTTAAATGAACTAAAATGTTACGGTGGTGGACAAGCCTATGGCCCTTTTGATTACACCCAAAGGGCAAGTTTTAAGCCAAACTTAGAGGTTGTTGAAAACTTTCACTTTTCCTCACAGGTAGAAAATCTTATCAAAGGGCAAACAGGTAGCCTTGAGGGCGATTTGAACTACGTATTACGTGCTTGGCCAAATCACCATAGGGCTTTATTGAGCATAATACATTATCAATTAAATATTGATAATAAAATGATGAAAGCCAAGCTTGCTACCCCCCCAGAGTGTTATCTACAGAGAGCGCTCAATTACAGCAAAAGAGATTATGCAACTTTTGCTCTATATGGGTACTACCTAAACAAAAAAGGACTAAAAGAAAAAGCTGCCAGCATGTATCAAAAAGCGCTGAAGATTTCTCCAGACAACCCTAAAATCGGATATTCGTACAGCCTTCTACTTCTAGAACTAAATCAAAAAGAAGAAGCATTGGCGATTGCAAAAAAAATCTACGCAAATGGCAAAGCACCTGACGGTCTAAAAAATAAATTAATCAAACTTGGCTTATGGAAATAGGATTATAAGCAATCAATACAATGGGATAGATCATTATTGTATTGAGTACTCCTTAACCTAGTTTAACTAGAACACAAACACGCTTCATCTCAATAACTTGCTGGTATTTAGTGGTTGAGGTTGTCCAAGCCATCAAGCCCAATCGTTAAAACCCAACAACCGGACTTTGGCAAGGAAATATAAGACACAATGCAAGTTTATAAACATACACTTATACCCAATACCACACTAGCTGCGGCTGATGGATCAATTAGAAAAAATTCTCATGCTGAGACCTTCCCTTTAAACAAAGAAATTTAACCAAAGGTATGGTGGGTAAGCTAACTGGAAGATTTGGTTTTCATCCCAACAAGTCGTAAACGTAAAATATAACCCATACTAATGTTTCGGGAAGCATTGTGAAAACAGCTGCTCAGTTGCAATACTGCTTGGTTTGACTTGCTATCTCCAATCAATGTAATCATAAGTAACAGACTTTTTGGCTAGCAATTGGCTATATTTTTGCCTGGTAAAACCTTTAATTCACAAAAATAGACTAACCATGAACACACAACGAAAAAGCACCAAGATGACATCAATCGAAGCTGCCAGAGCGTTTGCGGCAATTTCAGTTGTACTTATGCATTGTGCAAATGCCATGAAGGTCGAACATTTTTCAGGGCATGTTGGCCTGAATGCAATATTCGATTTCGGCTATGTAGGGGTAGACTTTTTCTTCGTACTGAGTGGGTTCATAATTACCTTTGTACATTTTAAGGAAATTGGCACATATCAAAATATCCCCCGCTATTTGTGGCGACGATTTTCCCGTATTTACCCCATTTATTGGACATTTCTTTTACTCTCAATCCTATTAATCACGCTTGCAAGATTGGCCACCGGTAAAGGGCTTTTATTTGATATGGGATTAAATGATATTATCGGCACTGTTTTTTTAATTATTAGCGAAGGTGAACCAAAATACATTGGCCCAGCTTGGTCGTTACAATACGAAGTTGTGTTCTACGTTATTTTTTGCGCTTTACTTATTAGTGGCCGAATTGGTAGTTTACTGTTTATGACATGGGCCATGCTATTACTTGGACATAGCTTCAATTTATATACATTAGATTTGCCTTTTAATCTGCATAGCCCGCATTGCTTGCAATTTTTATGTGGAGTTGCGGTTGGTTGGTTAGCACGCCGTCATCCACTAAAAGCATCTAAATCTCTTCTGGTAGGGGTGCTGTTAATATTTATTGCAGGGGTTATATTTGAGGTATATGGACCCTATGAACGACACTCTGCAATTGGTCGCGTAGTATTGGGTTTTTCATCCGCATTAGTGCTGGCAACGCTTGTTGGTTTAGAGAATAAGCATGCCCTGAATACGCCCAACTGGCTTGCAAGAATAGGATCCGTTTCTTATTCAATTTACCTGGGACATATTCTGTTTATAAATATTACTTTTATGATTTTAGTTAAAATAGGTATCTACCACGCATTGCCAGAAATAGTCGCATTCTGTATTGCTGTTGCTGTTGCATTAACCGCTACTACATTAATAGGCATGTATATTGAATTGCCTATTGTCAATAAACTAAAGCATTTTAATAAACAGCGACAATTATTAGAATAAAGTTAACGAAAAACAAACCTCAGGGTTGAATAGTATAGGTTTACGCATCCAGTTTGTACATTAACCTCAACTGTTCTGATGATCGTTGCTTGCATTACATTTCGGAGTTTATAATTAAATTTACATCTTCAAAACACTAGCAATGATGGTATAAAGTATTCTTCGCGTATATAAAATGTATTTTAAGCCACCTGAAAATAAGCATTTTAGATGATAATAAATAGCCATTTTAAACTGGTTATTTTCTAAATAATAGACTGATAACCCGTTAAGACTAACAATATACTTATCATTTAACTTATTTTTAACTACTTCCGACAAGTTCAAACCCATAATAATTTTTAGCATATCAGGGTATGCAACTTTATAGCTTTCCAATTTAGATGCAGACATTACAGTATCTTCGTAATATCGATAAGAAACCGTGTTATTAAAAATAATTTTATAATTATTCTCTATTAACTTAAAAAATATATAAGTCAGCTCAAAGTATTTGTAACTTATATCAAATATTGATTTATCTACTTTATTTATGTTATACAAAGCTGCAGGTGTAGTAAACCAATTTTTTTCCAAAAAACTATTCTCATTTGAAGCTACTATATCTTTATAAAAGTCAGCATCAACATGGATTTTATCACCTGAACTATAAAAGTAGCCATTAGATACAACTACTGCAGTATCCGGATTTTCCTTCAACAATTGATAACTGTATTTTAAAGTATTTGGTAATATCTCATCATCGTCATCTAAGAAACCGAACGCGTCGAAAGTAATATGATTAATCCCAAAATATCGTGCTTTAGATACATTACCTTCTGAACAATAATAAACTGATACATCATTGATTAATTTAAGCTTTTCGAATAGCCTTTGATCAAAATTCATACCATTAACCACTACAATCACTTCAATATTTATATCAGCTTGATTGAGTGAACTATCAATTGCGCGCAGCAAGGAAGATTCTCTTTGGCTACTGCAAGTAGTTGGAATAATTATAGAAACACCTTGCGAATTAGCTTGATTCGACATTAATAATTCCTTAAGCACATTTTAGTAAAAGTTTAATTTGTCAGAGATTAAAACATGGCCTGGGACGTTGTATAAAGACTTTTTTTAAAACATCTTATGCAACTATTTGCTGCCTGATTTTTTATTATATTGAGACCAAAAATAATCGTTACAAATATAACATTAGTTTGAGTGGATAATTTTGTACTTTTAACTTTTACTCATATTGTTAGCTTAAGCGATTAAACAACGGCGACCCAATAGATGATTTATTTACGACACATACCATACAGTCGACTTAGCAAAAATTATAACTTAACAACTTGTCATTAAAACTGGCATATCGACCTTATAACAAGCAAGCTTTTTGGTACGAATAATTCCAATATCTTTTTATCGCATTACTAATTCGACTTTAACTTATCCAATGACTTAAACAAAAAATTTTTAGCCATCCCAATTAATCCCGCCCACCAATAGCCTTGGCTAATCAGATCGATATAAACATTCTGTGCATTTGCAAATTGTTTATTTTTATAGAAAAAGTAACCAAGGGTTAACTGGTAAATAAGTAATTTATGTCGGTATTGTGCAAGTTGATGGTGATTAAAAAATTGCTTTGCTCTAATAATATTATCCTGATGCACCCTGACTGCATTTTCAGTCATGGCTATTTTATCGGAACTCAGGTTGTTGTCATGTTGACGATAATAAGCTAAAACTGTATTTAAAAAGCCAACCGCCCCCTGACTGCCAGTTCTTAACCACAAGTCAGTGTCGTCAGAACCCCGAAAACGTAATCGGAAACTAATTGGGTCAGCCATAAGTCGTTGTGGTGCCAAAATGACGGTAGCAGTATGCATTGCTGCATAACGTAGGCTCATAAAAGTATAAAAATCAGTCCCGCAGTCATACCATCCATCTTGTAACGGATGTAAATAATCCGCAGCCGCTGTTAAAAAATCAGCATTGGAAAGATATGTACCTGAAAAAAATCTTTCGTCTTCATGAATCAATTGCAGATCATGAAAAGCGGCAACCCATTCAGGGTGCAAATCCATTCCAGCGCACATTTGAGCCAACTTATCAGGGTGATAATAATCATCATGATCCAAAAAACATACGTAAGGGGAATTAACTTGAGAAAGCGCCTGATTTTTTGGAATCGTTGGCCCGCCCGACGCTGAAGTCCGCGTGATGACCTTTATCCTGGGGTCTTTTTTAACCAAATTAGCCAAAATTGTCGGTGTATCATCTTTAGAGGCATCATCAACTATTAACAATTCCAAATCAGCCATAGTCTGATTCAGAACTGAGTTTATTGCTTGCTTAATATAAAGTTGTCCATTAAATGTTGGCATTATTACGGAAACTTTTGGCACCCCTCCTCCTTAACTCATGGATTTAAACTTTAACTTGTTAGCAAGCAGGGATAAGCTGTCTTTTTCGACACCGTCTTTTCTACCAGCCAGCCACCAAAGCAATAAAAGCACAACTGCAAATGTTACCGCACCAATAGCAACGATACCGATCAACCAGGCGAGACCTTCAATATTGAGTCTTTGCAAACTGACATGGCCAGTCACCTGATAAACAACCCATCCCATTGTCAATGATGACAAAATGGGTCGATAAAGCACCTGAATCATCGACCACAAAGATAAACCTAGTATTATTTTTAATAAGCCCTGATAGACTGGAAACATAACAGTCGCCGTGAATAGCATTGCTTTTGCAACACCCAGCGCACCTTCCTTCATGGATAAAAAAAAGATTGATGGAATAAGAATTAATAACCAAAGAATTGTTATAGTCGTGACAATTTTTTGCTTGGCCAAAGCCAGGTAAATATAGCCAGAGTTAGTATTTATTGCTGTAATAAAACTGGCCAAAGCAATAATCTGAATAATTGGAACCGCAGGCAACCATTTGGCGCCTAACATGACAGGCACCAACACCGGAGCGATTGCCGCAATTCCTATGGCACTTGGGCAGGCGATCACAACAATATAGCCTATAACTTTCAAATACAAGGCGCGTAGTTGCTCTGGTTTATCGGCCACTTTAGAGTATCCGGGAAATGAAGCCCTGTTAATCGGCGCCACGATTTCGCCAGTTACCAGCGTGGCAATTTCATTAGAAATACTTAGCAGACCCAGTGCGTTACTACCGCCGAACTTTCCTAATATAAAGTTTTGGGCATGCTGACTGAGAAAAAACAACACATTATTGATAAACAGCCATGATGAAAAACCAAGTACATCACGCCATTCTTTTAAGCTTATCCGCGGTCGATAATTTTGCATCATATAACTTAAGATTAGGGATGCAAAATTACTGGATAACATGCCGCAAATCAAGGCCCAATAACTATGCCAATAAAAGGCCAAGGGAACAGTGACACAAAAGCCACTGAGCTTTATTAACAATTGAAACAGAAACTCTTTGTTAAAAGATAATTGTTTGCGGAATTCAACTAACCCGATATTGTTCAAACCATTCATCAGCGTTAACAATGACATGGCTGATAAGACGGGTGCCAATCGCCAATCGTCATAGTAATCTGCCGCCAGGCTTGATGTAGCAATCAATATTGAACTGGAACAGATAGAAAAAATAACTTGTAATGTCCAGGCTGTATCGTAATGACTGCGTGAGGCATTTTGTTTTTGAATCAGGACAGTATCAAAGCCAAAAGCCTGCATGAGTTCGATTAAGGCGTATACAGACGATGCAATCGCCATAAGACCGAAGTCCGCTGGCATTAGCAAACGCGCCAAAATCATAGTACTGACCAAGCCAATTCCTTTGACGCAAAAGCGCAAACCAACCATCCATACGGCACCTTTTGCGACGTTTTTATTTATATTTTCGTTTGACAAAAAAATCCTTAAACTAATTTATTTATTAATCTGATTAATATCAGCTGCTTTTTTAATAATACTTTAGAACATTGTAGATAAGATTTTAAAATCTCTTAACTAACCATGCCGTAAAAAGAAAAAATAAGCTGAAAGAGAAAAAAGCGTTTACCAGGAGAAGTTTTGGATCATCTAATAAGTGCGGACGACGCAGGTCTTGTGGCTCGATATTTATTGCTCTTAAAAACATGGCTGCAGCTTTAAGCGCAGGATTTTTATTCCAGTTGATCGTTGTAGCAAATTTATAACTTTCATCAACGCGCTTATAGTAAGCGGCTTTATCTTGCTCACCGTTTAATTTCACAAGTTGATCCAGACGATTAGTTAAAATATCCGGATTCTGTCGCATCTCGGTCAAGCCATAGTAGTCTGAGTCTGACTTTGGAAAAACCAGATTGAAAACAGGATCAGCAATCGCATGAAGTTTTGGATCACGCACCTCAACTATAGTGTGCGTTGGATTGATTCCTTTGGCATCGTAAAGCATAACCAAAGATGAATCCATGTTGACTGAATCTAACATAGCCATTAAAAGTCGAGATTTATCGCTACAATCCCCACCTTTCTCTAACACATCAATAGGCGTTGGGCCTAAAGCCTCTATCCAGAAATAACCATGATTTTTAGCAAAACCCTGATTATTATAAATCCAGCTATTTATCTTGGCGAAATTATGATTTGAATCATCAGCATTGTGGAGTATCTGATTTAAAACAATATTTCTTAGCACTTTAATATCTTTTTGATAATTAAAATACATAAGAACGGCTGCAATAAACATGATTAATGACACAATTAAGCTTGAATAATATAACGTTTTCTTTAGCTTCATAATATCTATCTAACCGAAATAAAATTGAATTATACGTAATTTGTCAATACGAATAATTTTAAGAAAATAAAAAGAAGTAGCACTTTTTTATAATTTGAGCTTGTTATTTAAATAGTAAAGCTAAAAAAATAAACTTTGTACATAAAAATAACATCTATCGAATGAGTGCTCGTTTTCTTTCAACAGGTGCATTAACACCTTTTTCACGAACAAATATTTCTAACAAAATAACAAAACTGATTAAATGCCAAGGCAAGTCAAAATAGGATAAACTTAAAAAAGCGCCGCCAGATAAATAAGCAATAAAGGATATCTGAAGCATTCTTGCCAGAATGTTATGTTCTTTTAGTTCCGGGTCTGATTCAGTTTGCTTAAGAATCCTGGAAAGCACTCTCCAGCTCATGAAATAAATCATTAGATACATGATCAAGCCGATCCAGCCATGGTCAGCTAATACCGAAAAATAGATACTATGGGCGGCATGTATATCCAGGGGATTTGGCGCATACATAGCAAAAGTAGACGGCATCCAAGACTCAAATCCCATCCCAAAGAAGTTATGATTGGCCGCATGAAACGCATATGCCCAAGCATTAATCCGCCCCATTGCAGAAGCGTCTGAATCATACGTTTCTATGGTGTTCATACGCTCATGCCAAGTATCTGGCATAAACGCCACCAACACCCCGGCTAAGATCAGCGTAATAAAGGCAGTGGCTACCTTTCGCTTACTCTTTACCCAATAGACAAGCCCAACCACGGATATGGCTATTAATGCCCCTCGTGACTGACTACCTAGAACGGTAAAAAAGCTTAACGGAATGGATGCTATTAATATCCTTTTGACGTTTTTTTTATCAGTAGTTTGGTAAAGATATATCATGAAAGGAACTACCATTAATATGGCAACCGCCAAACTGTTATTATCTTCAATATAACTACCTGGAGGCCCCCAAACTCTGTAACTTCCTCCAGTTAAAACCGTAAAAAGCCCCCCTTTTACACTAAAAAAACCAATTGAAAACACAATCACCCATATTAATTGCCTTAATTTATGCATATCGGTAATTAACATCATGGTCAGGAAAATAATTAGCTGTATTTTAATCACTCGCAGATAATAACTTCCCGCTTCCGTAGGAAAATACGCCAATAACGTCGTAACGCCCATCCAGAAAATTAATATAACCCAGACGACTGTAATTGCATTTAATGGCGGCTTTTTTACCTCTTTTGACGATAAAAACATTCCCATAAATAAGGCTATTGCAGTGACTTGGGCATATGGCATCTCATAAGCAAAGCCATAGGTCAGTCGGTGTGGGTTCATATAGCTAAGCCATGACCACAGCAACACTCCGATGTATGGCTTTTTTAATGTGTATCCACAACCAACTATAACAATAAGTGTAAGGGCAATATCGCGCATTATTTTGATTAGCTAGATTGTTTTAAACACATACGAATCATACGTATCATAAATTTTACGGGTTCAGTATCCCAAGGCGTAAAACGTGGCAGTTGCCATAAATCACTTTTTGAAGATGCCACAGCCCATTCAGTGGATACGGCGGCTTGATAGCCTTGCTGTTTGATAATCCCAACTTGTTGGGGTAAATAATCCTGCCCTGGTTTTCCATTGGGATACGCAAAAAAACGCAGCTGAGTTCCTAGTTTATGTTCTAAGGTTTTTTTGTTTGTCGACAATTCCTGCTCAAGCTGAGCATCAGTTATTTTCGCTATAATTGGATGAGATACCGTATGTCCACCAATCTCCATACCGCTGGCATGCAACTTTTGAAGTTGCTGGGTGGTCATCATTAAATTGTCTGGTAAGTCGACACCTGATTGTTGAGCAATATAGTCCGTATATTGTTGCCTTACTTCAGGATCTAGATGTTTGATCCTGGTGATGATCTCACTGGCAGCCTGAACTTTTTGTTCGGCGCTTGCAATATTGTAGATGCCTAGTTCCAGAGTTGATAAATCGAGCTGAGCTTTCGGGGAATTTCTGACTGCTTCAATAACGCTATCATTCCACATCCGCCCGCCATCCAAATAGCCAGATGCGATAAAAAAAGTGGCTGGCAAACCATTTTGCTGCAGTATGGGTAAGGCATTCAAATAATTATCTGCGTAGCCATCATCAAATGTGACGCAGACTGCCCGCGCCGGCAAGGTTTTGTCCTGCAAACGCGTCATCGCTTCGGCAAATGGCAAGACATTAAAATAGTTGGCTAATAAATCCATTTGCCATGAAAAGCGCAGCTTATCCGTTTCACCTGGACGCATGAAATCAGGCTGGTCTAAAATCCGATGAAAAATCATAATGAACAGCTTTTTGTCTTTTCCCAGCCCAAATGACCAGGTTGCAATGGGCTTTAGCGCAGATAATAATAGCGTTTTTATATCAATCATTATAGTTTTTTACCTTGCATCCACAGTTCCAACATCATTAAAATCCAAATTAGCTCGCCATAATAAGAAGCGTGGATACTCTGGTGCATAGCTATTGCATGATCAAGAAACTCAGAGCGGAAGTAGTGCCGTTTTTTTAACGCATTGATGCTGTCATACGCCAATTCTTTAAGCGGTTGATGGTCTTTTAACCAAATGCCGAAGGGTAAGCCGAAGCCATGTTTTGATTTGTTAATGATTTCATCTGGTAGGAAATCGGTCATGGCTTGCTTATAAAACCAGCGTAATTGCTGACCTTTTAATTTTAAATTTGATGGAATCTGGCAAGAAAAATCGACAATCTCTTGGCTTAGCAGCGGGTAACAGACATCAACGCCTGCCATTTCACACATTTTATTCACTTTAACCAAATCGTTATCATGCAGCGTGGATTTCCAATCCATATATAACATGCGGTTAAGCGTGCTTGCCTGCTCGGGTCGTTTGTAGCAGTCTCTTAACACATCGAGCGGTTGGCTGGTTTTAATCTGATCTATAAATTGTGTGCTAAATATTTCCTCAACCGGATGTCGGTGCAGGAAGTTATAATCCTGCAAGCGATCTGGTAATGGAATATTGGCTTGATCGATATAGCGTTTGGCTTTAAACACAAACTTGTTTTGTAATAATGCATCTGGCAAATGATTAAAGACGCCGGTTACAGCACTTCTGGCCACTGACGGAATTTTTTGATAACCATCAAACAGCAATTGCCTTGCATAACGCTCATTGCCAGCAAACAATTCATCGCCACCATCACCGGCCAGCAACACAGAAATGCCATTTTCTTTAGCCATTTTGGCGCAGTAATACGCAGCTAATGCTGATGAATTTCCAAACGGCTCATCATAATAAGCGGCAATTTTAGGGATTGCATCCACGGTATCGTCGGGCGATAAATAATACTCATTTTGTTGGGTATTAAAACGCTTGGCTGCAATGCGAGCATATTCGATTTCATCATAACCTTCGACCGGAAAACCCATTGTGAAGGTTCTTGCCTGACCTGGAAAAACTGATGCCAAAGCCCCTGCCACACTGGAACTATCTAACCCACCGCTTAAAAAAGCACCCGTTTCAGTGGCGTTTTGTGCTAGTTGCTGAACTGATTGATTGATTTTTTGTTGTAGCTCTTTACCGGCTTCGGCAACTGACATGGTCATTTGTTCCGCAAAAGCAGGTAACCAGTAGGTTTTAACAAACAGCTTACCATACTGATAACTCAGTATTTGCGCACCTTCCAGCTTGTTTACTGATTTATAAATAGTAGTCGGGCTAGGACAATGATGGAAATACACATAATCATAAATTGATTGCTCGGAAATATCATGACTAACATCAGGATGAGCGATCAAACTATCGGCTGTCGTACCAAATACCAAGCCGTTTTTCGTTTGAGCATAATAAAGATTGCGTTGCCCCAAACGATCAGTAGCCAGAAACACCTTGTTGTTGGCCTTATCAATTAAAACCAGCGATAGTGGCAATTTAATCTGGTTTATAAAATGCTCACCATGTTGAACATAATCATCGATGATGGCTTTTAATTTGGAACTCTCAACTGTATGGCTTCCAATCACAGCCAAAACAATTTGGTTATACTCAATTGACGATTGCTCTGTGGCAAAACAAACTGCAAAATCAGATGTATAAGTACTGAGTTTTGCATTTAAGTGCGCCGGTATTGTGTTGGCGATCTTTGTTTTGAACTCGCTAACAGCTGTTTGAGCATTAGCGTCTATGTGCATCCATCCTGCTAAAAAACTCATGGTCTACCCTTATTATTTGACTTCAACATGACTAATGACATATCTAAATTTTCCTGATTTTTCTTTGGCTATATCGGCAACGTAATCAAACTGTACGTTGATACCTGCTCCTAAACGCTTTTTAAAGACTTGCTCAATTGCCTGTTCAGAGGACTTTTCATAAGCGGAACTGGCAACAATCTGCACCGTGACATGTTGCAAATCATGCTGGGTAATTTTGAAGGATTCAATCCCCGGCAAATCCCTTAAGATATAGATTAAAGCCAATCCATGTAAAACAGTGCCATCCTCGGCCACCACAAAATCCGTGGTCCGACCTTGTATTTCTTTTAGCAGAGGTAAACCTCGACCACAGGCGCAGGTATCATCGCTTAAGGTACCCACATCGCCAGTACGATAACGTATAAACGGAAAATCACGCGTTGCGAAATGAGTCACAACTATTTCGCCAGATTCACCAATTGGCAAAACATTACCCTGATTATCTATGATTTCAACAATAATATCATCGGCTGTAATGTGCATATTGCCTGAAGGACAAGCGTGCGCAATAAAACCAGCATCACGACCACCATATCCGTTGGCAACAGGACAAGCAAAAATACGCTCGATCCGTTCACGCTGATGGTCATATAAGCGCTCGGATGTGACAAAGGCAACTTTAATGCCTAAATTACTTAAAACTTGCCCGGTTTTTTCAGCATGACTGGCAATATGTGCCAATGCGGAGGGGTATCCAAACAGCATTTTTGGTCGCATAGCCTGAATTTGCTGGATAAACCCATCCAGTTTTGCAGGCGACATTTCAAATGCCGGTAATAGTAAGGTGCGTAATACTTTATCCCGGATCAGCTTGATCTTATCCTGGGTGCCCAATTCAATCGGAGAACCCCAAATCACTATTTCAGGATCACCGATATCAACGTTCCACCATCGGGTTGCGCGCCATTTTGCCGCCACATCATGACTAACCCGTTTATTGCCTATGTAAAAAATTAATGGCTCACCACTGGAACCACCGGTATTAAATCGGGCTAAGCCGATGGCATCATCAGCCTTAAGTTGCTCAGTGTTAGCTCGAATAACTGATTTACCGGTCAAGGGTAATCGGGCTAAATCTGCCAATGATTCTATGGCTGCCGGATCAAATGCCAATTCTTTAAACAATTGCTGGTAGTACGGCACATGTTGCTGCACATCTATAAGAAAACTTTTCAAGCGTGCTATCTGGAGTTTTTTAATATCGTCCAACGCTAACCACTGAGTCTGTTCCATGTCTTTACGAACACGAACGGTGTCGTGCTTTTTTAAGCTTTCGTGCAATGGAAATAGCACATTCGATACAAGCCGGGTATATAAACTCATGCTGTCTTACTGACCAATTGATTGAATTCGTTAACTAATTTATCTACACGCGTTTGCCATGCGTTATTTTTGGCATAGCTGATTATGCTATTTGTTTGCCAATTTTTGTGCAAAGCATCCATCAGCGCAGTGGTTAGCGCTTGGGCATCGCCGAATGGCACTACGGTACCCAAATCGGCATCATTGACAACTTCCCTATTTCCACCAACATCTGTTGTTATGACTGGCAAACCACAAGCCATAGCTTCCAAAAACACATTGGCCCAGCCTTCATTTGCGGTAGCCAAAACAAAAACATCTGCTGCGGACAATGGCTTATTTAATTGTTCTGAAGGCAATGCACCCAAGAAACGCACATGATCCTGCAATTTCAATTGGCTAACCAAGCCTTGCAAATAGTCTTTGTTATCACCCTCTGGGCTGGCACCGCCAACAATCAGATAAATTAAATTTGGATAAGTTTTTATTAGCTCAGGCAAAACTTCGATCACGCGATGAAAACCTTTTCTATCGACCAGACCGCCAACCGATACCAGGATTTTAGCGTCGGCTGGAATAGCTAATTCAACTCTGGCGGCTTGTTTATCCAGTGGAAAGAACTTTTCAGTATCAACGCCATTGCCTACCAACTCGATTTTGCCAGCGTCCGCGCCCAGTGATACAACTAATTGCTTTAACGCATCAGCCACCGCAAAAACGCGCGTAGCATTCTTTAATGCGGTCATCATCTTTGGTTTTAGCGCAGAATCTTTTGAGATCCGCAACTCAGTCCCGCGCAATGTGATCGTTACCGGCACCTTAAAAATTCGTCCAAGTAAAGTCGCGGCATAACCATCAGGATAGGCAAAATGGGAATCAATTAAATTAAATTTAAATTCCCGTTTTAGTCTATAGAGCAATGGGATACTCGCTATAGCCATAAATAAGCCATCCAGACTTTTTAGTACGCCTGGTAATGAAAAAAAGCGCGGATAAAAAACCTGAACACCGGATTGCTCTTCATATTTGGCTGGTTGTGGACGGAAATGCGGTCGCCAAACTCTAATCAAACTTTGCAACGGAAACCAAGGCACAGGAGAAACCACAACCAGTGGAATAGTCTGCCCGACCCTGAACATGCGTTCACGTATAAAAACGCCAGCACCAGGACGAATAGCGCTAGGAAATAACGAACTATATACAACCAATCTGGGAGTTTTGTCCATAGATAGACTATTGACCCAGCAGTTTTGAGTAAACAGCTTGATAATGCCCCACACTGACAGGCCAATTTCGCTCAGTTTCAACGTAATTTCGGCCAGCTTGACGAATACTATCCCAGTGCGCTTGATTATCCAGCAATTCCAAAACTGAGTTAGCTAAAGCCGCGGAATCACCGGCTTTAAATAAATAACCTGTTTGTTTATCCCTGATTAATTCGTGATGTCCACCGACATCCGATGCGACCAGCAACTGACCTTGTGCCATAGCTTCCAATGGTTTTAACGGTGTGACTAAATCCGTCAAACGCATGGATAAACGCGGATAGGCGAACACATCAACAATACTGTAATAACGGGTTACTTGGTCATGTGGCACACGTCCCGTTAAAGTGACGTGATTTTGTAAATTTAAAGCAGCGATTTTATCGTTAATTGCCTGTTCTTGCGGTCCACCGCCCACTAATAAACAATGTACGTCTGAACGTTTTTGTAATATTAAAGGCAAGGCTTCTAAGAGTAATAGCAAGCCTTCGTAAGCATAAAAAGAACCAATAAAGCCTAAAACAATCTTACCTTGCAAGCCGAGTTGATCACGCAATTCAGTATCGGGTTTGTCCCTGAATGTAAATTTATCTATGTCAACCGCATTGGGAATCACGGTAATTTTTTCAGCAGGAATGCCTCGGCTAACAATATCTGCACGCAAGCCTTCACAAATCGTGGTTATGGCATTCGCTTGTTTAAAAACCCGTGTTTCCAGCATTTTAGTTAACCGATAGCGCAAACTGCCTTCAGTGGTAGTACCGTGGTCAACAGCGGCGTCTTCCCAAAAGGCACGGCATTCATACACTAACGGTAGATTATGCTTTTTTGCTGCCGTTAATGCGGCTAAACCATTTAGGGCTGGCGAGTGGGCATGCAAAATATCCGGTTTAATTTCGGGGATAATTTCATCCAGTCGTTTTGCCAATGACTGCACAATGGCCCATTGATTGATCACCGGCAGCTTTGCTAATAGCCCGGTGGGTTGCTCAGATCGGTAAAACGTAAACCCATCCACTTCTTCGATAGGGGCTTTGGCAACAGTATGTTTGGACGAAGTAACATGATAAGTTTCCCAACCCAGCTTTTGTTGTTGCTCTAAAATTGCTTTGGTTCTAAAGGTATAGCCGCTATGCAGAGGTATGGAGTGATCTAGGATATGCAGTATTTTCATGTTTTCCGGAGCGTTTGGAATGGGTTTTCTAATTGTTAGGATTTTATTTATATTCTTTTAAAAATTAGTTAATTTACGCAAGTCCAAATGAATGTTTACAGGAATGCGCTGATATCCCACTTTCGGAAATTATAACCATTAAACCAATTTAAAAATTGTAGCAAACTGTTTTAGTTAATTTGTTAAATCCACAACTGCTGCATTAAACAAAATGCCACTGGCAAGTAACAAGCCAAACAGTAAAACCAGCACAGTCAGCAAAAGGCGCAATAACTTTATAGCCAAGCTGTCAGCCGTTTGTTGCTTAAATAAATTTTGTAGTTTATGGATTAACATTTTAGCTGATTAATCGAATTTATTTGTTTAAAGTTCGATTACGGTAAATTTTACACAAAGGAGGGAGGAGAACATTTGCAATCTCCTCCCAATTCATGACCATACTTCAAATGTTTGAGTTTTCGGTTAGCTCATTCATGGTTCGACAGGCTCATCACGAACGGACTTTTCTGCAAAAACCGAAAACCAGACCAATCAAAGTAAATGTGATTACTCTTGGGTATCGTTTACCAAATCATAAGTGATATTTGGGTTAAGTCCCATTGGCCAGTAAATTAACGCCCCGGGTGGCCAAAATATTGATACTACACGGAACTTAGCTCTTAGTTTACCTTCTTTTACCACTTTACCGCCCTTTTCCAGCCGATACGGTACGCCACCATTTGGCGGTGTACCCGCTGCGGTCCAGAAATAGGGTTTTGTAGTCACTTTGCCATCGGCGGCTATATCAACCGGTTGCTCTCGTTTGTAGATATACAATTCAGAACCTTGCGGCACTTTGAATGTACCTGTGGTGGTGCAACCTGTGGCAAGGATCAACACTGCTAAAGCTAAGCCAATATTTTTAATCATTTTAACTCTCCTGAATAAATGGGACATTAACAGCCCCAGCGTTTAAAGATCAAAGACGTATTAATACCACCAAAGGCAAAGTTATTGCTCATTACATGATCACAAGCGATTTTGCGGACATCGTCTTTAATATAATCCAGTTGAGCACACTCGGGATCAATGTTGTTAAGATTAACCGTCGGATGAAACCAACCTTCATTCAACATATGGATCGAAACCCAGGCTTCCAGTGCACCACAGGCACCCAGGGTATGACCCGTATAACTTTTTAATGCACTAATCGGTGTATTGCTGCCAAACACGGCCGCCGTCGCGTGACTTTCTGCAATATCACCGTGCCCAGTTGCCGTACCATGTGCACTCACATATCCAATAGCCGATGATGGCAAACTGGCATCTTGCAAGGCTAATCGCATGGCAACCTGCATATTGTTACTACTGGGTTGAGTAACATGTAAACCATCAGAGTTAGTGCCAAAACCAACAATCTCTGCATGAATGTGCGCACCGCGCGCCAGTGCATGTTCCAATTCTTCCAGAATCAACGTTCCCGCACCTTCACCTATCACTAATCCATCACGTTCACGATCAAAAGGTCTGGGCGACTTATCCGGTGCATCATTACGTAAACTGGTGGCAAACAAGGTATCAAACACAGCCGCTTGCGATGCCGAAAGTTCTTCCGCGCCACCAGCAACCATCAGCGTTTGCATACCGTACTTGATGGCCTCATAAGCATAACCAATGCCTTGGCTGCCTGACGTGCAAGCACTGGACGTGGTGTAAATTCTGCCATTTATACCAAAGAATAGACCAATATTAACAGGCGTAGTATGCCCCATCATGCGGATATAGGACGTAGCATTCAACCCTTCGGTGGTATGGTTGATTAGCATATGACCAAAATCGGCAATGGCATCAGGACTGCCTGACGAACTACCGTAGGCAACCCCCATTTGCCCGCTATTTAAGCAAGCATGATTTAATAAACCCGCGTCGGTTAACGCCATTTCTGTCGCAGCCGTCGCCATTAAGGCAATCCGTCCCATACTACGCGTTTGTTTACGGGAATAATGCTCTGGCCGAGTAAATTCCGCAGGCGCGCCTAAACGGGTATTCAAGCCTTGATAGATTTCCCAATCCGGCAAATAACGAATGCCTGTTTGCTGACTTTTTAAACGCTCCGCCACAACTGGCCAATTAGAGCCTATAGGTGAAATACCAGCCATGCCGGTGACCACAACCCGTTTTAGCATAAACCACCATTAACTGAAATAACTTGGCGGGTAATATACGCGGCGTCTTCTGACATTAAAAAAGCCACGGTAGCCGCCACCTCTTTTGGACTGCCTACGCGTCTGGCCGGTATCATTTTTTTGATTTCATCCATGGGCAATTCGTTAACCATGTCGGTATCAATTAAACCGGGCGCCACACAATTGACGGTAATCTCGCGCTTGGCCAGCTCCAGTGCCAATGCCTTGGTGGCACCAATAATGCCGGCTTTGGCGGCACTGTAGTTAACTTGTCCGCGATTACCCATTAATCCGGATACCGATGACAAGGTAACAATCCGGCCTGGTTTTCGTCGCCGAACCATCGGCATAACTAAGGGCTGCAAGACATTGTAAAAGCCGTCCAAATTACTGTGAATCACGCTATCCCATTCTTCGCCAGTTAAGGAAGGAAAAGCATTATCGGCAGTAATACCGGCATTACAGACCACACCGTAATAGGCACCGTGGCTTTCAATATCCTGATTAATTTGCTCACTGCATTGGGCACGATCGGCAATATCAAATTGCAAAACTCTGGCTGAACGGCCCAATTGCACAACTTCTGCCGCGACCTCTTCGGCCTGACTGCGCTGGCTGCGACAATGAATCACCAAATCAAAGCCTTGCTTGGCTAAATAAATAGCAATTGCTTTGCCAATACCCCGGCTGGATCCTGTTACTAAAATCGTTTTAGTCATTTTTGCTCTTTTGCTGTTATTGCTGGTTGATAGACATTTAAATTGGCAACCACCGACACGCCCTCCCCTTTAATTTGGCATTCAAAACTGCCCAAGCCTTCATCCTGAAATAATCTAGTTACTTTAACTACCAAAACTGCGCCTGTTTTAAATTCACTGACATTTCCGGAATAGCGCCGCGTACCTAATAAATATCCCAACTGAACGGGAGTATTGGCAATGGTCGCCATCACACCGGAATAGGCCGCAATGGTTTGCGCCATATATTCAATGCCCACCCAAACTGGCACAGCTGCGTCATCACCCAATAAACCATCGCCACGCACTATAACTTCGGATGTTAAACTATTTTCATCAAAATCCAGAATCCGGTTTAGCAAAATCATATTGCCAGTATGCGGAATAAATGTGGACACTGGCATTCGCATTAGATCACTGCTCATGCTCTGGCCAACACAATGGAAATATTACTGCCACCAAACGCAAACGAATTACTCAGACAAGTTTGCACCCGCCGCCCTAGCATTTGATTTTTTTGCACAAAATTTAACGCCGGTAAGTTAGCATCCAATACGTCATTATTGATATTAGGAATTAAGCGGCCTTGCTCATCAGTATTTGTTAATAACAACCAGCAAAAACCCAACTCCAAGGCCGCAGCTGCGCCTAATGTATGACCAGTCATGCCTTTGCTGGAACTCACTGGCACAGATTGACCAAATAGCTGGTTAACAGCTTTACTTTCCATGGCATCGTTTAAAACCGTGGCAGTGCCATGCAAATTAATGTAATCAATCTCAGCTGGGGTTTTGCCTGCGTCAGCTAAGGCTTTTTGCATCGCACTGACCACAAATGCAGCTTCTGGATCGGGCGCGGAAAAGTGATAAGCATCGCTGGTGGCCCCAATCCCAGATAACCGCACTGGCCCGGGTTCCTTACTTAATATAAATAAACTAACGGCCTCGCCCACATTAATACCATTGCGATTTTGGCCAAACGGCTTGCAATGGCCTGTGCTTATGGACTCCAGGGCTGCAAAGCCGTTAAGCGTTAAACCACACAAACTATCTGCGCCACCTACGATCACGGCATCACATAAGCCTAAATTAATTAACCTGCGCGCCGAAGCAAACGCTTTACCGCTGGAAGAACACGCCGTTGAAATCGTATACGCAGGACCGGTTATGCCAATAAAATCTGCCAAAAAATCTGCACCCGCCCCCATTTGTTGCTGCTTGTAATGAAATCGCTCAGGCAAAACCTGATTGCTGGCTAAATGCGCCAATGCCAATTCGGTATTGTGCACGCCAGATGTGCTAGTGCCAAGCACCACGCCAACGCGATGCGCACCAAACTTGGCCAGCATTTTTTGTACACTGCCTTCTATCTGGCTGAGCGCTGCCAGTAACAATCGGTTATTACGGCAATCATACAAGCTGTCTTGCGCAGCAATTTCCGGCAACTGGGCATTGATAGCACCAACAAGTTGCTGCTCGCCAAACGCCTCAGTGCTCAGCAAGCCGGAACAATCCCCAGCCAGCAGCCGGTCATAAACCTCTTGCTTGCTGTTACCCAATGCGCACAATATGCCTAGATCATTCAGGAATAAGGTCATAGCTTAATGTCTTGATTTGCAAGCGATAATGATATTGGTAATTGATTAACTCAACTGCTCTTGGCCAATCGGCATCCGGTTCCAGATAAGTAACTTCAGCCCGTTTAGTGTTATTAAAGTACAAAATGCGCTTATTTGCTTGGGTCTCTAAACGCCAACCATCGACCAGACTGCTTTTTAAGGCATCAACTGGCCAATAGCTTAATTGCATATCGGCAACCATGTAATTGGGAGCAATGTTTTTCGGCAGCAGCAGACTGGTATCCGAGACCACCTTGCCCTCATCATAACGCCAGTTAAACAAACTTAAACCATCATTGCTTAACCCGACCATTGCAATGCGCTTGCTATCCAGCTCTAAAATAACCAGCATAGATTCTGTGCGATCAGCCCAAGTGCCGGTAACTTGTTGCACAACCCGCCTGCTTGGCCCTATGGGCTTTGAAATTGACATGGATTGCTGGAGATTAGTTTGCTCGGAGGGCAACAAAGCGCAACCGGACGAAAGCAACAGGAATGTTGTCGACAACCAAATACACAGAAAACTTTGCTTGGCAAAAATCAAATCAAGCCGCCTTAACAGCAACTAAATTTAATAGAGTTTCTTCGCGCTGCTCAGGCACCTTGAAGCCTAACCATTCTAATGCGCCCACATCGGACCGGCTCCACCAAATATAAGGTTTGGAAATGGCTGATTCATTAACTTGAAAACCGACTTGCCGAATTAAAGCCAGATATTGTTCGGCGGTTTTTTGCACGTGCATAGGATGTCTAAATAACAAACGAATTAAAAATGAATAGATAAATTTTTTGCAGGATTCCGCAAACAACAACACGCCACCCGGTTTTAAAACCCGATAAAACTCATGCATGGCCAAGTCATGTTCAACAATATGATGAAAACTTTGATGACAAAATACCATGTCAACGCTTTGATCAGGAAAAGGCAGTTTTTCGGCATTGCCATGTAAAAGATTGACGTTACATTGACATGAAGCGGCATTTTTTTGGGTATCCGGCAATAAACTGGCGTCAATTTCAATCGCATTAATTTGCTTGGGCTTAAAAAACTGATCCAATAATGGCAAGGAATGTCCTCTACCGCAGCCAATATCCAATATCACTGGAAAATGCTTTTTATCATCAGGCAACAAGCGATATAAATCTTCAACTGCTCGTTTTAAAACCCGTTCTTGCCAGGTATAGGTATTAAGAAACCAGATGCCAAAGCGACTTTCTTTTACCCATGTTGTAGTTTGCATGTTGATCTCCTGTTCATCCGCAGGTAGCAATAATCCACCCAGGCAGTTTGAAGGGTGGCCTGTTTGGCAAAACATCACCCTACCTTATTTTTAATTTATGATCCAGCGCGATTGGTTTGCCCGCTTTTTGCAACGCTACGCACAGGCGCACAACATATACAGACTAGCTTAGCACCAGCCTAACCAATCCAACTATATAACTTGTACCACGATTTTCAACTAAGCTCAAAACCCTAGCAACTCCAAAATTGCACTTCATGCCAATTTTTAAGCCCATACACCCAACATTAAATTGTCTAACTAATTGATTATAAATAACTGCAAAAATCCACAAATGGCAAAGTTAAACCAATGGTTAATCAATACTTTTCTAGTTAAATTTTCTTCTGCAAACTACGCTTAATTTAAGGTAGTCATCACACCTGTTGAACAGTACGCAGTCAGTCTTCAAGCAGCCAGGGAAAAGGTGATTGGGTTTGTTTTTAGTGTTACAGGAGTTAAGCAATGAAGATGAGAGTGTTTTTGTGGGTATGGTGGTTGGTGAAGTGTTTTATAGCTGGTTGGCTGGTTGCCTATTATTGTTTACAAAGCTTATTTCACCTAGTGTTGAGCATTCTGCATCATTGCAAAACCACTGGGGGCAATCGACCTGGCATATTACTCGGAATAGATAATCATAATCATGCTATGCAATACTCAAAGCTAACTCCCTCTTATCAATTATTTCTGCTGTTTTCATTAGGCTTTTTATTAGTGAACTCAGCAGCAAAGGCAGAAGATTATTATTGGGTACATGGCTCTTCTTATGGGCCTGCGGTACATTATCCAAACTATTCAGCTGCTTGTGAAGGTCTAAGATTACAGAACCAAGATCCACCAGAATGGTATATGTACTCGTCACGAATCGGATATTTCACTGCGTATTACGGTACAAGTAAATGTCAGGGAGGATTTTCGATTGATCCTTCAACAAGAACGCCAAATGGCTACGAATGCGGCGCTATAAATGTACAATTAACTTATGAAGGACGAACATCCACTGTTAACTGGGGCTGTTTAAGTGTTATTAGGGCTGGCAATGGCTGCACTTTACCCAAAGTACTAAACACCAAAACAGGTAGCTGCGAGCTGCCCCCCAAAACACCCCCAGGTTGCCCCAGTCCAAGTGAAGGCAATCCAATCAATTCCGGCAATGGCAATAAGTTTGCTGATGAAGTGGATTTCCAAGGCAATATCTCTACTTCGTTACGGTTTAGCAGGCATTACAACAGTTCACTTGACTATCGCAATGTTGCCGACTTTGGCGCGAATGGGACGGGTTTTAAACCCGTTGGTCAGTCCTGGACGCATAATTATTACCAAGGTATAACCACTTTAAAAGACTCGATTAGCAATGCGAATTTACTAAAATTGACACGACCCAGTGGTCAATCCTATGTTTTTAAAATAGTTTCCGGCGTCTGGCAACCAGACAGCGATGTCAATTACCATCTTGAAAATATCTCAGGCACGTCTACAGGTTGGAAAATCACAACACCTGAAAATAATATTGAAACTTATAGTTCTTCAGGGGATTTAATATCTATTACCGACACCAAAGGTAATACCCAAACGCTTAGTTATAGTAATACGACGACTTCAGTATCGATTGCTCCATTCCCAGGATTACTACTTAACGTTACTGACCAACTAAATCATAGTTTGGTCTTTACCTACGACACCAATGGTCGTATGACGACAATGACAGATCCCGCTGGCAATATCACCCGCTATAACTATGATTTAACAGGCAATCTAACTAAAGTAACCTACCCAGATGCCACCCCAAATGACCTAACCGACAACCCAAAAAAGACTTATCTATATGGCGAACTGGCTAACACTGCAAATGTCACTCAACCCTACGCCTTAACCGGCATCATTGACGAACACAACGTACGTTATGCTACATACCAATACGATGCCAACGGCAAAGCCATTTCTACGGAACATGCAACGGGGGGCGTTGAAAAGTATGGTTTAGCTTTCACTACAGATAGCCTCGGCAATCCTACAGCTACGGATGTCACCGATCCATTGGGCACAAAGCGTACCACCCACTTTACTAATGTGCTTGGCGTACTCAAACCCACCGGCACCGACCAACCCGGCGGCTCCGGCTGCGGCGCATCTTCCAACGCCATCACCTACGATGCCAACGGCAACGTCGCCAGTCGTACCGATTTCAAAGGTAATCGCACCAACTACAGTTATGACTTATCCCGCAATCTGGAAACCAGTCGTACCGAAGGCTTAACCAGCACAGGTGCTAGCACAGCGCAAACCCGCACCATCACAACCAACTGGGACACCCGCTTCCGCTTGCCCACCAAAATCACAGAACCAGGCACGGAAACCAGTTATGTGTACGACAATTACAGCAACGCCACCCAAAAAACCCTTAAAGACACCGCCACCAATGCAGCGCGCACCTGGACGTGGACTTACACTTATGACAGCACAGTCACTGGAGCGATTATAAAGAAAGTCGAAGACGGCCCGCGTACCGATGTGAGCGATCTAACCACCACCGATTACTACCCGCCCAACGCCAGTTGCACCGGCGGACACTTCGGCTGCCGTGGTCAAATCAGTAAAATTACCAATGCCTTAAACCAAGTCACCCAAATCACCGCTTACAATGCCAACGGCCAACCGACCACCATCATCAGTCCCAACGGCACCACAACCACCTTAACCTATGATGTCAGACAACGCCTAACCAGTCGTACTTGGGGTGGTGAACTGACCCAATACAGCTATTACCCAACCGGCCAGTTACAAAAAATCACCCGCCCCGATGGCAGCTATCTCAGCTATAGCTATGATACCGCGCACCGGCTTATCCAAATCTGGGATCAATTGGGTGATATGCAATTTTTTACCCTGGACAACATGGGTAACCGCACAAAAGTGGATACTTACGATCCCAAAGGCGTGCTCACCCAAACCCACCGCCAAGAAGTTGATGCCCTTAACCGCCTGTACAAAGACATTGGAGCCAACAACCAAACCACGGTCTTTAAACACGACAGCATGGATAACCTGACCGATGCTACCGACCCTTTAAACCACACCACCAGCCACAACTACGACAGCCTTAACCGACTGGTACAAAACATTGACCCCGCCGGAGCCACCAGCAACCAAACCCTGGACGGACGCGACAACACCACAGCCGTTAAAGACCAAAAAAACAACAGCACCCAATACGTGTACGACGGCCTGAACAACCTGACCAAAGAAATCTCCCCAGACCGAGGCACCACCACTTACACCTACGATAGCGCCGGTAACACCAAAACCCGCACCAACGCCAGAAACCAAACCACAACCTTCAACTGGTACGATGCCCTCAACCGCCCCACCGGCATCTCCATCAGTAACTCGCCGCTACCCAGTATGTACATGGGTTTAAGTTATGATGTGCTAGGCAACCTGACCAGCCTGCGCGACCCTTACGGCACGACCAGTTGGACTTACAACAGCCAAGGCCGACTCACCAGCCGAAACTTTGCCGTTGGCTCGTTAAAACTCAACGTCCAATATGCCTACAATACCCAAGGCCAACTCACCAGCCTGAGCTACCCGTCCGGCAAAGTACTGCAACTGGCCTACACCAGCGGCCTGCTCACCGGCATTAACTTTAACAACACCGCCTTGCTCAGCAACAT
>Ga0208264_1000071_pt1 | contig 63741 bp, 67 predicted proteins | sample LakWasMet31_HOW6_2_FD_183873 | JGI IMG/M metagenome (GOLD analysis project Ga0208264, IMG submission 183873) | Freshwater sediment methanotrophic microbial communities from Lake Washington under simulated oxygen tension - Sediment Metagenome... | ecosystem: Environmental > Aquatic > Freshwater >... | reverse complement strand
GAGACAGTTCGGTCCCTATCTGCCGTGGGCGTTTGAGATTTGAGGGAAGCTGCTCCTAGTACGAGAGGACCGGAGTGGACGAACCTCTGGTGTTCCGGTTGTCATGCCAATGGCATTGCCGGGTAGCTATGTTCGGACAGGATAACCGCTGAAAGCATCTAAGCGGGAAGCCCCTCCCAAGATGAGATCTCACTGGGACTTAAAGTCCCCTGAAGGGCCGTTGGAGACTACGACGTTGATAGGCACGGTGTGGAAGCGCAGTAATGCGTGTAGCTAACGTGTACTAATTGCCCGTGAGGCTTGACCATATAACACCCAATCAGCTTGGTGGTGACAAATCACAAGGCGCATTGGGTCAGCGAGACAAAACGCTTTGATTGACCCTTGAGAGTACAGATTTCCAGACGTAGCGGTCGAGTAATTAGAACCGTGACGTCACAGGTGGGCGAAAGACCCCACCGCACCAGTTTGCTTGGTGACCATAGCGAGCGTGAACCACCCGATCCCATCCCGAACTCGGAAGTGAAACCGCTTAGCGCCGATGATAGTGTGGCAGTTTGCCATGCGAAAGTAGGGAATTGCCAAGCGCTTAATATCAAACCCAGCCTAACCGCTGGGTTTTTTTTGACCTGTATTTTGGCAGGCATTTATCAACCCACAGAAATCAACCGGACTAGCTGTAGTGGGCATAAGCTTTAATGACTTTTCCAGCATCAGTAAAATGTAGTACTTCGGCAGCCATGCCCCGGTGGCTGTTATAATAAAGCGTTAAGCTGTTAACGCCAACCAGCGTATTCAGTAACTCAAAATGTAAGTCCGGCATTCGTTGCAACGCTAGAGCCCAATAATCGGTGACTTGTTCTTTTCCTTTCAGCTTGCCCGTGGGCTCATTAGCGATTTGAATGATAAACGGCGATGACATTTCAAAATCATCGGCATAATGGCTTAAAATCTTATCTAAATCATGACTATTCCAGGCCTTAATCCATTCGGCAGCGAAGTGCTGGGCAAATTCGTTAGTCATTGCTACCGTCCTGTCTGTAGAAATTAGGCATTTTGGCGGTTACTAACGCCGCCATCTCCATTTGGCCAGTTTTATTCAAGCCTTGTGCAACACTATCTTGATTTTCTACTGGTTGATTCTGACTAACTTTCCATTTGCCCAGCAGCTGAGATATGCCAATTTCAATGCCAACAATTTGCTCGAGCAATTTATCAGTAAAATCGTGCGGTGCATCTGATAACGACCAAGGCTTAGAGAATGATGCTTCATGTTCCATGGTCATTTGTTCCAGTTGATGACGAATCCACGACGTATCTTCAATCACCCGCAGTGCGCCGTAAGCGTGCACGACCGCATAGTTCCAGGTCGGTACCACTTTGCCGGATTGCTGTTTGGTGGCATACCAGGATGGCGAGATGTAGGCATTTTCGGCTTGGAATATCGCCAGCACCTCAACATTTTGATCGGCGTTAACCCACATAGGATTGGCGCGGGCAACATGGCCGCGCAAACAACCGTAATCTGAACCATCGTCCACCCATTGCAAAGGAATATGATTAGCGTTTAAACCATCAATAGACAAAGTCACCAGCGTTGCCAAAGGATAATCGCGCATCAAGGCGCGCATGATTTCCAGTTTTGGTTCGTCGAACTGTTTTGGGCAATACATAAAATTACGGACCTAGTTAAGGTTAGTTGTTACAGCAGTTAAAAAAGCCGTAATCAATGGGTGAGGCTGGTCCAGTGTTGATTGCACTTGTGGTACAAAAAGAGTGCCAATAAAAAACCGATGATCAGGCCATTCGATAACTCGTATATCACCTTCGGCATCGGCACCAGTAATAAGCATAGGACCTTGCTTAAGAATCTCGATATAGTCTGGATTAATGCCAAAATTACAGTAGTACTGCTCGGTAACTGTTGGTGTGCCGTAAATGTTGGCTACCCGCGAACCTGGTGTAAAATTAAGCTGCATTTCCCGTCCAGCCAGGGAGCAAATCAATTCTGAAATCAACAGTTGCGAGGCATACGGATCATATTCAGCATGTTGTGCATCCTTAAAATCCAAAACGTTGTGGGCATATTCGATAATCATGTGTTGAAAACCGCCGCAGGTGCCAAAACACGGAATATTGTGTTCTCTGGCATAACGAATCGCCTGTAAGGTGTTGACCATATTTTTATATGGACTGCCTGGAGCAATCCAGATTCCAGCGTAGCTTTCAAACAACGATGGCTTGATGTTGGCAGTTGAAATCCAGTCATAGCCAATTTCCAAGTTTAAAGCTGCTTTGGCATGTTCGATGGCGGCATTGGTTGCGGCATGCGGTGGAAATGTCGGCGTATATTCGCCGAGCAGCGCAATTGATTTCATGTTGCCCTTAAAGTAGTATGATCCATTTCGTTATTTGCCAGTGTGTATTGTTTGGCACCATTGATTTAACCTTCGCTTTTCAAGACATGGGTTGGTATGCCGTCAATGCTGATTTGATTCTTGTTTGCCCAATAGTCTGTTAAACCCTGTTTGCCTTGCTTTTCCGCCCAGTCAGAGAGCAATTCGCGATCACCAACGTATGAAAAGTTAGGTACCGCCATTCCGCAAGATGTCTGCACTAAATCAACGCTGACATCAAAAATTTGCCGAGCACCAGGTAGTGGTTTAAACAGGCTAAAAAGTTCGTTCCACTCGGGATCGTATTGATGAAAAACCCTAGCGGTGCCGTATATCCGCAGAATCAAGGGCGCTTGCTCAAATGCACAAAACATAATGGTCATTCTTGGTGCCTGCTGAACGTGGGCTGATGTTTCATTCCCACTCCCCGTCGTGTTTAACCAGGCAACTCAGGTAGAACTTAACACTTTCAATGAATCCATGCCTTTCGGAGAGATATTTATGCGACTATCAGCAGTCGCGGTACCAACAAAAAACAGCTTCTGCTCGCTAATAAAACGCCTATGTTTTTCGGAAAGTTCTTTAAATTGCTGTGCCATGGTTTTCTCAGTTTGTAGTTTGACTATCAGGTGTGAGTTAAGGCAGCGACTAAGTCTTTTATCAAAGTTCTAATCGTTGGTTAGGGTTGGCCATATCTTGAGCCCGGATGTTCCAACGCGCATAACCAAATCTCTTTAAGGGTCGCGATTCTATAACACGATAAAAATGAATGTTCGGGCGGCTAAGGGCCAGTTGAGAGCAACTAACCATTCAACAGCAAGTTTTGTCTCATTTTACGACCGCCAACAGGTGCAAGACCATTAAGCTGATAAAAATTTAGTGTCCGCTCAAACTCTGGAAGCGGAGGCGTACATAGCTCAATACATGACCAGCCTCGTTTTAGCCCATAATCTCTAACTTGATCGAGTAACCGTGCACCAATGCCAGATTGACGAAACTCCGGCACAACGTAAAATTCTTGAATCAAACCTATCTTGCCTCCGGCATAGAGTGCGTAGGTTTCAGTGATTGTTGCGACGGCCAATGGCGTAGTTTTTGACCTTCCAATAATTGCCGCATAATGACCAGCCGATAATAATGCCGCACAGTGTTGAACTGTACCATCCAAATCAATATTAAAATGTTGTGCATGAGTGCGCTCGCAAATTTCCCGGGTAAGCTGGACGACCAGTGATCCGATAGTTTCTGCGTGGGCTGAAGTTGCTTGTATAAATTCTAGTTCCATCCTTGTACTCACTTGAAGTGGCTACCTATGATCAAGTTGCCGGTTTTTCCAGTCGTTCTAGTGTAAGCCCTGGATATATGGGAACACCAACTCCCGCTGCGATTGGATAATCCAAAAGAACACCGGTTTTATGGTAGCCCCGTCTCAGGTAGAAATCAATGAGTTCAATTCTGGATGACATAACCTGCATAACAAATTTTTCGGCACTGAAATGGGATTTTGCAAATTGCTCGGCAAAGACCAGCATTTGCTTTCCTACTCCGGTTGCCTGCAGTGTCGGTTGAACAGCCAGCATGCCAATATGACAGCTGTGGCCGTGTTTTTCGATATGAGCACAGGCGATGATTTCGTCTTGTTCCAGGCTAACCAGAATCATCGAATCCGGTCTTACCAATAATTCTGCGACTTGTTCGGCGGTCATTCTATCTCCACTAATCAGCGCGGATTCGTGAGTCCAGCCAGTCGCCGCACCTCGCGGGCGATAAGCCTTGTTGACCAGTTGTGCAATGACAGTAGCTTCAGCTGAAACGGCGGATCGAAGTTTATTCATGTTTGATGACTAGCATTTGGTTGCCGCCACGTTGGAATTCATAAGCAACGTTTTTAATCTGCACAACATAGCCGCGCCTGGTAAATTCCTGGCTTACCAAGGAAAGATGTGGCGACATTGATCCATCCAATGCAAGCAGCGGAAATACACGCACCTCATGAGCAACACGCAACATTTCTTCAAGTGATTGCAGATGAAACTGCGCTGATAAATGCGCGCTGTATAAAAACAGAAAATGCGATGATAGCGCAAGATCGAATTGTGCATTTGCAAAAGGTAATAAAGGTAATTCTCCTGTTATATAGCGGCTTTCCTGCTTGCCGGACTCAAAATCGGCCAGGAAAGCCGCCATTGCCGACATGCGGATATCCCCAAGTGCTTCTACTGAAGGTATGACATTCCAGACAAAATCGTGCTGGTTGTGACGTACCTGTGTGATAACGGTTGTATAGGTGTCGGCAATGCGGCTTTTGATTTGTTCGACATCATACAGATAGACAGGATCAACCGAAACGACAGCGCCGCCACGTTTGGTCAGTTCTGCGTTAAATCCGGCAGGACCATCTCCACAACCCAAAATACAACATGAAAGATCGGCCTTTGTCAGTTCAAACATGTTGATATATTCTGCATATGAACGTCCCCAGGGTACGACTTTATCTAGTGTAAGAGCCATGCAATGTTCCTTAAGGTATTAAGTATTTTTGGGATATGGGATTGGTTGTAACGCCTGATGCGGTCAAAATGGTTAAATCCATATCTCTAAGGGAACCAGAGTTTATAAGGTAATAACAGAGCAAATTCAATTTGCATAGTTATTGTTGTGCGATTAACTTTGCCGTCCATTCATTTACGTCAATTAAAAATAAACAACAGGTGTTTAAGGCTAAATTTGTAATCCCAAAGCCTTCAACTAGTATTAAGCTCTAACGCGTAAGATTTAGTTTGTCTCTTGTATTGGATACTCTATATTCTGGAAAAAGTATAACAATTAAGCAATAAAAGCATAAATGGAGTTGCTATTAGAAAGTCGTTGTCGCCTTAGTTATGGCAATAGTTTTGGCACATCAAATTAAGGTGTGTTCGTTTGTGGAGTATTACTTCTAGGAATAAGTTATATGAATAGGTTTTTTGGCATGAAGCAGTTATCCATCAAAATGCGTCTGACCACTATATTGGTCATATTGATTTTAGGCTTTACCATTTTTGGCATGGCAACTTACCGAACCATGTCCACAATCAATGTAAATGGTCCAATTTATCAACGGATTGTGCAAGGCAAAGATATTATTGCCGACATATTGCCTCCGCCAGAGTACATCTTGGAATCTTACATGGTTGTTTTGCAAATTGCGACAGCATCCGATGCCGGGAAAATTGACAAGTTTGCCGAGCGGTTAGCACAATTAAAAACCGAGTTTGAAAATCGGCACCAATATTGGATAGATCAAGCGTTGGAACAGGAATTAAAAACCACGCTCTTAGACCAAGCGTACCAGCCAGCCCGAGCTTTTTATCAAGAAGTGCAGGCGAATTATTTACCCGCAATTAAAATCAATAATCGTGTACAGATAGAATCCAGTTTGGCAAAATTATTGCAGCTTTACGAGCAACATCGGCAGGTTATCAATCAAGTGGTTGATTTTGCCAATAAGCGTAACAGCAAAGACGAATTGGATGCCAAACAGTTAATACAATCCAGCAAAATCACCTTAATCAGCATTTTTTCCATTAGCGTGCTTTTGGCTATTGGATTAACGGTTTTGGTTAGCCGTGGGATTATTAAATCGTTAAAAGTAGCCCAGCAGGTTGCCGGCGCTATTGCCGCAGACAACTTAAGTTCTGTCATAGACACCAGCGAAAAAAGCGAAGTCGGTGATTTGCTGGTTTCACTAAACACAATGCAAGCGCAAATTTCCCAGCGTATTGAAGTAAACCGCCAACTGCTTATTGAAAGCATTCGCTTAAAAATGGCCTTGGACAGCATTGGTGTTAATGTGATGGTAATAGATAATAATCGAAACATTATCTACTTAAATCCAGCCATGCAAAGAACCATGCAGGCAACGGAAGACGATATCAAGCAAGCGATTCCGCAGTTTAATGCTAACCAGCTACTGGGAATGAAGTCTGACATACTCTTGCAAATGCCCAATAGCCAAAATACTAACCGGGATCATTTACGCAATCCGAACCGTTCTGAGATCAAGATTTCCAATCGAACAATTTATATCGTTGCCAGCCCCATAATCAATGATACCGGGGAGATGCTTGGCACCGTTGTAGAATGGCAGGATAGGACTGATGAGCTACGCATAGAACAGGATGTGGCCAATGCCGTAGAAGCTGCAACATTTGGTGATTTTAATCAGCACATTGATGAAGAAGGTAAGCAAGGCTTCTTTTTATTGTTGGCCCAAAGCATTAACCAGCTATTAAAAACCAATACGACCAGCCTGTTTGACTTGGTTAAAGTTTTAAATGGATTGGCAGAAGGCGACTTAACTCAAATCATAACTGAACAATATGCCGGTACCTACGGGCAATTAATGGAAAGCGCAAACAAAACTGTTGAAAATTTACGTGGGTTATTAGGAGAAATCCAAAACGCAACCCACGCCATTAATACGGCAGCTAAAGAAATCGCTATTGGTAATAACGACTTATCGCATCGCACCGAACAACAAGCGGCAAGTCTGGAGCAAACGGCTGCCAGCATGGAACAGCTTACCAGTACCGTTCAACACAACGCTGAAAATGCCAAAAGAGCCAACAGTTTGGCCAGAGGTGCCTCAGAAATTGCAGGCAAAGGAGTCAATGTTGTTAATCAAGTGGTTGATACAATGAGCGATATAAATGTTGCTTCAAATCATATTAGCGACATCATTTCAGTGATTGATGATATAGCTTTCCAAACCAACATTTTGGCTTTAAATGCCGCCGTTGAGGCAGCCAGGGCAGGTGAGGAAGGCAAAGGTTTTGCAGTAGTGGCCATTGAAGTGCGTAATCTGGCGCAACGGGCTGCTAAAGCCGCCTCCGAAATTAAACGATTAATTGAGGATTCAGTACAAAAAGTTTCCAGCGGTAGCGCTTTAGTTGCCAATGCCGGATCAACCATGCAAGAAATAGTCAATGCAATCGCTAGCGTAACTCACATTATGGCTGAAATTTCGGCTGCTTCATATGAGCAAAGTTCTGGTATTGATCAAATAAATCAGGCAGTTACCCAAATGGATAATGTTACGCAACAGAATGCGGCCATGGTGGAACAAGCGGCCGCTGCGGCCGAGTCCTTGGAAGATCAAGCCAGACAATTAACTCAGATGGTCCAAACCTTTAAGATTGATGCGCAAGGCTCGCAGGCAAAGCTGGCTCATAAGGTTGCCTCTTTACCCGCCAAGCCAATAGTATTGGTTGAACCTAGAGCTGTTTCAACGCAAAGTAATTCGGAATGGGAAGAGTTTTAAAGAATGCTTGGTCAGTTTTTGAAAAGTCTTTAGTCCCGCCCATTGGTATGAGTACCTGCACAAGTCCTAAACAGTACCCATTCCGGCAGTGATTGCCGGAATGACGGGCTATCAAACGTTATGGCCCTCAGGCTGACTTAACTTCGTTTTAAACGCGTAAATGTCATTCTGAAAATCGCACAAATTCCCTGCATGCTTACTTTCCAGTAATTGTCGTGAGTTAAACAAGTCCAGCCAATACCTATTGTCACAAACCCTCCAAATAAGTGCATCCGTAGCAATCAAGCTGACTTGGGGTTTAAGTTAATGGTCGTAAAGAGGGCGTGCTTAAACACCTGGCCTGTTATTACTTATTGATTTTAAATAGGATTTCTCATTTAGTAAAACGATATACCGCATATGTGCGCATCGTCGCAGATAATGGCCTGAATCTTGAATGCTGTCTATATCAATGACTCAAATTTTGGACAAGCATGCAAAATACTGACTATATCGCTGAATTCAGTTGTTATCTTGCGGAGGTTAAGCCCGTACTTAAACAGCAGTACGAAAAGCGCCTAACTGATGATCTGTCCAGGCAACAATGGCAAGACTGTTTTCAGCGCAACGTGACAGCGGTGCTGGAAGCTTTTTATGACGATGCTTTCAGCCAGGTAAAGTCGATTCCGTTTAAAGCGCAAGAATATCAAGTTGTTAACGGCATGTCGGACTTAACTCGGCAGGTGCTGGCGACATTCCAGGGCTTTATTGATGATTTTTTGTTGTTTGTGGTTGATAAACATCGCACGTCTTGCGCTTTATCCAACTTTCCCGACGAACATAAGCCCGATAAAGATTATGTTAATGACGTAAAACGCGTTATTGCGGAGTTATGGAAGGCATTTGCGCTTAATGTAAATAGCCATTTTGTGGAATGCCAATGATGAAGCTCTATTTTACCCCTGGCGCATGCTCGATCGGCATTCATATTTTATTGGAAGAGCTGGACCTGGTTTTTGAAGCTTACGTGATCAATTTGATGGCTGGTGATCAGTTAAAACCAGAGTTTTTGGCGATCAATCCAAAAGCCACCATTCCAACTTTAGTGCGCGATGACAACACGGCGCTGACCGAATTTCAGGCGATTGCCTACTGGTTGGCGCGTCGTTATCCCAAAGCCAGCTTGCTTCCTGGTGATGCCGATGGTGATGCCCAAGTCATTGAATTGATGGATTTTGTGGTGGGCACTATTCATGGACAAGGTTTTATCCGCATTTTTGTACCGGAGAAATTTTCTCCCAATGCCAGCGATTCTGAATACACCAAAGCACAAGGTTTAAAAATTGTACAACAAGCCCTGGCTATTGTTAACGATCAACTCCCGGCGGAGGGTTATGCTTTTGGCAATTTTAGCATTGCCGACGCGGCCTTATTTTACGTGGAATTTTGGGCGGATAAAGCCGGTATCGAATTACCGGATAATTGCCAGAAACATTATCGCTTAATGCTCAGTCGACCGGCAGTGCGGCGGGTATTAATGGAAGAAGGTTACAGGCTGGAATAGCCTGTTTACAGGAACAAAAGATGACGACTAAAACAATAACGGCTATCAGCGTTGGCTACCCGCCTATTGATCAAGAGCATGCTGAATTTATTCATGTACTGGAAAAGCTTGGCAGCATTAGTAACGCTGATTTCCCAGCTTTGTTCCAAGAGTTATACCAACACACTGAAGCGCATTTTGAACGCGAAAATCAGTTGATGCAGCAATCGGCATTTCCAGCCGCAACTGAGCACATTGGCGAACATCTGCGGGTTTTGGGTGAATTTAAACAGTTTAAGACTCGGGTGGATAAGGGGATGATTGCTTTTGCTCGGGCTTTTGTTAATGAACGCCTGCCAGCCTGGTTTGAGCTGCATGTCTCGACCATGGATAGTGCGCTAGTGGCGCATATTAAGAAGTGCAATGCCAGTTTGTTGGAATGAAGTTTAAGCCAGCTATTGACTGGGTCGATGGCTTTTATGAGCCAGATGAATGCGAGCAGATTTTTACCAGCCTGCAGCAAAATCATCACTGGCCGGAAAATCGCTATAACTATGGTGGCAGGCAATTTGTTTTGCCCCGCTTACAAACCTGGCATGCCGATACTGGCATCCGTTATAGCTACAGTAACAACCTGCTGGAAACCAGAAACTGGACGCCATTGCTTTTAGATATACGCGCTAAAGTCGAAACGTTTCTAGCTGCTTCCTTTAATGCGGTGTTGGTAAATTATTATCGGAACGGCCAGGATTATGTCGGCTGGCATGCAGATGATGAAGCGGAACTGGGCGAGCAACCACTGATTGCATCACTGAGCTTTGGCGTCGAACGCCGGTTTGAATACAAGGACAAACATGGCCCGGGTTTTGGCTTTGTGGACTTACGCAGCGGTACTTTATTGATCATGCAGCCGTCCTTTCAGCATAATTGTTTACATAGAGTTCCTCAGGCGCATGATTTAGAAGCTGGGCGGATAAATCTAACTTTTCGACGGGTGGTGATGTAACTCAACTCACGGCGAATATCATTTGCTGTTTTATTAATTGGGCAATAACTAGAGCATGTTTCCAAACGTTTACACAAAAAGAATACTCACTGGCGAGTTGGTCGAATGAATCAAGAACAGATCGTCGCTTGGCTAGACACACATACTTTGACGCCGATACAGGTTGATTGCGTTGTGACAGTGATGCTGAAAATACTGGATGGCAAATGCAAGATGCGCTCTGCGGAAAAAGTGGTCATAGTTTTGCTTTACGATTTAATTAAGACTAACCCGGGCTCCGTGCTGTCTAAAGATTTACATCCTTTAATAGCCACTGCCCGCTATCGAAACGATGACCAAGACTTAAAAATGTTGGTTTATGAAAAACGCTTACTGGCCGAAACGACCATTTCCCGGCCGGTAATGAAGCAATTTAAGGCATTTATCCGGGCAGAGGGCTTACTGGATGATGCCGAGGGCAACGACGAAGATGCGGAAATAAATTAGCAGAATGTTGATTTCAACGCGAAACTAATCAACATTAACCATGCAGGCTGGGTGGCGCTAATATTGTATCAAGCTCAATCGTGGTATCTCGGTAGATGTTGGGATGAAGGCACTAAAACCAGCGCTACCATTAGAGAATGTAACTATTCATTCGAATTAAGCCGTAGGATGTGCTGAGGCACGAAGCGCATCGCTCGCGGAAACTTCACGACCGATGCGCCTCCTGTCGTCGGCTCATCCTACCCAGCTAGTCAGCTTTTATACTTCTATGGTCAACTATCGCTTGTTTCATCAAACGTAAGCATTCCCGATTGGCCGCCAAATCCAGGGCACTGAAATCATCTTGTGTTGATAATAATGGGTTAGCGCCCGCTTGCAGCAGTTGATTAACCACAGCATGTTTGCCGCTGGATGAGGCATAAATCAATGCACTGGCCCCAGTGGTATTTTGGTAATCAATCTCGATACCGGCATCCAATAAGCGTTTGATACATTCTGAAGATTCCGCGAAACACGCTGCCCAGAGTGCATTGTTGCCATAAAGATCAAGCACGTTCAAATCAACACCTTGGTTTAAGACATGATTTAGAACATCAATACGGCCCTGGCGCGATGCTAAAATCAGTACCGGTTCGGCTTGTTTGGCATGTTCCTGCAGCCATAAATCAATTTCAATAGGAATGTTCATTGTTAAACCACGGATGCACGATGCAGTAACGACAACTGACCGACCCCTTCCGCCTTAAGTTTGATTGCTAATTCGTTACGGCCAGCTTCTTTTTTGCCACGTAAAAAACTCAGCTCAGCGGGTGTTAATAAGGTGGCGGCGATCAGTTGCACTTCGCCACCAGGCAGTGTTAATTTGGCACCAGACGAATCCGCTAAACTTAATAGAGCGCCGGCTCGACCACGGCCGTCTTTAATATGATCAATATTAAATTCCATTGATAATACTTCCCCAGCCACCAGTTTTTCGCATAAGCGCGTGTAACTGGCCAGTGTGTGACTAATTTCAGCCAGCATTGGAAACAACCAGGAGTTGGCTAAATCATGTAATGGCGCACCGGTTGCGATACCGGAATCGGGCGACTCGATAAACACTTCCAAGCCCAAGCCAGTATCGCCGCGTGCTATTTCTACCCAAGGGTCGGATAGGCCATCGGACAAAATGCAGGCATTATTGTCATGACGTATCGCCAACCAGGCGGCACCCGCTGGCCATTCCGGTCCATCACTCATCGGCCCCATGAGCGAGGTTAATGACGACAACTCTGAGCCAAAGTAATTGCCAACGGCCTGGTGTCGGGCTTCGGTAGCAATACGGAGCCGGTCTGCATAGGTAAGGCCAACAATAAAATCAGTCATCTATTTTCTCTTCAGTAGCCAGTTGTGCGATACGTTGCTGGGCTTGTTCACGCACTTCTTCAACGCCATCATTCAGGAGCAGGTTTAATAAGTCAGGATTGGCACGCAGCGCCACTTCATAACGCACAGTCCAATCGCTGTCATGGCTCATCATTTTAAGGTCGTCGACGTCCATGCGTTGCACGACGATACGGCGAATTAATTCTTCGGCATCATGCGCCATTAGACCCAGACTGACATGGGGAATGCGTTCGGCCACAATACGCCGCACTTCGGTATCTGCATCGGCCACTAGCCGAAATAATCTGCCTTCGGGCAAGCGCCGGGCCACGTAAGCGCGTACCAGATAATCAGGATCACCAACCATCTGTTCCAGCTGTGGTTCGGGCAGTCGGTCGGCAACGGTTATTCTGACTTCCCGGTCGACATCATTCAGTAATTTTGGCAACCAATCCAGCGGTACACGGTAAGCCAGTATGCGCCTGACCGCCTCATCGGGATCAGTTAACATGGGTTCCAACTGCTCGATTGGCAGGTAGCGGGCAGCAATGGCCCGGCGTTCCCAAAATGGATCTTTCACATAGTCCGGTGCCAAATCAGGATGTGCTTTAAAGAATCTATCAATCTGGCGACCGCTTTCGGCTACTACACAGCAGTCACCTGGTTTGCAGGTGCCTGCGGCCAGCAGCGTGTCGTGATATCTACACTGGGTGCAATTGGCGAGTGGGGTTAAATCCGATAGTTCAGATTCGGAATTATTGTCTGGCATCAGCTAGCTGGCCTCTGCCATTTCAGGGAGCAATAAAGGAACAACTTGGCCCAGCCAGGTTTGCAAGCGTTCGTCGGTCAAGTGTGGCTGACCGCGTTGATCCAGAACCAGGCCGACAAATTGGTTATCGATGATGCTGTCCGAATGTTCAAATTGATACCCCTCGGTATCCCAACGGCCGACCATTTCAGCACCATAGCCATAAAACACCCGATACAGTTGAATCAGCGAGCTGGCAAAACGAGAAGCATACCGCTCCTGATGTCCCAAGCCAAACAGGGCAACTCGCTTACCTGACAGGTCGACATCATCCAAATAAGGCACGAATTCCGCCCAGTTAGCTTCTTGACAACCCACGGCCAACCCGGGCATGTCACCAACACCATAGCTGGGCGTGCCCAGGATCAGCGCATCATAGCTTAGTAATTCGGCAACTTGAGTGCGGTTGATATTTTTGGGCTTGTCCGCTACTTCCGCCCCTAAAAGACTGTAAATCTTTTTTGCAACCAGTCGGGTACTGCCCGTATCAGTTCCGAAAAAAATGCCGATCTTGCTCATAAATCACCCATGTTGAGAATTTCCAGATAAGGCCTTACAGCTATTTCTGTTATCACAGCAAATATTGCACCAGATAAGCAAATTTATGGGTAGAGTGCGCGGGTCATGGGTTTGATTGAATTAAGGCATGTCCAAACAGTGCTGTTAATTGCTGCTTTTCTAACAATTTTAAAAACTGCTGCAATGTTTATTACATTAAGACTGTCTTAGTAGTTTGGTGAAGTGGTTGGAGCAAGTTGGAACTTAGGTGCTATGTTTATAAATGTGCGGCGTTGCGAGTAGGATCGCGCGTGTAGTTTTACAAGCTGACATGCTGTCCATAAAGTTCTAAATTGGATTAAATGCGCGTCATTCCGCCAGACAGATTACCCATAAGCTGGATTAATCTGAATTATAAAACCAGGTTTTGCAATTCCGTGTTTAACGTTTCAAAACCCGTTTGGGGTACACAAATCAAAACTGGTTGAGTACCAGGAATATTTTGAGTTGCTAAAAAATCATTTGCCCATTGTTCCGCTCGTGGCGAGCATTTGGCCAGTCTGGCTTGGATTTCCGGGATTGCAAAAAATAATATTTCATGCAGATAGGGATTGGTCATGCGGCCAACGTCTAAGGAGTCATGGCTTAAATCGACCAGACGACCATCAATGAAATTATATTGGTGTTCATAATGTCCTCGAATAGAGCCACCAAACACGCTTTGGGCAAACAGTGAGCCATATTTGCAGGATCTTGAAAGATCGGTTGGCTTAATCAGGTTGCGGGCACTGGCTAATTCGCACCATTTGCCAAACAAGAAGATCTTCGCTTTGGCAAAGTTTTCGGAAGAGTAAGCTAACTTACCTAGTTGCGGCAATGTAAAATCTACAGGAGGCATATTGTTTTACAGCTTGGCGAATGAGGGCAGTTGGCGTGCCAAAAATGAAATCAACATTAGCAGATGTTAAGCTTGTTGATTCCATTATAATTTTCATCAATAGATGATAGTGCAAGTACTATAGCTACTTTTCTGACAATAGGGCAACTTATAATTGGTGAGTTTTAAAAAGTTTCTTAAAGAAAACGAGTTTTCTTGGTTTGTTATTGGCTTTTTTCAAAATAAATCATGCGCCGCAATTATGGTTGATTGGTTAAGCTATCAACTTTAGAGGGATGGCTTAAAAATCAACCAATTAAGGCGAATTCTGCGCTGTAAAGTAGTAATAAACTATATCAAATTAATCGAAAGCATCACCAAAAAATCCTAGCCGGTACTGATGGACACCATTTTTGCATGCTGCTCTTGAATTTTGCGTTCCGTCACATCAATACAGAAACCTCTAAACCCTATAAAATTACCCTTTTCGTTTATATTGGGAATTGCATGATGCATGACCCATAGGTACTTACCCGCAGAATTTTTTATTCTATAGTCAATAGAAAAAGTTTTTCGCTCGATCATCGCTTGCTGGAAAGCGAGCAAATAGTCTTTTAAATCATCAGCGTGTATTAGTCTTGCCCATCCATTCCCACAGAGCTCACTGAACTCAAAGCCTGTGAATTCAAAACAATACTTACTGAAATATAAATATTTCCCGTCGATTTCTGATTCCCAGAACAGAATTGGATAAGCGCTAGCCATATCATGAAAATATTTTTGATATTGCTTGAGTTTTGTTTCCATATGGATTCGTTCGGATATATCAACTTCAACCGCTATGAAGTGGTTTAATTCGCCTTGATCATTATAGATGGGTGAAATGGATGTGGATACCCAATAAATTTCTCCAGATTTTGATTGATTGCAAAGTTCTCCTTTCCAGGTTTGAGCAGAATTGAGCGTTTGCCATAAATTATTATAGACTTCGGTATCTGTTAAACCGGATTTTAGAAAGCGGGGATTGAGTCCTCTTACTTCTTCCAAGCTATAACCGGAAATATCTTCAAAGGCTTTATTGACATATTCTATATTGCCAAATTTATCGGAAATTAAAATCATACCTGCGGTTTGTTCTACAGCATTCTGCAACAGAGTTATGCGCTCTTCCTTGGCAGAAATAGTTCTCTTATTTTGCTCTAAAATTTCTTCTAATAAATGTACATAGGAATGCTCAATGACTTGAAGCATATCAGCCAATCCCAGTACTTTTAATAAATTACCATTCAGGTCAAGCACGATAAGATGTCGGATCTGCTTAATTTCCATTAATTGTCTGGCTGCAAGTAAAGTGGTGTCTTCACTCACAGAGACAATGGTTTTATTTCCTAATTCACTAATAGAAATATCCAGGTGCTTAGTAGCGATTAGACCCATTAAATCCCGTTCTGTAAACGGAAACATTTCACGCCCGGGAATGTTGATAATCGCTATTTCAGTATGCTTTAAACGCATTAGATTGGCCACTTCAGAAACGGGCAAATTTTCCGTTATAACAAGTGGGCTTTTATAGACTACCGATTTGACATCTCTAACCGTCAAAAATGATTCAACGCCATGACTCCGAACCAGGTCTGTTTGGGAGACAATACCGACCGCCTTAGCAAACCTGTCTACCACCAGTAAATGGCGAATGCCGTTGTTACGCATCAAAAGAACAGCATCACTTAGCGGTTTCCATTCTTGGATAGTGATTACCGGACTATGCATAACCTCGCAGATATTGGTCTCAAATATCGAAGGGTCCGATAAGTTTAAGTTTAAGGCATCGGCTTCAGTCCAAATACCGATGTAATGACCATTTTGATTGACGATAATCGAGCTTTTGACATGTTGATGTAACAAATGTGCCGCGACAAGAACTGTAGTATTGGTATCGCAGTACAGAATATCGGTAGAAGCCACATCACTGATTTTTCTTTCTTTCGAGACGTCTTTAAGATAGCTGTCATTACAATATTCCACGTCGCCTGTAAATCGATAGCCTCGGCCATATTCGGTTTTGATCAACAACTCAGCGCCAGGGCTGGCATTGCGCAAGCAAGATTTTATAACCGAAATGCTACGCGCAATGCTTTCATCTGAAGTATCCGTTCCTTTCCAGACAATTTCAATCAGCTGGTTTTTAGTTACTAATTTGCCATGACTTCGCAGAAGCGTTTCAAACACAGATAATTCTTTGGGTTTTAAATTAATTTTAAAACCGCTTTCATGGTACAGGCCTTGGCCGGCAATAAATTTGAAATTATCAAAAAGTACATGGAAAGGTTGTTCCATCGTCCAGCTCGCATTTTTTATGGGTTAAGTAGATTAGCGGATTAAAAAATCGCAAACATAATTTCATTACTAAATGATTTTCACAAATTCGGCATCATGTAATCTTTATTGAAAATTGCAATGATGATTAACGACTAAGTAAATGTTTGGTAAATATTTGGCAATTCGAACCCTTACTGCCCTCTAAAAGTAACGATAAAGACATGTACAAAGGTAGTAAAAACAGTTGCAGCAAAATAGCCGAAAAAAGGCTAATTAACATGGACAGGTCGGATGATTGTGTTTGTTGATGACTGTACATGTACTGAATGATTGCGCAGGGTAGTCTAATCGATTACACCAGGTTGGTGTGAATTCTGATCAGAAATTATTGATAACAGAGGTAAAAAAAATTTTTTTAATCAAGATTAAATTTGAAAAATTTGACAGACTTTGCCCCAACTAGAGACTAATAAGAGCGCCCTTGCATGTTTCTAATGAAATGGTGATAGCAACAAAACCACTAACACAACAAGCGGGCATCCTAATCAACTGACGCTGGAACAATAGTTTCTGACTATTGAGTTTGCACCGAAACTATCAAAGACAGCTATTGAAGCTGATCTGAATTTACTGAATTAATAAATATGACTGGATACCATCGCACTATGGCATCCAGTCAACCCTCTTCAAGTATGAAGGAAAATATTATGGTCATGATTAATGGCATTGCGGACCAAACCAGCAATCCGGGGCTTAACTCCGCCGTGCATCTGGGGGAATTAAGAGTCTGATTACCGATTCCGTTAACCGGATGGATGCAGGAGATAGCATGACGGACTTTTATAAACGTCATTCGTTTGAAAAGAATTGTTAAAAAAACCTGCAAATTATACCTAAAAAAGTGCTGTAAATTCTAAATGGGAGGCATTCTAGAATGACAACGAAGATTATCCCCAAGGTGACTGATCTCGAAGCGCTAGTCTATGTATCGAGCGCAACGCACCAATTTTGTTTGGCTGAAATTGATTATTTGCTTAATCGTGCACAAGCACGCAATGCCGAAGAAAACGTGACAGGTGTTTTGCTCTACAACGATGGAAGCATTCTGCAATATTTGGAGGGACCAGCGGATGTGCTGACCAAGATCTTTGAGATTATTAAAGCGGATCCGCGGCACTTTGGAATTATTGAGTTATATCGTGGCCCCATTCCGGCGCGCGAATTTGCAGAATGGCCCATGGCATTTCGTTCGTCCAACACACTTATGTTGTCGCAGTCAGAACAATATATCGATTTATTATCACAGCGGCTTGATCCTTTCGATGCGCCTATGACCAAAGCACGCATGCTAATTACTAAGCTATGGAATAAAGGCCGGCCGCGTTATTGTTATTAAAGTGACTAAGTTATCCTGTAACAAGCTAGAACATCAACAAATCAGCGGTATTTTTCCAAGCAAAACTCGCTACTTCTTGTGGGCAAGTGGTTGTTTTGCATAAAACTGATACGGCGGTATTTGCATTAATCCCAGAAAAGGTCGCATTTGATACGGGTAATTCGGATTTTTGTAATATTGCACTGACCTCAGTAAACGTTAAATCTGATTTGAGTTCCAGCAACAAGGCAATAATGCCGGATACTTCGGCTGCTGCAATGGAACTGCCGGATATAAAATCGTAAGTGCCATGAGGTAATGTGGTCAGAATTTTATCTCCGGGCGCTGAAATTGTCTGGGGCAGCAGCCCGGCATGGCTAGCATCAATTTGTTTTATTGATTGGACTGAAATAACATCTTTTAACGAGGCTGGAAAGTTTTGATCCGGCTTTTCAAGTCCGGTATCGGAAGCAACCACGATCATGCCTTTTTCTAAGGCCTTGTTTAAGAGTAATTCCAGAAAAGAATCTTTCGGGCCGGTCAGGCTCATATTTAAAACTTTAGCACCCGATTTAATAGCCGTATTAACAGCCAACGCGAGTGTAAAGCTGTTACAGACAGCTTCAATAGAATCAGCATTATTTGGCCAGCACGCTTTTAAAGCAATCAATTTGGCATCAGGCGCTATGCCAGTGATGCCCGTGTTGTTATCTTTGCGCGCAACCATGATGCCGGCAACAGCGGTGCCATGCTTGTCATTTGAAAAGTCTGCGGAGATTGCGGAGGCGAGATTTTGATTGCTTGTAATTTGGCCAATAAGATCAGGATGCGCTAAATCAACACCAGTATCAATCATGGCGATAGTGATATTCCGGCCAGTGGTTTTGCTATGCGCCAAGCCGATGTCCATTTGTTGCAGATTGGCTTGCAGCTTAAAATACGGGTCATTGTATTGATGCGCTTGAGTTTTAAATAGATGCATGTTCTGCACAATACTGATTCGCGCATCCCCGGATAACTTCTGCACAGTTTCCGGTACTGAAACATCGTTGGCTACTTGATAAACCACACAATGCACGCCCACTTCAGACATTGGCCACTCAGTGAGTTTTGTAATGCCGTAATCGTCAGCAATTTGTTGGGTAACGCGTTCACTCCAACTGGAGCTTTGATATTCACCTCTGCGCCGGTAAGATGATGATGTCGCTCCCTGTACTTTGTTAATGGATTGATCAGGAAAACCGACTAATAACAAATGCTCTGTATTAACCAAATTAAATACGGCAGCTAAATTCGATGGCTCTGTAGTTAAATTGTCACTTTTCGATGGAACTGAAAATATCAATAAAAAAACGAATGATATAAGCGAAATTAGTTTCATTTTTGCATGTCCTTACTGGCGCCACTAACCGAAGATAGTAACGCGTAGGCGGGTTCAACAAAGAGCACATTCGGGTTGGTTCGCAGAGAATTAACGCGCTCTAAAATATCTTTTGCTACAGGTTCGCCGGAAATAGCTATCTTATAGACGCCTTGTTTATCAGGGCCATTAATAATCTGTCCTTGAATCAAAGCAATTATTTTATCAATTTGGTCTTTTTCGGTGTCAGTAGAAAAGATGACGCTAATGGTATTTTTATCGCCAGTGACCGGATTCTCCCCATTAGATAACGTGCGGTAGTCATTGGTCAGAAAATGACTGGTGTCAATAAAACGGGGCAACAGCAAAGAAAGTAACACAACGGCCGCCATTGCAAATGCCGAACGCGGCATGACGCTAATTTTGCCAAGCCATTTGCGATGATCATTAAGGGCAGTGACTTTCGGCGTTTCTGTCAATTTGAGCTCATCAGGTTGATGAATCCGCTTTTTTAGCTGAGAAAACGACACCTGCATAGTTGAATCAAAAGAACCCTCCTGTCGAACAGCCGCAGCCAGCTTTTGAAGACTTGCCAGTTCTCGCCGACAGGTCAGGCACACCTTTAGGTGATTTTCTACTGTTTCGACTTCATTGCCATGCAGTGTTTTATTTACATACCAGGGCAGCAACAATAAGATATCCTGATGAGCAGAATATGGGTTGTTATGAATTTGTTTCATTTTATACTCCTGAACATTCAACTTGCTCTGTATGAAATCAATCATTATCTTTAAGAAGCACTGCGAGTTTTTTACGGGCATGATGCATTCGGGTTTTTACTGTATTTTCAGGGCAGTCCATTAGTATGGCGATTTCACTGTAATGCAAGCCTTGAAAATAGGTTAATTCAATTACTGCTCGCTGATCGGGTGAAAGCATATCCAATGCGGGCTCCAGCCAATTGGTCATTTCCAGTTGGTTTAAAGCGCAGTTATTGTCCGCAAACGCCAGATTGTCTCCGTCAAGCTCATCAAGAGAGTCCTCATCCTTATGGCCAGCGTTTCGTAAGGATTGACGGGCTTTGTTATAAGCAATGCCAAAAATCCAGGTTGAAGGCTGACACTGTTGGTTATAGGTTTCGGCTTTTTCCCAAACCACATACATAACGTCGTTAATGATTTCGCCTATCAATTCTTCTTTTCTAGTGATCCTGGAAATAAAACGAAATAATCGGGTGTAAAAATGTTGATATAAAAGCTCGAGCGCCTTTTCATCCAGCTGGGCAATACGCGCTATCAAATCAGCATCTCGATTTCGATGACCACTATTATCAGTAACCAAAATATCGCCTTGTGTTGAATTCATATTTAGATGAGACCCTATAATGCAACTTCAGAAAGATAAAACATCTCTTGCAACGTAGATTCCTGAAAATTAAATAAAGGTTCAAATCATCATTTATTTATTTTAGCTAAGCATCCATTTGAGAATTGCAATTTAATAAACACATAAGCCTTGTGGGTGCTTATTGGAAATCGGTTACCGTTTAGAATCCCATTGACACTGAAAATACAAAAGTTGAATCGATCAATGGCGGGTCGTAAAGTTCGTGTTTTTTCTCGGCGACGACTTCATTAATTGAAGTTTCCGTAGCATCCATATAACGGAAATCCAAAGAAATAATCTTGTAAGAATAAGTGAAGCCGGCATTCCAGTAGGGATAATCGGATCCTAATGCGGCTTTGGTCTGACTGTATCCAAAACTGGCAGAAAATTCCAACGCATCGGTGAACGGATAACGACCGGTTAATTCGTAATCGATGGAGTAAGCGCCTAAATTGTAATAATCTTCAGCGAATGAAATTCGGCCTGAAAAAATATCCTTGTAATGTAAAAACAGGTAAAACTCGTTGTAATCCGCAGCATGACCAAAAACATTGCCGTCAAAAAGATAACGAGACCATTGGGTGTCTACGCGCCAGGCATCGGTAAGTTTATAGCTCCAGCCAAGATAGGGAATTATTTCAACATGAGCTGCTTTCCCTTTGGATTCATTGTTTTCATAATCAATATTTGATACTGACGTGCCTGCATACAATCCAGAGGTATGTTCATAATCGATATTAGCTAACAGCGCGAAACCATTGTCGCTTTTGGTAAACCATCTGCCAATATTGTTGGTTGTACCTGTCAGCGTGGCATGAAAGTCGGCAACACTGGTAATGGGAACTAAAAAAAGTAAATAAAACAGTTTATTTAATACCTGTTTTTTTAGACAAAACCTAAGGCTTGAGATAGTCAATAAAGTCATCTTCAATTGGTTCAAATCAAGCAGCTCCAAGGTTGATAAAAATTTGTTATCGGGATGATAGCGGATTTAGTTTGGCCTGCCTAAATTTGCTACTCTAATTATTTTTTTCATTTTGAACGTTTTTCTAATTTTCAGCAATTAACGTTAGCCAATGCTTAATATTTATAAAAAACAAGACGACTAGCTTTGAACGTTAAATTTGTTTTTAAGGTTTAAATGCAATTATCGGACACCCTACAATAATATTTTAAAGTTTTAATGTTGTTTGCATTTGCGTTCCATTCTGTCTTACAAATACATTTGCTAACCAGGCGCAGGCACAATGATTTTAAATGCTATCTCAAATGTTCTAAGGAATTAATCATGATGCTAATCAACAGTTCCCGCAGTAATCCCAATATATCTCTCAAATGTACGATTTTTGCCGTCTTGTATGCTCTGGGAGGGACACCAGCTTGGGCCAATACGTTAACTGTAAACGACTTGAGTGACATTGCAACGCCAGGGGATGCCAAATGTACTTTGCGCGAAGCGATCAGCAATGCCAACACGAATATTGATACAAGTGCCTTGGATTGTGTGGCAGGCGCTGGGCTTGATACCATTATCTTTAGTCTTAGCGGCACAGTTCTGCTTGGCAGCACGCTTAGCACAAGTGATGTAGCGGGCTTGATTCTGGATGGCGTTGGCCGAAACATTACCTTAAGCGGAAACAATACCGTACGGGTTATGCAGTTAAATCCGGGTAGCTCGCTTACCCTAAAAAATCTGACCGTGGCCGATGGTTATGCCGACCCGCTGGGCGGTGGCATTTATAATCAATACGGTAGTCTTGCTGTAATCAACAGCACTTTCGCTAACAACACGGCGACTCGCACTGGCGGCGGCATCGCTAACTATGGTAATCCAGCGCTTGCCAATCCTGGCGGCAACCTCACTGTGGTCAATAGTACATTTTCGGGTAATGATTCAGTTTTTGGCGGAGCAATCAGAAACAGTAGCGGCACTGCCAATATTGTTAACAGCACTATCGTCGGTAATAGCGTTAATCTGCCTGTTTGCCCTTCTGGATTTATTTGTGCAATTGAAGATTCTGGCGGCGGTATTGAAAACTCAGGCAAATTGAATCTGGATAATAGCCTTGTGGCAGGCAACACCTCTGCAGTAGGCGCAAAGGACATTGGCGGCTCGGTAGACACAGGCAGCTACAATCTAATCGGCGATGCCCTGGTTTATTATCGTTGGAACGGTTTAGGGCTTCCTGTTCCTATGAACGGCAATAATGGCAACATGACCGGAGTCGATGCGAGCACCCTGGTCAATACCACCTTAACCAACAACGGCGGCCCTACCCAAACCTTGGCCTTGCTCGCTGGCAGCGCTGCCGTTAATGCTGCGGATAACAACATTTGTGCAAATGCGCTGGTCAATAATCTCGATCAACGTGGCGTAACCCGCCCGCAAGGTGCGCGATGCGACATCGGGGCTTTCGAGGCGGCAGTGGCAACAACGGTAGACTTGGCCGTCAGTGAATCGGCCGATCCTGGTCTGGCTATGGTTAGCGATAATCTCACCTGGACAATTACCGTTACCAACAATGGTTTAACCGATGCGACTGACGTTAAGTTAGTTGATAAGTTACCTGCTGGTTTGGCATCAATCCAGGCAAACCCTCAAGGCATCTGCGGTGCGCCTGTAAGTGGTGCTGTCACCTGTAACCTTGGCACCCTCGCCAAAGGAACCAGCACCAGCATTTCAGTAAAAGGAGTTCCATCCATAACAGGTACATTAACCAATCAAGTCTCAGTGACAGCCAACCAAACCGATGCTCAACCAGCTAACAACAGCGCAACCCAAACCGTCACGGTTCAAGCGTTGTTGTGCAATGGCTTAAAACCCACCATTGTTGGCACTACCGGTCCTGATGTTATCAACGGCACTAAAGGTCGTGATGTCATTCAGGCTCTAAGCGGCAACGATACCATTAGCGGTGGCAATGATAACGACATCATCTGCGGCGGCGAAGGCCAGGATGCCATTAAGGGCGACAGCGGCAATGATACGCTTAATGGTGGCGCTGGAGTCGATAGCTGCAACGGTGGCACAGGTACAGATACCGCCGCCAACTGCGAAACCAGAACGGCTATTCCATAGTCCTAACCGGTCAGCACTTGCCAAAATGAGTGTTTGAAGTTAACTAATCAGCGTTTTCAGTGCAGGTGCGAATTCATTCGAACCTGCACGCCCACCCCAACCATTTCAGCGAGCGATTGCTGAAAAGTTAAGCAAACTATTAAATCCAGGTTGCACAAAATTATATCTACGGTAGCTTGGCTTATTTAGAAGCCCATTCAATCAGCCGTTATGAAAATTCATCAACTCTACAGACGCCAGCAGCTTAACTTAAGCAATAAAGAAGCCTGGGATTTCTTTTCCTCGCCGTATCATTTAAATGACATCACGCCTGATTTTTTTAATGTGGAAATTATGTCTAAAGTGCCCGCTAATATCTATGCGGGGCTAATGATTAGTTATCAAATGAAGGCGGTGTTTGGGATTCCTATGGCATGGCTATCAGAAATCAGTCATTGTCAGGAGCCCAAGCGCTTTGTTTATGAACAAAGAATTGGCCCGTTTAAATTTTGGAGCCATGAGGTGTGTTTAACTGAACAGGCTAATGGCATAGTGGTTGAGGATATTGTATTTTATGCCATGCCAATGGGTTACTTGGGAAGTTTGTTAAATGCCGTCCTGATTGGCGATAAGCTCAAGCAAATTTTTGATACCCGACAAGATTATTTGGAATCGAAGTGGGGTTTTAAATAGCTCAAGCTTATTTTGGCAGCTGTGCCAGCACTTGTTGGTAGCCACTTTTGTAATCGGGGTAAATAAATTGATAACCCAACGCCACTAAACGCTGATTACTGCAGCGTTTATTCATGTCAGTCGTCAGTTCGGTTTTTGCAATGGGGGCTGGTGCGTGGCATTGTTCGGCCAGCCAAGTGATTACATCCCACATGGGCGCAGGATCGTGGTCACAGGCTAGATAACAATTATCCAATGGATGGCCGGCCAGAGCTTTAGTCAGTAAAAAAACCAAAACGCCAACACAATCGTCTTGATGTATGCGGTTGGTATAATACGGCGGTTCTTTTTGTATTTTTGAACCGAGTTTTGCCATTCTGATTAAGCTTTCCCGCCCCGGTCCGTAAATACCGGCAAAACGTACTACTATGTTGTTGGCATGCAGTGCGGTAATTTGCCTTTCTGCATGGCGTATCCATTGACTGGTGGCTGAACGAGGTTCGGCATCAGAATTTTCATCCACCCATTCACCATTCGTTTGTGCATACACGCCTGTTGAAGAAATCAATAGCCAGCGCGGTTGCTGCGGGCAATTTGCAAAATGCTGAATTAGATTATTTAAGCCCGTTTCATAAATGGCTTGATAGCCTGAGGGCTCTCGGCTATCGGAGGTTACTATAAAAAATATCGCAGCAAAGTCGGTTGCTAAATGCGCAAGCTGAGTGCTTTGGGTTATGTCGGCCTGAAAATAGTCAATGCCATCCTGTCCATTAACTGGAAGATGCCGTTTTAAACCTGTAACTTGATGGCCGTTGGCAACTAAGGCTTGCGCTAAAGCCAGTCCTATCGAGCCACAACCAATGATTAAGATTTTTGCCATAGCCGGTTAAAGTTGGTTGATTAATTGTAATTCTTGCGGGTAGGGCGACATGTAATACGATTCATCTATATAAGGATCCGGTGATTTGCGAAAATGATGTTTTAACAAGGTTAACGGTACAATCAAGGGAACTTCGCCAATTCGATAGCGTTCAATCAGCTCGCATAACTCGGATTTATCATCTGCTGTCAGCTCCTTTTTTAGATAACCTTGAATGTGCTGCAGGACGTTGACATGATTTTTTCGAACAGCGACTTTTTTTAGAGTATTCATAAGCAACAAAATATAGCGGTCTGCGGTTTCCGGTAAATTTTTATTACCCAGATCAGCCAATAATTGTCCCAGTTCCCGATAATCGGCATGGCTCATGATGATTAATTTATGTCGGGCATGAAATCGGGTCAGGCTTTGGGGGGTTAAGCCTTCGGCCAAGAGTTGGTGCCAGCGGTGAAGCACATAAACGCGTTGGATAAAGTTTTCCCGCAATTTAGCATCGCCCAAACGACCTTCATCTTCAACTGGAAGCAACGGATTAAGGCGCATAACTTCCTGAGCATAAATGCCCACGCCTTGCCGTTGCGGAATGCCGTTATGATATACCCTAACCTTGGCTATGCCGCAACTGGGCGAATCCTTCTTAAAAATATAACCGCATAATGGTTGCAGGTTGGCTTCCTGCTGGATTGCATAGTCTGATAACTGCTCTGTAACATCCAGATCGGGATTTTTAACGCCAACGCAGCGGATTTGGTTTTCACGTTTTACCAATTGAATAGTTTGTCTCGGTACGCCCAATCCTATGCCCATCTCCGGGCAAATCGGCAAAAAGTCAAAATACTCACCTAAGGTGCCTGTAATGTAGGAATCGTGCTTGTGTCCGCCATCGTAACGGACGTTTTCACCTAATAAACAACTGCTAATGCCAATAGTGATTCTTTTCATGGTTGAAGTGCCGTGTATGTTGAGCTGAAATAGATAAAGCTGATTATGGGTGGCAATATTGCTGGACGCGTCTATGCTTAGATCGATAATAGTTTTAGATTGCCACGCCTATGCAATAAGAAAAACCATTTATGCAAGTTGGTTTTCTGTCGAACCCAGTCCATCAAGTTAATTTTACCCAGTGAAGGACAAGTTTGAGAATTCAATCGTAATAAAGGAATCACTGGACAGACTTAATGCTATTCAATGTTAGTTTATATAAATGGTTTGTGTGCCAGAAAGCGTTATATGCTGCTTCTGGGCCAGCCAATATGACATTGCGTCAGCATACACTTAAATATCGTGCTGTAAAATTTTTGCTGGCATTATTTTTAACAATAAAGGCTAGCTGCTTTGGGGAGTTGGCGCAAGCTGAAGCAAATCAAGAATACATTGTGCGGGCAGGCTTAACCTTAAATTTTGCCCGATTTACCACATGGCCTGCAAATGCTCAACAAGCTACCAGCAACACCATCAATCTCTGTTTAATTGGCAATCCCGATATAGAAGATGCTTTTGGCAGTCTGAATGGGAAAACAGTTGCCGATAAAAAGATTCAAGTCCGCTACCTCACTCGTTTTAATAGCCTGGCCGAGTGTCAGATTTTATACGTTAGTGATTTTGATAAAAATAAGCTTCAGCTTTTGCTTAATGAGATAAAAACACTACCGATATTAACCGTGGGGGAAGATGAATTTTTTATCAATAATGGCGGCATAGTCGGTTTACAGATTATTGATGGAAAAGTAAGTATATCCGTTAATGTTAAAGCAGCAAAAACCAGTAACCTTAGCATTAGCGCCCGTGTGCTAAAGCTGGCAACCGTTATCCAGTAAAAAACAGCCATGATTAGTTATGTTGTCAATCCAAGCTCTAGTTTCCACGCGATTATTTCGGTTAAAAAAAGACCAGACTCAGGTCGTGCAGACGATTTTTATTTACAGGTCAGGCTATGAGTTTGTTAATTAAAATAACAAGTTTATCCGCCATGATCACTTGGCTTTGCTTGGGAACAACGGGCGCTAGTGCCGCTGAAAATGAGCAATCCAATGCCGTTACCGATTTAAAGATTGAAGAGTTGGTCAAAATACCGATTTCTCCGGCAACAAAAAAAGACCAGATTAAAAGCAAAATGCTCAATATGAAAGTTTCTTCCGTGTCCAAGAGCTCTCAATCGCTGTCCAATTCTGCTGCTGCCGTGTTTGTTATCGATAATGAAGCAATAAAGCGCAGTGGAGCAACGAGTGTGCCTGAAGCTTTAAGAATGGCACCAGGCATTGATGTCGCACGCATAAATAACAGTAAATGGGCGGTTACTGCCAGAGGGTTTAATGGTCGGTTTGCCAACAAGTTATTGGTTTTAATCGATGGGCGTAGTGTTTATACCCCTGATTTTTCTGGCGTTTATTGGGACACCCAAGACATCATGATGGAAGATGTGGAGCGCATTGAGGTGATTAGAGGCCCTGGCGCTACCTTGTGGGGTGCTAACGCCGTTAACGGGGTGATCAACATTATTACCAAGCATTCCGAGGATACCCAGGGCGGTCTGTTAAGTGCTGGCGGCGGTACGCAGGAAACCGGGTTTGGAGCGCTACGCTATGGCACCAAGTTGGCTAAAGATACCTATGCCAGAGTATATGGCAAGGGCTTTTCCAGGGATGCCTTTGCTACCCAAAAACCTGCCAACGGCAATGGTGACTGGTCGCAATATCAGGGCGGGATCAGGGTTGATTCTAACTTGTCTGTGCAAGACAGTTTAATGGCGCAGGCCAATGCGTATCAAGGCCAACCCAATCAAAATCTGCAAACCTTTGCGTCGCCAACGCCAGTCAACGATCAAATTAACACGTCTGGCTGGAATTTTACTTCCCGCTATAACCATAATATTTCCAGCACAGCAGATTATTCGTTGCAATTCTATTACGACCATTATCAACGAGACGAATATGCCATAAACAATCGCCGAGACACCTTAGATCTGGATTTTCAAAACAACTTTGCCTATGGGGATTACCAAAATTTTATATGGGGGTTGGGTTATCGTTACAGTACGGATTTATTAAGAAATCAGCCCACGGCACTCTTCACGCCAAACGCCAGAAACAACCAACTGTTTAGCGCATTTGTGCAAGATGAAATCAGACTGCTGGATGATGCTTTGCTATTAACGTTGGGTTCCAAGTTTGAGCATAATGATTTCACCGGTTTTCAGATTCAACCTTCAATAAGTGCCATTTGGACGCCAGTGGCGGGCCATAAAATCTGGGGTTCTATATCCAGAGCGGTTAGAACACCATCACGGGCTGAACATAATAGTAAAATATTAGTTCAACAGTACCCTGCATTAACTGGAGATAACTCATACAACATTCCCATTAACTTATACCTGCAAGGCAACAGTGCGTATAGAGCTGAACACGAATTAAGTTATCAATTAGGTTATCGATTTATGTTTAGCAATAACACATCCTGGGATATAACTGCGTTTTATAACGATTACGATTCTTTACGTATCGGTGCCCTTACTATTCCAGAGTTTACCAACGGAGCGATCGAAGTTTCTGAAGTATTTAACAACCGTAGTCGTGGACATACGCTTGGTTTTGAGACATCTGGCGTATGGCAAATGACGGATTGGTGGCGCTGGGATTTAAGTTACAGTTATTTGCACACCCGCCTTATCAACGACTTTAGATTCCAAAACGCGATAAGCCCCTCTCATACGGCTTCTTTGCGGGCGGCTATTAATCCAATGGATAAGGTGAGTGTGGATTTTTGGTTGCGCAGTTCCACTCAAGCGCTTGCTATTAACCCCTATTCATCACATGAACAGAAGGTAGGCGGCTATATATCTTTGGATGCCAGAATTGCGTGGCAGTTACTAAAGCAGGTGGAAATATCAATTACCGGCCAAAATTTGCTGCAAAACCAACACCTGGAGTATTACGATGAGAGCTATGCTTTGCCATCGGGTGTGCCTCGTTCAGTTTATGGCAAAATTAGCTGGCATTTTTAATAGTCAGCAAAGAATTATCCGCGTTTTCATTGATGGTGTTATCGAAAGCGGTAGCTTTGAATCAACGTAAAAAATCAGTACCGGCTAACAAAACTTACCTGTACTGTGAGCCAAAGCAAGCTCCAATGTTATCAACCTAAAAAATCAGTTGTGGCTGAAGAACCCCGTTCGTGCTGGACATAGATAGTCCAGGCATGGGACTTATATAATTCAACTGCGGTTTTTAGAATCAATAACCCGTCCTGATTTTTCTAACGCATTGCCAAAAATCTAAACCTCCGAGAAGAATTTAACTTTTCCGGTTTCAATGTCATACATTGCGCCGACTAGGCCAATTTCAGAGTTATTAAGCATGTTGTTCAACAATGGACTACTTGTCTTGATTTTTTCGACGGTAAGCTGCACATTTTTATGCGCCACTTTATGGGCAAGATCGTCATCATGGATTTTGATTGTTGTGGGTTCTTCAGCGTAAACCGCATTTACCGCCGGTTTTATTTTGTGCAAAAGTCCACTTAAGTGATCCAGCTCTACATTAGCGCAAGCACCCTTAATTGCGCCACAATGAGTATGCCCAAGCACTACAATCAACTTAGAACCCGCTAACTTACAGGCATATTCCATACTGCCCAAAATGTCGTCGTTAATGACGTTACCGGCCACACGCGCACTGAAAACATCACCTAAACCCTGATCAAAAATTAATTCAACCGACGTGCGTGAATCCATACAGCTAAGAATAATGGCGATAGGGAATTGTCCTTGCCGCGTGTCGTTAATCTGCTCCAGTAAATTGCGGTTTGATTTCAAATTATTAACAAAGCGTTCATTACCGTCTTTCAGCAGTTTTAGCACGGTAGCCGGTGTTAGTGATTGCTGTGTGTCGTAGGTTTGCGCCCGCGCATTTTCAACGGGTTTTAACACACCAAAACCGCGCAAATTCTCAATAGTCAGCTTGATCTGCTTTCGTTTTGCTTCGGTTCTGAAGTTTTCAATAATTTCAAAAACATCGTAATCAATATATTTTGAACGGGTGGCATCCAGAATAACTTCTGAATTGTTGGGCAATTGTTCAAAAGTTTGTTGAATGTTGGCCTTATTAAGAAACGAGACATGCTCAGATAACCGGAGAATAATTTTATTGCCGATGTGTGATTCATTCAGATAAAAGGCGCTTTTATAATTTTCCAGCAAGATCGAAAACAGGGCGACTATCAAGCCAAGCACCAGACCAATCAGCAGGTCGGTAAAAACCATGCCCAAAATCGTTACGCAAAACGGAATAAAATGATACATGCCGGCTTTGTACATGATTTTAAACGCTTTGGGACGGATCAATTTAAAACCGGCCAGCAGCAATACGCTGGCCAGCGTAGCTAATGGGATTTTGTTGAGCAGCTCAGGAATTAGAATGACAGCAAATAACAATAGCAACGCACATATAAACCCGGTCGCTTTGGTTTTTGCGCCGGACTGAATACCTACCGAGCTACGCACGATCACTTGCGCCAGTGGCAGGCCGCCAATTAAACCGCTGCAAACATTGCCTATCCCTTGGGCAATCAACTCGCGATTAGCGGGAGTGACTCTTTTATAAGGGTCCATTCGATCAACCGCTTCTAAAGAAAGCAGCGTTTTTAAACTGGAGACCACCCCCAAAGTTAATGCGCTCAGGTAAACGGCCGGATTGCCAAACTGGGAAAAATCCGGAAATTGCAACTGACTCAATAGATCACTGGGCTGCTGAAACAGCGGGATGGTGACCAAATGATTATCACTTAACGCCAGATCCGGATAAAAAGCTATCAGACCTTCATTGATCAGCACACTCACGATAATGGCTGCTAACACGCCTTGGAACAAGTGAAAAAACCGGTATTTTTTCATCGTTGGTTGCTGCCAAAGTAAAAGTATCCCCATTGATATAAGAGCAATCACTATGGCCGTCGGCGAACTGAATTCCAGCATATGTGTCAGTTCAGAAAACGACGAGTAGCTATCAGGCTGAAAAAAGGAGGTATCGCCTTCATAATCCCGATCATAGCCAATAGCGTGCGGTATTTGTTTTAGAAACAGCACGATGCCAATACCAGATAACATGCCGTTAATGACGGATGATGGAAAGTAATAGGCCACAACCCCCGCACGCAGCAATCCCATGATGACCTGAAAAACTCCTGCCAACACCAGTGACAATAGAAAGCTATTGAAACCAAGTTTTTCAATGGCTGTCAGTACAACTATAGCAAGTCCAGCAGTTGGACCACTGATGCCCAGTGTGGAACCACTCAATGGCGATACAACCAGTCCACCTATAATCCCTGCAATCAATCCTGAGAACAGCGGCGCGCCGGATGCCAGTGCAATCCCCAGTGATAACGGTATGGATATTAGAAAAACTGCAATGCCTGCTGGTAGATCGTATTTTAAACGGGCAAACTGACCGCCGTTATTAACCTTAGGCATTGCATTTACCTGCATTTGCTTTACTTGCGTTTTCATATTAACCGAGATGGCTATTAACGTTTTTGTAGTTTACGTTCTAAAGCATGAGTCACTTTGCTCTGCTTTTCCGCCCGCTCGTGTAATACCACCAGTGATTCGTGTTTTTGAATTTTTTCTTTGCCGCGCAAATCAATGGTTTCCACTTTAATGTCATCGTCAGGAGCGGTCATCAGGAAATCTTCAATGGTTTCCAGAATATCGTGGTCGATAAACTTGGCTTTGCTGGCATCAATAGTTACCGTGCTTTGTTCGGGAATGCGCAAAATAAATTTTCTCAATAATGCCTTATTTAAAAAAGAAACATCCTTGTTTAGGGACAACAGGTAGTGATTATCGTCTTGAGTGAGCGTAATGGCTGCGTGGTAATTGGCTTTGATGACAAAAAACAAACCAATCGTCATGCCTATGGCCATGCCTTTTAATAAATCGGTTGCCAGAATTGCACTGACAGTGATCACAAAAGGCAAGAATTGGCTCATGCCTTTGCGATAAAACTCTGCAAACAATGCCGGTTTTGCCAGTTTATAACCCGTGTGCAACAAAATAGCCGATAAGCAGGCCAGCGGAATAAAGTTAAGGTAATACGCAAAAAACATCACGCTAACCAATAAACACAAGCCATGCACAAAGCAGGATAAACTGGTCTGAGCGCCTGCGTTGATGTTGGCGGAACTACGCACAATCACGGCGGTAATCGGCAAGCCGCCCAGTAATCCGCTTAAGATATTGCCCACACCTTGCGCTTTCAGTTCACGATTGGTTGGGGCAAGGCGTTTTAGCGGATCCAGTTTATCGGTGGCTTCCAGACTTAACAGGGTTTCCAGGCTGGCGATAATTGCCAAGGTAGCCGCGATAATATAAACCTGCGGATTCGCCAGATAACTAAAATCCGGAAACATAAAATTATTGAAAAAATCACTGGCGTTTGCAGAAACCGGCAAACTCACCATGTGTTTGGCGTTGATAGCCCAGGATGGTGCAAATTTGCTGGTTATCAAGTTGTAACTGATGCCCCAAAGCACGGCAATTAATGGCCCGGGGATAAACTTTAACAGTGGTTGTTTTTTAAACCAGGGCCGTTCCCAAATCAGTAAAATCAATAATGCGATATAGCTGGTTAAGATAGCGCCTGCCGAAACGTTATTAAACGCATCAAACAGCTCAAAAAAACTGGATTCCGCCGTTTCGGACATATAGCTTTCATCACCTTCGTAACTGGTATCGTAACCAGTGGCATGTGGAATTTGCTTAATAATTAAAATTAAGCCGATGGCCGCCAGCATGCCTTTGATTACCGAAGATGGAAAGAATGCGCCAATAATCCCGGCTCTTAAATAACCCAAGGCCAGCTGCAATACACCCGCCAACACGCAAGCCACTAATAAGCCTTGAAAGCTGCCCAGTTTCTCAATAGCATTAAAAACAATCACGGTTAATCCGGCTGCGGGGCCGGATACACTCATTTGCGAGCCGCTTAACCAGGATACAACCAGGCCGCCAACCAATCCTGCTATCAAACCGGAAAATAAAGGCGCGCCGGATGCCATCGCAATACCTAAACATAAAGGTAATGCCACCAAAAAAACAACGATACCGGCAGGAATATCATCTTTCATATGACGGAGGTAAAAAGCAACGTGTTTATGTATCATGACAGTACTCCGAAGAAATCAAATAGGTGCTACGCGCACTTGCTAAACTGAGCCAAACAGTCTGGAATTGACTATAGCCACTAATCCTTTCTACAACCTTTCAACTTTATTTTGCACATTGATGAAAATTTTATTGATCGAAGACGATGCCATTTTGGCGGATGGTCTAACTCATACCCTGAGCGACGGAGGTTTTAAAGTAACTTGTGCCACGACAGGCGCTTATGCCAAACAATTATTGCTGGCTGAAGATTTTGATTTAATCGTGCTGGATTTGGGATTGCCCGATATGGACGGGTTGGAACTGCTCAGACGGTTACGCAGCAGAAAAATAGCTTTGCCGATTTTAATTTTAACGGCGCGCGATGGGCTTAATGACAGGATAGTAGGTATAGAGCAGGGGGCTGACGACTACATGACCAAACCGTTTGAGCTTAGAGAGCTGGAAGCGCGCATCAATGCCTTAATCCGGCGCTGCTATGGCGGGTTTAGCAATACAATCAAGGTGGGACGATTAACGCTGGACACTCAGCACCATCAAGTCTTGTTTGAGGATCAGCCGATGTCCTTTTCTGCCAGAGAATACGGCGTTTTAGAAATGTTATTGCTGCATGCCGACAAGTTGGTTGCAAAAGATCGCATTGCCCAACGCTTGGCAGTTGATGGTGATGCGCTTGCTGACAATGCCATTGAAGTGTATGTTCATAGAATCAGAAAGCGCTTGGAGCCCTGTGGCGTGGTTATAAAAACCATCCGTGGCTTGGGCTACTTGTTGGAAACCGGGCATGATGAATAAAAATCGCAGTTTAAAATCAGAAATATTACTTCGATTGCTATTGCCGCTGATATTTTTTGTGTTGGCGGATGTCGCGTTGTCTTATTTTTTAACCTTGCATTATGTCGATAATGCTTATGATCGATGGTTATTAGATTCCGCACATTCTTTAATTCAAGAAGTTAAGGTAAAAGACAATCATGTTGCCGTCGAGTTACCGCCTGCGGCATTGGAGATTTTTAAATGGGATGATGACGATAAAACCTATTTTAAAATCATGTCCAAACAGCAAGGTATGATTGCGGGTGATAAATTTGTGCCGGAGCCATTAGCGCCGGATACAGACTGGACTGGCCCCGTGTTTTTTGACGACGACCTTTATGGTGAACCGGTTCGAGTCGTTTCCATGCTGGTTAAATTGGCAGATAGTGGCGAAACCATCTTTGTAAATGTCGCAGAAACTACTAATAAACGGCGTGGCATGATGTTGGATATATTATTGGCGGATGTTATACCGCAAGTTATTTTAGTCACCTTTACTACGCTTTATTTACTAAGAGGTTTACAGCGTGGATTACAACCGCTGCATGCCCTGGCCAAACAGATTTCTGAACGATCCAATCGAGACTTAAGCCCGATTTCAGAGCAGCACATTTTTCTGGAAGTTCGCACATTAACCGATACCATCAATCAGTTATTACAACGCTTGGCATTGGCAATTGCAACCCAGCAACGCTTTATTACCAATGCGGCCCACCAATTGCGCACACCACTTGCGGGCTTAAAATTGCAGGCAGAACGTGCGCTTAGAGAACAAGACGTCACCAAAATGCAGCCGGCCTTACAGCAAATTCAAAGCAGTGCTGATCGGATGTCGCATTTGACTACGCAGTTGTTAGTGTTGGCAAAAACTGAACCTGTTCAAGGCAGTACCGATTTAAAATGGCTAAATCTGTATGAGTTGGCAAAGACGGCTTGCATTAATTGGCTACCGAAAGCCATGCAAAAAAATATGGAATTAAGTTTTGAAAGCACTGGCCAAAACTTACAGGTACGCGGAGATGAGCTGTTGTTATCAGAGTTATTGGCAAACCTTTTGGATAATGCCATTTGCTATGGGCATGAATCAGGTAATATTGTGGTAAGTGTGCAAGCTAATCCCAGCCCTGTTTTAGTGATCAGCGATGATGGCCCGGGTATACCAGAGCAGGAATTAGACAAGGTGGTGGAACGGTTTTATCGAATTCCCGGCAGTCCCGGCAATGGATGCGGCTTGGGTCTTGCTATTGTAAAAGAAATAGCCGATTTGCATCATGCGCAGTTAAAGGTAAGTCATGGTGAAAATGGCATTGGCACGCGAGTTGAATTAATTTTTGATTCAAGCTTCTAAAGACGGTATTGTTAGTCCAACTACACAGAAACAGGCATGTTGAGTAATGACAAATAAAAAACTTTCTTTGCAAGAGCAGTTGTTAAAAGCGGGTTTGGCTAGTGCTGCACAAGCAAAATCGGTTAAATCTGAAAAACACAAACAAACGCAGTTGCAACGCAAAAATAATGTAACCGCGGTTGATGAAGCTAAAGCGCTGGCCTTAAAAACCCAAGCTGAAAAAGTGGCAAAAGACCGCGAACTCAATCAATTGCGCCAACAGCAAGAGGAACAAAAGCAACTGCTGGCTCAAGTTAAACAATTGATTGAATTAAATCGACAAGAAACGGATGCAGACGGAACCGCTTATCATTTTAATGATCAAAATAAGATGAAAACCTTATATGTTTCCGAAGCTATGCGTACAGCATTAATGAATGGCCGCTCTGCGATTGTTAAATGGGACGGCAAGTATGAAGTGGTTAGTAGCGATGTTGCCAACAAAATTTCTGAGAGAGATAAAGCCAGCGTAGTGCTGTTAAATTGTGCAGTTGAAAATAACCCAAGTGAAAACGATCCTTACGCAAATTATCAAATACCAGATGATTTGATCTGGTGATATAACCAGCATTTACTATCCGAGGCTAACACCATGCTCAATTGGAAAGCAGTTCTTAATTACGCTAAAGCAGGCAATCCACTTCCAGATAATCTGGTAACCAAAACAGATGCCGAGTGGAGACAGGAGTTAACGGAAGAACAGTTTCGGGTAACTCGGACAGCGGGTACTGAAATGCCATTTAGCTCTGCAATGTGTAGTCTATTTGAGCCGGGTATATACGCCTGTGTTGGTTGTGGCAGCTTATTATTTGATGCGTCTGAAAAATTTCAATCCGGTACCGGCTGGCCTTCCTTTAGCCAGCCAATTAAAGAAAATGCTATCGCTTATCATGCTGACATCAGCTTTGGTATGACGCGGGTGGAAACGCTATGTAATTGTTGTGGCGCACATTTGGGACATGTATTTCCCGACGGCCCTCAACCTAGTGGTTTACGCTATTGCATGAATGCAGTAGCCTTAAAGAAGGTCCAGGAGGCAAAATGATTGAAACAGCGACTTTTGGTGGTGGATGTTATTGGTGCACTGAAGCCATGTTTCAGCAATTACGTGGCGTGATTCGCGTTGAAAATGGCTTTAGCGCCGGGCACGTACCCAATCCAAGTTACGCAAGGGTCTGTGCGGGGACTACCGGCCACGCTGAAGTTATCCAGATTACATTTGATAACCAGGAAATTACCTACGAACAACTGCTGAAAATCCACTTAAGCACCCATAATCCAACCACTTTAAACCAGCAGGGCGCAGATAAAGGTACGCAATACCGCAGTATTATTTTGCCACACAATCCGGAACAACGGCGCATAGCGGAACAAGTGCTTGTCGACATGGCTGGCGCGTTTGATGACAAGATAGTCACTGAGATAAAAGATTTTGACTGCTTTTATCCGGCCGAGCAAAACCATCAGAATTATTATCAGAACAACCAGCATGCTGGATATTGTCAGGTGGTAATTGAACCTAAACTGGAGCATTTGCGAGAGTTGTGTCGTACACTGCTAAAATCGGAGCAAGAATAACTGGCGTTACTTAGATCGCTTCGTCTTTGTTTAAACAGGTATTAGCCTAAATTGCGCTCCCCAATCCTTCTCTAAACAAATTTTTCAATTCACAGCCAAGCTTTCATTGTCTGTAATTGGCAATTAAAACAACAAAAGATTTGGCTAAAAATAAACTTTCGGTTTATGGAACACCTGTATGGGCGAATTCATTTGCCCACCCATGTCCATAACCCACATATCCATACCAACTATGCAGGATTAATCATGGCAAAGAAATATATCTACACATTTCAACAAGGTGACGGCAAAAACAAAGTCTTATTGGGAGGAAAAGGTGCCAATTTATGTGAGATGACCCAAATTGGCCTAAACGTGCCGCCTGGTTTTGTGATTAGCACGGAGGCTTGCCTGGATTATCTGGCAAATCAACAATTACCTGATGGATTGCTGGCGGAAGTTAAAGCCAATATTGCTGAAATTGAAAAATTATCCAGCAAATCCTTTGGCGATAGCAGCAACCCACTGTTGGTGTCAGTGCGCTCCGGCTCAGCCATCTCCATGCCGGGCATGATGGATACCATTTTAAACCTGGGTTTAAATACCCAAACCTTACAAGGCTTGATTGCGCAAACGGGTGACGCTCGCTTTGCTTACGATGCTTACCGCCGCTTTATCCAATTGTTTGGCAAAGTCGCTTTAGGCATTGCTGATGAAAAATTTGATGAACATTTTGCCGCCGTTAAGCAGCAAGCTGGCATAAAAGCCGACTTAGGCTTGGATGCCGGACATTTAAAGCAAATTAGCGACTTGTTTCTGCACGTTGTGCACGAAGAAACCGGCAGACCGTTTCCTGAAGATGTTTACGAACAACTGGAATTGTCCATAAAAGCCGTATTTAACTCCTGGATGGGCAAACGCGCGGTGGATTATCGGCGCGAATTTCACATTACCCCAGCGATGGCCAATGGCACGGCAGTGAATGTCGTGACTATGGTGTTTGGCAACATGGGTAATGATTGCGCCACTGGCGTAGGCTTTACCCGCAACCCGGGCACTGGCGAAAATGAAATGTACGGCGAATATCTGGTTAATGCCCAAGGTGAAGACGTGGTGGCTGGTATCCGCACCCCAAAACCCGTACATGAACTGGCCACTGAAATGCCCGCGCTCTATCAACAACTGGTTGATCTGCGTAATAAGCTGGAAGCGCATTATCAGGAAGTGCAAGATTACGAATACACTATAGAACGCGGCGTGTTGTATTGCCTGCAAACCCGTAACGGTAAAATGAATGCCGCCGCCATGGTTAAAACGTCGGTGCAAATGGTTGCGGAAGGTTTAATCAATAAAAATCAGGCCTTATTACGGATCAACCCCGAATTATTAGAGCAATTACTGCATCCGCAATTAGATCCCAATATCAACGCAAAACCAGTTGCCCAAGGCTTGCCGGCATCCCCTGGCGCAGCCTATGGTAAATGCGTGTTTGATGCCGATACCGCCGAGTTAATGGGTCGCGCTGGTGAAAAAGTTATCTTATTGCGCGAAGAAACCAAACCGGAAGACATACACGGCTTTTTTGCCGCCCAAGGTATTTTAACCAGCCGTGGCGGTAAAACCTCCCATGCCGCAGTGGTTGCCAGAGGCATGGGCAAAGCCTGTATTGCCGGTGCGGAAGATATAAAAGTGGATGTGCGTGCGCGCTTGGCCGTTATCGGCGATTTACATATTAGAGAAGGGGACGGCATAACCATCGACGGCAGTACTGGCCTGATTTATTTAGGTCGTCTTGCCACGGTTGAACCCAGTTTTACCGACGAATTAAAAACCTTATTATCTTGGGCCGATGAAGTTGCGGAACTGGAAGTACACGCCAATGTGGATACGCCGGAACGAGCGCGCATGGCCAAAACTTACGGAGCCACTGGTATTGGTTTATGCCGCACAGAACGCATGTTTAACGCATCAGACCGATTGCCGCTAGTGATTGACATGATTTTAGCGGATACCCAGCAAGCCCGCCAAGATGCACTGGCCAAGCTGTTTCCAATCCAGCGTGATGATTTCAAACAATTATTTGAAGCAATGGCACCGTATCCGGTAACTGTCCGGCTACTCGACCCGCCGATGCACGAATTTTTGCCCAGCGAGCATCAACTGGAAGATGAACTGGATGCCTTAAAACGCTACAAAGTTATTATTCGTGGCCAACAAGTCACCCTGGAAACACTGGGCAAACAACTGATATTGCCAGAACCGTTCGGCTCGTTAAACGAGGAAGTTATCAACAAAGCCATCGCTAAAAAAGAGCTAATGCTGAAGAAGGTGAAAGAGCTTTACGAAGTTAACCCCATGCTTGGCCATCGCGGGGTTAGGTTAGGCATGTCGTACCCGGAAATCTACCAGATGCAAATCCGTTCCATCCTGGAAGCGGCGGCTTTGTGTACAAAAGAAGGTACGGCAATTTTGCCGGAAATCATGGTGCCGCAAGTTATAACCGTTAAGGAACTGCAACGGGTAAAAACCTATGTTGACCAAATTCGTTTAGAAGTCGAACAGCAATACGGCATTAAACTTAACTTTAAGTTTGGCACGATGATAGAAACCGTCAGAGCCTGCGCTCGTGCCGGTGAGCTTGCGGAAGTAGCTGAGTTTTTCTCATTTGGCACCAACGACTTAACCCAAGCCACGTTTTCATTCTCCCGTGAAGACGCCGAAAACAAATTCCTGCCGTTGTACAACGAAACCGGCTTATTGGAAGACAATCCATTTGAAGTACTGGATGCCAAAGGTGTCGGCCAGCTTATGCAAATGACCGCTATATCTGGCCATAAAACCCGCCCAGACATATCCATCGGCATTTGCGGCGAACAAGGCGGACACCCCCAATCCATCCGTTTTTGCCATCATATCAAACTGAATTACGTATCCTGCTCCGCACCGCGTATTCCTATTGCCAGATTGGCGGTGGCGCATGCTAAGTTGTTGGAGGATAAATATACGGTTGGGTAGGTTGAGTCTAACCTCACGAGCTGAGCTATGCGACTCATTGCATTAAGGTTATCATGTAAACCTTTTTAAAACGGAAGCAGAGAATTGCTCGGCAATTAGATGAAATGATATACGAATGGGATGAAAGCAAAGCGGCGGCGAATTTGATTAAACACGGTGTTTCTTTCGAGGAAGCGAAAACGGTTTTTAATGATCCATTGTATGTGGATTTTTATGATCCTGATCATTCTTTCGGAGAACACCGTTTTATTCTGCTTGGTGAATCAGCCCAAAGAAGAATACTGTTCGTTTCTTATATGGAGCGTAACAATAGTATCCGTTTGATTAGCGCAAGAGAAGCAACCATATCGGAGCGTAAAGCCTATGAACAGCAATGAGACAAATGATGAGTTAAGGCCTGAGTATGATTTACAAAGCTTGCAGGTAAGAAAACTTGGCCCAGGGCGCAAAAAGTTTTGCGATACTGTAAAACTAGAACCCGATGTGGTGGCGGCATTTCCAAATGCGGATTCAGTTAACGAAGCCTTGCGTTACTTGATTGAAATAGCAAAACGTTCGGCGAGTTTAACTCACCGCTCCAGTTGATCTAGCCTACGTGGCTACCGGTTAATTACATACAAGGTTGGGTTAGGCGAAAGCCGTAACCCAACGTATCGAAGCCTGTTTGTGGGGTTTCGCACCCGCTTTTCCCAAGCTAGACCGCGAAGGGGCATCGAATGTCTGTCAGAAAAACTTGCCAGACTAACTCAAGTGTACGAAAACAACCCACAATCTAACCTTCTTACGATTTAAGCGATAAAGAGGTGCACATCAAAAAACAACGCACCTCAACTTGATCTTAGGCTTTTAAAAAAAGGGATTAAACATGAAAAAATACGTTTTATTGATATTAAGTCTATTGTTAACAAGTTGTGTCGGTATTCCTGACGGCGTTAGTGCCGTTGACGGCTTTGAAGTTAATCGCTACTTGGGAACATGGTATGAAATCGCCCGACTGGATCACCGGTTTGAGCGCGGCTTAAACAATATTTCCGCCAACTATAGTTTGCGTGACGATGGTGGCATTAAGGTCTTAAACAAAGGCTGGAATACGCAGGATAAGGAATGGTCCAGTGCTGAGGGTGTTGGCTATTTTGTGGATCAAACTAGCGTTGGCAGGCTGAAAGTGTCGTTTTTCGGGCCGTTTTATGGTGGTTATAATGTGATTGAACTGGATAAACAAAACTACAGTTATTCCGTTGTCACGGGTCCTGATAAATCCTATCTTTGGATACTTTCCCGAACCAAACAGTTACCGGATAATCTCCAGCGCGAAATTATTGGAAGGCTTGAAAAAAGCGGATTTGCAACGGATAAGCTTATTTTTGTAAACCACGACCGATAGCGTGTAAGAAAGCTGTTGAGTGGGTATGGCTTAACTAGTTAAGAAAAATCACAGGGTGTATTGCTTGCGGCGATACACCCTGCTGAGTGTTATTTACGAGATTCGGCCGCGCTCCGAGCACCAGCAGAATTATCATCTGTGTCCAAAATACGGTTTAGCAAGTTAGTTTGTTGCGATACTCTGTCAGCTTGCGTTAAATCGATCATGCCTTTAAGTTCTGAAAAACGTGTTTCCGCTTCCGTTAAAAATGCGGTTGCAGTCATCAAATCGCCCTCTTGCACAGCGGTGCGTGCTTTTTTTAAAGAATCATTAGCGCGGTTACGATTACGATCAAGCTTGTCATTAGCATTAATTTCTTTGCTTAACTTTAGCGCGTCTTTGATGTTAACGATAATAGCTTCATCTGTTGTTTTGCTGCTTTCTTCCGCACCACCACTGCTTCTTGCCTTAATCGCTGTCAATGCTTCACCAACCTGACCTAATGTGGCATTAATCCCTTCAAGTGGTGTCATTCTATTGTACATGCACGCCATGCCCAAACAGACGGCATAACTGGAAGTTGAAAAAGTACCCAAAGATAGTGCTAAAGTTGTTGCTATGGCCGCGCTTTTTAATATTTTCATGCTGATGTAACCTCGTTGTAGTTATTATTTTATTAGGCCAGCAACCGCCTAGATACTAAGCATATTTAATAGGTTACACGGCATGGCAACTCTATCATAAGTCTTGAAAATGCCAGAGTGATACTTCACTTTGTCAGCTCTATAACAATCTTGTTGTAACCAACTTGGACTTGTTAGCTTATCCAGCTCCTGCGCTGGTGTCATGGACAAGTCATTTTGCCAATCGGTCATATCTTTCAAAGATTGATTTTAATAACTGCATGTTTATCAATCACTTATCCGCAGCGCCAAAATTTCTGTTTTGATAGCGAAATGATGGCATCAAACTTGATGCCACAATATATCCCCCACTACCAAACTAAACATTATGAGCACTTACGCCATCGGCAGCATCAACGGTTATTACCCGCAGTTGTTAAAACTCCTGGAAAAAATCACCTTTAACCCTGAACAAGACAAGTTATGGTTTACCGGCAACCTGGTTAACGGTGGCACGGACGGCTTGGCCGTTTTGCGTTTTATCAAAGATTTGGGTAAAAACGCCGTTGCGGTATTGGGCAGCCAGGAACTGCATCTATTAACGGTGGCGGAAGGTTTGGCTGAGCTGGAAGTCGGCGATACCTTTGCTGACATTCTTAACGCCCCGGATAAAGATGAGCTATTAAAATGGCTGCGCAAACGCAGTCTGATTCATCATGACAGCAAACTCAACTTTACGCTGGTGCACGCAGGCATTCCAGCAGCATGGACATTTAGCCAAGCCTTAACCTTTGCCTATGAAGTGGAATCGGTATTGTCCGGCAGTAACTATCACTCATTTTTAGAAAACCAGGGCAAAGACCAAACCCGCTGGAACGCCAAACTCCGAGGCTGGAGACGCTTGCGATATATCACCAACGCCTACACTGTAATGAAATATTGCGACGACCAAGGCAAGCTGGATTTTAACGCCTGCGGTTCAGTCGATCAGCAAACGGAAGGTTTGTTACCTTGGTATAAAGTACCAGGCCGGATTACGGCTAACTTAAACATCATCTTTGCTGATGACGGCAATTTTGCAGATGCTGCCTACCCGGGCGTTTATCCCATACCTGAAAACGATGGCTTATATGCGTGGAAATTATCGGAAATGCCAGAAAGATTTACTGTGGAAATTGCCTAATAACTGGCTATTAGTCCGTTAATTTGATGTAACCGTGCATTCGGTTTATTACATCTTGAATACCCTATAGTCCATGCTATCATCCGCGCATAGTGCCATATTGCTATTAGCCCATGTCGGTAGGATAAGCTTGAGTCTTCGTCCGCAGGGCGGCAACATCCCCCCGATTAACCAAGCTAATCAGTGCTACGCTTCACGGATGTTTAGATACAGTTATAGGGTACGCTGTGCGTACCAAAATGTTAATTATTATATAAAACAAACAGGTACACACAGCATACCCTACTTGAATACATGAAATTACCTAGACATAAAACTGCCTTTGTCGCTTTAGCCTTAATACTTATCATTCAAGACCTTCCTGCGTGGGAACCCATAAAATGTATTGCTCCCATTAATATCGGCAAGCACAAGCATTGGGCAAAGCCAGTTTACAACCCCGTACTTGATCCAGAAACCATTCCAATTGGTTCCCCGCAATATTTCGCAGTGCTGGATGCTTTAACACGCATGGATCTTAATCCAAGTAACTTCCGTTATCACTTCGGAGGTATGGATAATAAGGATGGCGTGGCTGTAAACAATGGCGAAAGCGAAATCTGGATGAAAGATTTGGGTCCGGGTTTTGCCGAAATTTCGGCGGTTGAAGAAAGTGATTCAGATTATTCCTCAACCTGCACCGCCACCGAATCTGACATCATAATCAACACACATTACCGCATGCAGCGCCCGCCAGCGGATATCAACAAACTGGAATACACCGATAATAAAAATCAGCTATTTGTCTATGGCGGCAGCAATGCGCATTTTATTTCTACAGTAATGCACGAATTAGGACATGTCGCCGGATTACATCATGAAGGCGATGTGCTTAACCTGATGGGGGGAAATAATCTGTTAGTGACCAACGGTGACAGTGTAGAACCTTACCTTGGTGAAGATGCCGCGACTGGTTTGATTGCATTGCATGGAATGTCTCTAAATGCCCAAGAAGACATAAGCGTAAGTCATTGGCGTTATGGCGATAAAATGGCGGCCAGAGATGGCAGTACGTTTAGTTTGCATTATCGCACCAGAGTATTTGATGAAAAAAATATCGAGTTGGGAATGGTTTGTCCCTATGTAAAACCGGATTTAGACGGGCCGTTGATAACTTCGTGTCCCGAGCCGGTTTATAAAACCAATAAAGGCCAAAACATAAACCTGGAACTCACTTATGAAAATGCCGGAAAAACCAGTCTACTGGCAATTACGGCCAACTATTATCTTTCCACAGATGCCTTTATTGATGAAAACGACTTGCTACTAAAGACTAAAACCTTTGCCATCAAAAGAGACGGCAATCCCTCAACTATATCTACCAGTTTAACCTTGCCTAAAACTGTTATTTCAAATAAAAACTATTGGTTAGGATGTCGAATTAACATTGCCGGGTCTGCTCGTAAAGAAAGCAATTTGAAGGATAATGCTAGTTATGTTGGGATTCTGATAAATTAATGCTGGTTAAGCGTTTTCACATACCCAACCTTAAAAACGCGCATGCCAAAGCAACTGTGCCAATAAAATTTCGTTTCAGTTTGTTATCACGGGTTGCAATAGCTCTAAAATGTTTGAACCTCGCAAACACATTTTCTTCAAGATGCCGATATTGGTAAAGGTGCCAATCAACATCGTCATTACTTATGATTGAATTTTTTGGTCGCGTAATGGTTCACTGTCGCAGGTCGCATCAGGTAACTGCGCGAGTAATACAGGCGCTTCCTTACAGTCATTAACCTCATAAATATAACGTTAGCATTCAAGAAAAATAGATTTGCAGTACAGTGCCTAGCCCAGATTAAAGCTAGAGATTGTGAAATTTTGGCACTTAACATCAACCTATTGCGATTGAATTAATGTTTTCATACATAAGATCGTATTTAAAAGCAGCCGGTAATAACTATCACATTCGACATCAAAGTAGGAGCAGGGTGGGCAACGCTTTTCTGCCCACTTTACGCCTGGAATAATCTAGCCCCTACTCACTAATTTTAACCAGCCACCCCCCGGTCCCTTTGCAATCACTTTGGGCATCGGCTGTGATCGCAATTCTGGCGTAAACGCCTTTTAATCCCGCAGGCAGTTTTCCGCTAACTGGAAAGCCAATTGGTGATTTCTCTGCAACGGTGATTGTCACTGGCTGTTCTTTAACTGTTACTTTGATGGTGTTTGGGTATGTATTGGAAGAAGCGACAAAAGAAAAATTTGCCCCCGCAGGAACTTGCGCATTTTCAGCGGGTGTAAAATCAGTAAACTTAGGTTTGGTACAGGATTTTACGCCCCCCGCCCCACCGCCACCGTATGACCAGGCGGCACTGGAAAATGCCATCAAAATTAACACGACCACCCCGTTAAATTTTTTCATAGTGAACCCTCTTAAAATTGTTTTGGTTATTGGGTATTCGACTTTAAACTTAACTGTTTTGATGAGATTGTCAATTTGACGTCAATGCTGCAATATTAAGTTAACCATGAATATGACCCCGCCCACTTTTCAGCAATGGCAAAAACCCTGGCAATCCTTGGGCTATAACGCGCCGGAGCATATCTATAACCAGCTGATAGCCAGTTATAATCAAGCACACCGGCATTATCACAACAATCAACATTTAGCCGAAGTTTTAAGTAAGTTTTTGGAACTGGAAGATTTAAGCCGTAACCCTGCGGAAATCCAACTGGCATTGTGGTTTCATGATGCTGTTTATGAGCCTCTGCTACACGATAACGAACAACGCAGTGCAAAATGGGCGCAAACGTGTTTGTTAGCTGAGGGCATAGCGCCGGTTATTGCGGATCGGGTTTATGATTTGATTATGGTGACTCAACATACTAGCCAACCGGACAATATTGATGCTGAAATCGTGGTGGATTGTGATTTGGCTATATTAGCGGCAGCGCCGGAGCGGTTTATGGAATACGAAAAGCAAATCCGTTTGGAATATGCTCATGTAAACGATGCTTTATTCCAAGAAAAACGGGCGGAAATCTTAGCCGGTTTTTTAAAACAATCGACCATTTTTAATACGACGCGCTTTATCGACCATTATGAAGCCGCTGCACGACGCAATTTAACATTCGCATTGGAGAATTTAAGTGTCTGATTTACCAGAAATAAAGCAATTACATGATCAAATGCGCCATTGGCGTCAGCATTTGCATCAATTTCCTGAAACTGCTTATGAAGAAACCGAAACAGCGCGATTTATTGCCGAGCAACTTACCCGCTTTGGATTGGATGTTCATCAAGGTCTTGGTAAAACCGGCGTAGTTGCCAGTTTAACGGTAGGTACTGGTACTAAAAAAATCGCCTTGCGGGCGGATATGGATGCCTTGTTTATCCAGGAACAAAATACTTTCGCGCATAAATCATGTTTCGACGGCAAAATGCATGCTTGTGGACATGATGGCCATATCGTTATGTTATTGGGCGCAGCCAAGTTTTTGGCGGAACAGCGTAGCTTTAACGGCACGGTTTACTTTATCTTTCAACCGGCGGAAGAAGGTCGTGCTGGTGCCAAGCAGATGATTGATGATGGTTTGTTTGAGTTATTTCCAGCCGATTGCGTGTTTGGCATGCACAACTTTCCTGATATTCCACTAGGGCATTTTGCCGTTAAAGCAGGGCCGTTGATGGCTGCATTTGATTGCTTTGAAATTATCCTGACCGGTCAAGCCACCCACGCAGCCATGCCGCATTTAGGTAATGATGCCATAGTTGTTGCCGCGCAATTGGTAACGGCTCTGCAAACCATCGTCAGCCGCGTAGTTGATCCAGCGGATTCGGCAGTGGTCAGCATTACTCAGATCCATGCCGGCAATACCTGGAATGCCTTGCCGGAATCGGTATTATTGCGCGGAACTTATCGCTGTTTTAACAGCCAGGTGCAAAAAACCATCGCCGAAAAAATCAGGCAGTTATTGGACGGGCTGTGCGCCAGTTTTAATGTGAGCTACCAATTGCACTTTAATCCAGAAAACCCGGGTTATCCAGTTACTTTTAATGCCGAAGCTGAAACCGCACTGGCAATTCAAGCTGCCACTGCGGTAGTAGGTGTAGATCATGTGCATTTAAATCCAACGCCCAGCATGGGTTCGGAAGATTTTGCCTTTATGCTGCAAGAAAAACCGGGCTGTTATTTATGGATAGGTAACGGCTCGTCAGCCAACAGTTGCTTGCTGCACAATCCGCGTTATGATTTTAATGATGAAATATTGCCGATTGGCGCGGCGTATTGGGTGGAGCTGGTTAAGCAGACTTTGGTTTGATTGGCAGATGAACATAAATGAAAGGCAGCTTGTCTTATTAATGTGTCCTTAACATTGATTGCTTTATAGTTGTTGCTGTTAACATTATTCAACATATCTATGCTTCATAAATTATATTTTCTCTTAGTTATCCTGGTTTCATTCGTGCTTACCGGGTGTCAGACATTTTCAAATTTATTTGATGATCAGCCGCAAACAATCGTTAAGCCACAGCAACACGCACAACAAATAGAGCCAGAACTAACGCATGAATATTCCTTAGCTGACGGCCAGACAATGATAGGTAACTTGGCGACTGTCAATACACAGGACAAAGATACCCTGTCCGACATTGCCCGTCATTTTGGCTTGGGTTTTAACGACATTACGGTCGCAAATCCAGCCATTTCGCCGTGGGCGCCGGCACCCAATAGCAAAGTGGTGTTGCCTACCCAGTTTATTTTGCCAGATGCTCCGCATAACGGCATCGTGCTAAATCTGGCCACCATGCGCATGTTTTTTTATCCCAAGAAAGCAAAAACCGTGTTTACTTATCCGGTTGGGGTAGGGCGCGATGGTTGGAATACCCCGTTAGTGCTAACCCAGATTGCGGATAAAATCGCCAACCCCAGCTGGCATGTGCCGCCGTCTATCCATAAAGAACACGAGGCCCAAGGTGATAAACTGCCGGATGTTGTTAAATCCGGACCAAATAACCCATTGGGTAACTATGCCATGCGCTTGGCAATCCCCAGTTATTTAATCCACGGCACTAATAAACCCTACGGCATAGGCATGCAAATCAGCCACGGTTGCATCCAAATGTATCCTGAAGATATTCAAGTGGTATTTAAAAAAGCGACCGTTGGCTTGCCGGTAAAAATTGTGCATCAACCTTACTTAACGGCTTGGCATAACGATAACTTATATTTGGAAGCGCACGAGCCGCTGGCAAATTGGGCGGCAGGTAAATCAAAACTAAGAAAGCAAGTGCTTAAGCAACTGCGCGACATGGCTAAAAAAAAGCAGGCCACGGTGGATTGGCACAAAGTGGATGAAGTGTTAAACCGCGCCGACGGCATGCCGACCCCGGTTTTGGAACAAAGTCCTGGCATTAACGAACTGATCAGCCATGCTGACAACTATGAACACCCCAAACAACTATTTGGACAGCCGCAAGTTGCTGAATTAAATGATAATGATTGGGCAGTGCTGGTAGCCAAATTAAAAGATAGTACCGAAGCGGAAAAATTAGCCGCCATGCTAACCCATCAAGGGCCGGTTATTCCCGCGCGTAAAATTCAAAAAGATGATGTGTATTACGTGATTGCAGGGCCATTTAAAAATCAGGCCGAAGCCAAAACCGTGATCAAACGCATACAGTTGGATTTTGAAATCAAGGCGACAGTGATGAAGCCGAAGGTGGGTTAAGGTAATAATGCGCTGCATTGCGGGAATCTCATTCCCGCAATGATTTGTGCACTGTTTGCCGGAAACACCGATCTTCGCTTTCGCTCAAACCGGTTTATTCCGGCTTACAGCCAGACGTTGGTAATAGCCATAGCGCCAACAAGCCATGCTGCCAAAGTAAATAAGACTACAAATATTGCGCAGACAAAAACAAGCCAAGCACGACGCACTTTGCGAAACCAAAAGGCAAGGCCAAACGCGATTACTACACTCAGAACAGATAATATGTTGTGCAAGTTACTTCGCCAGTGATTATCTGAGACTGGCATTGATTGTTCTGAAGCCCAGAACCCCCCCGCCCATACAATGCCAATCAGAGGCAAAATAAACATCGCTAGGAATAGCCATGGTTGGGGAAAATACCTGCGCCAGGGAGGAAAGCTAGCAGAGGCGGCAATCAGACCAAGCACAATGATGACGGGCCAAACTGAACGCCAGATGATTACCCAAACAGTAGCAATTGAATAGAGTTTTTCCATCTCGGTAGCCTAAAAATAAACTTATTGTATTGGTATATTAGCCTATGTAGCTTGATGGATAGCTGAATGCACATTCCTCGCTTTTATGAAATCCACCGCAAGCATTCAATATTTCTAGTCGTGTGTCTGAAGACACTTAGCCAACGGCTTTGATAGCAAGCTTATTAAAATGATGCCAAGTGTGCCTGCAATCACATCAACCAAATCCAGTGTTCTGTCAGGAAAAAACACTTGGCTTAGTTCCTCAATTATCGCAAAAGCAAACACCAGCAAACTAGCGACGTAGATCTTTAAACTGCCAATTGTTATTTGACGAAGTTTTAACGCCAAATTACCGAGTAACGTCAACAAGCCAAAAATGAAAAAATGCCCAACTTTGTCGCCATAGGGCAGGCTTGTTATAAATAAATGCAACGAGGTGGGTTGGCCAATATCAGCTCTATAAATAACCCAAAATATAAAAAACAGAAAACTTAAGGCAAGTAAGACAGGTAGTTTGCGCATGGGGGATGTTGGAGGGAGTTTAGCAGGGTGCACAAGTCTAACCGGTCGAATTGCCATAAACAAGTAGACCAATTTACCCTGGGATATCCGGCTCAACCAGATTTGCAAGCTGTGCCAGTGATTCCTGCCAGCCCAGATAGCACATCTCAACGGGAATCACCTCTGGAATACCTTCTTGCACAATAGCAATCTCGGTTCCGCACAGAACAGGTTGCAAGGTAACGGTAACTTGCAATTCGCCAGCCAAGTTGGGGTCGTCAAACTTATCGGTGTAGCGTATGAGTTTGTTTGGTTCAAGTTCCAGATAGTCGCCACCAAAAGAATGACCGCTACCAGTTGAAAAGTTAGTGAACGACATTTTAAAACTGCCGCCTACTTTTGGGTCAAAATGGTGAATTTTGCAAGTAAAGCCATAGGGCGCTATCCACTTAGCCAGAGCATCGGCATCCAAAAATGCTCGGTAGACTTTTTCCGGTTTGGCTTTGAGTATTCGATGAAGTTTTACAGTGCCAGTGGACATAGCGGATTCTCCTTCTACGTTAAACTAAAAGTTTTTGATCTGTTAATTTTCCGGTTTTTGCAGGTTAATCCATTCATGGTTCGACAGGCTCACCACGAACGGATTAACCTGCAAAAACCGTTTGGAGTATATTCAACCTAAAAATCAAGGGGGGCTGAAGAAGTCCGTTCGTAATGAGCCTGGTCGAAGCATGATCGGGATTTTGCAACCCCAGCTAATTTTACTGTTCGAGCATTCCGGCCTTAACAATAAAATCCGCCACCGATTTTAGTCCTTCCTGAGTTTTTAAATTGCTAAACACAAACGGGCGCTCGCCACGCATTTTTTTCGCATCTCTATCCATGACTTCCAGCGAAGCACCCACATGCGGCGCTAAATCGATTTTATTAATAACCAGCAAATCAGATCGGGTGATACCTGGCCCGCCTTTACGGGGTATTTTATCACCGGCGGAAACGTCAATCACGTAGATGGTTAAATCCGCTAGTTCCGGGCTGAAGGTGGCGCTAAGATTATCGCCGCCGCTTTCCACCAAAATAAAATCCAACTGCGGAAAACGCTGGCTTAGCTCATCAACAGCAGCCAGATTCATGGAGGCGTCTTCACGAATGGCAGTGTGCGGACAGCCACCGGTTTCCACGCCCAAAATACGTTCCTCCGGCAAGGCTTGGCTGCGGATTAAAAACTGTTGGTCTTCACGGGTGTAGATGTCGTTGGTTACCACCGCAATTTCAAAATGATCGCGCATGTGTTTGCACAGCGCATCAACCAGTGCGGTCTTGCCGGAGCCAACCGGTCCGCCAACGCCTACTCTTAAAATTTGTTTATGGTTCATCATGTTTCTCACGAACGAAATAATCGGGAATACTGCATTTCATGGCGGCTACTGGCTAAAGCCAAACCAAAGGCATTGCCGCCCAAGTCAGTATCATTTAGTTGTAAAGCGTCATCGACCAACTCGGGCAAGTTAACAGCTAAATCCTGCAATAAGCGTTGCCCGGCCACTTGCCCCAGTGGCACCAGTTTAACGGCACATAGCACCTGGTTTTCCAACCAGCTCCAGACATAACCCAGCAGACTTGCGCGCAAATCTATTTGCCATTGCACGGCGGCAAAGCTAAACATTGTGGCCAGTGTGGCTTCCGGCTTGCGTAGCCAGGGCTGCATTTCAAACATCCCTAAGCTATCCAGCAAACGCGCCAAAGCCTGGCCGGTTTGACGGTCTTCGGCACGCAGTTCGGCGGTTTCTCGGCAAGCGATTAAATACTGGCTCCAATACTGAATTTGCGCCGGATTAGCTGTTGACCAAGCGTGATAAAGCCGCGCTAAAATTGGTAAATCAATGCTTTTCATACTGTTCTGCAATAAACCTTGCAACCAGTGTTCGGCATCGGCTGCATTGCACAACCAACCGTCGTCTACAGCCCGCTCCAAGCCCTGCGAATAACTGTACATGCCAATCGGCAAGCCCGGGCTAACCAATTGCATTAGCCTAAGCAAAGCTAGATCAGTGACCATGACCGTGATAAGCGCCGGATTCAGGTTCGAACGGAAGGGTTTGGCGTTCAACAACCAAGCCTAAACCAACCAGCATCTGATCCAGGACATGATCGGCCAAATAACGCAATTCATCCGGCAGAATCTGCAAGGCGATATGGCGATTTCCAAGGTGATAGCAAGCGCGGGCAAACAACATGGCGTCTGTACATTTCACCACTGATAGCTGCTCAGGTGCCGCATTCACCCGCACCTTAAAGCCTTGGTCGTTGGTTAGCACCACGCCGTGGCGCAGAATTTTACCGCGAGGCAAAAACACCCCAACTTTTACACCGCCTTGAGTGACCGCCGGTAGCCTGGATTTTTGGCGGTCGTCATAGGGCAGAGTTAGGGTGTCGTCGGGCTGGTCGTTTGTGATTGTGGTTTCGGTTAGTTTTAGCATGGTGTTTGGTTTTTTGTGTCGTTATCGCGACGGAATAATTGAATCGGGAACTGCTGGTTACTTCTAGCCTCCAGCCAGAAACGCTGTCGCTTATTCTGGCCTACATTACATATCTGACGTTACTCGGCTACCTTAAATTGTTGGTTTGTTTAGCGGGTAGCCCGTATGCAACGCAGTGAAATACGGGAATCGAAGCATCGAATCCCTGGATTTCGCAAGCTGCATCCAGGCTACTCACTATCGTCCAGCCAGAAACGCTGCGGCTTATTCTGGCCTACAACTACACACCAAATTACGCAACAAAATCAAAACAAAAAATACCGCTGCGCAAACGGAAGAATGTCAGCGGGTAGCCCGTATGCAACGCAGTGAAATACGGGAAATCGAAGCATCGAATCCCTGGATTTCGCAAGCTGCATCCAGGCTACTCTCTAGCCTCCAGCCAGAAATGCTACGGCTTATTCTGGCCTACAACTACACATCAAATTACGCAACAAAATCAAAACAAAAAATACCGTTGCGCAAACGGCAGAATGTCAGCCGGTTCGCAGGTTAACAATTGCCCATCTGCGCGCACTGCATAAGTTTGCGAATCTACCTCAATCTTAGGCTGGTAGTGATTATGGATTAAATCTTTTTTGCCGATGTTGCGGGTGTTTGCCACCGTGCCGATGCGTTTTTGTAATCCCAGGCTGGTTGCCACGCCTGCGTCAACTGCAACTTTAGGTAAAAAGAACATGGACGTGCTGGCCGCTGTGCGACCGAGGGCTCCAAACATGGGTCGATAATGCACCGGTTGCGGTGTGGGTATCGAGGCATTTGGGTCGCCCATGGGCGCGGCGGCTATCATACCGCCTTTTAAAATCAAGCTGGGTTTGGCGGCAAAAAACGCCGGTTGCCACAACACCAAATCGGCCAGTTTACCAACTTCAATCGAGCCAACTTCATGGGCAATGCCGTGGCTGATGGCGGGGTTGATGGTGTATTTGGCGATATAGCGTTTTATGCGGAAGTTATCATTGTGGGCGGAATCTTCCGCCAGACTGCCGCGTTGCGCTTTCATTTTATGGGCAGTTTGCCAAGTGCGGATAACTACTTCACCCACCCGGCCCATCGCTTGAGAGTCCGATGAAATCATGGAAAACGCGCCCAAGTCGTGCAATATATCTTCGGCGGCGATAGTTTCGCGCCGAATGCGGGATTCGGCAAAGGCCACGTCTTCTGCGATGCCTGGGTCTAAATGATGGCAGACCATCAGCATATCCAGATGTTCGTCGACAGTGTTAATTGTATAAGGTCGGGTTGGGTTGGTTGAAGACGGCAGCACATTGGCTTCACCGCAGGCTTTGATAATATCCGGAGCATGGCCGCCACCCGCGCCTTCGGTGTGGTATGTGTGAATGGTGCGGCCTTTAAAAGCGGCAAAAGTGTCTTCCACAAAGCCGGACTCGTTTAAGGTATCGGTATGGATTGCCACTTGCACATCAAACTGCTCGGCCACCGACAAACAACAATCAATCGCGGCTGGGGTAGTGCCCCAGTCTTCGTGCAACTTTAAGCCCATGGCACCAGCGCGAACTTGTTCTTCCAGGGCTTCCGGCAGACTGGCGTTGCCTTTGCCCAGCAAACCAAAATTCATCGGTAAGCCATCTAATGATTGCAACATGCTGTGGATATTCCAGGCACCAGGCGTACAAGTGGTTGCGTTTGTGCCGGTCGCAGGGCCAGTGCCACCGCCAATCATGGTGGTAACGCCGGACATCAAGGCTTCGTCGATTTGCTGCGGGCAAATAAAATGGATATGCGCATCAATACCGCCAGCAGTCAGGATTTGGCCTTCGCCAGCGATGATTTCCGTACCAGGGCCGATAATAATATCCACACCTTGTTGGGTATCGGGGTTGCCAGCTTTGCCGATACCCGCAATACGGCCGTTTTTAATGCCGACATCGGCTTTGATAATACCCCAGTGATCGACGATCAGGGCGTTAGTAATCACCAGATCCATAGCAATCTTGCCGCCTACCTGACTCTGGCCCATGCCATCGCGAATAACTTTACCGCCACCGAATTTAACTTCATCGCCATAAACAGTGCGGTCGGCTTCCACTTGTAAAAATAAACCGCTATCGCCCAAGCGTACTTTATCGCCAGTGGTTGGGCCAAACATATCGGCATAAGCTTGTCGGCTAATTTTACTCATCAAGACCTCCCATTACAGCTTGCCGAAAACCATACACTTTGCGTAATCCCGCCAACGCCACCAATTGCACTTGCCGTTGTTGGCCGGGCTCAAAGCGCACTGCTGTGCCAGCTGGAATATCCAACCGAAAGCCTCTGCTAGCGGCGCGGTCAAATTGCAAAGCCGGATTGGTTTCAAAAAAATGGTAGTGCGATCCGACTTGTATGGGGCGGTCGCCGCTGTTTGCCACTAACACGCTGATTTTCTGCAAGCCGACATTTAATTCAATATCACCGTCAGCACAGATAATTTCACCAGGAATCATGCTCGGCTCCTATTCGATCGGGTTATGAACGGTCACCAGTTTGGTGCCGTCTGGAAAAGTGGCTTCTACTTGTACATCCGGCAGCATTTCAGCAATACCATCCATAACATCATCGCGGTATAACAAGGTGCGGCCAAATTCCATCAATTCCGCCACGGTACGGCCATCGCGCGCGCCTTCCATAATCGCCGCACTGATATAAGCCACGGCCTCCGGGTAATTGAGTTTTAAGCCACGGGCTTTGCGGCGTTCGGCTAATAATCCGGCTGTAAATATCAACAGCTTATCTTTTTCGCGTGGTGTTAATTGCATGGTTTCTCCAATCAAGTCGACCAAATTCGTGGTGCGCAAATTAGTCGTTGCGCGGTATCAGGGCGCACAATTGCCCAGACCTGTTCAAAAAAATGCCTTAATTGATCGCTACGTTCATCTAAAGCCCGGCAGATTAACAGGTCATCAATACTGGTAACGCCGCGACCAGGGCTATCGCCAATTAAGGTTTGTACGGCTTCTAAACTTTGCGCCGAAGCCGGTGTTGCAAACAAGGTGCCGCAAGCGGATAAGCCTTGCATGCCCCAGCGCGCCGCAAAGGCTTGGGCATCCAGACGTAAGCGTTCTAATAGCAGTGGTTTTTCATCGGCATAAATCTGCCAGTTTAGCTCGGCTAGCCCATCGGTAAATTGTTCCGCACATGCTGGTCGGCCTAACGATAAAATTTCCCAGCCGATAAACCGTGCTCCCGCAGCTAAATCTATACGCACGCTGGATTTTAAGCGTGCGCCATCATAAATAATGGTTTCTTGCGGCAGCCATTCCAGGGTGGCACCAGCCTCCACGGTTACGTTGACTGTTTGTGATGCCAGTTTACCAGCGCTACGATAAAACTTGCCCGCAGCGGGCGTGGTAATTAAAGCATGGCTGCCAATGTCAGCATTAATATCAATCTGTAGTTGGTCTCCCCCAACAATGCCGCCTGGTGGATGCAAAATATAGACATGGCAGACATCGCCCTCGGGGTAAAACGGACGTTGTACCGTTAACGGCCCCAAATGCTGACGGCGTACCAACAAGGTTTTATTGGTACTGGCCGCAAAACCAAGTTGCAGTTTAGCTTGCCAACCGGCTTCGGTTTTCTGGGCAAATGCTGGACTTGTCAAAACCGGTTTAGCCCGCCAACAAAACCACGCCAACGGCTGTGCAAACCAGCCCTACGATTATGCGCAGCCACAACAGTGTCTTCGTGCCCAATAAACCGGAACCAATGCCTAAGCCATGCAGTAAGGCAGTGGTTAATAAAAATCCTAAGGCATAACCGATTTGATCTGAGCCCGCGCTAAGCTCGGCGGCATGCACATAACCGTGGCACAAGGCAAAAGCACCGACCAAACTCATGGCCAAAACCATAGATGTTTTCCAGTTACGCCATAAAATCAGACCGAATACCAACAACGACAAAGCCACCCATTGTTCCGCTGAATGCAATTCAAAACCGGCAAATCCCAAGCTTGCGCCAATAGCCATCAATGCTAAAAAGCTGGCTGGTACAGCCCAAATCATCCGCCCGCCCAAAACACAAGCCCAAAGCCCAACCGCAAACATGACCAGAAAATGGTCAAGACCTTGCCACGGATGGCTGAATCCATCCATAAAGCTATGGGTTGTGGCTATGCCGGTGTGGGCAAATGCCGGTGAAGTGGCAATCAGCAGAAGACTTGCCGAAAAGAAATTTTTCAAGTTAGATGTTTTCATAAAGCCTCAATATTTAAACCGTCAAATAACGTTTAACCATGTCCTCGCTTAAATCGCCCATGGCACCGGCCGCTACACCGCGACCTCTGTCCATTATATAGAAGCGGTCGGCGACTTTCCTGGCAAATGGCAGTTTTTGTTCAACTAACAAAACGGTCACCCCCAATTCGTTTTTAATTCTGACGATACTGTCGTGCACTTCGGCATCGGGTTTATACAATGGCGTGCTGATGCCTCTGGCGCGGTTTAAACGGATAATAACATCACCGATTTCACTGACGATATTAGGTTGAATGCCTTCGGTTGGTTCATCCAGGATCAATAATTTAGGATTTAACACCAAGGCCCGACCAATGGCTAACTGCTGTTGCTGGCCGCCGGATAAATCACCACCCCTGCGTTTAAGCATTTGCTTAAGTACAGGAAAAATATCATAAATATGTTCCGGGACTTTTTTAATGCCTTGCTTACGCACTGCGCGCAGGCCAATTTTTAGATTTTCTTCCACGGTTAACAGTGGAAAAATTTCCCGCCCTTGCGGCACGTAACCAATGCCTAATTCGGCGCGTTGCTCCGGTTTGGAATAATTTAAAGCGGCGCCGTTATAGCTTAACTGACCGTCGCGCACGGCAATCAAGCCCATAATGCACTTTAACAAGGTGGTTTTGCCTACCCCGTTACGGCCCATTAAACACACGCAAGAACCAGCCGGCACTGTAAAATCGACATCCCACAAGGTATGGCTGCCACCGTAAAATTGATTAAGATCTTTAATAGTCAGCATTAGTCCCCCAAATAGACTTGTTTTACGCGCGGGTCATTTTGTACTTCATCCATGCTGCCTTCAGTAAGCACCGAACCTTCGTGCAGCACCGTAACCCGTGTTGCGATAGAGCGTACGAATTCCATATCATGTTCCACGACGATTATGGAGCGCTCGCCGCGTAGCGATAACAGCAGTTCTGCGGTACGTTCGATTTCTTGATGAGTCATGCCTGCAACCGGCTCATCGACCAGCATCACTTTTGGTTCTTGCATTAATAACATGCCGATTTCCAGCCATTGTTTTTGGCCGTGCGACAAAATGCCTGCTTGTTGTGAGCGGTGCTCTGTCAGCCCAATGGTTTCCAAGGTATGCTCGATGCGTTCGCGTTGGTTGCTGGTTAATTTAGCCAGTAGTGTGGCCCAAACGCCTTTGTTGGTCGCCAAAGCCAGTTCTAAGTTTTCAAATACGCTTAAGTTTTCAAACACGCTAGGTTTTTGAAACTTGCGGCCAATGCCTGCCTGCGCGATGGCTGGCTCATCCATTTGCAATAAATCAATGGTTTGGCCGAAAAATACCGAGCCAACATCCGGGCGGGTTTTGCCGGTAATTACATCCATTAAGGTGGTTTTGCCAGCGCCGTTAGGGCCGATTAAGCAGCGCAATTCACCCGCATCAATATACAAAGATAAATTGTTTAAGGCTTTAAAGCCGTCAAAGCTAACGCTAACGCCTTCCATGTATAGAATGGGGCCGTGACTGGTATCAACTTGGCCGGGACTTAAGGCTATGCCATTCATGATTTTTGCTCCTGTAAATGTTTTTGCCAAAAGCCGAGCAAGCCGTCCGGCAAGAAGACGGTCACTAACACAAACGTTGCCCCCAAGAAAAACAACCAGATTTCAGGTGCCCAGCCAGTTAGCAAGGTTTTGGCGTAATTAACCAGCACTGCGCCAACAATTGCGCCATATAAAGTGCCGCGTCCGCCGATTGCAACCCAGATAACAATTTCCAGGGAATTTAACGGCGAGAATTCACTGGGGTTAATAATGCCCACTTGCGGTACGTATAGGGCACCGGCAATGCCAGCTAACATGGCAGAAAACACAAAAATCCAGAGTTTAAACAATTCCACCCGATAACCTAGAAAACGTACCCGAGATTCTTGGTCGCGTACCGCAGTCACAACACGGCCCAACTTGCTGTGCATAACCCAGCGACTGCCCAAAAATGCCAGGATTAAAGCTACGCCTGTGGCCATCAGCAGAAAGCCCCGCACGGCTTCGGATTGGATATTAAAGCCCAGGATTTCTTTAAAATCGGTAAGGCCGTTATTGCCGCCAAAGCCCATTTCATTCCTAAAAAACGCCAGCAACAAGGCATAAGTTAACGCTTGGGTGATGATGGACAGATACACGCCAGTGACCCGCGAACGAAAAGCCAGCCAGCCGAACACAAAGGCCAACAAACCAGGCGCTAACACCACCATTAGCATCGCCAGCCCAAAATGATTAAAGCCAAACCAGTACCAAGGCAGTTCCTGCCAGTTAAGAAACACCATAAAATCCGGCAGTTCTGCATTGCCGTAAACGCCACGGTTACCAATCTGGCGCATTAAATACATACCCATCGCATAACCGCCCAAAGCAAAGAAAGCGCCCTGACCTAGTGCCAGAATACCGCAATAACCCCAAACCAAATCCAGTGATAAACCCAGCAAGGCAAAGCACAAGTATTTGCCCAACAGCGAGACGGTAAAGGTTGAAAAATGTAAGGCAGAATCGACCGGAAATAGTTGATTGCAAACCGGAACCAGCAGCGCAATGGCTGCAATAATAGCCAGCAATCCACTGGCAACTTTGTCTTGTTTATATAATTCCATCAACATGGCTTAGCCCTCCACGGCACGGCCTTTTTGCGGAAATAATCCACGCGGGCGTTTTTGAATAAATAAAATGATGAATACCAACACTAATATTTTGGCTAATACTGCACCAGCAAAGGGCTCCAGTAATTTGTTGGCAACGCCTAAAGAAAATCCGGCTAATAAGGTTCCCCATAAGTTACCAACGCCGCCGAACACCACAACCATAAACGAATCGACGATGTAAGCTTGGCCCAGGTTTGGCCCGACATTAGTAATCTGGCTTAAGGCCACCCCTGCAATGCCAGCAATACCGGAACCTAAACCAAAGGTCATGGCATCAACCCAAGCGGTGGGAATACCCATGGCTTTGGCCATATTACGGTTTTGCGCTACCGCCCTAACTTCCAAGCCTAAGCGAGTGCGTTTTAGAATTTGCAGCAATAGCGCAAACACCAGTAAACAAAACACCAGGATGTAAAACCGGTTCCAGGTTAGGGATAAAAAATCGTTAATCTGCCAACTGCCGCTCATCCATTCCGGTGTGGCAACGCTGCGATTTAACGGCGAGAATATAGAACGCACGGTTTGCTGTAAAAACAAACTGACACCAAAGGTGGCTAGCAAGGTTTCTAATGGTCTGCCGTATAAAAACCGGATGATACCGCGCTCTATAGCAATGCCAACCAGCGCTGAAATCATAAACGCGGCTGGGATAGATAAAATTAATGACAAGCCCAAATGGTCCGGCATTAGTTGTTGCATGACATAAGTGGTATAAGCACCCAGCATCATTAACTCGCCGTGCGCCATGTTAATCACGCCCATTACCCCAAAGGTAATCGCCAGACCAATTGCCGACAGCACCAATACGGCACCTAAACTTAAACCAAAAAACAAGGTTTCTGTAACCGAATACAGCTGCAATTTGGTGTTAATATCAACCAGTGCCAGTTTTGCCTGATTACGCACATCAGTGTCAGCTTCTAAATACTTGCCTTCACTGTCCTTTTCTTGCAGGGCATTTAATCGGTTAACCACTTCCTGGCTGGCGTGGTCTTTTAATAAATCAATAGCTTGCATTCGGGCATTTTTGTCAGCGTTATCCAACTGCGTCAAGCCCAGCACTAATTTAATTTCAGCCTGAACTGCCTTGTCGGTTTCTTGTGGCAATCTGTCGCGTAACAAAACCAGGCTTTCTTCATCGACGGCTTTGGCAATTGCCTGCACCGCACCTAAACGCACGTCGGCCTGTTCAGCGGTTAGTTGTAAGCGCCCAATGGTTTTTCGCAAAGCAATTCTAAGCGTATTATTTAAAGTGATTTTTTGGGTGGCATCGCGTTCAATCAAACCCAAATCCTGGCCGGTTTGAGCATCACGCATGTTATATCCGGCATCAACTTCCTTACCGATTGCCAGTTTACCTGTGGTTTTTAGATTAAATAACTGCCCGTCCAGCAAGGCTTGCAGCACGAGTATTGCCCGGGGTTCTTTAACGGCAGCCAATTGTTCGATAGCAGCAGCGCGGTCTTGCATGGAAGGTGCGTTTAATTTGGCCAAGGCTGAGTTGAATAGTTCGCTACTGCCGTTATCTTGGCCTAGTGTCAGACAGGGCAGGATGAGTAATAACATTGCCATCATATTCAGGCATTGTTTGCATAATTTAAATTTCATATCTGCTCCGAAAATCACCAATCAGAATTTGGTTGGTACAGCATTTTTGATCTGGATGTAGGGTGGGCTAGACATGCTATGGCTAAAGTCAGTTACCAAAATCCTTGCCAATGCGCGTCTAACCCACCCTACGGATTGCTTACTATTTAAAATTTTGACCGGAACACTTCTTGGTTTTGGTGTTGTAATTGCCGCAACTAATCGGTGCTGTCCAATCGGCCAGTATCGGTTTGCTTTCTGGTAAGAAATCAGACCAGGCATCGCCATCAACAACCTTATTGGTTTGCCAAACGGTTAAAAACTGGCCGTCATCCTGGATTTCGCCGATCAACACCGGTTTGCTGATGTGATGGTTAGGGAGCATTTTGGAAGTGCCACCGGTCAAGTTGGGAAACTCAACGCCGATAATGGCAGCCTGCACTGCAGCTGGATCGGTTGATCCGGCTTTTTCTACCGCTTTTACCCACATGTTGAAGCCGATGTAATGCGCTTCCATTGGGTCGTTAGTGACCCGTTTTGGATTTTTGATGAAATCATGCCATTGCTTGATAAAGGCGGCATTTTTGGTGGTATCCACGCTCATGAAATAGTTCCACGCGGCCAAGTGCCCAACCAATGGTTTGGTGTCCATGCCGGACAATTCTTCTTCACCTACTGAGAAAGCAATTACCGGGATTTTTTCTGCAGAGATGCCTTGGTTACCTAATTCTTTATAAAACGGGATATTGGCATCACCATTAATCGTAGAAACCACAGCCGTTTTCTTGCCTGTAGAACCAAACTTCTTAATGTCTGCCACAATGCTTTGCCAATCAGAATGTCCAAATGGCGTGTAATTGATCATGATGTCTTTTTTGGAAACACCTTTAGCAATTAAATACGCTTCCAGGATTTTGTTGGTAGTGCGCGGATAAACATAATCTGTCCCAGCTAATACCCAGCGTTTAACTTTTAAATCATTCATTAAATAATCAACAGCCGGAATTGCCTGTTGATTTGGTGCAGCACCCGTGTAGAACACGTTTTTTGATGACTCTTCACCCTCATATTGCACGGGGTAAAACAACAAGCCATTTAATTCTTCCACAACCGGCAAAACGGATTTGCGCGATACGGAAGTCCAGCAGCCAAAGATGGCGGCTACTTTGTCTTTGCTTAATAAACCACGGGCTTTTTCCGCAAACAACGGCCAGTTGGAGGCTGGATCAACGACCACGGCTTCCAGCTTTTTACCTAGCAAGCCGCCTTTTTTGTTTTGCTCATCAATCAACATCAGCATGGTGTCTTTTAAGGTGGTTTCGCTGATTGCCATCGTGCCGGACAACGAATGCAAAACCCCGACCTTAATGGTTTCTTCTGCCCAAGCATTGCTGGCAACTAGGGTTAATGCGGCAACTGAACCGGCTAAGGCCAGTTTTTTAAGTTTTATAGATAATTTGTTCATATCGATAATCCTGGATGTCTGCTTTAAATTAAATTTGCCATTGGAAGCCCAGCTTCACAGCATTGCCGTGATCGCCGGTGGCTGTGGAGCTATAGTTCAAGCCTTTTGATTGCAAGTCGCCGTATTCCCAGCTTAAAGAGACACGGGCATTGTGACCGTCGATGACGTAGTTGACACCGCCTTCATAAGAGTTGCGGTTTGTGCTGCCGCTAGGCATAACGTTGACATATTTAAGGTAAGGCTGAAATTGGCCGATACCCACTTTTTGTGGGAATAAATACATACCGCTGACATCGTAAGCATTGCCTTCAAACATGGTAAACCCGCCGCCAGCATCACGAGCTGCTTGGCTGTAGCCGGTAATGCCGTAGTTTTTATACTCGCCGTTTACTGTAATTACACCTTTGTTAGGCAACACTTTTTCAAACAAAACGTCTGCAGTGGTACCACGGAAATTACCTTGGCTAGCAAAGGTACCTGCGCCACCTTCTTGATATTGATTGGAAACCGCCACGGTTAAAATATCGCCGCCTTTACCATAGTAAGTGCCGGATGTGTAATAACCTGGATTCTTTTCTACCGACAAGAAGTTGTAAGCAAAACGTTGCGCATATAACAAGTTGTCATCAACATTGGCCCCGCCTCTTAAGCCACGGAAAAAACCAACTGCGTATTGAAACCGGCCACCGAATGCAGCACCCCAGAAGGTAGCACCATCATCACGACCAAAAGAGCCAGCTGATGTGCCATCGGATTTGATAACCAAGTTAAAGTCAGACGGTTCAAAGGGTGTGCCGGTACTAAATACGTTGTAAATAGCACTGTAAAATGGACCGTTCATTTCCCGACGTTCCGCAGGAACCAGCATTCGGCCTACCCATAAATTAACGTAAGGGTTGTATTCAAATTTACCAATCGCATCCAACACCCGCACCTCGCCGCCATTGCTGCAAGTTTGGCAATCGGTGTTAAATTCCACTTTTAAATATTTATGAATTTGGCCGTTAACGTACAAACGGATATTATCCAGATTAAAATCATTACTCCATTTATCCCCGTTAACCCCAGCACCCGCCTCAGCAGATTGGAAGCTGGTCCGCAAGCCAGCACCAATGCTAATCCATTTGGTATC